>Ga0209521_10002749_pt1 | contig 14334 bp, 15 predicted proteins | sample Rifsed19ft4_FD_184016 | JGI IMG/M metagenome (GOLD analysis project Ga0209521, IMG submission 184016) | Soil microbial communities from Rifle, Colorado, USA - sediment 19ft 4 (version 2) | ecosystem: Environmental > Terrestrial > Deep subsurface > Rock core/Sediment | place: Rifle, Colorado... | reverse complement strand
TTTTTCTAGGTCTTATTCTCATCTTTACGGTACAGTTGATACTGACCCTTCAGGGCTACTCATTCGACATTCTGCAAAACATACCCCAATAGTGTCACGTCTTGGGTTGCTCACGCAGCATGGGATTATGCTTGGCATGTGGGATTTTCTTCTGTGACTGAGGAAAACGTTTCGCTGAGTAGGGGTTCGAACTGAGCGATTTGACTCTCTTGCGATGGTACCGGCCGATAATATTGGTAGTGACAGAATTTAGTGCAGCGTGGACAGAGTTATAGAATTAGACCCAGAGGGTATGCGGTTAGCTACGCCGTCGGTCCAATAGACCGTAGACGCAGCCAGTGAGGACAACCCTGATTCTTCTGATAATTCCTCTCGCAAGCTCCGCAATTCAGGCAATCCGCAGCAGAGATGTGAGTCCCCCGAATTGCACCCATCGAGCAATCGCGCTTACAAATACTGCAGGCCGCACAGTCAGCCGATCGAATGATCTCCTTGACGCGAAGTCGCGCGGCCAGCGAAAGCATGGCCCCGGTGGGGCATATGTACTGACAAAACACTCTGTTCACTCTCATCGATGCCACGAGCACGGCGAAAAGCAGAAGCCACATCCAAATAGTTCCCTCGGCCAAGAAGAATGTGGCGAACGGCTCCACTCCAGTCAGAACCATGTCTCCTGTTATCATCACACTTCCAACAATGACCCCGAGCACGAGGTACTTGATGAGAAAGGCCTTTCCATGAGAAATCTGCACCCTATGCATGGATTGAAGGGGTCTACCGAGAAGTATATCGAAATGACCCTTCGCAAATGTTACCTTGGATTTCACATGATCTAGCATTGCAGGTCTAGCTGGAAGAAGCTTGCTCAGATGTCTGGTCAAGACACTCTTGACAACATGTACTCTAGCTTTCATGGACAATGGCATTTTCACGTTGAGTCGAGCAAACCAGCTCGCAAGTTTATTCAGGAACTCGGTTGCTGCTCCGAACGGGCAAAGCCATCCGCAGTACACTCTCCCCCAAACAAGGCTAAGGAGGAATGCTGAGCCGAAGAGCACGTACCAAAACAGATTGCCTTGCAGGGGGGGCATTGTCAAGTTTCTGAGGTTCAGGATTTCTTGTATGGAGATCATCCGAGTCCCCATGAATTCCATAAGCAACAGGGAGCTCAGGAGCACACCGTATCGGAGTAGCTCGATTTTCCTGGTTATACCTACGATGCTGGTCCCTATGAGTGCGAGGAGAATGAGGCTTTGCAGGTAGTCAGTCGTGGTCGTGAGGTTCGATATCGCCGTAATCAATTGCTCTGTCCAAGGCGGCGGTGGTTTTGGAGGAGCTGACGAGCTTTCTGCATCCTTCAGCACGGCTCTCCCTCCTTCACGGATTCCGTCCACGATAGCATATGCGGTGTATGTGGCTCCGGTCACCCCATCGATGTCCCTACCAATGGAGTAATTCCCAAGGACACTCTTCCCGACAAGAGTTGAAAGCCATGCGGCTTCAAACGCTACACCAGGACGATTCTCGTAGTATTCGAGCACCAGTACGTTCAACACCACTCCATTCGTGTCCATACTGACTAGCATGCTGATCGGGCCGGAGTACCCGTAGCTCCAACTGGGCGCCATGTCTGTGGTGACGAAAACGTAGCCCCTCGTTACATTTCGCCAAATTTCTGCATCATACTCAAGAACTGTGTAGTATGGGGGATTCCCATGGCTTTTCACGAAATAGTAATCTCCAGGATCAAGTTCGACAAGAACTTTGTCAGGGAGATCGTATAGGTCAGATGAAATAGTCGTCTCCTTTGCCGCTTCAGCCGCCGCTACTGCCGCTGCTTCGGACGCTCTCTCAAACGCATACACCCCCCACGTAACCATGCTGATGAGGAGGACTGCAACCAACACTAGGCGGATCCGAACGGTCTTTCGGGTCTTCAGGTTCCTTAGCGCTGGCTTACTCTTGTTGCTGGAACTCATGATGAGAAGTTTACGTATATTTGGGTTCGACTTCTCTCAACCCTACCAGAATTTTCTCATTCCTGACGACTCTACAGTGCTGCCATCACGTAGGACGAGGAAGCATTCTGCTCCTTCGATCTTTTCAACTAAGTTCAATCCTTGTTGTGGACCTAACACCATGACTGTAGTAGCCATCGCATCGGCATCGATCGCGTTCTCCGCAACGATTGTTACACTGTGGACTTCTTGGGGGCTGCGGCCGTTCTTCGGGTTCACGATGTGAAAATACTTCTTGTCACGGTCAAAGAAGATCTCGTAATCTCCTGATGTTGAAACAGCTCGATCTGTGACTTGCATAATTCGGATTAGGTCCTGTCGCCCAAGCGGATCCCGAATTCCGATCCGCCATCCTTTGCCCTGATCATTGCCCCCAATGGTTCTGATGTCTCCGCATGCTCCCACATACGCATGCTCATACCCTTGCTTCTTCAACGCTTCGATTGCTCTGTCGACAATGTATCCCTTCGCTATTCCGTCGAGTGTGACGCCCATCCCCTGTCGTAGCTGAATAGTCGATCCGACGAATTCTATGCCTTGATAATCAACTTCTTGCAGGACGCTGGCAATCTCGCTTCCAGATGGAGGATGCTGACTCATCGCAAATCCCCGCGATATCAAATCCACAATGGGCTTCACCGTCACATCGAAAGCACCCCCGGAAAGATCTGAGAAGAAACGAGCTCTGCCAAGAACATTCACCAGCTCCGGCGGTGCTTCAAGTAGACGGCCGTCACGATTCAACTTTGACAGTGGGCTGTCCGAGCGATAGCGGCTCAGCGTTTTCTCAAGTTGCTCCATTTCGGCGAGAGCTGTTTCGGCGGCCACGCTCGTGCTGAGACGATCAAAGCCCAAGACGGAAATTGAAACAGAGGTCCCCATCATCGGGCGGGTCAGTGTGACAACAGGTTTCGGCAAAGTGTCCTGAAAGAGCACGCCCCGGCCTAGTAAGTTACCTGAAGCTACAGCGACTCCGACTCCGGCCAGAAGACGAATGAAGCCACGACGGTTCATTGGGTGACCTCCGTTGCGAAGACCTGCTTTGCGGATTGAATCATCTCCAAAAACGCTTCTATTCTAGTCCTCAACTGCCCAAGATCTTCCTGAGTGTAATCGGTCTCAATACCCAACACGGGGACTTGCAAGTCCTTCAGAGCTGTTCTGATGCGATTGAACTCGATCTTGTGCACGTAGCAACCACGAAGCTGGTGGTAGACCACACCGTCGACAGCGAAGTCCCTCACCATCCTTACTATCTTGTCTATTCTCTTGTCGTTTGGTGTAAAACAAGGGCAAGTTATCGGAAGTAGATATCTATCCGCCAAAGCCGCAAGCATGCCCTTCATTGTCCATTCATCGACATTGACGGGGTCGCTTAGTGTTCCTTGGTCCCCCGTGCACAGCTCATCGCAGACTATAACAGCTCCCGACTCTTCGACGAGAATCGGTATCTTCCAGTTCGGCCAGACAATAGGGGAACCGGCGAGCATGATCCTTGGAGCGTCAGAATCAGCGACGGTAATCTTGTTCTCGATCCGCTGTTCTAGCTCGCTACAGAGTTTATTGGTTTTCTCTGTCCAGCGTTGAAGATCATCATAAGCCGTTGCCTGAGTCACAAGCATTGCATCTCTTCCAGAAATAGGCGGAGGCTTGGTCTTCCTGAGCTCGCGAAGGTGGTGAAAGACAGTTCGTGCGTCTTGAGCCGATTCGAGAGAGCGCCTCAATGCTTCTCTTGTGATCTTCTGCCCTGTGAGTTTCTCGAGATTACGGGCAAATGAGTTGATCTCATTCTGCCACGCGCGTTTTGTCCAATCCTCATCTTTGTAGCGTGGCACCTCTAGGCGCCAGATGGGGACGAAGTCCTCCAGAACGTCGGCAACCTTCGTCTTCATGTCACAAGAACTTGGGCAGACAAACACATCGCAAGATTTGAAGTAGGGAGACAATTCAAGCATTTCTGTGCCTAAGGTCGACTTCACAACAGGGCAAGCGTCACTAGGCAGAAGTTGCTCAGAAGGTGCTACAGTGCAGTAGAGCCCGCTGTCTAGGCGAAGTGGCAAGGCTCCTGAAGCGTAAATAAGTTCAATGGGTACAAACGAGCAAAAAAATCCAACAACCTTGCCTCCAGCTTTCTTGAATGCTTCTATTTCATCAATTCGCTCACCTTGAAACCTAGCGATGCTGTCAAAGTGTTGCATGTTCTCAGGTCTTCGTCGCTGTTTTGCCAGATTCGTTAGCGCGAGCGTGATTTGGCTTGTTGCACTGGCTTCAGTCTCTCCTTTGCTGGCCTTCAAATTCGCAAGCAACGCGTTGAGCGCGTCCTTCTTCTTTGTTTCCTTTTTCTCCTCCTTTCTTTCACTTCTTTCGACCGTTGAGAGAAAGAGCCATCCTATGCCTAAGCCAGCGACCGAGGCGATCAAGATTATTATGAGAAAGCGGCCGAGGCTTTCGAACAACAACACGACCTCCCATCATGCTTCGACTAGGAGTTCCTTTCTTAGCCGGGTCGCGGGGAATTTGGACTCTGCGATCTTCTTCTTGAAGAAGTATGTGCTTCGAGATTTGTCTGCGGGACAATGGTCCATGCAGTCATAACATCGAATGCATTCGGGCTTGGATACATCCCCTTGGGTTTCAAGGTCGGCAGCTCCCATCGCACAGACACGAACACAGGTTCCGCACTTGGTGCACCGCACTTTCCTTCTGAACAGTGAGACTGCGTTCAGTTTGTGGAAGAATGAAAGTAAACCCAAATTAGGGCATATTATGCACCAGCCTTTGCGAAATAGAAGTGCGCCTACCAAGAAGATAGGGAAGGAAATTATCGAGAGGAGTGGGACATCAGTTGTGGCAGGAAGAATCCCCAAGAAGATCTGCAAGTAGACGAAGAGCGCTCTTGCAGGGCAGACGTAGCATAGAGGAAGATAAAGTGAGTTACGTATTTTCGTATTGCTAATCCAAGGAAGGGCTGCGCCGAACGAGATTATGATTACGGCTGCGAGAAAGATGTATTTGATGGGTTTAACGTATTTCTGGAATCGATCTGGAATCCTGAAGTATCCAATTCCCGCCTTCGCTCTTCCTTTGCTGAGTAGATCCTGAACGTAGCCGACTGGGCAAATCCACGCACACCACGCTGTTCCTAAGAACAGAGCCATCACGACGAACAGAACGAGGGCGATTGCTAAAGTGTAGAGGTAGGGTGCTGCTACCTTTGGCGCTGTTGCCGCGCCTGAATTGAACAAGCCGTCTTGCAGGACGTAGAAGAAACAGTCAAAGAGTCGATATTTCAGGAATTGGCATGACAATATGACAAGTGGTATGCCAGTGTTTCCAGCGATGAAGCCAAGGTTGATGGTTATGAAGGAAAGTGTTTGCGATGCGGTTCGCGTTTTAGATATCTTGACCATTCTCTCAGACTGCCCTAGGGCTCGAGAGTTACTGCTAGCACTCGAATGTCAGAGATCTTGCAAGCGCAACCTTCGTGATCGGAGCAATGGCAACCGCTTGGCAGGATGAGTCTTCGGAGAACTTTAGTCGAGTCGCATGAGACCTGTGCGTGGTACAGGTACGCGTGCACATCGGGGCCTGTAGGCTCAGTTCCGTCAGCAAGATAGATCTTTCGTGCATCGAGGACTATGTCTGCCTCGTTTGGTCCGCCGCGCCAAGGCTCGAGGTATAGATCGAAGCTGGACTGTGCTCCTCCGTCGAATTGGAGGAAACCGGTTACTCCTGTTGTGCTTCCTCTGAGGGACGCGCCAAGCATGTGGACTTTGCTGTATCGGCCCTGTGGGATCTCAACTCTATCGCTTTGGCATTTGATGACGTTCATGACCCTACCTGTCTGGTCTGGAAACACGAACTTGACGCCGTCTTGAGGACATGGAACAATAGCTAGCTCGGGTCCGAATGATGGCGGCAGGGCTTCTTGGGCGAAGGCAGTTCCTTGTTCATCAAAGTTTGAAAGTTTCTTGTTTGTTCGATTGGTGATTCCCACATCATTCCAGAGGCCTGAGACATCAACGAATGTGTACTTTCCATCGCCCTGTGGTATGTTGTACGGTCCACCCTTAATGGGAGCGGGACCCGCACCCCCCAGCAGCGACTGCTTGGCAGCGACGAGAAAACCCAATAGGGCTAGCCCAAAGCCCGAGGCTGCTCCTACGACGAATGATCTTCTGTCTAGTTCCGCCTTAGTCTCTTCTTCTTCGGGATCACACATTATTATCACCTTCAGTCGTGTGTATCGCGGTGTTCGGCGTGGCTTCCGTGATTTCTCCAAGTATGAGACGTTCGAACGGTCTATAATTACTTCCCACGTTTCTGTATATGCTAGTACTTATCTGAAGCTCTGATATCGTAAGGTTCTCTCTACATGTGGTTCGCTGTCGCGCTATCGCTCATCTTGACGGCGCAATGAGCCGCAAATAACATGCACCAGTCGTTCACTCCAATTTCCGGTCACCGAACATTGTATGTTAACTCAGCAGCGCCGCCAATGTCACCGAGACCGGCCGACTTTGAATTAATACCAGGAATTGAAGAACAACGATCTAACTGAACATGTCCCATATCGAGGTTCCTCGTCAGCTGCGAACCATAGCAAAGCGATAAATTTCAGACACATGTGTTCTCGTGACGACCGAGGCATCCCATCACGATGAGCAAGCAAGACGAATCAACCCAAAAACCCGTAGTCCCTGAAGACAAGAAGGATAAGGGAGTCATCCGGGGAACGATCAAATATCCTTGGGGAACAGTTCGAGATGCAACAGTCACCGCTGGTGAAATGTCGGTGACCTCGGACACAGCTGGCAAATATGAGATCCTGTCAGTAGATCCTGGCTCCTACAGGGTTGAGGCACGTGCGCCTTTCCCAGACTACGAAGTGACAACTCAGAAAGTGGATATCGTGGCAGGGGAAGCCAAAGTTGTGGACATCTATCTGGATTTCGAGAAAGCCGTCGTTGAAGGCCATGTCTATGATTCGAGCGGAAAGCCAATTGCAGGGGCGGCTTTGTCAGGCGTTCTCTTCGGCAAGGACATGCAGACCGTCACAACCGACGAAAATGGCTGCTTCAGGTTTGACAAGGTTACTCCAGGCGACCGCTTCATTCGTGTGAACGCGCGAGGATACATGGCCGAGACGAGAGATTTCACGGCAAAGAAAGAAGGGGCCACCATGGTTGAATTTCGACTGCAGCCAGCAAGCTGCAGGTTTTACGGAGTCGTGACAAGCGAAAGCGGAAAGCCGATGCAGGCAGAGATCCTTCTCATGAAGTCAGGAATCGTTGTCCAAAAGACTAACACGGATGCGGCGACGGGTGGATATGAATTTCCGGTGCTCCCAGGCATCTACGAGATCAACGTGATGGCGCCTGATCATCTGCCAAGAGGATGGCATGGATCAATCTCAGCCGACATGAAAATTGACTTCAGCATGGAATTGGCACCAGAACAGCCCGCCGAAGAACAGGGCACGCATTAGAGCACAAGCAAGTTCGACGTGCAAGAAAGCTGTAATTAGACGTTTGAATGGAAGACGATTCTCAAGAAAAGACGCACGGAACCGGAACCGACATCTTCACGAGAGACATCGAACTGGACACATTCACAGTTTCACTCGCCCCGAGAACGGCTGTGTGAAAGTGCCTAGCGTTTTCAATGGTCGCATGGCAAAAGTATGCGTTCGGAATGGGTCTCTGCTACCACGAATGAGTGATCGCGCCAGTCTTGCAGGCTGCTATGCATGGCGGTATATGTCCTTGCCGTCCGGATTTACACCTAGCACAACTATACCTCAGCCTGGTCCTGTGAGGCAATGTCACGCTCGCGATACGTTGATCGTAGTCATCTACGATTATCTCGAGAACAGAACTGGGCAGCAGATCATGTAACCTCAAGGTTCCGTTTGGTCTCTCATCCGCGTTGCTCCGTGTGCAAGCGCGGATGCATTCCGCGCAGCCATCACATTTGCTTGTATCAATGGTAATGAAATAACTACCTGACGCGTCTTCGTATCCGAAGTTCGCCATCAATACAATTCGCCTATGGAGTTTTCATTTTCCTTGCCGCGTCTGTTGCGAAGAGCGCGGCACCGACTGCTCCTGCCAGTTGTGGATCAAAGTCGGTATTCGCAGGCAGAGCTTTGAACCCCAACTCCTTTTCGAGTCTGACCACGACACCTAGGTTTTTTGCGATCCCGCCCGTTACAACGAGTTCCTTCTCCACGCCGACTCTTCTAAGAAGCTGGGCAGCTCTGTGAGCGTTTGCCGAGCAGAGCGCGGCCAGAACGTTCTCTTTCGAGGCTCCTCCTTGAAGTCGGCTGATGGTTTCAGATTTCTGGAAAACAACACATGTGCTATTCAGAGGTTCGGGCTCATCTTGGACACTTAACGAGAGAGCTCCGATTTCTTCGATCGGAATCTGAAGTAGGTCGGCGAATACCTCAACACCTCTACCTGTTCCGGCGGCGCACTTGTCGTTCATCACGAATGAAGTTATTCTGCCGTTTTGATCGCAGCGTATTGCTTTGCAATCCTGCCCCCCCATATCCATGATGGTCCTCACGGAAGGTCCCCAGATCCAATTGGCCCCCCTGCCATGGCAACTTATCTCGGTGACGGCCTTGTTCGCGAATTCAACATTTACTCTGCCGTACCCTGTTGCGACAGTGTACGCAATATCCTCGCGTTTTACGCTTGTTTCTTCGAGTGCCCAGCCGACAGCTTTCTCTGCACTCCGTTCGCTACCGGAGACGGTTCGTAAAATGCTGTATGCGTAAGGTTTGTTGTCCACCATTATGACTGCTTTTGAGCTAACGGACCCGACATCAACGCCTACAGCGATAATGCTGTTCGCGGTCGCGCTAACCCCTGGGATGGTGCGCCGATATTCAGGCCATCTCCAGTATTCCTTTTCTGTGGTCGACTGCAGACTACTTCCCTCCAGATTCGCCCAGTGCGATCAGCGCGGCTCCGAGAGCCCCGACGAATTCAGGGTTCTCCGGGACCGCCAAATCTACTCCCAGGTTTCTCTTCATCGAATCAACGAGCCCTGTGTTGCGAGCTAGACCCCCGACAAAAACAACCTGTTCTTCGACGCCAATCGAGCGGACCAGGCAACCGACCCTCGATGCAACCGCGTCATGCACAGCTCGCGCGATATCCTCCTTCTCCGTCTTCGCATGCATCAATGACACGACTTCTGACTCGGCGAAGACGACGCATTGAGAATTCAGTGGAATGGTCTTGCTTGACTGCAATGATAGCGATCCCATCTGCTCCGGTGTCAGCTCAAGAGCTCTCGCCATCGTTTCAACGTACGCCCCCACGCCCGCAGCGCACTTCTCATTCATGGCGAAATCCACCACTCGTCCAGTCTGATCGCACTTGATTACCCGAGCCTCTTCCGCACCCACATCTACTATCGTTCGAGCATTTGGAAAGAGACTAGACACGCCCTTAGCGTCCGCCGCAACTTCTGTCACTTGCTTCAATGTAGCAGGAACAGCTTTCTTTCCGACCCCTGTAGCGATTACTCTCTCTATCTTGCCGAGTGGGATTCCTGCTGATTTCAAAGCTTCTTCAAGCGCCTTTTGTGCTGCCGCCTTCTGATCAAATCCCGTCAATGCGAGGCCACGTGACAATAGTTTTCCTCCGCCTAGTAGAACGGCCTTTGTTGTCCACGCACCCGCGTCGACACCTGCGACCATCATTCGACGATCAGCTCCCAGGTAGCATTGTGATAGTGTTTCGAGACCGACTCGGAACAATCTACTACACAGTTCCCGGGCGATTCTAGGATGCCAGCTTGACTCTGACCTTTGTTCGCGAAAACTTTCCGCGAGGTTCGTTCAGAAAAACAAGTAAGGGATCTTAGCACCGACGAGTACGCGAGGGGCCAAATCAGTTCGCGCAACAGCAGAACCCCTAGCCCCATTTCGCAAGCTGTACGTTTATGAACTGTATGCATAAAGTATGTACCTTGTTCGACACATATATAGAGAGAACTGGATTCGACATATGCCCAGAATCAACCAGTCAGGGTCAGGGACCTCATGCGTGGCCGGCCTAACTTCCTGTTAGATTCTGCCTTTGCTCTTGGCGACCCTGCTGATGTCGTGGTCAGCAATCGTGGAAAACCAGTGACTGGGTACCGGTTGGAAATCTGAGCACTCTATGTAATAGCGCGAATGAACCTTAGAATAAGAGCTATTCAACCAAATCAGACGGCGGTTAGATGAGTTCTTAGGCGAGGTCATTGGCGAGCGCCACGCCTGCGGAGACACTTGATGTCAGAGGCGAGATTTGCCCGTACCCAGACATCAAAACTCGGAAGAAACTTAAACAGATGAAACCGGGGCAGGTCCTCGAGGTCTTGACTGACTATCCGCTATCTGTCGAACGAATACCAAGAAACGCTGAGAAACAGGGGTACAAGGTATTAAAGGTCGAGAAAATTAGCGGACCCCTTCACCGAATCCTCATAGAGGTAGGAAGTCACCGCTAGTTGGTTGTCCTGTCCTACATTCTGTCTGGACTCGTTGTTGGTATCGCGTTCGGTATCGCACTTCAGAGAGGACGATTCTGTTTCAGCTCAGCTTTCAGAGACGCCCTGCTCTTCAAGGACAACACTATCATCAAGGCATTAGGTGTTGCAGTCATCGTGGAAATGGTCGGTTTCCAGCTTACCAGTGACCTAGGGTTGGTGCAACTCCACCCACGCGGACTGTACTGGGGAGCGAATATCATGGGGGGTTTCCTGTTTGGCGTTGGAATGGTGTTAGCTGGAGGATGCATTTCGGGGCAGACCTATCGAACCGGAGAGGGCATGGTCGGCTCACTATTTGCTTTGGCGGGCATCGCAGTCGGAGGATCCCTCACTATCAACGCTCCCCTGAAAGACATCCTACAAGCCGGAACCAAAATCGAGATCTCAGATCAAAGTCCAACAATCCCGTCAGCTCTTGGAATATCTCCATGGTTGATAATAATTCCAGTATCCGCAGCCCTGGCGTATGTTGCATTCAGAACATATCGAACAGAAAGCACTTCAAGAAGTGATTCGGCGCTTTCATTGTTGGGCAAAGGGTGGCCGTGGTGGTTTGGGGGAATGATTGTCGGAATCATCGTGGTGATCTCTTATCCGATCGCTGAAGCAGCTGGACGAAGCACCCCGCTCGCAATGACCGGAGGATATATGGGTATTCTTGCCACAATTGTTAACCGCGACTTGAGTTACGTGGGTTGGGAACAGGCGATGGTGATAGGGGCTATCGCTGGAGCCGCGATTGGAGCGCTACTATCTCGAGAATGGAAGATTCGCACTCCTCCGCCGCGAATGATAGCCCAGTCTCTCCTTGGAGGATTGGTAATGGGCGTCGGCGCGGTTCTCGGAGACGGATGCAACATTACAACCATACTGGTAGGCGTACCCCTGCTCTCCCTCGGCGGCATGCTTGCAGGAGCGTTCACAATACTCGGCTGCTGGACAGCTTCATACATTATGTTCCGATGAGCGGCGGTTCAAATCACATGAAACTCGGAATAATCATACAAACAGAGCCCTGCACATACCAAGACTTTGGAACAGCCTTCGAGATCGCACGATCCGCTCTCCGAAAAGGGCACGAAGTCCAAGTATTTCTTTACGATGAGGCCGTAATCGCGGCTAACCGAGCGATGAAGATGACTGGAAAGAGACAGCCCAACAGAATGATTATGGAGTTGATCGAGGGGAAGGCGACGATTTTCGCTTGTGGAGCCTGTTGCATGTTTCGAGGCATAACAAAGGACATGCTTCATGGAGGAGTGGAAATGGGAGGACTAACCGATCTTGCTGAGACAGTTGTCTGGGCAGATCGCCTACTGAATTTCGCTCATTGAGAGGAAAGCCATGCAGAAGCTAGTGATCCTGTTGAGGAGTTCGCCATACGGAACAACTAACTTCGGCGAGGGATTGCGCGCGGCGATCGCGTTCGCCGGAATGGATATTGACACGACGATTCTGTTGATGGACGACGCGGTATATTCCACGATGAGAAATCAGAACCCCGCAGTGATCGGCATGAGCTCACTTGAGGAAGCATTCCGAAGCGCGAGTGAATTCGGCGCGAGAATCATCGTTCATTCGGAAGCTCTTATGAAAAGAGGAATAGCAGAAAGCGAGATTGTGGGCGTCAAAAAGGTCAAGACTCAGAACATCGCTGAACTGGTTCATGATGCAGATGCAACAATAACCTTCTAGAAGATGATGTGATTGGCGACCCTCTACGTTCTCACCCGGTCCCCCTTCGCGATGAGCGACTTGGAGAAGATCGTGGACCTAACATGGAAGGGGGATGGCATTCTTTTGCTTCAGGACGCAGTGCTTGCCATCAAATCCTCACCATTTTCCAAGAAACTCAGTGATCTAAACGGAAAGGGAGTAAACTTGTACGCGGTAGATGCTGACACGGAAGCAAGGGCCGTTAATCCGCCGCCTTGGGTTGAGCTTGTAAACTACGATGACATAGTTGAACTTCTTGCCGGGTACGCCAAGACTTACTCATGAAGAACGCATTTACTGAGTTTGGTCAGTCTTTTCCTTCAGGGTTTCCGTGAGGTGATCTGGAATTCCGTCATCCATAGCGACAAAACCTTTCGTAAGGTGAGCTAAGCCCTTGTATAGAGGTGAGGCAGCCGCCTTTTCAAGTTCTTGACAAAGCTTTGGAACCCACAGGTTCAAGTGATCTCTGAGGAACTCTTTCTGAAGGTTCAGGTACGCGATCGCCTTCTCGATATCTCCGTCGTCAAGGGTTTTCGCTGTCCATCTGCAAAGTTTCGCCATGAAGTCGAATTCGACTGCCACGTGATCTTCAGGTTCTTGGAAGCCTTTCTCTTTCTCGTAGCCGAGACTCTTGTAGGCTTGAATGATCTCATGGAATGGCTGTTGATACAGCAGGTGATCTTTACTTAGGTGGACGGATTCGACTAGGTGCACTGGTTTTGGTCCCATTCCTAGGAACAGGCTTGCGTATTCCGCGGCGAGTTCGGTCAGCAAGCTCTCTTTCTTCTCTCCCTTCAGGTCTTTGGATTGCTCTGCGAATTCGGCCAGCAACCTGTCTGCCTCTTTCAGTTCGTTTCCAGCCTGAGATTGGCTGAGGAGTCTGAGTGTCGGCTCGACCTCACCGATCTCCAGCAGAAAACGGTCATCAACCTCGATCTTGAAAGCCCTCGACAGGAAGGAGTACATAGTCGCTCTGGTGAGGTTCACTCTGCTCGCCTCGGCGATTGATGCCTTCGCATTCTTCTCGTGATTCAGCAGTTACCCCGTCCTCAACAGCCTCCGGTATTCAGAGCTTTTGTATTAAAGGAGGAACTCTGGTCGTTGCCCAAGGAAACCACACGGTTGCCGACCGAACGGAAAGACAGCGCCTGCACGCGAGGGGATTGCCCCGTGTGGCATCTCTGGCTCATGTTTCTTGTACAGGTACGCGATCTAGCACGGCGCGAATTGAATTCGCGGGTGCGTCGGTGATGCACCTTTGACCCACTCGCGGCCATTCGGTCGAACTTGCAGCAGCCGCGGTTTATGATCGCATTAGGCGAATTCACCGTTGCGATTAGGGCGAAGGTAACTTCCCTCAGGGTACTCGATAGTCGGCAAGTAATGAGTGAACAACCAGGCAGATTCCTGAGATTTCCTGATTTGCTCTGAGGTCAGGATTAGAAAGCATGGTAATGTTATCGGTCAGTCACATCGACCCTTACGGACATTACCGGAATGTACACTTCGTATACTCAATACAGATGTTCTAAATCATATTTTTCTGTCATTGCTTAGTGTTGTAACACATTGCAACACAATGTGTTGCAGCCTACCAGAAAGAAATAGGATTTAGAGAAAATTGTCTGAAAAAAAGAATGACTCAATTACGGACAAGAAAGTCAGTAGACGTTCAATGCTAAAGTACACAGGAGCGTTGGCTGGTGCAGCCATCGTGGGCGCTGTAGCCGGTGTCGGCGCGGACACCCTGCTGCGCCCTGGGGCTCCGCCTCCACCGCCCTCACTGAAGCCGCCATTGGCACCTGAGATCCAGAACAGAGTTGACAAGATCGTAAAGGACAGAATAGCCCTCCATGAAGGTGAGACGCTCAACTACGCTGGTTGCGCTTCTGGTTGCGGCAACAATTGCTTGTTGGGCGTGCGAACCAAGAACGGAGTGATTACCGCCATAGAAGGCGACAACAGATTCTTCCCGGATACAGGGATAGAGGACTCCGAAGCCACGCAGACGGATCTTGTCAAACATCGTGTGAACATGAGGGGCTGT
>Ga0209521_10002748_pt1 | contig 14336 bp, 11 predicted proteins | sample Rifsed19ft4_FD_184016 | JGI IMG/M metagenome (GOLD analysis project Ga0209521, IMG submission 184016) | Soil microbial communities from Rifle, Colorado, USA - sediment 19ft 4 (version 2) | ecosystem: Environmental > Terrestrial > Deep subsurface > Rock core/Sediment | place: Rifle, Colorado... | reverse complement strand
GCACGACGATGCGGCCGCGGCCGTCGCTGTACGTCTGCTTGATCGCCTGCCGGCCGAAGATGATGCCGCCGGTGGGGAAGTCCGGGCCCTTGATGATGCCCGTTAGCTCGTCCGTCGTCATCTCCGGCCGGTCGATGAGGACGGTGACGGCGTCGCAGACCTCGCTCAGGTTGTGCGGCGGGATGTTCGTCGCCAGGCTGACGCCGATGCCGGAAGCGCCGTTGATCAGCAGGCTCGGGACGCGCGCCGGCAGGACGGAGGGTTCCTTGTGCTCGTCGCTGAAGTTGGGCGTGAAGTCGACCGTGTTCCGGTCGATGTCGGCGAGAAGCTCCGCCGCGATCGGCGAGAGGCGCGCCTCCGTGTAGCGCATCGCCGCCGGCGGGTCGTTGTCGATGCTGCCGAAGTTGCCCTGCCCGTCCACCAGCGGGTAGCGCAGCGCCCAGTCTTGCGCCATGCGCACCAGCGCGTCGTAGATCGGCGCGTCGCCGTGCGGGTGGTATTTGCCCATCACCTCGCCGACGACGGTGGCGCACTTCTTGTAAGGGTTGCCCGCTGCTAGGTTCAGCTCCGACATGGCGTAGAGGATGCGGCGCTGCACCGGCTTCAGGCCGTCGCGGATGTCCGGAATGGCGCGGGAGACGTTGACGCTCATCGCATAGTCGACGTAGGAGGCGCGCATCTCGTCCTCTATGCGGATGGGGCGGATGCTGCCGGCGTCGAGGGGGGTGGTGGTCATGGGCGGGCTTTCGTCGGTCGCCCTCTTCACAGAGTGAAGGGAGCGGCTCAGGAAGAACAGAATTGTTAGGGCTATGTTACCATTTCCGGCGCTCGGCGTATACCGGCCCGGGCAAGGGGGCGTTGGGCGGCGGTTTAGCGGTGTTCCACGAAGCGGTAGCCGACGCCGTGCACCGTCTCTAGCGGGTCGCGGGTCAGGCCGGCGGCGAGAAAGCGGTGCCTCAGCCGGCTCACCGTATCGTGGAGGAGGTGATGCGCGTCCCTGTAAGCGACGCCCCACACTTGCTCGATGATCTGCTCATGCGTCAGGACGGCGCCGCGGTTCTGGAGGAGGCAGAGCAGGAGAAGCCACTCCGTCCGCGTCAGCCGGACCAGCCCCTTGCGGCCGCGCAGGCCGTGCAGCGCCGCATCGACCGCCACCTCGCCGACGCCGCCCCAGTCGTTGCGCGAGGAGGCGGGCGGCCTCGCGCGGCGGAGCAACGACCTGAGGCCTCGGGGAGCGCCGGAGCGCTTCGACGGCGCCTCCGGCAGGCCTCCGTCCTCGGAGAGGTCCACGGCGATGCAGGTAACGCCCACGGCTTCGCCTTGGTCCGTCATACTTGGTATCGCCACGATCTCGAAATCACGGAGCTTCCCGTCGAAGAAGACGCTGACGCGGTCGTGCACGGGCGAGCGCTCCTTCAGACAGCGCTGCGGCGCAGCCATCAAGGCCTGCGCGTCCTCGGCGCTCAGCCAGTCAGAGGCCTTCGTTCCCACGAAGACGTCGACGTCGCTGTAGATGCTTGAGTAGAGCACCCTCGTCGCGCGCAGATCCGTGTCGAAGGTCCAGACATGGAGCGGCGCCCCGTCCACGGCCGCGGGCCGTCGCGAAAGCGCGGCCGCCCGGCTCGCCGCCGACAAGCCATCGGAGGCGGCCGGCGGCGAGCGGACAGGAGGCGGCCGAAGCGCTCCCCGCTCGCCCCCCCGACGACGGGCAGCGCAGACGCGGAGCCTGCCTAGGAAACCCCGTCCTGCCTGAAACAACATCTCCTCTATTCCGCGCGCCTAAGCGACAGCCGGTTAGCGACCACTCGTGCGCACTTTGTGCACCGTCTCACGAAACGCTTCAGCGCGTGCGACTGAGTCGATTATTCGATGGGCTTAAAGGAGTTACAAGTAGCGCGACAAGAAATTCACTATCTACCGATAGTTATGCACATTCCATTAAGCGACCACTTGAGCGTCTTCTTTAGATAGACATCTGGATATTCAAAGCGAGGGCGAATGCATGGAATAAGCGGCGACTCATGGCGTCGAAGTCGGGCTGTCCGCTCTCCTCGCGCTCGGGGTGCCACTGGACGCCGACGACCCAGCGGTGGGCCGGGCTCTCCACCGCCTCGACGAGGCCGTCCTCGCTCCGGGCGGCGATGCGCAGGCCGGGCGCCAGACGCTCCGGCGTCACCGCCTGATGATGGCGGGAGTTGACCAGCAGGGAATCGACGCCGAGGATGCCGCGCAGGCGGCTATCGGGCTCGAGGGCGACGGCGTGCCAGCGCGACTCGTGCGGCTCCTCGGCGTGGGCCACGTGCTCGCCGCTGTCGATGTGCTGAAGCAGCCCGCCGCCGAGAGCGATGTTAAGCAGCTGGTGGCCGCGGCAGATCGCCAGCACGGGCATGTCTTCGGCCAGGGCCCGCTTGAGCGCCTCCTCCTCGAAGGCGTCCCTCGCGGCGTTCGTTGCCTTGACGTCGGGATGAGGCGCCTCGCCGTAGCGCCGCGGGTCGATGTCGACGCCGCCGGTGAGGAGCAGGCCGGCGCAGCCCTCGATGGACTGACTCGGCTTGCCCGTCTCGTAGGCCGGGCCGCAGAGGTCGACAGGCTCGAGGCCGGCTTCGCGCAGGCGCCGCCAGTAGCTCGCCAGCCGCTCGCCCGGGACGTCCTCCCAGCGCGCGACGGCTACCTTCGGGCGCCGCGCCACGGCAGCCTACGCCTCCTCTTCCTCGTCCTCCGACTCTCGCTCGATGGCGCCCTGGAGGGCGGAGAAGGTCACCGTTCCCTCCCTGGTCTCCGTCTCCGCCTCCCACTCCTCGCCTTCGGCCTCTTCCTCCAGGTCATCCTCTTCCTCGTCGCCCAGCCGCAGCAGCGACTCCTTGATGTAGGGTCGCACGCCCTCGCCGCCGACGGCGGGGAAGGAGAGCCGGGTCTGAGACGGGTCGCGGTAGGTCTCCTTGATGATCAGCTCCACCCTGCTGTCGTTGACGCTCTTGATGGCGGCAGCGTAGCGATTGCCGCCCTCCATCAGGCGCAGCAGGCGCAGGGCCAGCTTCGGCTCCAGCGAGCCCAGGACTTCGCCCTGGATGTCTTCGACCTGGATGAGCTTGTCGCCCGGCTTCAGGTACACCTCGTCGCCGGCGGTGAGCGTCGCCAGCGTCTCGGGCGAGGCGCCCTGCAGCAGCGTCAGGCCCGACTTGCCGATCTCCTCGATGAAGAGGTCCTGCGCGACCTTGGCGACGGCCTCGGCGCGGCGCGGCTGCTCCTCCTCCGGTATCGTCGCCAGGCGGTCCAGGTTGCGCCTGGCGATAGAGTTCCCCGGCTCGAGATCGAGCGATTTGGCGTAGGCCTCCCGCGCTTCGCGGTAGCGGCCGAGCTCGAGGAGCGACTTGCCAAGCCGGTTCCAGGCGTCGACGTCGCCCTCATGCACGGAGAGGATGGAGCGGTTGAGGGTTACCGCCTCTTCCCACTTGCTCTCCAGCGCCAGCTGTATGGCTTGCTCCGCGCCCTGGCGCTTCAGACGCGTAGCCTCTTCTGCCTGAATCGGCGATTCCATCTCCCCTACCTCGTTAGATGGGACAGTGCAGACGTAGCGGGAACGTCCTTTCGGGCCTGCCCCTGGGCAGTTCAGTTTCTGGTCGGGGTGGGCAGATTTGAACTGCCGACCTCACGGTCCCGAACCGTGCGCTCTAGCCTGGCTGAGCTACACCCCGGTGCATAAGCTTCAGCGCTGTATCATACGAAGTTTCCCTTCCCCTCAGCAAGGGTAGAATACTCACGCCCTGGGCTTGCCGGCAGGCAGGCTCCTTAGGCTATCCCCGGGGCGATAGCAGAGGCGTTGCAGAGTTGCGCATTCTCATGATCAGCGCCCTCGAAGTTTGGGCCCTCGCCGGCCAGGGCGGCGCCGCCTCCCTCTACAAGACGCTGGAGGCCTACGGCCGCCGCGGCCACCAGGTCGACTTCGTCTCGGCGACGGTGGGGGCGAACCACCAGTTCGGCGCGCCGCCGCAGCCGCCGCCGGCCATCGAGGGCGTGGCCTACTATCTCTTCCACCTGCCTTCGCTGATCGACGCGCGTCTGCGCCTGCCGGCGCCGGTCGAGAAGGCGCAGCAGAAGCTGCGCTTCGCCCTCCTCTTCCCCCTGCTCGCCAGCCGCCGCGCCGAGCGCCTCCTGCGCCGCCAGCGCTACGACCTCCTCTACGGCTACGAGGTCAACGGCGTCCTCGCCCAGCGCCTCGTCCGCAGACGGCACGCCCTGCCCCTCGTCGCCCGCTTCCAGGGCACGGTCATGCGCCCCTACCTGAGCCAGCCGCTGAACCTCCTGCGCAAGTATGAGGAGGTGGTGGCGTTGAAAACGCCCGCCGACCTCTACCTGATGACGGACGACGGCACCCAGGGCGACGAGGTGCTGCGCCGCCTCAACCCGGCCTCGATCGCCAAGACGCGATTCTGGCGCAACGGCCTCGACCTGGAGTACGTGCGCCCGCCGACGAGCCGCGAGGTGACCGCCGCCCGCTCCCGGCTTCGCCTCGCTGCGGACGACTTCGTCCTCGTCACCGCCGTCCGCCTCGACCGCTGGAAGCGCGTCGACCGCGCCGTCGACGCCGTCGCCCGCCTGCGCGACCGCGGCGTCGCGGCGCGCCTCCTCGTCGTCGGCGACGGCCAGGAGCGGGCGAATCTGGAGGCGCAATCGCGGCGCCTGGGCGTCAGCGACCGCGTGAGCTTCGTCGGCGCCGTGCCGCAGCCAGAGGTGAGGCGCTACCTCTGGGCCGCCGATGTCTTCCTCTCCCTGAACGAGCTCTCCAACGTCGGCAACCCGCTGCTGGAGGCGATGGCGGCCGGCCGCTGCATCCTCACCATCGACGAAGGCGCGACGCGCCAGCTGATCCGCGACGACGAGACGGGCGTCGTTCTGCCCGTGGGCGAGCCGCGCCTCATCGCCGAGGCGCTGGCCGGCCTCGCCGGCGACCCGGCGCGGCGCAAGCGCCTGGCCCAGGCCGCCCGCGACTTCGCCAAGCGCAGCTTCTGGAGCTGGGAGCAGCGCCTGGACGCCGAGCTCGAGGCCGTGGAGGCGCTGGTCGCCGGCGCGGCGGCATCCGCCGATGTCTAGCGAGAGCGAGAGCCGGCCGGCCGCAGGCGGCTTCCTCTTCAACGTCAACTCGGTCTTCATCAGCACCGTCGTCGCCTACGGCATCTCCTTTCTCGCCGCCGTCCTTCTCGCCCGCGTCCTTGGCCCGGAGGGCCGCGGCGTCACCGCCCTGTACCAGCAAGCGGTCGGCTTCGGCTTCGCCCTCGCCAGCCTGGGCATCGCCAGCGCCATCGTCTACTTCGTCGCCCGCCGCGACCTGACCAGCCGCGAAGCGCTCGAGTCGGGACTCAGCGTGACCATCGCCGCGACGGCCCTCACCGCCGCCATCGTCGGCATCGCGGCGCTGCTCGCCGGCGAGAGCATTCACGCCGCGGCCGGCCCTTACTGGCTCGCGGTCCTCACCGTGCCGGCGATCATCCAGTTCCGCCTCGTCGAGGGCTGCCTGCGCGCCCAGGAGCGCTTCGGCGCCATGAACGTGCTCGAGGTGCTGCTGACGCTCGCCGCCCTCGTCGGCTTCGTCCTCGTCGAGCTGACCATCGGCCTCACAGTCGGCCGCGCCATCGCTGTCTGGAGCGCTTCGTTCTTGCCGCCGACCGTCCTCGGCTACGTCCTCCTCGGGACGAGCGCCCTGCCGCGACGCCTTCCCTCCTTCACGACTCTGCGCCCGACCGTCCGCTTCGGCTTCGAGGCGCAGCTCGGCAACCTGCTTCAGGCCTTGAACTACCGCCTCGACTCCTACCTCGTCCTCGCCTTCGTTAACACCGCCGGCGTCGGCCTCTACGCCGTGGGCGTCCAGCTGAGCGAGGGCATGTGGTTCATCGCCAACTCGGTCGCCGTCGTCTTCCAAACAAACCTCACCGCCCGCGACGACGAATACGCGGCGCGCAACGCGCCCATCGTCTGCCGCAACACCATCCTCGTAACGGCGCTCGCTGCCATCGCCGCCGGCGCCGTCTCGCCCTTCGTCGTACCGCTCGTCTTCGGCTCAGACTTCGATGACGCCGTGCTGCCCTTCGTCCTCCTCCTGCCGGGCACGGTCGCCCTCGCCGGCACGAAGATCCTCGCCGCCTACGTCTTCAGCCGCGGCCGGCCCCTGATCAACGCCGTCATCGCCTTCGCCGCTCTCGTCGTAACGGTCGTAGCCGACCTCATCCTCATCCCGCTGCTTGAGGTGGAGGGCGCCGCCATCGGCGCCAGCCTCGGCTATACGCTGAGCCTGGCGCTGACGGTGATGGCTTTCCGCGCCCTCTCCGGCGGCTCCATCGCCGACGCCCTTCTGCCGCGACCGGCCGACGCCGCTCTTTACGTCGACGCCGTGCGCTCGCTGGCGGCGCGGCTACCCCTGACGCGACGTCCCGCCGGCCCCGACGCGTCCGGGCGCCGCCCGTGAACCAGCTCCCCGGCCCGCCCCTGCGCATCGCCGTCCTCGGCGACTTCGAAGGGCTGCACACGCGCCGCTGGCTGGAGGTCTTCGTCCGCCGTGGCCACGACGTGCACGCCATCTCCTACTACCGGCCGAGCCTCGACCTGCCCGGCGTCACCGTCCACGCGCTGTCGCCGGCCACACCAACCTCCGCATCACGACCAGCCGCACCGCCTCAAACCGTGAAGGCCAAGGCGCCGCCCAACCTTCTGCGACTCGTCCACGCCCTGCGCTACCGGCGCGCCGGCTTGACGCGCGCGCTGCGGGCGATCCAGCCCGACGTCTTCCACGCCCACTACGTCGTCGAGCACGGCTTCTACGGCGCCCTCGCCGGCTTCCACCCCTACGTGGTCAGCGCCTGGGGCTCCGACCTTTATGTCGAGTCATACGCGCCCCTCGGCCGCCTCATCGCCCGCTGGACGCTCGCCCGCACCGACCTCCTCACCGCCAACGACGCCGCCCTCGCCCGCCGCGCCGTCGCCCTCGGCGTCCCCGCCGAGCGCGCCGCCGTCATCCATCTCGGCATCGACCGCCTCTTCCTCGACGCCGGCGAGCGCAGCGTCAACCTGCGGGACGCGCCGGCGACGCCGACCGTCATCAGCGACCGCGCCCTGGAGCCGCTCTACAACGTCGATACCGTCCTGCGCGCCTTTGCCCGCCTGCGCCAAAGGCTGCCCGAAGCTCGGCTCCTCGTCGCAGGCGACGGCAGCCAGAGGCCGCGCCTCGAGGCGCTGGCGCGCGAGCTGGGCCTCGGCGACTCGGCCCGCTTCCTCGGCCGCCTGGACGCGCCGGCGCTCGCCGAGGCGCTCGCCGGGGCCCAGGTCTACGTCTCCGTCCCCGGCTCCGACTCCCTCGCCCTGAGCAACCTGGAGGCGATGGCCGCGGGCGCCTTCCCCGTCCTCAGCGATCTGCCGAGCCTGGACGGCTGGGTCGAGCACGGCGCCAACGGCCTGCACGTCCCGCCGCGTAACGTTGAGGCGCTTGCGGACGCCCTGTATACGGCGCTGAGCGACGCCGCCCTGCGCCGCCGCGCTGCCGGCTTCAACCGCGCCAAGGTCGAAGCGCAGGGCCTGCGCGAGCCGAACATGCTCCTCATGGAGCGCCACTACTACCGCCTCGCCGGCCACCCCGTCGGCGAGACGAGCATCTGAGGGCTCCCCGGGCTCCCCTGTCTTTGCGAGGCTCGCTGCGCGAGCCGCGGCAATCTCGGGAGTCTAGGCGTCGCCTTCCAGCAGCCGGTTCGTCTTCGCCGCCAGGATGAAGTCGTTCTCGGATAGCCCGCCGATGGAGTGCGTCGAAAGCGCTAGCTCCACCCAGCGGTAGGAGTGGACGCGGATGTCCGGGTGGTGGCCCTCCGACTCCGCCAGCGCCGCGACGCGGTCGACGAACGCCATCGCCGCCGCGAAGTCGGCGAAGCGGCGCCGCCAGCGCAGGGCGCCGCCCTCCGGCGCCAGCTCCCAGCCCGGCACCAGCGGCAGCAAGCGCTCCGCCTCCTCCTGCGCCAGCGTCGGCGAGCCCCTGGGGCGCTCGACGCAGCGGCGGCTCAGCAGCTCGCTCAGCTCCATCGCCCGCCCATTATCGCAGCGCCGCGCAAGAAGAAAGGGCCCGCTCGGCCAACGGGCCCCCTCGTGACTTGTTACCTGTTACCTGCTACTTCCCGCCCGCATCCGGGACGTAAGCCGTCTTCGCCTGCTCGACGCCGAGGTGCGGCAGCCAGCTCAGCACCGAGGGCAGGTACCAGTTCCAGCGCCCCAGCAGCTTCATCGACGCCGGCACGAGGACCGACCGGATGATCGTCGCGTCGATGAGCACGGCGGCGCCGAGGCCGAAGCCCGTCTGCTGCAGCATCACAAGGTCGCCCATCGCAAACCCGCCGAACACCGCGACCATGATCAGCGCCGCGCCCGTGATCAGCCGCCCCGTCGACCGCAACCCAAAGGCGACAGCGTCCGTGTTGTCGCCCGTCTGGTCGTAGCGCTCGCGGATCCGGCTCAGCAGGAACACGTGATAGTCCATCGAAAGCCCGAACAGCACCGAGAAGAGGAACAACGGCAGCCAGAACTCCACCGTGTCCACCTGCTGGAAGCCGAGCAGTTCCGCCGCGAACCCCTTCTGCGACACCAGGACGATGAGCCCGTACGCCGCGCCAACGGACAGCAGGTTCATCAGGATCGCCTTCGCCGGCACCACGATGGAGCGGAACACCAGCATCAGCAGCAGGAAGCTCAGCCCCAGCACGAAGACGAAGACGATGGGCGTGTAATCCGCCGTTATGTCGATCGAGTCGAGGTTGAACGCCGTCAGGCCCGTGACCAGGACGCGCACGCCATCGACGCCTGCGAAAGCCTGCGGGACGTACTCGCCGCGGAGGCGCCTGATCGCGTCGTTCGCCGCGTCCGCGTACGGGTCGCTCGCCATCTGCACCGAAACCAGGCCGAGGTCTTCCGCCCGATTCGTGGAGAAGGTCGACGGGCCGAAGACGGGGTCGTTAGCGAGCAGGCTCCGCAGCCTTTCGACGGCCTGCGGCACCGGCGTGGACGGGCCCACGGCGCCGTCGATGACGATCTCGGCCGGGTACACCTGCCCGCCGTCGAAGTCGCGCTCCAGCGCCTCAAAGCCCTTCTTCGACTGGAAGCTGTCCGGCAGGCTGCTCACGCCGGCCGAGCCGCGGTTGATGTCGAAGAAGGGGATCGTCGCGGCGAGGAGGACGGCGGTGACCGCGACGACGCCGACCACCGGGTAGCGCATCACCGTGCTCGCCACCTTGTCCCAGAAGCCGCCCGGCCGCTCCTCATCGAACTCCTGCTGCGCCTTCTGCACGAACGGCAGCCGCAGCTTGTCGACCTTGTCGCCCAGCAGGCGCATGAGCGCCGGCAGCAGCGTCAGCGACGCCAGGATGGCGAAGCCGACGGCTAAGATCGCCCCCGCCGCCAGCGCCCGGTAGATCGTCGAGGGCACGATGAGCATGCCCGCCAGGGCGATAATCACCGTGACGCCGCTGAAGAACACGGCCCGGCCCGCCGTCGCCGAAGCGATGTCCACCGCGTCCAGGACCGCCCGGCCGCGCGCCCGCTCCTCGCGGAAGCGCGAGAGCACGAAGAGGCTGTAGTCGATGCCGACCGCCAGCCCCATCATCGTGATCATGTTCGTGACGAAGAACGAGAGCTGCGACACCTGGCCGACCAGCGCCGTGACGCCGATCGCCGCCACGATCGCCATCACAGCGAGGACGATAGGCACGAGCGCGGCGACCACCGCGCCGAAGACGAGGATGAGGATGACGAGGGCGATGAGCCCGCCAACCGTCTCGCCCCGCGCCAGGTCCTTCTCCGAAGCCACGTTGAAGTCGCGGCTCACGCTCGCGTTGCCGGAGACGTAGACCTCGAAGCTCTGCTTGCCGTTCGCGGCCTCGACGATCCCGATGATGTCCTCGACGTTCGTCACAGCGTCGTCGAAGCTGCCCGCCATCGTCAGCGCGATGATCGTGCCGTGGCGGTCGGCTGAGACCAGGCCGGGGATGGGGTCCTTGTAGTAGACCAAGGCCTGGCGCGTCACCTGGGGGCCGAGAGCGCCGATCTGGCTGTGGATGCCCTCTACGTAGGCTCGGAATGCCGGATCGTCGACGGTCAGCGTCTCGGACCGGATAACCACCGCTTCGTTGACCGGCGTCGGCCCGCGCAGGCGCTGCTCCAGCAGCGCCCAGCCGACCTTTGAGTCGGGGCTGTTGGTGACGTCCGCCTCCGTGGTCAGCGCGTCTGAGAGAAAGGCGCTCGTAAGGCCGATCGAGATGACGAAGATCGCCGCCCAGACGGCGACGACCTTCCATGGGTGGCGCGCGCTGGCGCGACTGAGAGCTCTGGGTGAGAGGCTGAGTGCCATCGAACTCCTCCAGTTTACGTCCTCACCGGGTAGCGTCCCGATAGGAGGCGGGGAAAGCTTCGGCTTCGCTCTAGCCCAAATAAAGCGAATGCTCCCTCATTTATAGGGAGCGCTTTCTCTCTTGTCAAGCGGTCTGGCGATGATCTTTCGAAAGAATCAGTGGCGCATCGCCGCCGTCGCGTCCGGCGCCGCGGCGCCCTCGCCGTGCCAGAACGTCCCGCCGAACAGCGCCCGCGCGACCTTCACGAACTCGCCCGCGTCCAGATCCGGGTCGACCAGCCTCTGCACGACGAACCCCTGGTACATCCCCACCATCAGCCGCGCCACCGCGTCCGCGTCCAGCGAACGGTCGATATCGCCCCGCGCTTGCGAATGCTCCACCAGCTCGGCCAGCCTCTCCCGCACCGCCGCGTTCGTCCGCGACTGCGACGTCCGGACGTCCTCGTTGCGCGGCGACTCCGCCGCCAGCTCGACGATCAGCGCGCAGTTCATGGCCAGCTCCGCCTGGTCCCGGTCGATGAAGAACGCGCGCAGCAGCTCGTCGAACGCCTCCAGCGTCGTCTCCTTCACCATCGCCTGCTCCAGCCGCTCCGCGTTTTGCCGCTGGCGGTACTCGGACATCGCCTCGATGATCTCTTCCTTGCTGGGGAAGTAACGGTAGACGGCGCCCGGGCTGAGGCCCGCCTCGTCGCAGATGTCCTGCATCGTCGTCCGGTGGAATCCCCGCCGCACGAAGCAGGCCGCCGCGGCGTCGAGGATCTGCTGGCGGCGCAGCTCTAGGTACTCGGGAAGGACTTTTGGCATCGAGGCCTCCAATTAAGCGAAGGAACGTTCTCTTTCTTTATAGCACGCCCTGTCAAGCCTTCCTCCTGCCTGTCATTGCGAGCCATCGCGGCAGCCCGCGGGACCGAAGGCCAGGCTTCAGCCTGGCACTCGCCTACGGCGCCGGACTGAAGTCCGGCCTTCGGGTTAGGCCATCCATAGGCGCAGCGCCACTTGCCCTCCCGCGCGTCTCTGCTAGACTCGCTCTGAGGAGAACCGCGTGCCTGAACCCGTCGTCCTCGTCCTCGGCTGCGGCATCGGCGGCGTCGTCGCCGCCCGCGAGGCCCGCCGCCTGCTGCCCGCCTCGCACCGCGTCATCGTCATCGACCGCGAGGCGCAGGCCTCCTTCCCGCCCTCCTACCTCTGGGTGATGACCGGCGAGCGCCGGCCGGAGGCGATCCGCCGCCGCCGCGCCCATCTCGCCCGCCGCGGCGTCGAGTTCGTCAGCGCCGACGTGCGCCAGATCGACACGGTCAACCGCTACGTCCGCGCCGACAGCCGCGAGTTCCACTACGACTACCTCATCGTCGCCCTCGGCGCCGAGACGACGCTGGAGGCGAAGCCGGGCCTGGCGGAGACGGCGCATACGTTTTACACGCTGGACGGCGCCGAGCGCCTGGCGGCCAGCCTGCGCTACTTCGCCGGCGGCCGCCTCCTCATCGTCATCGCCGGCCTGCCCTTCAAGTGCCCGGCGGCGCCCTACGAGGCGGCGATGCTCCTGGAGCACTACTTCCACTCCCGCCGCATGCGCCAGAAGGTCGAGATCGAGCTCTACACGCCGGAGACGCTGCCCCTGCCCGTCACCGGGCCCGCCCTCGGCGAGGCGGTCGTCGGCCTGCTAGCGCACAAAGGCATCGCCTTCCACCCCGGCAAGCAGCTCGAGTCCGTGGACGGCGCCAAGCGCGTCGTCGCCTTCGCCGATGGCGAGACGGCCGCCTTCGACATGCTCATCGCCGTGCCTGAGCACCGCGCGCCGGCCGTCGTCCAGGAGGCCGGACTGACAGGCGAGGGCGGCTGGATCGCCGTCGACCCGGCGACGCTGGAGACGGCGCAGCCAAACGTCTTCGCCATCGGCGACGTGACGCGCATCCCGCTGCCGGACGGCCTGCCGCTGCCCAAAGCCGGCGTCTTCGCCGAGGCGCAGGCGCAGGTCGTCGCCCGCAACATCGCCCATCGCGCCGCCGGCGGCAAACGGCCCGAACCCTTCGACGGCGTCGGCCGCTGCTTCCTGGAGGTCGGCGGCGGCGCCGCCGCCATGGCGGACGGCGACTTCTACGCCCGCCAACGGCGCATCGCGATGAAGCAGCCGAGCATCCTCTGGCACTGGGCGAAGGTGGCCTTCGAGAAGTACTGGCTCTGGCGCTGGTACGGCTGAGCCGTGTCTCGCGCCCGCATCCAACTCTCATTGCCCGAAGGCGAAGGCCAGGCTTCAGCCTGGCCGGCCCGCCGCTGAGCCGTGTCTCGGGCCCGCATCCAGCTCTTCGAGGAGCGGGCTGCCGAGTACGACGCCTGGTTCGCCTCGCAGCGCGGCCGCCTCCTCTACCGCTCCGAGCTGGCTGCCCTGCGCCTCCTCCGCCCGGCGATGGCTGGGCCGGTGCTGGACGTCGGCTGCGGCACCGGCGTCTTCAGCGTCGATCTGGACGCCGCGCTGGGCGTCGACCCGTCGCGCGAAGAGCTTCGCCTGGCGCGCCGCCGCGGCCTGCCGGTCGCCCAAGGCGTCGCCGAGCAGCTGCCGCTGGCGCCGGGGCGCTTCGGCGGCGTCCTCTTCATCACGAGCTTCTGCTACATCGACGACCCGGCGCGCGCCCTGGCGGAGGCGCGCCGCGTCCTCGCCGCCGACGGCCGCGTCCTCGTGGCCGAGATCAACCGCGACAGCGCCTGGGGCCGCGATTACCTGCGTCGCCAGCGCGAAGGCGACCCCTTCTACGGCCTGGCAAGCCTCTACACGATGGCCGAGACGTTACTGCTTCTCCGGGACGCCGGCTTCGAGCCGGAAGCCTACGCCTCGACCCTCCAGCAGCCGCCGGAGAGCGTGACGAGGGTGGAGGAGCCGGCCCCGGCGCTCGTGCCGGCCGCGGGTTTCGTCTGCGTCCTCGCCCGCCAACGCTCCTGAGCGCGTGGAGGCGCTCTGCCGGCTTCTCCGAAGGCCAGGCTTCAGCCTGGCACCCACGGCTCAGCCGGACTAAAGTCCGGCCTTCAATGACTGACAACTGAGAACTGAGAACTGCCCTCAGACCTTCGGCAGGATTTCCTTCGCGACGAAGGCCAAGGTCTCCCGGCTGGGCGGCTGCTGGTACTGCAGCATGATCCGGCTCACGCCCTCCGCCTCCCAGGCCTGGATCTGCTCGACCAGCTCCGGCGGCGTGCCAACCAGCGCCCCGAAGGGCCGCCGCGGCGCCCCGGCCGGCGGCCGGAACTGCGGCGGCATCCGCGCCATCATCGCGTCCACCTGCCGGTCGATGTCCGCCTGCGTCGCGCCCGTGACGTAGCTGCACATCAGCGAGCGGTCGATGGTCTTCGGGTCGCGCTTCTCCGCCTCGCAGTGCTGTTCGAGCACCTGCACCTTGTGGCGGTAGACGTCGACGGGTCCGCCGGCCGTGTTCCACTCCGTCGCGTAGCGGGCGACGATGCGCAGCGTCCGCTTCTCGCCGGCGCCGCCGATGAGGATCGACATCGGCTTCTGCGCCGGCTTCGGGCTCATGGGCGCGTCCTTCAGCTGGTAGCGCTTGCCGTTGAACGAGGCCGATTCGTTCTCGAACAGCGCCTTGATCACCTGGACGCTCTCCTCCAGGTTGTCCAGGCGCTCCTTCACTGGCGGCAGCCTGATGCCGTAGGCGTCGTGCTCGATCTGGTTCCAGCCGGCGCCGATGCCGAGGATGAACCGCCCGCCCGAGAGCTGGTCGATGGCCGCCGCCATGCGCGCCAGGATCGCCGGGTTGCGAAACGTCATCGAGAGCACCAGCGGCCCGAAGCGGATGCGCCGCGTCATCGCCGCCGTGTAGGTGTGGGCGACCAGCGTGTCCAGCGAATCGACCGTCCGCGACGGCCCGAAGAAGGAGAAGAAGTGGTCGGAGCGCCACAGCGACTCGAAGCCCAGCTCCTCCGTCCACTGGACGATGTTGCGCCACTCGTTCCAGCCGAC
>Ga0209521_10002742_pt1 | contig 14364 bp, 16 predicted proteins | sample Rifsed19ft4_FD_184016 | JGI IMG/M metagenome (GOLD analysis project Ga0209521, IMG submission 184016) | Soil microbial communities from Rifle, Colorado, USA - sediment 19ft 4 (version 2) | ecosystem: Environmental > Terrestrial > Deep subsurface > Rock core/Sediment | place: Rifle, Colorado... | reverse complement strand
ACTTTAATACAAATGGTGAGCATTTCCAAGTTTGGATGTCAGGAGATAGCATTCAAATAGTAGCTTCTGATGTTCCGGAAGAACCGAATGAGGTTTCTATCGATTTTTATGGTCTGTATCCCAGATATCCAGTGGATGAAAGCCACTAGCGCGGAGCTATCTGCAATGACTAACACGGCTATTTATCAGTCAAGCGCGAATAGTCTGCATCCAACTCTTCGGGTGTTTGGGTTTGGATCGCCACACCCTGACTCTTGCAAAACTCGATAAACGTGTAACGATCCGCGCCTGCGAGTTCACACGCTGCTCCAATGGATAGTTCACCGGCCCGGTACATTCCCAGCGCAGCATACAGACGGAATTTTCGGGCGACATCTTCTTTTGGCTCAGTTGGAAATGGTTTTTCAGAAAACGATATGGTGATCTGCATAATACTGCTCCTTACTTCAAATCTAACTCCCCATTCGCAAGCCCAAAATCAGCCAGTCTTCCAACGCGCTTTGCAGTTCTTCACGGCAGGCATCCAGCAACTCGGCGTTTGCCCATACTCCCTGAAAACCGGGAATCTCACCGTAATATGTCCCATCCTCGAGGATTCCATATTTAGCCAGGCGCATTGCCTCATGAATGTATGAAGTTAGCATCTCATGATCCTTTCAACGTGCAGGATTCATTATACGATATTTTTACAACGCGACTCCCAGCACCGCGACAAAATGCGCGGCCGCGGCGAGCATGACGAAGATGTGCCACATTTCGTGAAATCCAAATAGGCCGGGGACGAAGTTGAATATTTTCGTAATATACACGACCGCGCCGAGGGTGTAGATCACGCCGCCCGCGATCAGCCAGCTGATGACCCACACAGGCAGTACCGCCAGCATCTGTCCGATCGCGGCGATGCACAGCCAGCCCATCACTAAATAGATCCCTGCGTTCAACCAGCGCGGCGCACGGATATAAAATACCTTCACAAGGATGCCGATCAATGCCAGCGACCAGATGATGCTCAGCATGCCCCACTGCCAGAATCCCGAAAACGCATTTACGCAAAACGGAGTGTAGGTCCCTGCGATGAGGAAATAGATCGCGGCGTGGTCAACCTTGCGGAAAATCTCCAAAGCCTTATCCTTTACCTGCACCATGTGATAGGTCGCGCTCGCTGAAAAAAGGAAGATCAGACTAACACCATAGATGGCCAGCGATATTACCTTCGCGGTTGTACCCCAACCGACGATCAGAAGCGCGATCATGCCAATCAATGCCAGGACTGCTCCGCCCCAATGAGTGAGACTGTTGACGGGTTCTCGTAATTTTCTAAGCATGTTCTGCCTCTTCCATGATTTGACTTTTGGTTGCCAGCAGGATAAACACCAAACTTGATTTTACACTGATCTCGTGGATTTCCACGTGAAAGCCAGCTTTGGCAAATGGCTCTTTCGATCTTTCGTGTAGGATCTCGGATAGATTTGGGGGCGTTTCTCCTGTGATGCGGAATAACCAGGCCATAAATCGATCCAGTCCACCGCGGCCTGTGATCACTGCGCCAGGTAGAATCACAAATCTCCCCTCTTTTGCGAGAACGCGCTCGGCTTCGGTCAATGTTTCAGGGTCAAAAATGTATTCTGCCGGGAAAGTGGCGAAAACTGTATCAAATGAGTTATCGGAAAAGGGGAGGTATTGTGCGAGTCCGCGCGTCAGACGGGCCGCGCCTCTGGTGCGGCGTTTGGCGAGACGACCCATCTGCGCCGATTCGTCTATCCCAACGGCGGACAGGCCCAGGCTGAGGAGGACGCGCTGCAAATGTCCGGGTCCGTGACCGATCTCCAATACCCGGTTCCCTTCGATGAACGGGATCACGCTCATGACCCAGTCTTGCCAGCGATTGAAAGAAACGGCCGCAGCGACCAGGTCGTATGTAAAGGCGAGTTCGTGATAAAGCAGGCGGAAAAAAAGCCGCAGGATGGACTTCACAAAAAATAAGGGTTTGACCTGTTGGCCAAACCCTTGCCTCGTTGAATGTGCCTTATCCGGCGGTGGATGTGGATTCGTCGGATTTCCTGACCGTCTTGCGAACGGCTTCCATTGCGCCTTTGCCGCGTTCGCGCACGTCATCCACGACTTCCTGGCCGCGTTCGCGCAGTTGATGCGCGAGATCATCCGCACGGGCACGAGCTTCAGCGGCTGCGGCCTCCGCGCGGGCAAGCGCTTCTTCTGCGCTTTGTTGTGCCCGGTCGCGTAGTTCGATGGATTTATCTTTGATCAACGCGCGGGTCTCTTCACCAGTTTGGGGGGCGAACAGCAGGGCAACGACAGCTCCGGAAAGCCCACCAACGATGAAGCCTACGAGAAAGGCGCCAAATTCATCACGTTCAGACATAGTAACCTCCTTGGGGTTATCAGATTAATTCGAAATTACCTTCGCCAAATTGCATCTCAAATTGTACAGATATCATCCAGGGGACAACCTCTGTGCAATCTGTAGATTACGCCAAAAAATTCCTGCTTATTTCTTCCTGATGCCTATTAATTCTATTACGCGGCTGATGCCTGCGAGATAGCCATTCAGCTTGATGACCGGCTCAACAACATTTTCTCCCAGGAATTCTGCGGTGCCGCGCAGGGTGTTGACGGTCTCGTTTGTCGCATTCAGAATGGGGCGCACTTCGTTTTGCAACAGGTTAATGAGACTCGCCAGTTGTACGATGAGTACAATCAGCGCGACGCCAATGACCAGCGATTCGAGTGCAACGACAATGATAAATACATCGCGGATGCGGTCAGTCGGGGTGGAGGGTTGCAGCAATAGAACGATCGCAAAAATAAGAGCAGCCAGGATGATCACGGCACCAATACTGACCGCGATGATGATTCGTTTTGACTTTTGCTCTTGCTCGCTCGGTTTGGTGTATTCTTCAGAATGGGGAGTGGAAATTATTTCAGATGTAGCTTCAGGTGATGCCATGCTTTGATTATAGCATTTTTAGGCGGGCAAGTCTATTAAAGATTTATTAATGTTAGCCCCTCCGCGCCTGGGTTGAGAGCCTGCAACTTTCGTGTTCAATCTGATCAACTTCTTGACATTCAACCGGTTCGCTGTTATCATTTTACTACCGACCGTTCGGTAGGGAGCATCCATGACCCGAGAAGATATCCTTGAAGCTGCTGCACAGGTCTTTCGTCAGAAGGGATTCCACGGTGCTTCGATGGCTGATATTGCCGGAGCGGTGAACCTTCAGAAGGCAAGTCTGTATCATCATGTATCATCCAAACAGGAGATCCTGCTTGCGCTTCTGGACCGCGCCCTGGAGTTATTGTTCGAACGGATCTCGGCGATCAGCACCCAGTCCATCCCTGCCGACGAGAAATTGCGCCGGATGATCCGCGCCTATCTGCAGATTCTTGCAGAAAATACCGATCTTTCGGCTGTTTTGCTCTTCGAGCATCGCTCCCTGGAACGAAAACAACATGCCCGCCACGTGCCGAACCGCGACAAGTTCGAAGCATTGTGGCGGGATGTGCTTTCTGAAGGTGTGAAGGCAAGACTCTTTGTATGCGACAATCCTGCGCTGACGACACGCGCCCTGCTCGGCATTCTGAATTGGACCATTACCTGGTATCACCCCGCCGGCCCGCTTGAAATAGAACAGATTGCCGACCAGTACTCGGACCTGCTTTTGAACGGCTTACTTAAGAAATGAACGGGAAGCCATCCTTCGCAAAATTTGAGACTTCCAGTGGCGCGAAAATCCATCGCATCCCGCTCGAAGCATTTCCGAATTTCTGGGCATATGTTTATCTTGTTCAGAAGGATGATACCCGCGTTCTGATCGATTGCGGCTCCGGAACGGAAACATCCCACGCAAATTTATTGACTGGATTGCAGCAGGCGGGACTTCAACCCTCACAGCTTACCCATATCCTTTTGACACACGCTCATATCGACCACTACGGCGGACTCTCGCAATTGAAACCGATCGTGCAGGCAAAGATCGGAGTCCATGAACTGGATTTGCAAACGGTCTCCTATCACGAAGCAAGATTGGCGTTGATCGGTCACCGCCTCGCTTCCTTCCTGGCCGACGCCGGTCTCGCTGAAGAGACGCGCGAGCAGCTCCTCAGCATCTACCGTTTCACAAAAGCCATCTATCGGTCTGTGCCTGTCGATTTCACGTACGAAGCCGTGGACATGCGGGTTGGCTTCTTTGAGATGATCCATCTGCCCGGACACTGCCCGGGTCAAGTCGCGATCCGCCTCGATGATGTGATCTTTTGCGGCGACATGGTTGTGGAAGGTGTCACCCCCCATTTATCTCCCGAATCGATCAATCCATATAATGGGCTCGATCGTTATCTCGAATCGCTTGTCCATTTTCAACGCTGGGCAAAAGATGCGCGTTTGATTTTGAATGGTCATGACGATGTAATTACGGACCTTCCTGAACGAATTGAGGCGACACGTCAGAATCTCACCCGTCGCATGAGCAAGGCGCTGGATGCTCTGGATAAACCGCTCACCATTGCAGAAATCAGCCAGGCCGTCTATGGAGAAGTGGGCGGATACAATGCGTTGCTTATCATCGAAAAGACAGGCGCATACGTTGAATATCTCTATGAACATGGCATGATCGAAATCACCAACCCCGGGGATGTGGAACAGGGAAAACCTGCCCGTTACCGTCGTTTGCGTGAAATTTCTGATTCGGAGATCCTGCCAAAGGAGAAAAGTCTGGTGGTTGAGTAGTGGCGCCTTAGTGCCACGTATCGAAACCACCTCTAACAATCAAACCTGAAATTTTCCGGTTCCGGGTGGTCTCGATACAGGCTCGAAAAGCACTCGTCCTACTCGACCACCGATAAAGAGCGAAAGGAGAGAAAGTATGTACTCATTCGATCCAACTGAAGAACAAAAAATGCTGGTCGGAGCGGTGGGGAAGTACGCAGTCAACGATCTGCGTGTCGCCGCGCGCGAAGCAGAGGAGGGCGGCGGACTGGCGAAGAAACTTGTGAGCAAGGGTTGGGAGCTCGGCCTGTTGCAGGCTTCCATCCCTGAAGCATATGGCGGCTTTGGAGAACGGAACGCGGTTACGAGCGCGCTTGCACTTGAAGAAATGGCGTTCGGTGATCTGGCTGGTACGTTCGCCGTCGCTACGCCGAATCTGTTTGCGCTCCCCATTCTGCTGGTCGGCAGTGAGGAGCAAAAACAAAATTATCTCTCAAAGGTGATCGAAGCCGATTGGCGTCCGTATACGGCCGCGCTCATCGAGTACGATTTTGACTTTGACCCGCTTGCGCTCAAGACAACCGCCGCGCTTAAAGGTGAGGAATATGTCATCAATGGCGAAAAGGCTTTTGTGCCGTACGCGAAAGATGCTGAAGCGATTCTCGTGTACGCCAGTTTGGATGGACAGACACAGGGCTTCATCGTGGAGAAGGGCGCCGCGGGATTGATCATCTCAGATGAACGCGAAAAGCTGATGAGCCTGAACGCGCTTCCGCTTTATCGGGTCAAGTTGGATAACGTAAAAGTCCGTTTTTCGATGAGATTGGGCGGCGCGTCGGGTCACGACTTTGAGCTGCTTCTCGCTTCGATGCGCGTTGCCTGCGCCGCGACAGCCGTAGGCGTCGCGAATGCCGCGTTCGAATACGCGCGCGATTACGCCAAGGAGCGCGAAGCCTTCGGAGTCAAGATCGCACAGAAGCAGGCTATTGCCTTCATGCTTGCCGAAATGCGGACCGAGATCGAAGCCATCCGCCTGCTGACGTGGGAGGCCGCCTGGAAACTGGACACAGGCAAAGAGGACGCGTTCACTGAAGCGTATCTTGCTGCCATGGGCGCGGCGGATATGGTGATGATGGTCACCGACCGCGCGGTGCAAATATTGGGCGGGCATGGCTACATCCGCGAACATCCCGTTGAGATGTGGATGCGCGAAGGCCGCGGCTTTGCGATGTTTACGGGATTTGCCATGGTCTGATGTCATTGCGAGGGCGCGCAGGACGAGCGCCGCGCAGCGGAGTATCGAGACCAGGCGCCCGAAGCAATCTCCTCTCACAAAGGATGCTCCCAGATAACAGGAGATTGCTTCGCCGCTCGCAATGACGGATGAAAGGAGAAACTATGCCAATCGAATTTGAAGCACCGAAACCAATCGTGCAAACACAGTTCGTTCTGAAGACAGTCGCCGAGGAGATGATGCGCTCGCGCTCACGCTACTTCGATGAACATGAACATGAGATTCCCTGGGATTACATTGAGTTCATGCACACAGCCATGAAGGCCATGGGTGTGGGGTCGCTGGCCCCGAAGGAAAAAGGCAATGGGCATGGCGATGGGGGCGAAGAGCAGAAAGAGAAGCGTCCGCCGATTGCTTATCAGGTGCTGGCCTCACAGATCGAGATGCTCTCGTGGGGGGATGTGGGCATGTATCTCGTTACGCCAGGTGGGGGATTGGGCGCGGCGGCCGTCCAGGCGGCGGGTACACCCGAGCAGAAAGCCAAGTTCCTGGCGCGCTTTGGCGAGGAGAAACCCACACTTGCCGCGATGGGCATGACCGAAGCGGGCGCGGGTTCTGATACAGCCTCCATCCGCACGCGGGCGGTCCTCGATGAAAATACCAAAGAGTGGATTCTCAACGGCGAGAAGATTTTCGTCACATCTGGAGATAAAGCGATCACCGGGTATGAAAAACTTGGCAAAGGCTTCGTTGTCGTCTGGGCCTCGATTGACCCCTCGGCGGGACGCGCGGGGATGCGCGCCTTTGTCGTCGAAGCGGGGACTCCGGGCGTGAAGGTCGCGAAGCTGGAGCACAAACTGGGAATCCGTGTCAGTGATACCGCCTCGATCTCGCTCGTGGATGCGCGCGTTCCATATGACCACATTCTCGGCAGTCCAACTGTTGAGAAGACGACGACAGGCTTCAAGGGCGCGATGGCGACCTTCGATGCAACCCGGCCTCTCGTGGCCGCGTCAGGCCTGGGCGTCGCGCGCGCCGCTTTGGAATTCCTGAAGGAGAAACTCGCGGAAAACGGAGTCCAGATCCGCTATGGCTTGCCGCGGCAGAAGCTGACATCCATCGAGCGCGACGTGATCGAGATGGAAATCATGCTTAAGTCCGCATGGCTGATGGTGGTCAAGGCGGTGTGGATGGCGGACAACAAAAAACCGAACGCACTCGAGTCCTCGATGAGCAAGGTGAAGGCGGGCGATGTAGGCACGAAGATCACGCAGAAGGTGGTGGAGATTCTGGGACCGCTCGGTTACAGCCGTGAGTTCCTTGCCGAGAAATGGTTCCGCGACGCAAAGATCACCGATATTTATGAGGGCACGGGGCAGATCAATCGTCTGGTCGTCGCGAGGCAGATACTTGGCTATAGCGGAAAAGAGTTGAGATAAGGATTCGGTGGTTGAGTAGCCCCGTGTTTGTCGGGGCGTATCGAAACCACCCATAACAGGTAAATATGAACTTGAAAGTGCTGGTTTCGATACGTTCCTCGCTGTCGTTTCGACAGGCTCAACGCAAGGCTCGGAACTACTCAACCAGCGGAACATGGAAAAAATCATGAAATATCAAATTCACAAAGCAGTGGTGATCGGCTCAGGGACAATGGGCGCGGCATTGGCGGCCCATCTCGCGAATGCAGGCGTGCCTGTGACGCTGCTGGATATGGTCCCGAAAGACGCTCCTCCCGACGATAAGGCTGCACGCAACAAAATCGTCAATGAAGGTTGGGATCGCTGTCTGAAAGCCAGGCCCGCCAACCTGATGTCCTCAGATTTGAAAACCTTCGTCAAGCTGGGCAATCTCGAAGATGATTTTGGTGTGATTGCGGAGGCTGATTGGATTTGCGAAGCCATCATCGAGAATCTCAAGATCAAGCAGGATTTGATGACGCGCATCGACGAAGTCCGCAGGCCGGAGGCGATTGTTACAACGAACACATCGGGCATTCCCGTCAAGGAGATTGCCGAGGGCCGCTCGAAGGGATTCAAGAGACATTTTCTTGGGACGCACTTCTTCAATCCGCCGCGCTATTTGAAGCTGCTGGAAGTCATCCCGACGAAAGACACGGATAAGGAAGTCGTCGAGTTTATTTCACGGTTCGGTGAATATAGGTTGGGCAAAGGGATTGTGCTATGCAAGGATACGCCCAACTTCATCGGCAACCGCGTGGCGTTTGGAACGGGCGCCTTCGGCATGGACTTCATCATGAAGAACGGTTACACCGTTGATGAAGTGGATGCCATCACTGGGCCGTTGATGGGCAGGCCGAAGACCGCTACATTCCGTTTAATAGACCTGGTCGGCATCGATGTGTGGGACCATGTTGGGCGAAATCTCGCGCCGCTGATCCCACACGACAAGCTTGGGCAGGAATATCTCAAAGCCGAAGCACCGAACAAACTGATCGCCACCTTGATCGAGCGCCAGTGGCTTGGCAATAAGACGAAAGTCGGTTTCTACAAGGAAGTGCGCGGTGAGGACGGCAAGAAAGAGTTCTGGCCGCTGGACTTGAACACACTCGAACACATCCCGCCGACAAAGCCGCGCTTTGACTCGGTCAAGGCGGCGAAAGATGTTGAGAATCTCGGAGACAGGCTGAAGGTCATGTTGGAAGCGGATGATAAGGCTGCGAATCTCGTCAAAGCATTGACGTATCAAGGATTCCAATACGCGTCATCCATCATTCCTGAAGTCGCGGATACGGTGAAACCGATTGATGACGCGGTCCGCTGGGGCTTCACGCAGGAGGCGGGTCCGTTTGAAACGTGGGATATGCTCGGCGTCAAAGAGACTGTGAAGCGCATGAAGACCGCGGGCTACGCGCCCGCCAAATGGGTGAATGATATGCTCAAGGCTGGGATTGAGTCGTTCTATCAATACAAGCGTAGCAGTCCTGAGGATAAGAACGGCGATAAGGTTGGCGTGTATGATGTTGTCAAAGGCAAGTATGCGAAGTTGAAGAAGCCGGATGGCGCGATCATTTTGAAAGGACAGAAGATCGTGGCGCAAAACGCTGGCGCGACTCTACATGATATGGGCGATGGCGTTGCGTGTCTTGAGTTCCACACGAAGATGAACTCGCTCGACGACGACATCATGACTATGACACTCGAAGGGCTCGACCGACTCGAAAAAGATTTCGATGGATTGGTGATTGGCAACGAAGCGGAGCATTTCAGCGCAGGTGCAAATGTGTTCATGCTGGTGGTCGGTGCACAGCAGGGAATGTGGGATATGCTCGACGCAGCTGTGAAAAAATTGCAGGACATGAACATGCGCATGCGTTATTCACCGAAGCCAGTGGTGGTTGCACCTGCGGGATATGCGTTGGGCGGTGGTTGTGAGATCACGATGCACGGGTCGCGGGTTGTTGCTGCGGCTGAGACCTATATTGGTCTGATTGAATTGGGCACCGGTGTTATCCCTGCGGGCGCGGGCACGAAGGAAATGCTGCGCCGCATTGTGAACCCTGTGATGCGCGTTGAGAATTCCGAGCCGCTGGCCGCCTTGCAAAAAGCATTTCTACAAATGGGTCAGGCGAAGGTTGCGACCAGCGCGGAGGAAGCGCGCGGCATGAACATCCTGAACCCGCAGGATCGCATCGTATTGAATCGCGATCATCTGCTTGTCGAAGCGAAGAAGGAAGTGTTGCACATGGTCGCGGCGGGCTACAAGCCGCCCGCGCCCGAACCCATCTATGCCGCGGGGCGTGATGCACTTGCCGCGATCCGCATCGGCGCGTGGATGTTCAAGGAAGGCAAGTACATTACACAATACGACCATCACATCGCGAGCAAGCTGGCTTATGTGATGTGCGGCGGCGAACTCACCCGTCCGCAATGGGTGAGCGAGCAATATATCCTTGATCTCGAGCGTGAAGCCATTCTCTCGCTCTTCGGTGAAGAGAAGACCCAGGCACGCATGTGGTCCATTTTGCAGACGGGAAAGCCGTTGAGGAATTAGGAATTGCGTATTATGAATTAGGAGGTTTGTGTGGCTTACGATAGAGAATTGCCATTTGATGAATGGGTGAAGACCTTGCCCGATTCGCTTCGAAATGATCCATTATGGAAGTCGGCATACTATCAGATTTCCATGTATATTTACGATTTGATGTGGATTGATACAGAGAAAATCAACAAAGATTTTCGTGGACGTGAGATTGTTCATCAACTTGTCAGGTCTGCCGGAAGTGTTTGTGCCAATATGGAAGAATCATATCGTCGTGGCATTGGTACTCCAGATTTTGTCCGTATTATGCGAATTTCGCTTGGCGAACTAGGCGAAACGCAAGGATGGTATTTCCGCTCGCGGCATATCCTGACCCCTGACATTCTGAACAAACGTATTGAAGTAATTCAGAAGGCAATTGCGCTCACTGTCACGGCTATTAACCAAAACCGACGCAAAGGGTAATTCCTAACTTCCTAATTCCTAATGTCTCAATTGACGATAAGGAGAACTACCATGAGAGATGCTGTAATTGTAAGCGCTGTAAGAACTCCAGTCGGTAAAGCAAAACGTGGAGGACTTGCCACGGTTCGTCCCGATGAAATGGCTGCCACCGTTATTCAAGCGTTGCTCAAGCGGACGCCGAATCTTGACCCCGCGCAGATCGAAGACGTGGTGATTGGCTGCGCGTTCCCCGAAGGTGAACAGGGACTCAACATGGCGCGCATGATCGCCTTGCGTGCAGGCTTGCCGGATTCGGTTCCCGCGGAAACGATCAACCGCTACTGCGCGTCAGGTGTGCAGTCCATTGCACATGTGGCCTACGCCATCCAAAACGGACAGATCGAAACCGCCATCGCGGGTGGGGCCGAATCCATGACGATGGTGCCAATGGCTGGATACAAGTTCTCGCCCAATCCATACTTCGCGCAGGACCTGCCACACTATTACACCAATATGGGCCTGACCGCTGAGAACGTTTCAGAGAAATACATCGTCAGTCGTGAAGATCAGGATGAGTTCTCGTTGCAGAGCCACCGCAAAGCCGCGCAGGCTGTGAACACAGGTCTATTCGATCCCGAACTCGTACCGGTGGATGTTGAAGTCACAGAGCTGAGCGGGCATGAAAAGCCTGTCAAGAAAAACTTTACCGTGCAACGCGATGAAGGTCCGCGCGCGGATACTAACATGGATGCTCTGTCAAAACTTAAGCCCGCCTTCAAAGAGGGTGGTACGGTGACGGCGGGCAACTCGTCTCAAATGTCCGACGGCGCGGCGGCCGTCCTCGTGATGTCTGCAGAAAGGGCGGCTCAACTTGGACTGACCCCGCTGGCAAGATTCGTTTCCTTTGCGGTTGGTGGAGTCCCGCCTGAATTAATGGGTATCGGACCCATCGTTGCCATCCCCAAGGCATTGAAGCTGGCCGGGCTTACACTAAACGATATTGATTTGATAGAATTGAACGAAGCCTTCGCCGCGCAATCGCTGGCGGTCATTCGCACACTTGAGATGGACGAAAGCAAGGTTAACGTCAACGGTGGCGCGATTGCACTCGGTCATCCGCTTGGATGTACGGGTTCCAAACTGACCACGCAGTTGATCTACGAAATGGCTCGCCGGAAGTCAAAATATGGCATGGTGACAATGTGCATCGGCGGCGGCATGGGAGCCGCGGCGATATTTGAGAATCTACAAAATTAAATGTCATTGCGAGGAACGAAGTGACGAAGCAATCTCATGTTGGATGGTTAGTTGAGATTGCTTCGGCGGAACGCTTTGCCCGCCGCCTCGCAATGACAGGAAAAAACTAAAAGGAGACTTACAAATGCCTCTCACAGTATCAGAACTCATGGAAAAAATGCCTGGAGCGTTCATCCCTGAAAAGGCCCAGGGCGTGGATGCAATCGTTCACTTCAAATTCACAGGTGCGGAAGCAGGCGAATGGAATGCCACGATCAAAGATGGCAAGGTCGAGGTCGCGCAGGGGATCCCGCGCAAGCAACCGAACATGACCCTCACGGCTGATTCCGGTGATTACGTAAAAATCTTCACCGGCGAACTGGATGGTATGCAGGCTTTCATGCAGGGCAAGATCAAACTGGCTGGCGATTTGAACCTTGCGATGAAGCTGATGCAGATGTTCAAGATCAGGTGAATGCAGAACCTCGGAGATTTTTGCGAAGCAAATCTCCGAGGTTTTTTTACAGAACAATTCCAAAATGCTCCTGCAATAGAGCCTGATATTCCTCTTTACCTGCAATGGGTCGCTCTTCGCGCTGGCCGTTTTTCGTAAGGATCAATCGCCCGTCTTCAAGTGAGACGCGCCCGTCAGGGGTGGCCCTGCTAATGATGCTTCCACGCACAAAGCTCGATCGCGGGGACGTCTGGTGATACAGGCAAGCGGCTTCATAATCAGCCGGAAAGTTGCGGGGCTGGAGATCAAAGAAATAATGACGCTCCCATAATCCATCGTAATTTTTCTGCCACGTGATATATCCGCCAGGTGTCTGCTCCAACCGGTACGCGCGCAAGCCTTGCACCTGCTCTCCACGTTCTTCAAAACTCAGCGGCTCATTAAATGAATCTCCGAAGCCGGCATCTGCCAGCCAGCGTGCGGATTGCTTGGGAATACCCACAAGCAGCGCGAGGTGGTCAAAATCGATGCCGAGCTCTCCCGTATGGTTGTAGACACGGGCGTTCAGATACGTCACATCAAAACCAATCTCGCTCAACAGCCGCGCAAAGATGCCATTCAGTTCGTAGCAAAACCCGCCGCGCTTCTGAACGACGATCTTGTTCCACAGGGCCTCTTCGCTTAACTGGATGGGGCGTTTCAATCCGATATCGAGATTCTCAAACGGTGCATGACGCATATGCGCGAGCTGTAACCCACGCAGAGTTTGCACGTCTGGTTTTACAGAGTCTGTGTAATTAATGCGCATGAGATAGGTTGGAATATCCATGCGCTGATTATAGCTGCGTGAAGAGATATGTCGTGGTGGGAACTGGCATACCGCAGTTGAATCACGAGAAGCCGTGAAGCCCGTAGAGGAGAGTTCGCATGATCAAACAAGCACCTAACATGCAATCGATTCAACAACATTTTCAGGACTTGAAGACGCTCCTGATAAGGACTGTAAGCCGTCTTTCCGGCATGGGCAACCCGACTGTTTCAACTGTCATTCAGGACATCACGCATATCTCCCAATCCTTGACGGATCTGGAGCAAAGAGTTGGCGATCATTTAAAGGCGCGGCAGAATCAGCTTGAGGCGCTGATAGGCGTGGGGCAGGCGATCAACTCTTCCCTGGGCCAGCAGCGAGTGCTCGAGGAGGTGATGGATGCGGTCGTCAAACTCATGCGCGCCGAACGCGGCTTCCTGATGATGCTGGACGAGTCCGATGGAAAGTTGAAGTTCGAGATCGCCCGCGGGATGTCAAATGTCAACCTGGGGGCGGATGAATTTAAGCTCAGCATGACGATCGCTCGCAGGGTAGCGGAGACCGGAGAAGTGATCATCACGACCAATGCCCAGGAAGACCCGCGTTTTGAAAACCAGATGAGCGTTGCCGCATACAGACTCCGTTCGATCCTGTGTGTGCCGTTGAAGATCAAGAATAAATTGATTGGTGTGATCTACGTGGATAACAAGGTGCATACCGGCATCTTCGGTGAAGGAGACAGGGAGTTAATTTCGGCATTCGCTGATCAGGCCGCCGTGGCAATTGACAATGCGCGTTTATTCGAGAATTTGAAATCGACAAACTTCGATTTGGAAGTGGCGAAAGTGGAGTTGGAAATCGCCTACGAAGCCACATTGAAGGGCTGGGTAGACGCGCTTGACTTGCGCGACAAGGAAACAGGAGGACATACCGAGCGCGTGACCACACTAACCGAACGCCTTGCTCGAGCCATGGGTGTACAGGGTGATGAGTTGGTGCATATCAGGCATGGAGCGCTCTTGCATGATATTGGCAAGATGGCGATACCCGATGAGATTTTGCTCAAGAAGGGCAAACTTACCGATGAAGAACGCGCCTGCATGCAGGAGCATCCTGGCAGGGCGTATAAGATGCTCTCTCCGATTGAGTTTTTGCGGTCGGCTGTCGTCATTCCTCATTGTCATCATGAGAAATGGGATGGCACGGGTTATCCACTGGGTTTGAAAGGAGAAGAGATCCCCTTCTATGCGCGCATCTTTGCCGTGATCGATGTGTGGGATGCGCTGACGAATGACCGGCCCTACCACAAGGCATTACCGCATGCCGAAGTGCGCGAGAAGATCAAAGCGGATTCTGGAAAACACTTCGACCCCCGCGTTGTGGAGGTATTTATGCAGATGGATGATTTGTCGGTGTAGGGGCGGGACGCTTTGCGCCCGCCCTTACGTTTCTTCGGGTGGTTTCAC
>Ga0209521_10002741_pt1 | contig 14365 bp, 15 predicted proteins | sample Rifsed19ft4_FD_184016 | JGI IMG/M metagenome (GOLD analysis project Ga0209521, IMG submission 184016) | Soil microbial communities from Rifle, Colorado, USA - sediment 19ft 4 (version 2) | ecosystem: Environmental > Terrestrial > Deep subsurface > Rock core/Sediment | place: Rifle, Colorado... | reverse complement strand
AACAATAGAATCGGGGACAGTTACCACAACTCTTGCTCTAAACACCGGTACAATAACCACAATCGCGGCTGGAACCCAAAACACTCTCGGAACAGTGGGTACGGTTTTGGGAATAGGGACGCTTACTGGAATCGGTGCCCTACCCGCCCATGCCGTGAGTATTGGGACGATTGTTGGGCCCACGGCTTCTGGAGGAACGCCCACAACCGCTCCGGTTTTAGTTGCCGGAACAGATGCCACCGGAACAGTTTATATGCCAGTGGTAGATTCTGCCGGGCACCTAAAGGTAGATCTCATTACTGGGACAGTAACCGCAGTTACCAGCGTGGCAGAACTTGTAAAGGGAACTGTTACTTCGGTTGGGACGGTTGTTGGGGTCGGAACGGTTTCTAATATTGTCACAACCTCTGGTACAACAACCGGAGTTGGTGTTGTTTCAGCCTTGACTACAGGCTCTATTTCTAACGTGGCCATGCTTCATGGTGGGACTTTGGCCAATTCTGGCACCACAACTGGGGTGGGTGTCGTTTCGGCACTGACAACTGGGTCATTGGCTAATGTTGCCATGTTGCACAACGGAACCCTTGCTAATTCTGGAACTACTACTGGGGTCGGAGTTGTTACGTCTTTGACCTCTCAATCAGCTGGAACATTAAACACCCTTGGAACTGTGGGAGTCGTTAATTCACAAGCGGCCGGGACATTCAATACTCTGGGAACAGTGGGGGTGGTAAATAATATTGTTACTGGAACATTAAGCTCGGTTAAAATCAATGCAACCCCTGCGGGAAGCACGATTCTGACAAATCATGTTTTGGGAACAGCCGGGGCGGTTATTTGGGGAACATTAAGGGCCACTGCAGGAGCGGGAACCAACTTATACCTCACGGGTCTATCTATTGTCGCTCACAGTGGAACACCGGAATGTGCTATTACAAATAATGTGGCTGGATCCACGGGAGGAGGAGTATATACACGTGGAGTATTTCCTCCGGGTGGAGGTATTGCCAGAGACTTTAATCCAGCCATTAACTGTGGGGCCGCTGGAACACTTGCATACATGATAATCGGTGGTACGGCTAGTTTCATTGTTAGTTATTGGATGGCTCCATAATGAGTTTTAATTATAATGCTAATACCAAAAGTTACGACTATATCCCCAAAGATTTAGCAGAGGATCGGTTGCAGGTGGAGGTTGGGGATGTCCAAGATGCCTTAATATTTCATCCACAGGTAAACTTAAAGAGGTGGGATGATGAAGTTTATTCTTCTTTAGAGTTAATCCACACAAATATTCCTGGTAAGGTTTCCTATTTCGATGACGGCGAAAAAATTACTTGGGTAAAGAAACAGGGACAGAATGAATGGAAGGCTGTTTTTTATGACAAACCAAGTGCTTCTGCTGACGGAGGATTTGAGTTTGAAGTTCATTTACCTGCTATTCCCCCACAGAATTATATTCAATTTTCGGTTAATAACAAAAATTTAACTTGGCATTACCAACCAGCTTTAACTCAGGAACAAATAGACGCTGGATTTACGATGCCGGAAAATTCTATTGGTTCTTACGCTGTTTATCACGCCACCAAACGTGACCATGTGCTTGGTCAAAAGAATTATGGTACAGGGAAGGCGTTTCACGTTTACCGCCCCTATGTAGTTGATGCTAATGGAAATGAAACTTGGGGGGAATTGGATTTTGACAAAGTAAACGGCATTTTAACAATCTCTGTTGACCAGACATGGTTAAATAATGCAGTTTATCCGGTGATTGTAGACCCAACATTCGGATTTACCACAGTGGGGCCAATAGGAGCAACCTGTAAGAACTTATTTATAACTGGTGGTGGAACTACAGATGCAACTGGTGGTTCAGTATCCAAACTAACCGCTTATGTATCAACGGAGACTAATGCCAAGAATTTTAACGGAGCTATTTATAATAGTTCACTTTCCAGATTAACCAACGGAATAACCGATGAAGCAAGTAAGGCAACGGGGGCGGCGGCATGGCTGGATTTGCCTTTTGCTACCCAACCAAGCGTATCCGCATCTACCTTTTATTACATCGGGGTACATTGTGCCAATACTGGCGGTCTTGGGCAAGTATTCGTTGATAACCACGATGATTATGGTTACGGAGAAACAACGAGTACTTATTCGACTACCCCTAATCCAATAAATGATTTCTCCATTTACTTTAAGGTTTCTATTTATGCTACTTATGGAGCTGCTGCCCCCCCCACTACAAATATTGGATATAAGTCACTTTTGGGGGTAGGATTGTAGACTACGGTATAATAATTATAGTCAGCAATGACTGCTAGACATTTAAGTTGAACAACTAAATGTCCGTGCATTACCTAACGGTTGATGACGGGAGGAGGTGAAAATTTAAATGTCAGATTTTTTTGATGATACAAAAGGAGTAAAAGTGGACGAACCAGTACAAACAGAACCAGAAAAAATCAAATTGGGTGAAACCGAATATACTCAGGACGAATTGTCCAGGTTAGTCGGATTAGGCCAAACAGCTTCAGAACTCGAAAAAAATTATGGGAAACTCGATAAGGTGATGTCTGATTATGGTCGTAGGGCAGACGAAATTGGTCGGCTGAAGAGAGAAAATGAAGAATTTAAGACCAAACAGGTCAATTTAAAGGTAGAGAATCAGCAACAACTGAGCCCTGAAGAGTTGAAGCAACTCGCCAAGCAACAAGCCAAAGAATTAGGTTTGATGACGACTGAAGACTTTAACCAGACTTTCGACCAGATGTATGTTACTCGTAGGGCGGCGGAAAAATTGGTTGAAGACACTGAGACCGTGATTGAGGAAGCCACAAGCAAGGGGCAACCAGCCATAACACGAGAAGATCTTTTGAAGTATATGCAGGAAAGCGGTATGCGCAATCCGGCTAAGGCTTATAAAGATAAATTTGAGGTCGAAATCGACAAGTGGAAAGAAGAACAGACCAAAAAGGCAACAGTGCCGGGGATGTTCTCTCCATCCGGTTCTACGGCAGGAGGCAAAACTCCTCCGGCGGTCCAAATTACCAAAGATAACCTCACAGCATTAGTGCATGAAGCATTAGGCGGAGGTGGCGAATGACCTTTCCCTTACTTTTAATCATCGGGGAAACGGATTACCACATGGATAGGGGGTGATTTTTAGTGGCCTTTTTATTAGGAGATTTCTCTAATGCGCTGCATAATATTTTGCTGCCGTATATTAAGGATAACTTTTCCAAACAGACTGTCCTCTTGGATCAGCTGAAGCGGAATTCTGGTGTTACCTTCATGAACAACAACTTCTATGCCCCTATTCGGACAACCCGACATAGCGGAGTATCGAATTTGGCGACTGACAATGACACCACGGTATCTGGTACGGCTGGCGTTGGGCAGGCAAGCATTGGGGTAAAGATAATCACTGGTGCGTTCGATATCAGCAAACTGGCTATCGATGCGACCAAATCATCTAGAAGCGCGGTTGAGTCAGCATTGACTTACCAAGCAACCTCATTAGCTTCTGATTTTGCTAAGTCCATTAATAGGCAGTTCTATGGAGATGGCTCTGGAATTATAGGAGAAGTTATCGGCTCTGTAGCTGGTGATGCCGGAACATTCACAATGGGTCCGCGTACGGCTAGCTTGGACGATGGTCGTTCAACTGATAACTATGGAATGGTCAATGGCGACATCAGACCGGAAGATTACATCTTCCCCGGAATGGTGGTCGGTATTGGAACCGCAGCTGCTGCAAAGGGTACAGTTTCGACTGTTACCGCTGGAGCAACCGCTGGATCTGCTACCGTTGTTTTGACTGCCGGTACCGCGATTGTCGCAAATGATGCAGTTTATGCATTATCTGGTGGACTGATCGGTGCAGGCTCTTCGGAATTTACTGGTGTTAGGGCAGCTTTGTCTGGTTCTACCACTGGAACTTATGCCGGACTTACTCGTGGAGTATTCGGCTGGGCGCCCCAACTGGGGACGGTTTCCGAGGCTCTCTCTCTTTCCAGGATGGAATTATCTTACCTTCGTGCCCGAAAATACGGACAGATGGGGGATAGACAGGCTGTCTTCGTGAACCTGACTCTTTACAAGAAATACGGTGATTTACTGCAATCCATGCGGAGAGTAGTGAATGAATCCGATCTCTTGGGCGGATGGACAGGTTTAGAATTTGCTGCGGGTGCGGGCAAAGTGGGGGTGTTTCTGGACGTTGATGTGCCGGACGGTGAAGTCCTGATCCTTAATCTGGATTCTTGGACAATCTGTCAAGTAGGTGATCTGGAGTGGATGGAGGAAGCGAACCAAGGTTCAATGCTTCGTCTGGCCAACAAGATTTCTTATCAGGCTACAATGGTCTGGTTTGCCAATCTGCTTTGTTTGGCTCCGGCTGCGAATGGTCGGGAAACTCAGAAGACGGGTTAATACGATGTTTTGGCCGAGGTTTGCATCAGTGAGAGGAAAAGCGAAACGAATTCATAAGTTAGCCGATACCTCACAAACCTCGCAACGGAAGGTAAGAGTTTAGGGAGTGCAACTCTCCCACCTTCCTCAAATGGATACTAAAATTCCAAAAGCGGACTGGCACTTGATGACACCGGACCCTGAGCCGGGGTTTAACTATGACCGCAATAAAAAGATCATTGAAGGAACAATTAAGAAGGCAGCCATTATGAAGAAGAAAAGAATTCAGATCTTTAAGGAGGGACTGGGGGAACGCAATGACGCTATTATCTCTTGGGTTAAATCCTTACAGGGGAGTGAAAAGCCCATAGATAAGTACCTCGGCAGGGAATGGATGGCTAGGCTTACAGGAGAAAAAATTCTCACGAAGATTAACAAGTTAAGAGAAATGCGGGAAAAATATAATAAATGGATTGTATGAATGGCCAGAAAAAACACCAAGCGGTATCAAAGAACCCTAACTTTCAGGGAAACCTGTCGGATATTGGGAATCAATCCCAGACAGAGAATAGGCTTAACACGCTATTTCAAGGAGGCGATTAACAATAGACGTAAATAACGTCTACTTAATATATGGGTATTAAACAAGACTATCCCGATTTGGGGATGTTGGGGCAGAAAATCGCCCCAGAGGAAATTGATAGGTACGAAGTGTATCAAATAGTAAACCCAGGTTATTCTGCTTCTTGGTTTGGAACATGGGCTGTTGCTGGAACATCTGCTGTTGGTACAGCAGTGTTAATCAACGCCCTTGCAGATTATCCGAGAAACTTGGAATTTTCATTGACGGGTACTGGTGCTGGCATGACTGGCACTACGACTGTTTATGGATATAACCAATTTGGTGGTTCTATTAACGAAGTCTTTACTTTCGCTGGTGCAGCTAACGGTGGTACGGTAGCAGGTACTAAAGTCTTTGCTTCCATTTCCGCCGCTCCAGTTTTGACTTTTGGTACAGCTGTTGGAAATGGTACTCCGCGCCTCGGTGTGGGTACTTTGGGAACGACTACCCTTTTTGGTTTACCGGCTAAGCTCGGTGGAACTACAGATGTAAAGTTGTTATCCAAAGGTGGATCAGTCGGTATGCTTACAGTGAATGGTGGAACAATCGCAGCTTTTGTGGATGTAACCACTCATTCAATTAAAGCCCCGACAACGGTTGCTTCTGCAAATAGTATTATGGTTTGGTATAGACCAACCTACGATGCAAAAGCTGATCCTAATATGGCTAATTTGAGCCAAAGGACATAGGTCTAGGTATTTGGGCGTAGTAAGAGGCAGTCGCAAGACTGCTTCTTGCGTTTATGGGGCGTGATATATTATTATATGTTTAATCTATGAATGGATTTTTCTGGGAAGGTAAGGCTGAAGATAACTATTTAGGACATATCCTGGCCGAAATTTATAGGGAGAAGGTTTATGCCCCGTTTTTAGAAGGCAAGAAAGACTTAACAATATTGGATATCGGTGGGAATATAGGGTTGACCACCTACTATTTTTCTCAGTTTGCTTCACGGGTAATTACGCTTGAACCTAGTAAAGACCATTTCGCTTGTATTTTAAAAATGTTGGATTTTAACCAGATCAAGAATGTCACCCCCCTTAACATGGCTCTCTATATGACCGATGGGGAGTTTGAACTTGGCCATAATCAAAATAAAACCATGTATTCCCTCCACCTAGCAATTAAAGACCAAAATATACCTTCAGAAATGGTCCCCGCGGTTACTTTAACGACTCTTTTCAAAGATCAGGGCATTGACCATGTTGATTTTATGAAACTGGACGTAGAGGGAAGCGAATACGAGATATTAGGTCATTCGACTTTCGCCGAGGTTGCGCCCAAGATAGATTCCATGTTAATTGAAGCTCACTCCTGGGCGGGCAGGCACCCAAACCAGTTAAAAGAATCTCTAAAAAATCGGGGATTTACAGTCGAACAGGTTCAGAACGATGCCTCGCTTTTCTATGCCCACAAATAAAATTTTAGATTTATACGCAGACTTGGCCCGCCAACAAGAAGAGGGGACACGATTTATTGTGAATACTTTTAAAAATGAGGAGTATGGAGCTTCCCGTCCCCAATTAACAGTAATTGACCTTGGGGCATGGCAAGGAGATTATTCTTTCTACTGCCTACCATTTGCTAAAGAGATTTACGCCGTTGAACCCGATCCCGTCCCTTACAAAGTATTGGAAAAAACCATTAGTAAATACGAATTAGAACAGATAATCAGGCCATTCAGAATAGCCATTGGCGGAAGCAACGGAAGAAGGCAAATGCACTTTTCTCACTTTGGGGGGAGCGCCTTTTCAGACGGGGAAGAGGATGTTGAGTGTTTGACGTTAGCCAGCTTTATTAAAAATAATAGAGTAGAGCATGTAGATATCCTGAAGATAGATGTGGAAAACGCTGAGTACGAGATCTTTGGCGCTAGTGATTTTAAAGACGTGGCAGGTCAAATCGATTATATTATCGGAGAAGTACATGGGGGACAACAGCCGATAGCGGACAACCTGGAAAAGTTTGGGTTTAAGGTTAAACACTTAAAAGGAAGTCTCTTTGAGGCAAGACGATGAAAGTTGTGGCGTTTACTATTGCCGACAAGGCCAACGAGAAGTACTTAGAGATGTTCAAAAACTCTCTCCGAAAGTGGCATACCGAGGAGGAACTCCCACTAACGATTGTAGGACAGGAATGGCTGGACAAAATAAACGACCCTCAGAAATTTTACCGGGCCACTCCCATGATTGCTAAAGACTTAATCCAAAAGTTTGATTTGGTGATTAAATTCGATTGCGACCAGATTGTTACTGGTAAGCTGAACCATCTTTGGGAGGAAGCCAATTACGACGTAGGTTGTGTATTGAACGGGAATCCTAAAGAACCACCGGTTACTGTTTGGGACATTCATCCGCTTGAATATGTCAATTGTGGTTTGGTTGCCATGCGGAGCAAGGAGTTTATTAATCATTGGTGGAAATTATGTACTTCTCCTCATTTTCAAAACTATCAGATGCGGGAACAGGATTTACTGAACATAATGGTTCATTATGGCAGTTACAAGGCCAAGAATTTTGACGCTTCGGATAACTGGCATGGCCTAGTCGCTAAAGGATGGTATTCCAATTGTGAACTTAAAGACGGAGAATTGATTCTTCCTAAGGGAGATCGGGTTTGGCCGCACGATGGAGACAAAGTAATCAAAGTAATCCACTTCGCCGGGGGAAACAACGATCCTGAAAAAGGTAATTACCGTATTCGTTTTAAGGAGGAGGTAGTCAAATGGCTCGACCAGCTGGTGAAGTAAAAATATATGGAAAAGGGTTAACTCCCAAGGTCCTTTATGGACGAAGAATTATTGTGGTTTGTAAATTTTGCGGTGAAACTTACAAAGTTATTCCATCTAGGGTGATTAAAACTAAATTCTGTTCTCAGAAATGTTGTTTATTGAACAATATTGGGCCAAAAGGATATTGGCTCGGTAAAAAAAGACCTGATTTAATAAACACAAATGCAATAAAAACCATGTTTACGTCAGAAAGCGTTTCTGGTCCCAAAAGTAATCATTGGATGGGTGGAATAAGCAAATTACACAAGACCGAAAGACAATTGGATATGTTAACAACTGAATACAAAAAATGGAGGAAGGCGGTTTTTGAAAGAGATAATTATACTTGTCAAATCTGTGAGAAAAGGGGTAATGGGGTTTTACAGGCTGACCACATAAAACCATATAGACTATACCCAGAATTGCGTTATGAGTTATTTAATGGAAGAACACTTTGCGTACAGTGTCATCAAAATACGCCTACTTATAGCAGGAAGACTGCAGTAGCTGAGGAGGTGGTGTTCCATGTCTGAAAAACACAAAGACCGTAGACTGAAAATATTATGGAGTTCAAACGGTTTACATGTGCCTTCGGGCTATTAAGGAGTCTTCACAAACCAGTTGCTTCACCGGCTAAAAGATGATGGCTGGAACGTCGCCCATTCGGCTTTTGTGGGCCTAGAGGGGGCTCCTACTGACATAGAAGGGATTAGAACTTACCCTAAATTAAACGAACCGTTCGGAAGCGATGCCATGTTGATGCATAGCAAGCATTTCCAAGCCGATGTAACATTCTCAATGCAAGATACTTGGACACTCAACCCTCAACACTTACAACAGATGCTATTTTGGATACCGTATCTCCCAATTGACCAGGAACCAATTGGGCAGGGGATTTTACAGAACCTCAGGTTCGCCAATAGAATTATCACTTTCTCCAAGTATGGCCAGAAGGCGCTGGAAAAGGAAGGGTTTACATCAACCTTGATTGTTGAGGGGACAGACCCTGATATTTTCAAACCACAGGACAAACTCGAAATGCGAAAGAAATTCAATATTCCACCCAATGCGTTTGTTTTTGGCCAGATTGGGGCCAATAAGGAAAATCCACCCCGCAAGGGCTGGCAACAGTCTTTAGAGGCTTTTAAAATGTTTCACGATAAACATCCCGAAGCTGTTTACTTTTACCAGACTAACCAGATACAACCGGGGAATTTCCCCTTATCTGACTATGCCAGATATTTAAACATTCTGCCTCAAGTGATGACCATGGAACCATATATGGGGACATTCCATGCCGGAAGCAAGATCATGTCTGAATTAATAAACTCATTCGACGTATTGCTACATCCATCCATGACAGAGGGGTTCGGGCTTTTAGTTATCGAAAGCCAGGCATGCGGAGTCGTCCCGATTGCCAACAATTGCCACTCCCAGCCGGAACTGATAATTCCTGGGGTTACGGGAGAGATTTGTGAGACATCTTACAAACACTTCTCTTCGGCGGGCGGATTTTGGTATGCGGCTGACACCGATTCTCTTTACGACAAAATGGAGAGCCTGTTCAGAGCAGACCGTAAGAAGATGGGAGAAGCCGGTAGGCAGAACGTATTGGATAATTACGATGTAAACAAATTGGTAAAGAATCAATGGATACCCTTACTAACCCAACTTCAAGATGAACTTTTGCCGAAGGTATAGTAATGTTTGATATAATAATCTAAAGGATTAAATCCTTTATATGAAAGGAAGTGATTTAACTTGCAACCTGTATCTGGATTCAATTGGACTAAAGTTTCTGGTGGAGTGGGGACAACGGCTTTGACCGACAGGTCTTCCGTGGTTCACGCCTTGTTTATTCCCGGAACCTACGTTGGGACACTTATTTTGCACGATGCCGCATCTATCACGGGAACCACAGCCACTTCGGCTGTCGTAACTTTGGGGATACCCGCAACGGTTCTTTACCAAAACGTTCAACTGGACGCTCAGTTTAAAAAAGGAATAGTTTACGAAGCGACCGGGACTCCCTTAGCTACAATAATGTGGTCTTAGTATGGCCATTGCCCTCGATGCTATTAGTAGCACTAATTCCAGTGCTTCTAGTTTTTCTGACCCCGTCATTCTTGCTCATACCTGTACTGGGTCTAATCTGGTTTTATTAGTAGGGGTAACTTACCAGGACTCTAATCACGGGAATTATGGGTCTAATAATGTAACTTATGACGGGGAGGCGATGGTCTTGATCCGATCGGATGAAGCGGTGGGAAATGTTTATACTGAACTTTGGATTAAGGTGGGGCCATCAACCGGGGCAAACAATATCATTGTTACTCCAAATTCAGCTGCGGCTCCCGGTGAAATAGCGGTTGGAGGAATATCTCTTACCGGGGCTAAACAATCAGGACAGCCAGAGGCAAACAATGGAGCGACAGGAAGTAGCAATACACCTTCAGTTTCAGTAACAACAATAGATATAAACAGCTGGGTTGTCGATGTTCTGGCTAACGAGGCAGGTAATCCTACCGCCGGGGCTGGACAGACGAGAAGATGGTATAAGGCCGACCAATCTTTTGAGAACGGTTCGGGATCAACTGAGGGCCCAGTAACTCCGGCCGGGGCAACAACAATGAGCTGGTCGATTCCCAGTGGGGCCCCATGGGCCTTGTCTGCCGCTTCAATTGCTCCAGTTACGGCTTCAGCGGCCCCCACGGTAACGACGGATGCTTCGGCGACTGGAGTTTCAGCTGATTCAGCCGTAGTGGGCGGGAATGTAACTTCGGATGGAAACGAAACAATTACAGAGCGGGGGGTTGCGTATTCCCTTTCAGCAAATCCAACAACGGCGGACAATACTGAAACTAATCCCGGAACGACTGGGGCCTTTACGGTTACTCTTCTAGGATTATCAGCTTCTACCACCTACCACGCTAGAGCGTATGCTATCAATTCTGTTGGGACAAGTTATGGAGCAGATATCGACTTCACAACAGACTCGGCCCCAATTGTTACATATACAGATGTTGTAAAATTAAAAGGAGGAGTAGACCAAATCAAACCTATAACGACTGTGGAACCGGCAGTTACTCAAAATTCGATTCCCACAGGTCAAATAGAACGGTTTTACCCTGTTACTGTAAGCACGGGACAGGCAATGGGGCTACTTATTGCGATTACCTACACAGCAGGATTTACCGTAAATTCATCTAAGAGCATATGAGCATAATAAAAATAAACGAAGGAACTCAAACCCCCGTCAATACTCAGACTGTGGGGACAGTTGAAACCCAAGTAATCAGGCTTGATATTGGATCTGGTACGACATCAGCCGCTTTTACCGGGACTATTTCCGCTATCTCAAATTTGGCAACAGGAACTCTTGCTTCATTGGCAAACATGGTTAAGGGGACAGTAACCAGAGTTGAAGGTGGAACGCTAACCAATTTGGTTTCCGGGACATTTAATTCTGGGACAGTCGTGAACAACGGGGGAACCGTTATCACTGACCACTATCAATTTAGACACGCAGATAAATTCTCCACCGTGGTTTCTACCGGAACAAATACTTTAGGAACAATCAAACCGGCCGTTGCGGGATCGGTTATTTATATTACTGACTTAATTGTTTCTGTCGGAACAGCTACAAATGTAGAAATAGCCAGTGGTGGAACTTCGACCCCGGTTATGGGAACAATGTTTTTAAACACCAATGGTGGGGCCGTGATGAATTTCGTTACTTATCCAGTTACGGCTTCGGGGTCGGCATTGGTTTATAAACAGTCAGTGGGCGGGCCGCTCTCAATAACCTGTCTGGGCTATGTAGATTGATATGGAACTCTTGGCAAATTCTTTATATTCAGATGCAAATTTGGTTTCCTATTATAGATTGGAGGCCAACTCAGCTGATACAAAAGCCGCCTTTGATGCGAATAACTACAATGTAAGTTTTTCGGTTGGCAATGGAAAATATGGAATTGGTGCTGGATTAAACGGGGCCACTGCTTACATTAATGTAATAGCTGGAACCTCCGCGTTCAGATACGGAACTGTTCAACCATTCTCGGTCAATTATTGGCTAAACCCTGACACAACTTCACAGGTAGCCGCTGTTTTCGCCAAATACAACTCAGGGGTTAATGGACTTTTTTACACCGATTACCAATCTGGGGGGATTTTGGGATTTTTTCGGGAATTTCCACCGACTTACCCCAAATTAGTTACAGGAACAATCGCTGCCGCCGGAAGCTGGATATTTGTTTCTAATGTCTATGATGGAACAAACTTGAACCTTTATGTTAACGGAACTTCTGCGGTTGCCCCAGCGGCTAGTGGAACGGTTAATAATGCGGGGACCCTGTCTCCGGTTAACATTGGGGCTGGGTTTTCAAGTGGGGTTCCAGCCTATTTCTTTAAAGGAAAAATAGACGATGTTTCCATTTTCAGTCGAGCCTTAACGGCGGTCGAAATATTGGCTCTTTACCAGGATCCGTTTGGCGGTTTAGACCTAACATCTAAAAGTTGGTGAACATGATAATCAAAACTCTAAACAATCTACACGAAACTGCCCCAAGGACATACACTTCGTTTCCAGAGGTGGCGGGTACGTCTATTGTTAGATGGAAAAACCCAGCTGGTTTCACCGCCAGTTGGGCGGTTCAGTTGGGTGAAGTCGGAGAAGAACAAACTGAGGTAGTGATATTGGGAGCGTCCAGCCCATCAGGAACAGCCGGGACGCTGGTCGCTAATACTCTCTATGAACATCCTTCTGATACTCCTATTTACGGAATTAAATATAACCAAGTTGTTTTTGAGAAGGCTACCGCTGGTACGGCAGGGACAGCTAGCCCTATCACCGGTGGCACCATTACAATCCAGGCCGACAATAAGTACACAATCTTTGACGACACTACCGGTACAACGACAGACGCCTGGAAAACTTACTATCGCAATTCAATTTTGGGAGTCAATACTACCGAGTCGGACTGGATTACTTCATCCGGGCCAAGTTTCTATTCCTTGGCTAAAATCAGGGAGCGGATTAAAGAAAAGCTCTGGAACCCGAACTATTTGACCGACGACACGATTGATAACTGGATAAATGAATGGCAGGAACGGATGCGAAACGCCGCCGTATCAGTGAACCAAGACTACGGAATTGGGACAGCCAATGTGTCTTTGGGAACCGATGGACAGGGAACCATAACCACTGCCAACTTTAAAGAATTGCGCAGGGTGGAAATTAATTACAGTGGAACAAATTTATACCTGGCAAACAGGATGGGGCTTAATGAGGTTGACCCCAATCAAACCTTTAGCGAAAACATGCCGAAGATTTACATGACAGGAGAAAATACTTTCGGAATCAAACCGGAGGGGGTTGGGACGGCCAGACTAAGTTTCTACACTATTGTTAATCCTTTAACAAATGAGACTGACGAAGTTCCGACTTCTATGAAAGGCTACACCTCATCATTTGTGAATTATGCCTATAGCCAAGCTCTGTTCAAAGACCAAAAATCGGCCGACGCCCAGACCGTCTTAGGATTAGCTCTTTCAGAGCTGGAAAGGTTTAAGACTGAACTTACCCCAAGGGGAAAACTTGGACCGAATTATATTCGATATGTGGAGCCGCTTTCAGCCGAGGAGGGCTAATGGACAGGAAGAAAAAAGAGATTGAGGAAATCAAAGTAACTCAATACCGTTGGGGGCACCGTTCGAGAGCAAAACAGTTACCGGATGAAATTCCGGGTTGGGCTGGAGATTTATTTTTAATGTTCGAGGAAAAAGTTAATCAAATCGTAAAACGTCTAAATGAGCAGGCTTAGAGTTTTTTCAATGGAGGGACTGAATCTCTACGTTTCTCCCTTCCTTCATAAAGAGGGAGATTTAATTAGAGCAGTAAATGTAGACAACTTTCCCAAGGGGGCTTTGTCTAAGCGGTCGGGATATACAACTTATCTTGGAACCCCCGATAATTCGGTAGTAACTTCCCTATTTGATTGGCACAGGAACGACGGAACGACCTTTTGGACCTATCGCCTTTCAAACGGAGAGTTGTATTACTCAACCCAGGGAACCGGGGCGTGGACACTTTGCGGGAATGGAACTTTTAGTGGGGGGGCGCAACCCGGATACGCTGTATTAGAAGACACGATGCTGATAGGAGACGGAACAACGCTTACCCGGCACACCACAGATGGGACAAGTTTTACTAATACCGATGCCGCTCCCTATGCTCAATATTTTACCGAGTACCAAAATAGGATCTACGCCGGGGGGACAGCTTCAGACCTTTTCTTTTCCACTACGGGTAGCCCGACTAACTGGATATCGGATTCTTCTTCATTGAAGATTCCCGGCCCCGGAAAGATAAATGATGTATCAAAGACCCAGGACCGACTTGTGGCCAGCAAAAACTCAGGCAAGATGTTCAGGTGGGATGGATATTCACTGGCAGATTTAACAACAGATTTGGGTCCATCGTCGTCTTACGCCGTCGGAGAGATAGAAGACTATCGTATTTGGCCTAATCGTAGGGGGCTATATGGGTTTAACGG
>Ga0209521_10002729_pt1 | contig 14403 bp, 17 predicted proteins | sample Rifsed19ft4_FD_184016 | JGI IMG/M metagenome (GOLD analysis project Ga0209521, IMG submission 184016) | Soil microbial communities from Rifle, Colorado, USA - sediment 19ft 4 (version 2) | ecosystem: Environmental > Terrestrial > Deep subsurface > Rock core/Sediment | place: Rifle, Colorado... | reverse complement strand
TCTTCCGGCGCAGAATTTTGTATTGCACCAGCTTCCCCCTCGGCGAACCACTTCCGCTTTGTACACATTCAGGATCTCCCGTTCGGCCTCACGGAAGTTGTTGACGCGCCGAATCTGGTTTGGCTCAGCCGAGGCCCTTGTGAGCAGGTTGTCTATTCGGGAGCTCTGAAGACGGGTGAAGTTGTCGACACTTTGGGAGTGAAATAAGCGGAAGAGAAAGTTTTCGGGATCCGGGGTGAGCCCGTACCAGCTATACCGAAAGATGGGCAGCTTGCCGGCATAGACATCTCTCTTGAAGCTGGGCCAATCCGTACTGTACTGGAGGTTAGCCTTGATTCCGACGGCTCCCAAGTATCGGACAATCGCCTCGAGCTCGGCAACTGCATCCTCCGACTTCGCTGACGACCATATGGTCAGGGGCGGAAGATCCCTTCCTTGGGGAAATCCCGCCTCAGCAAGGAGACGTCTCGCCTTCTCAGGGTCGTAGGGATACGCGACGAGCTTTGGATCGAAGCTGTAAGTTCCCGGGGGGAGAATGCCCCCAGCAGGATTGTCCTTGCCTTGATAATTCTTCCTGGCTATCCACTCCCGATCCACCGCATGGTTGATTGCCTGTCGGACGCTGCGGTTACTGAGCGGACCTTGTGCAGTGTTGAAAGCCAGGAAACGGATCCCCATGATTGGTCGGCGGACGAACTGGTAGCGGTTATCCTTGAGAAGGGAAGAGCGCGCCAGCGACGGAACAGGCGAATCATCCAGTTCGCCCTTATCGAATTGCAGGAACATCTCCTCATGGGCCACTCCGGGAAAGATCTTGTACTCAATCCTGTCGAGGTAGGGTCGACCGCCGAAGTATTCCAGGTTGGCCTCTAAGATAACCTGCTTGTTTGGTTCAATTCTGACAAGTCGAAAAGGTCCGGTTCCCACAGGCTGGAGGTTGAAATTGCGGCTAGGACTTTCGATGACCTCCCTCGGGACGACCTTGGCGTAGCCGATGGCCAGGAGCGAAACGAAAGGGGAGGACGCATCTGTAAGCCTGATCTCCAAAGTGTATCGGTCGAGGGCCTTGAGTCCCCGCACGGTTGCGGCCTTCCCTTCACTGAACTCCCGGGCGCCTTCTATCCTGATGAAGAATTGCGCGGCGGCCGACTTCAACTTGGGATCCAACAGGCGACTGAAGGAGTACACGAAATCTTCAGCGGTGACCTCGCGGCCGTGATGGAACTTCACTCCTTTTTTCAAAGCAAAGGTCCAGATCCTTCCATCGCGAGAGCTTTTCCAGCTCGTGGCGATCGCGGGCCTGATACCCAAGGACTCGTCGTACTGGACGAGTCCATCGAAGATCTGCTGGGCGATTGTCCGAGCGAAAATGTCGTTTACGCTGGCTGGATCCAATGTTCCTGGGGCGTTTTCCAGTGGCCTTCGATATACGCCGCCAAAGCGGTGGTTCTGCTCGGTGGCGGCTTGCGTGGCATCCACTGGTCGGCTTTGGGCGGATGAAATGCTAGGATTGCCAAGAGGAAGGCCGAGCGCAAAGCCAAGGATGACAGCTGCTGCAATCCGACCGTTGCCGCGATTCATCGTGTGATGGCACAGACGTCGCACGAGACCCACCAAGATAAAGAAAATGAGGGGCGGACAAAGCCGCCCCTCTAAAATACATCACTTTAGCCGCATTCACAACGGTGCGCTACGAGCCGCCGCAGGCGTCTGCCCCCCGGCTGAACACGTGGGTCTGGGTGGACTCGCCCTCGAGGATCGGGAGGACGAACAGGGCGGACACGACCACCATGACCACCGCCACCAGGGCAAAGATGGTCTTCTTCATTGAGGTCACCTCCTTCCGTCAAGGTTTTGGAAAATGTGGTGGGACGGAAATCCCTTAATGTACACTGAAGCAAGGCGAGTGCCATTCGCTTTTCGCGCTGTAAGTATCTATATCTAAAGTACAATCATTCCATGGTGGTTTTGCAGGAGCACACAATAATTGGCACCAATCCCCTTCCCAGGTGGGAAGCGCGGATGGGAAAAGCGCCTAAACGTTTATTGTTTCGGAGGCCATCCCGGTTGCACACTTTCGCGTGATCGGGGTCCCCCCATGCCTTCTTTCATGTGATGACGGAAGATTCGAGGACGGCGAGCGCTTGGTGGAACGTGGACCGGGTGCCTACTTGCGGAGGGCGCTGAGCTTTTCGCGCAGGCGGAGCTTCTGGATCTTCTGCAGGAGGGTGTTGCGGTGCAGACCCAGGAGTTTCGCGGCTTCCTTCTGGTTCCCCTGGGCCTTTTCCAGGACCCAGAGGATGTAATGGCTCTCGAAGTTGTCCCGCGCATCCTTCAGCGAGATCCCGCCCACCTGCGTCTCGCTGAGCAGCTCCTTCTTGAGGAGCGCGATCTCCAGCGGCAGCTCTTGCAGCGTGATGATCTCCCCTTTGGCCAACGCGACGGCCCGCTCGGCGACATTTTCCAGCTCCCGCACGTTGCCGGGCCAATCATACTGGAGCAGGGCGGCGGTGGCGCCGGCCGAGAACCCCCGGACCTTGCGGTTGAACTCGCGGTTGTACTTGTTGAGGAAATGGTTCACGAGCAGGGGGATATCGTCTTTCCGCTGCCGCAGGGGCGGGAGCACAATCGGGATCACGTTGAGGCGATAGTAGAGATCCTCGCGGAAGATCCCTTCTTCCACCGCCTTCTTGAGCTCCCGGTTCGTGGATGCAATGACGCGCACGTCGATCTTGATGGTCCGGATCCCCCCGACCCGTTCGACCTCCCGCTCTTGAAGCGCCCGGAGCAGCTTCGCCTGGAGGTCGAGGCGCATGCTCCCGATCTCATCCAAGAAGAGCGTTCCCCCGTTCGCCAGCTCCATCTTCCCGATCTTGGTTTGAATGGCGCCAGTGAAGGCCCCCTTTTCGTGCCCGAAGAGTTCGCTCTCGAGGAGTTCTCCGGGGATGGCCGCGCAGTTGACCACCACGAAAGGTTTTGCCGAACGGGTGCTCCGCCGGTGAATGGCCCGAGCGACGACCTCCTTCCCGGTTCCGCTCTCGCCCATTAAGAGGACGGTGGCATTGTTGTCGGCGATCCGGGCCACGAGGTCGTAGATTTGGAGCATCCTGGAATTCGCCCCCACCAGGTCCTCGAAGCGCCGTTCGCGCGCGACCTCCGAGCGGAGGTACATGACCTCCTTCATCAGCTCCTGCTTTTCCATGACGCGCGTGATCAGGGCGAGGATCTCGTGGATGTCGAGGGGCTTCGTGACGTAATCGAAGGCGCCGAGCTTGATGGCGTCCACCGCCGTCTTGATGGATTTGACCGCGGTGACGATGATGACGTCCGTGTTGTCGTTCGACTCGCGGATCCGGCGGAGGACCTCGATCCCGTCCATGCCCGGCATCCTGATGTCCAGGAGGACCAGGTTGACGTTCTGCCGCTTCAGGATCTCGAGGACCCGGTCGCCGTTCTGGGCGAAGAGGAGGTCGTACTCCTTCCCGAGGACGGCCTCGAAAGCCTCCAGGATGCCCACTTCGTCGTCGGCAACCAGGATGACGGGTTGCACCGTTTGTAGCACGTCGAGGGTCACGCGACAGTCTCCCCTGCCAGGGTGGGCGGCGACAAGCGGGTGTGCTCCCTAGCTATCCGATTGCCTGGGTGTTGTCAAGTCCTTTGGCCGCGGCTTGACAGCCTCGGCGCGTTGGATGAAGATCGAAGCATGGAGCTTGCGGAAAAGGTCACGAGTCTGCCGGACCGACCCGGGGTCTACCTCTTCAAGGGGAGGCGCGGGGAGGTCCTCTACGTCGGGAAGGCCCTGTCCCTCAGGAAGCGGGTCCAATCGTACTTTCAGGGGCGGGAGGTGTCCGGCGAGCGCTCGGAGCGCATGGCGAGCCTGCTCGGGCAGGTGCAGGACGTGGAGGTGATAGTCACCGACAACGAGCTGGAGGCCCTCGTCTTGGAGTCGAATCTCGTCAAGGCGCGACAGCCCCGGTACAACATCGTGCTCAAGGACGACAAGCACTACCCCTTCCTGAAGCTGGATCTCCGGGACGCGTGGCCGCGGCTCCAGGTGGTGCGGCGGGTGAAGGAAGACAAAGCGCTCTACTTTGGTCCGTACGTCCCGGCCACTACCATGTGGCAGCTCCTCAACCTCGTCAACCGGACCTTCCCCCTGCGGAAATGCACCGACATCCGGGGGCGGCGGCACTGTTTGGACTATCACCTGGGGCGGTGTCTCGGGCCCTGCGAAGGGTCGGTAAGCAAGGCGGAGTATGATCACGTGGTGGAGCGGGTTCGCCTAGTGCTCGAGGGACGGGATCGGGAGCTGGTCACGCAGCTCGGGGAGAGCATGCAGCAGGCGGCAGGACGGCTCGAGTTCGAGCGGGCGGCGAAGCTCCGGGATCAACTCCTCGCGCTACGCGAGGCTCGGGCCGGCCAGAGGGTCCTCTTCCCCGGGAGGGAGGAGCAGGACGTGTTCGGCGTCAGCGTGGACGGGGGCGAGGCCCATATCCAGGTGCTCCTGGTCCGCCGGGGGGGGCTGGTCGGGCGGGAGTCTTTTACCGTGGACGAGGGGCTGGCTCGCGGGCCCGGCGATCTCCTCGACGCCTTCATCCGGCAATTCTATCTCCGACGGCCGAGCATTCCCCGAGAAATCCTCACTTCCCATCCGCTGGAAGATGCGGCGGTGATCGGCCACTGGCTCTCGAAACGTGCCGGGCACGGAGTCGCCATCCGGCATCCGAAGCGGGGCCGAAAGGCGCGGCTGACGTCGCTGGCCGTGAAGAACGCGCAGGTCGCCTTGATGGCGAGCGTGAAGTCCGCGGCGGGCCGTCAGACGGCCCTCCAGGAGCTCAAGGGCGTGCTGGGGCTTCCTCACCTTCCCCGACGAATCGAGGCCTTTGACATCTCCACCATCCAGGGGGTGTTGGCGGTCGGGTCAAAGGTGGTGTTCGAGGCCGCCCTTCCCAGGCGGTCGGAGTACAAGCGGTATCGGATCAAGACCGTGCGCGGTGCGGACGATTACGCCATGCTGGAAGAGGTCCTGCGGCGTCGGTTCGCCAGGGCTGCCGAGTCTCCCCTGCCCGATCTGGTCCTGATCGACGGCGGCCGGGGACAGCTCAACGTGGCGCTCAGGGTGGCGCGCGGCGCGGGGCACCGGGATCTTCCTATCATCGCACTGGCCAAGGAGGATGAGGTCGTTCACCAGGCGCATCGGCCGGCGCCGATGGCACTCGCCGAGGGGTCCCGCGTCCGGCACCTCCTCCAGCAGATCCGAGACGAGGCGCACCGCTTCGCCATCGCCTACCACAAGAAGCTTCGGGGCAAGCACAGTCTCCTCTCGATCCTTGAGGAGATTCCCGGCGTAGGAGAGAAACGCCGACAGGCCCTCCTCAGGCACTTCGGTTCCCTCAAGGCGATTCAGCAGGCGAGCATCGAAGACATTCGCCACGCGGGCGGGCTCCCCTCGCGGGCCGCCGCCGCCGTGCACGACTTTCTCCAGGCCCTCGCCGAGTAGCCCTCCCTCCTCCCTCCGGTCGTTGCCCCCCCTCATGCGCATATGCTAGAGTACAACCACTGTTGTGCGGGGTGCAGATTGGGAGAGTCGGCGGAGGGGTTCGGCGGGCATGGGCAAGCGGGAGGGAGAATGACACTCGGGGTGGTGGCGACGGACAAGGCCCCCAAGGCGGTGGGCCCCTACGTGCAGGGGGTGACGGCGCGCGGCCTGCTTTTCACGGCGGGTCAGATCGGAGTAGACCCGGCCACCGGGAGGCTCGTGGAGGGAGGCGTCGAAGCTCAGACCCGACGGGCGCTGGAGAATCTCGGGGCGGTCCTCGAGGGCGCCGGGTGCTCCGCGCAGCACGTGGTGAAGACGACGGTCTATCTCACGGATCTGAGTCACTTTCAAGCGATGAACCAGATTTACGCCAGCTTCTTCGCAGGACACAAACCTGCCCGGTCCACCGTGGGCGTGGCGCAACTGCCGTTGGGGGCCCTGGTCGAAATCGAACTGGTGGCCCTGCTGGAGAGGTGACGATGCGCGCGAGAGCCGTCGAGTCGGAGGTCATCAAAACCCTCTATGGCTGGGTAGCCGTGGCGTACACCGACCGGGGGATCCGGGCGCTCACCCTGCCCAGGGAGAGCAGGGAAAGGGCCCTGCGGGCCTTGGGACGGCACATCGGTCCCTCCTCACCGGGGCGGCGGCGATGTCGAGAATTGGTTCGAGACCTCGATCGATACTTCGGCGGGGAGCCGGTGGTGTTCGATTACTCCCTCGATCTCACCGCTGGCACCCCCTTTCAGCGACGCGTATGGAGCGTACTCCGTGCCATCCCGCGGGGGAAGACGTGGAGCTATCAAAACGTGGCACGGGCGGTGGGGAGGCCTGACGCCGCGCGCGCGGTCGGACAGGCGGTCGGCGCCAATACGATACCGGTCCTGATCCCCTGCCATCGGGTGGTGGCCTCCGGGGGAGGTCTCGGGGGATATGCGTGGGGTCTCGCGTGGAAGCGCCGTCTCCTGCGGGCAGAGGGGCTCCAGATCTAAGCGGCGTCCCGCCCGAGGATGGGTGGAGGGAATGGCGCGCGGAATGGTCGAGAAGGCGGATACGGTGGGGGCTTACACTCCGTCCGGGATTCGGAAGATCGCCGAGGTGCTGGCAACGATCAGCTGCTGATCCGGGGGGAAGGCGAGGCCTACGAGGTTCGCGCCGCTCACCACTAGTCGGGGGCGCTCCGGACCCTCAAAGCGATAGATGCCCCGATGCCCCCGAATCCCTGCGGCGACCCAGAGACGACCGCGCGGGTCGAATGCCAACCCTTGCGGCCTCTCGAGGGGCCCCCAGTACGGCTCGGCGTCCCCCAAGTGGTTGATCCGGTAGATGACATCCTCGTTCGACAGCGTCGGGGCCGTCGCGAACAGGCACCCATCTGGGCCGAGGGCGAGGTGGAAGGCGGCCACGCTGGGCGGCAGGAAGGCGAACACCTCAGCGCGGCCGCTCGGCGGAAGACGGTAGACGGTGCCGGTGCGGTCCCCGACGTACAGAACTCCTGCCTCATCGAGACAGAGCCCCGTCGCAATACCGAGGTCTTGCCCTACGACGTCTAGGATCCCTGTGGGGTGGAGACGATAGACCCGTCCCTCGTATCGACTCGAGATCAAAAGGGACCCGTCCGGGTGAAGGGCCAAGCCTGTCGGATTCATGGGGGCGGCCGGAAGCGGCTCCATCACCCCGGCGGGAGTGATGCGCACCAGTGGAGAGGCGACCTTCTGCCCGCGGCGACCGCTGATCGTGGTGTAGATGCATCCCTCTGCATCCACCACCGGGTTGGCCACCGGGTGCAGGCCGACGGCCACCTTGATCCCGATGGCAAAGGACCCGCTGACGGGCCCTGAGTCGAGGATGAGGGTGAGGGGACCGGTGGTGGCTTCGGGAGGGATCGACAAGACCAGGCGGGTGTTCGACACGATGGAGGGCCGGACTTCGGTCTCGCCGAGCAAGACCAGGGGAGGGCCGCCACCGCTGAGAAAGCCGGTCCCGGTGACGATGACCGATCCACCCTCGACGCCTGCCGAGGGCTCGAGCCCCGAGATGGCCGGGGATTCGGGAGGCGAGGTGGACACGATTTTCCCTCTGCGAGAAGTGGTTTGACTGTGGCTTCGACGGTGAGCCCAGCCGAACCGCTCACCGCCCACGCTACCCCTCCCGCTGTCAGCCGTCAAGGGTCTTGCCCCCTCGCGGTATCCCGCGCCCAATCTCCGGCGTCCGATGTCGTCCGAGGTCACCGACGGGCTTCGGTGCCCAACTTAACCTGCGTGGAGTATCCTGCGTCGTATAATGAGGTGGCTCATGCGGGATCGGATGATCATCGCTGTTCGGGAGATCGTCGGTCCGTACTGCTTCTTCGAGTTCTCGGTGCAGGAAGAGTTTTGGCTGGACCGGGCGATTCGCTACAGTGTCCGCCAGCGGGAGGAGAAGGGGAGAGGGGGGAAAGCCGAGGGTTAGACCGCAGCCCCGGCGCCGACCCTGGCGTCCGCGACTTCCGCGGGAGGGTGGAGTTGATCCCCGACCCGGATCGCGAACTGCGCCTCGAATTGATCGATGGGGATCATGTCGATGGCGTTCCACGCCATGCCGTCGCAGACCCGGGCGCAGATCTGGCAGCCGATGCATTCATGCCAGCGAATCCGGACAGGGGGAATGACCGCGCCGGTGTTGTCCGCGGGGGCTTCATGATCGATGCAATCCACCGGGCAGAAGGGGATGCAGGCCTCACAGCCGGTGCACGAGTCGTTGACGACCGCCATGAGGCGCGGCCGCTTCTTTTTCCTGGTCTTCTTGTTGTAGTGGGGGATCTCCTCGTACACGGCGTCTCCCGTCGGGGTCAGGCGATCACTCGATGCTGCGGAAGTATACCACGGCCCGTGCCCCCTGTCAAAAGGGAGAGGCGCGTCTTGCCCCGGACCCCGTTTGGTGTTACCTTCGAGCCCCGTATGTGGGCGGATGGCGTCTGTGTCCGGGACAGGCGACGGGCCGGAAACGGGTGGTGCCAAGCTCCTTGGCGGGTCGCCACCCGCACGCCGGCGAGGGGACGATATCCTGAGGACGGCGGAACATTCCTCGGACGGCAAAAGGCGCACGGCCAACGGGTCCTGTCGGCGGCGCGCCCGTCCGTCCTCGGAGACTTCACGCACCAATAAATCATAGTATGAGGAAGGGGTGGCGGTGGCGCATTTCTCCTCCGGGCGGGCGGGCACTGACCGCCGCCACCCGTTGGCCTCTCGAGCGGGATCCGGCGATGGCACCAGTGCCTGCAGGCCCCGAGCGACATGAGCGGGAGCGGCGGGGCCCCCCGGCGAGCGGCGGCCTGGGAAACCGAGGCGCGATCCGTGCCGGCCTTTTTTGCACGGAGCGTGAACACGGAGGGACCCAAGCCGTAAGCCGCCGACCAGGGTCGCCGCGGGAGCCTGGGAGCGAGGGGCCGAAGGTGCTGGTGCAAGAGAATAAAAACCCGTGGAATTTTCCCCCGACGAAGGCTGTCTCCCCGAGCCGGTGAGCCGAGGGGCGATAGGACCGGTTGTCGGCGCTGGCGAGATCCGCTGGGCGGTGGGGAGGCGTGAGGTGCGGGTCAGCACGGACCCCATGGAGTATCGCCTCGAGGAGGCGCGCCGCCACCTCGTGGTCCGGTGGCGGGACGGTCACGAGAGCTCGTACCCATTCGACGACTTGCGGAAGGTCTGTCCGTGTGCCGAGTGTCGCACGGCTCCAAGGCCCCAGGGAGGGCTCCAGGTCCTCGCCGGTCCCGTCGTCCGCCGCGGAGAGATCCGGATCACGCAGATTGCACCCGTCGGCCGCTATGCCTTGAGCTTCACCTGGAGCGACGGGCACAGCACCGGGATCTACTCCTTTGATTTTCTCCGCCGCCTCTGCCCGTGTGAAGATTGCCGGCCGGGGGGACCGCGCTGACCCCGCTCCACGCCCTCTCTCGAGACCTCGGACTCGTTCTCTTCGTTGCCGATGACCGGTGCGTGGACGGGTGCCGTGGCGGGCATCGGATGCGCGGCGGTCGGTCAGGAGGCGACATGGGTGAGAAGATCGTCGGGCGGACAAAGCACGGAGAGTTGACCCTTGATCAGCTGGCCGGTATCCAGCCGGGGATGGCCCGTCTGATGGGGGAAATCGCGCACCGCTACTCCCTCATGTACTACGCCTGCCGGGGAGGGAACTGGGAGCTGGGCTATCACGAGCTCAAGGAGATTCGGGCCGCGTTTCGCATCGCCATGACTACGCGTCCGAAGTATACCGCCGAGTTGGAGGCCTTCGATCGCGAGCATCTCGCGCCTATCGAGAAGGCCATCACTGGCCGGGACGGGGAGGCGTTCACGATGGCGGTCCAACGAAGCATCGCGGCCAGCGACGAGGCGCACCGTCGCCTCGGGTACCCGTTCGTCCGGTACCGCCTGCCGAATCAGCCGCCGGATTATCTCGACCTCGGCCCGGGGGGCGAGCCGTGACGCGCCCCTCCTCCTCGCCGGTCTCCTCCTCTTTTCCTTCTTCTTCGTCGTTGGCCGCAGGGTTGTGTTCAGCTCGAATCGGTTCGCCAGGGTCCCCCGGGAGTCCACCATCGTCCTCGCCGACTGTGTCCCGGAGCGGCGGGACGCGATGTTGACCCCTCGCCTTCCGGGTGCTACGCTCAAACGAAGCGAGGGGGTCACCACCGCGACGGGCAATGCAGTCAGCGGTGCCTGGTGCGGATTTGGGAGGGGAGAAGCGATGTCCCGTGAGGGGCCGGCGAGGCGGAAGCCTCCCAGTCTTCGGATGAAGGACCGCCGCTTGATCTGGAAGGTGGTGCCGAAGCTCCGCAAGATCAAGCCCGCCAAGCCTGGAAGGTGAGGGCCACGTATGGTCCGGGCGTATATCTTCATTGAAGCGGCCAAGGCGCGGGATCTCAGAGTGGCGGAGGAGATCGCCACGTTGCCCGGCGTCAAGCAGGCCGATGTCGTCACGGGACGTTTCGACGTCATTGCCATGGTCGAGGTGGACGAGCTGGGGACCCTGTGGGACACGGTGGATAAGATCCAAGCCCTGCCTGCCGTGGTGAAGACGACCACCAACGTCGTGGTGCAACGTTAAATTCCAGAGGGGCGAGGGAGTGAGCAAATGGACTATCTGTGCCGGAGTCCTCGCCTGCCTCGCGGTCCTGGTGCTGCTCCCCATCCTCGTGGCGACGTGGGATCCATTCCGGGGTGCCGTCTCGCTGGGTGCCTGGCGATGGCTCGGGCTGGTCCCCTTCCTCTCCGGCGGTGTCCTCGCGGTATGGTCGGCCGGTCTGCTAGTCACGCGGGGCGACGGGACACCGGCTCCCTGGGATCCGCCCCGGAGGTTCGTCCTGGCAGGGCCGTACCAAGTCGTCCGCCATCCCATGATGCTCGGCGCCTTTGGGGTTGTGTTGGGGGAGGCAGTGTGGGCCGAATCCCCGGCGGTCTTTCTCTACCTGTGCGGTATCGTAAGCATGGTGGGCTGGTACACGTCTGCCATCGAGGAGAAGGAGTTGGAGGCCCGCTTTCGTGACGCCTATCGGGTGTACAGAGAGCGCGTCCCCCGCTGGCTCCCGCGTCTGAGTCGGAAGAGATAGCAGGTGCGCCGGGGCGATCCGGGAGCGCGTGGCGCGGGATCCATCGGACCCACGAGGGGGATCATGCGGATTGATTATGGGCGGGGAGAGCATGTGAAGCTGATGGCGTCTCGGGATGGGACGATCCGACACCTGGTGGAGCAGGGCTACGAGTTCGTCACCAACGCCTTCCGCCCGGGGGCTCAACCCCGAGGAGTGCGCGTGAGGGATGCCCAAGCCGTCGCGTCGCGGCTGCGGCGGGAAGGCTACCAGGTTGAGGTCGCGCCCGCGTATAGCGAGGCCGGGGACATCCTCACTCCCATGGTCTCCGTGTGGCGAAAAGTCAGCGACGCTCGTGAGGGGGGGAACACGGGGTGAGGTCCCGGCTCGGCATCGGCCTCGTCATGGTGATCCTCGGCATCGGCGTCGCCCAGGTCTCCGGGGCGCTCACGGTGGGAGAACCGGCGCCTGACTTCGCGCTGCCGGACCACACGGGTCGTCTCGTGCGCCTCAGCGACTTCCGAGGGAAGCAGCACGTGGTGTTGGCCTTTTACATCAAAGCCTTCACTCCAGGATGAACGGAACAGCTCTCCCGGTTCGGGAAGGACACTGCCAAGTTTGTCGAAGCGGACGCACAAATTCTGGGGATCAGCGTGGATCTGCCGGCTGTGAATCGCGACTTCGCAACAGCCCTTGGCATCCGTTTCCCCCTCCTGAGTGACGTGGGGGGAAAGATCGGGACGCTGTATGGGGTATACAATCCCCAGGGACGGTTTAACGGGCGGGCCAACATCGTCATCGACAAATCGGGGGCCATCCGCCACATCGAACGCAGTTCCGCAGCCATCGACCCTTCATCGGCCCTCCGTGCGTGTCGGGTCATGGAGCAGGGTCGGTAGGCACGCGCGAGCCGTTGATGCGTCGCAGGCAGACCTGATCTGTGGGACATGCGGGGGCTGACGAAGGACCTCGCGGAGGCACTATGGTGACAGGAGACACCCGGGACATTCGGCGGGCGAAGATCGTCTGCACGATCGGACCCGCCAGCGACTCCGAAGAGATTCTGGAACGCCTGATCCTCGCCGGAATGGATGTCGCCCGTTTGAACTTCGCCCACGGGACTCCCGAGGAGCACGCCCGGGTGATCCAACGAATCCGAAGCCTCGAGGCGAAGGTCGGCAAACCCGTGGCGATCCTCCAGGACCTTCCGGGGCCGAAGATTCGTCTCGGGGATTTTGAGGGAGGCGCGGTGCTGCTCCGCACGGGGGCCGAATTCGTCATCACCGGCGAACCGGTCCTGGGGACGGCCGAGCGGGCCCATGCCCCGTCTCCCGATTTCTTCCGGGAGGTCCGGCCCGGCGATACGATCCTCGCCGATGACGGTCTGATTCAGCTGAAGGTCCTGGCCAACGATGGCGCCGAGGTCCGGTGCCAGGTCGTCGCCGGCGGAGTCCTCCGCAGCCACAAGGGGATCGGCCTTCCCGGTGGGCGGCTGCAGAAGGCCGCGCTCACCAAGAAGGACCTGGCGGATCTGGAGTTCGGGATCGGGCAAGGGGTGGACTATGTGGCGACGTCGTTTGTCCGCAGCGCCTCCGATCTGGTCGAGGTCCAAAACTTTCTGGGGGCGTGGGGGGCGAAGATTCCGATTATCGCCAAGCTGGAGAAGCCGGAGGCCATCCGGAACCTCGATGAGATCCTGCAGATCGCCTCCGGGGTCATGGTGGCCCGCGGGGATCTCGCGGTGGAGATGTCGATCGAAGAGGTTCCGGTGCTGCAGAAGTTCATCCTCCGCCAAGCCCGCCGGTACCGGGTCCCGGCCATCATCGCAACCCAGATGCTCGAATCGATGGTGGAGCATCCGCGCCCGACGCGCGCGGAGGCCTCCGACGTCGCCAACGCCATCCTCGACGGCACCGATGCCGTCATGCTGTCGGCCGAGACGGCCACCGGTGGCTATCCGGTCGAGGCGGTCGAGATGATGGTCCGGATCGTGGTGAAGGCGGAGCCGTATTTGCGGCTGCCCCCCTTGCCCCAGGGAGAGGAGCAGAGCTTTCCGGCCGTCGCCAGCGATGTCGCCTGCCGCGCCGCGCGGAGCCTCCAGGCCAAGGCGATCGTCGTCTTCACCGAGTCCGGCCTCACCGCGCGGCTGATCGCTCAGGACCGCCCCGAGGTCCCCGTCCTGGCGTTGACCCCCTGGGAAGAGAGCCGGCGAAGGATGGCCCTCTACTGGGGGATCGTTCCTCTCTTGATTCGCAAGCGGGAGACGCTTGAGGAGATGTTTCACGAGATGGAAGGACTCCTGCTTGCAGAGGGGCGGGTGGCGCCCGGCGACGTGCTCGTCATCGTCTCGGGGGCTCCGATGTGGAAGCCGGGCACCGTCAACGCCATCAAGCTCCACCGGGTCGGCGAGATCCGGTGAGGGAGGCGTGCCGTTCCAACCGATTGTGCCACCTCCTTGTCCCGGGTGTTCCTGCGCACGGAGGGTTCGTGCATCGGGGACTGCCTCGCTGTGACGAGAATCGTTGGAACGGCACTAGACGATTGAGGTGGACGGGGTAGGGTGCTCTTGTAGTGCGGCGTGCTCTTCGGCCATGACGTCGACAAAAACCCCCACGATGCGAGGGTCGAACTGCCGGCCCGCGCCTTGCGTGATGAACGCGATGGCTCCGTCGCGGTCCTGCCCCTTGCGGTAGGGACGATCCGAGCTGATGGCGTCGAAGACGTCCGCCACCGCGAAGATGCGCGGGCCCAGGCTGATGGCTTCTCCGGCGAGACCGTCCGGGTACCCGGTCCCGTCGAACCACTCGTGGTGATGCAACACGATGGGAATGACGTCGGCATAGGCCGGGATCGGTTCCAGGATGCGGGCTCCCTTGCGCGGGTGCTCCCGCATGATCGTGACCTCTTCCGGTGTCAAGCGGCCGGCCTTGTCGAGGATCACGGCGGGGATCCCGATCTTGCCGATATCGTGGAGGAGCCCTCCACGATGCAGGACCTCCAGCTCTCTCGGGCCCAGTCCGAGTTTCCGGCCGATCTTCACGGCGAGCTGCGTCACGCGCTCGGAGTGGCCTGCCGTCCATGGCGATTTCGCATCGATGGCGCGGGCGAGGGCGGTCAGGGTTCCCCAGTTGAGCTTGTCCAGCTCCTCGATCAGGCGGGCGTTGGAGAGCGCCACGGCCACCTGGTCTGCCAATTGCCGGGCCTGGGTCAGGTCCTCCGGGCTATGCTGAGGCCGGCCGCGGTAGCCCAGACTGATGATGCCCTCCAGATTGTCCTTCAGAATTATCGGCAGGACGACGAATGACGT
>Ga0209521_10002725_pt1 | contig 14409 bp, 20 predicted proteins | sample Rifsed19ft4_FD_184016 | JGI IMG/M metagenome (GOLD analysis project Ga0209521, IMG submission 184016) | Soil microbial communities from Rifle, Colorado, USA - sediment 19ft 4 (version 2) | ecosystem: Environmental > Terrestrial > Deep subsurface > Rock core/Sediment | place: Rifle, Colorado... | reverse complement strand
CGACAACATCGTTGCGTTCCTCCAGGTACTCTGGGACAAGATCCTAGATTCCGAAGGAAACATCAAGACCTTGGTCACGAACAACAACCAGTATGGGGGGGCAGGAGTCGTACCTACTTTCCAACCTTTAAACACCGTTATCAGCAACTTAGAGTCTAGTATTCTCGGTATCGCCAGTCCGGAGGTCCATCTTCAGACCACGACTGTGACTCTTGCCGAACGTCTAGCAGCAGCGAGCAGCCCCGTTGTCATTGTCCCTGGAATCCTGGGCCGTATCCTTATTCCTATAGGCTGGGCTTTTGAGGAGGTCCGAGGAGGAGTTGCATTTTCCCTTACTGCTACCTTCAGCCTCCAGTACACAGGGGTTATAGCGGCGAACATGCCTACTGTAGCGACTGGATCAGGTACCAGCTTTTACAGACTCTACCCCCGCATGGGTAGTTCAGGCACTACTAACCTCACAGCCAGTTTTGCGGGCCTGGACCTCGTGCTGGTTTCCAATGTCACCCCCACTGGTGGTGCAGGCACCACTACGCGGGTGCATGTGATTTACGCTTCCGCAGACCCGCTTGCTTAGCCTATTGACACCTAGTCGCGGTACAGGGTACCTTTGCATGGGAGACACCGCCTATGGCCATTGGTGGGTACGATAGTGGAAACGCGGAGTGGGATGACTGGATGGCGAACATGGGCGGCGCTGCCCCTGCCATCGAGGAAGGCGCGTGGATTCCACCCAATGCCTCCTTCGGCAACGACCCCAGCGGCCAAATCAACCGCCTAAATCCCTCAGCCAATGCGGGCCAGGAGTTCGTCCAAGAAGGCCGGACTGGCGGGTACACCGAACGGGACGGTATCACCATTAGCCAGGGCCGCAGCATTACTCCCCAACAGGCGATGGCCCAAGTACAGCAGGCTATGGCAGCCGGGGTACCTGAGTCCTACGCCCGAGACTTCCTGGGGCGCAACCCTGGGGACACCAACCGGCTGATCGAGTCCTGGAGGTCTGAGCAAACCGGAGACCGCGAGAATGGCCTCATGGGGGTGCCCAGTGCCTCCCGTGGTGGGTCCAGCTCCAGTAGCTCTTCCTCCAGCTCTAGTTCTCAGTCCAACCCCCTGAACGACCAGTTCCGCCAGATGTTGATGGGGGAGATCCAGGGGCTCATTGGCGCGGGCAAGGGAGATGTCACCCAGTCCGACATCGAGAACAACAGGTCTACCCGCGCCTTCCAGAACGCGAGTCAGCGAGGGTTCGACAGGTCCCGGTCACAGCTTATGGAACGGTCGGCTGCCCAGGGACTCAACCAGGGTGGGGCGTTCAGTGGTGCCACGGACGTTGCACTAGGGGGGTTGAACCAGCAGCGGACCCAGAGGGAGTCTGAGTTCGAAGCCAACTTGGCCGAACGCATGATCCAGGACAAGAAGGACAGGTTGGAGAAGGCCCTAGCCCTCGGTGCCGGGGTACTCGACTCCGGGGACCGCCTCTCTCTCCAGCGCCAACTCCAAGAGACCAACGCGGCACTCGACTCTCGCCGTCTGGACCTTGGGTTCCTAGGAGCTCGCAACCAGAACGACCAGTTCTATGACCGCATGGGGTACGACGTAGGGATGTTTGAAGCCGGCCAGAACTACAACGCCGGTCGGTCCTTCTACTAGAGGTCAGGGGTAACACATGGCATTCATGGGCGGTCTCGGTAAGGCGATGGGTGGTGGGATGGGTATGAGCCGGGGGGGTCAGAAGCAGGACCGTTCCATGGCCGACATGCTCAGAGCCCAGATGGAGCCTGGCAAGTTCGGGCTCGATGGTGCCCCTCCTGCTCCCCCTCCCCAGGACCCCATGATGGGTGGTGGAGAAGCCATGGGGGCTATAGGGGGCATGGGTCCCGCCATGGCGGGACAGGCCGCAGGTGGGCAAGTTGCAGCCGGGCAAGGTGGGGCCCCAGCATCCCCTGACCGTGCCAACATGCTCAAGCTCATCATGCAGCGGATGATGCAGTCCCGTGGTGGTGGTGCGGCAGGTGCTCGGGGCCAGATGGGTATGGGCGGCGGGTTCTAGGTCTAGGCTACAGTCACCATGGGATTTTGGAAGACCCTCGGGAAAATCGCGGCCATCGCCGCCCCCATCGCCGCAGCTCCCTTCACAGGCGGTGCCAGTCTCGCCCTCATCGGCGCAGGGTCTGGAGCGGCCGGCGGGTTGCTGTCTGGTGGGGGTGTCAAGGGCGCTCTCATGGGGGCAGGACTCGGGGCTATCCCAGGACTCGCCGGGGCAGGACAGGCGGCTAAGAGTGGTGTACAAGCCGCAGCAGGGGCAGGCATGAAACTCAGTACACTCGGACAGATCGCCAACATTGCTCAGGGTGTGGCCCCACTGCTCGGGGGACTGTCAGCGGGTCGTGCCCAGGGTCAGCAAGACGACGCAGACATGGAGCGGGTAGGGGCCACCACTCAACAAGGGTTGGCCACCGCCCAGAACAATGCTCTTTTGGCTGAGATGCAGGCCCGTATCGCCGCGTCTGGGGCCAACCAAGAACAGGCCAGGGGTCAGGTCCAAGACACGGCTCGCGGGGACATGCTGAGCAATGTCCAAGACGCCAGGTTTGGTGACACTGGCCGGGTCAAGGTTCAGCACATGACTGGAGGGGTGAGACCCAGTGCGCTTGGTCCCAACGCCCGTGCTGCTGGTGGGATGCTGTCCAACCAGGGGCTAGCAGGACTCCAGAGCCAGGACGATGAAATCACAGCCCCGGACTTCAACACCGACCTCCCAGAGTACGAGCGGCCCGGTGAACCCACCCTTCTCGACAAGGTGTTGGGTGTGGCGGGACCAGCCGTGGGTATCCTTGGGGCGCTTGGTGGTCAACAGAGTGGTCAGGGCCAGGGCCAACCAGTCGCCCGTGATGCCACTGCCGACCGAGAAGCCATGGAGGCCCTACTCATGGACCCCGCGCGTGACGACTTTGGCGACACCTTCGAGGACACACGAGGTCTCCCGCGAGTCCGTACCAAGCAACCCCTGTTCACAGGAAGGTAAGCCATGGCAGGACAAGCACTCCTCCAGGGCGCGGCTGGGGCTTCCAAGGGTCTAGAAGACCTGTTGTTGCGCCGGTTCCGTGAAGCACAACTCGTGGAACAGATGAGGGCCACCAAGGAGACTGAACAGTTTCGTGGCCAGCAGCTCACTGAGACCAGCCGGTTGCGCGAGTCCCAGCAGGCCGAGACAGCACGAGCAGCCCGAGAGCGGGAACAGGACCGTAGGGAGAACACGGGGCGGCAACGGTTGGCCCTCCGTCTCCAGTCCCTCCAGCCCGGCAACGTCATGCAACCCACGGAGCGTGACTACCTGGTCGGTGAGGGTGTGAGCCCCAGCTCGTTCGATGAGGGGCCAGAGGGGGTACGGTACCAGGGCAGGACCGCAGACCTACTGGCCCGGGAACGTACAGCCGCCCAAGGTACTCAGGCCACCGACCGCAACCAGACCCAGCGGGACATTGCGGACCTGAACAACCGGACCAGGCTGGCGGTGGCTGAAATCAACGCAGCGGCTCGAGCAGCCTCCGGTGGTGGTGGCTGGGCAGAACCCACTGTGAACATGCAGGACAAGGAAAGCGGCTCCGTGGTTCCTGTGCCCCGGTCCATCGCCGCCGACCCCGTACAGGCCGCCCAGTTCATCCAGCGATACCGGGATGCCGGGCTCCAGGGGGCAGCCACCGCTGGTACCCGAGACCGCGCCAACGCCTACAAGACCACCCTGGGCCTGGTGGACGAGATTCTGGGCCACGGCGACAAGATCGGTTGGGAGGGTCTGGGCGGGTTCGGGGGCGGTGGGGTCAAGCGATTCCTCAAGACAAACGCGGGCATTGGGTCTGATGATGCCGAGACCCTCCGCAACATGATCGACCAGCTCAAAGCCCAAGCCTCATTCCAAGAGGGTGGCAAACAGTTCACAGGTACCGAGAAAGCCATGCTGGAGAACTTCCTGTCCAGCGTCAGTGCTGATCCGGGTACAGCCAGGTTGCGTCTCCAGAACTTCAAGCGGTCGGCTGAGCGGTCGTACAAGAACCTGGGGTTCCAGAATCCTGGCGGCTCAGGTGGTACTGGTACACCTGGCACACCTGGTACCGGTGGCACTGGTAAGAGGTACAACCCGGCAACCGGCAAGATCGAGAACTACTAGGTACCACCATGCCCCAAATCATCAACATCCCAGGCCATGGTGATGTGGAGTTCCCCGACACCATGGACCAGGCGGCCATCGAAGCAGCGGCCCGTAAGCTGTCCGGTGGCGGCTCCCCCATCACCGAGAAGTCCCTGGCGTCTCGGGCGTCGGAGTGGCTGCCCACGGCGATGGGGGCGGGGTACTCCTTGGCTGGCAAACTCCCGGTTGCCGGTGCCGCGCTGAGCTTCCTAGGCGGTGCTAGTGGCGAAGGGTACAGACAAGCTATCGAGGGTGGACGGCGGTTGATGGGCGGCAAACCCCAGGGCAGCCTGCCTAACACCATGCGCGGGCAGTTCGAAGCCATGGGCAGGGAGGGTGCTATCCAGGCCGGAAGTGACGTGATTGGCCGGGGCATCGGTGCTGGACTCACCAAGGCCGGAGGGGCGCTGTACCGCAAGCTGCTCAAGCCCAGTCTGTCTGCCCACCTGCTCCCCAAGGCCGCCCAGACTGCCGAGACCGGTATCGAGTACGGCATCAACCCGTTTGCCCCCAAGTCTCTCGGCCGGGTGGAGCCAGAGATTGCCAGGATCGGGAGTGAGGTTGAGGGCATGGTGGGGGCACCTAGCAACCAGTTTGCAGGGGTGTCGCCAGGCAAGTTCTCAGACCCCCGTACCATCGCGGCTCGGGTGCAGCGTGTGGCCAAGAACTTCGAGGCTCCTGGTGCTGACCCTCTAGACCGTGCCGCCGCTGCCCGTGTGCCCCAGCAGTTCCTGGACGACCTCACCACCACTACTGTCAACCAGGTACCACTCGGCCCCGGGTTGGTAGATGCCGCCGGCCGGCCTCTCATGAAGACCGTAGAGTCCAAGTCCACCAAGCTCCTCAACCCCAAGGACATCCTGGAAGCACGTCGAGCCACGGGTCGGAGTGCGGGGGGGAATGCGTTCGGTGTGACTCGTACTGCTGAGACCGAGGCTCGCAAGGAACTCTACGGCCAGTTGGGTGAGGAGCTGGGCAACCAGGTACCTGCCGTACGTCCCCGGATGAGGCTAGAGTCTCGGCTCATCGATCTCAAGGATGCCGCCACTGCTGCTAGTGAACGTGCCCGCAACCAGGGCCTGTTTGCCCTCCGTCATGCAGCACCCGCAGCATTGGGTCTGTCGAGCTACGGTACCAACCAGGACCCAGGGAAGGCTGCTCAGTACTGGCTGATGGCTGAACTGGCCTCTAACCCCCGGATTCTGGCCCGGACCGCTTTGACCATGGCACGGTCTTCAAAGCCTGGTGCTCAGGCGGCACTATCGGCAGTACCCCGAGGTTTCTGGCAGCTCGCACGTTCCTCGCAACCTCCCACTGAGCAGGACTAAGGCCGTGGTACCGCTGGCTGACTCGTGCCCCTACCCAACCCAGGGCATCTCCAGCTAAGTCCACCACATCGTCTACTACCGTGTAAACCATCGCCAGTATCCACAGGACCCCAAGAAGCGAGTCACCCATGCCAGACCCCCAGCAACCCTTTCCTGCATCTCTCAACGGCGACCCGCCATGGTGGATCAAGGCCCTGAAGGAGTTTGGGTTCCCAACCCTCATCGCTGGTGCGCTGATGTGGTTCTTCCTGACCAATTTCCAGGAGTTTCAACGGGATACCTCTGCGAACATCCGGGGGCTCACAAGCATGGTCAACTTCCATGTGGCCCAGATGCGGGTTGACCAGACCGAGGCTCGAAGCTACTGGCGGTTGATCTGCATCAACACCGCAAGGACGGCCCAGCAACAAGCCATGTGTACTCAGGTTCCTACTCCTACACCACCACGGGAGCCATAAGCCATGAAGGCTATGGACTACTGGATGGAGCCTATCACCAAGGTAGCCAACGCCTACCAACTGGATCCCTACCTGGTGGCGGCGGTGGTGTGGTGTGAGAGCCGGGGTCGGGCAGATGCGTTTCGGCATGAGCCACGGTTTTGGCTGCGGTACATGGCCAACCATCCCAAGTACAGGGGCAAGGGGCTCAACCCCCACCGGGTCAGTAGCTCGTACGGGCTGATGCAGATCATGTGGGTTGTCGCTGAGGAGCTGGGGTTCAAGGGGGAGCCGGAAGAGCTGTTCGTGCCCAGGACTAACCTCCACTTCGGCTGCCAGAAGCTGGTGGAGTTGCGGGGGTGGGTCGAGAAGTTCCAGGACCTGCCACCCGCACGTCGGCAGTTGGCCATGCTGGCTGCCTACAACGGCGGCACTGGGGGCAACGACCCTCGTGAACCCCTCCGTCCTGTCAACGAACAGTATGCGGAGAGGGTGCTGGCCAGCTACCGAGAGCTCAATCCTCACTACACAGAACCATCCAGCCTCGAAGCATGAGGTGGGGCTTGTTATGCTTGGTGTAATCGGTAGACGTGTAGTAGGTCAGCATAGGGGTATTGGCCATAAGGGCGTCCTCTACCAAGGTGAACGACTCCTTAGAGATGGTGATAGTGACCCCGCCCTGGGCACAGTTCAGGGGTAGCTGGTACTGGAGGTCCTTGATGATAGCCACCACCTTCTCCAGCTCCTTCTCACACAGCCAGGTGTAAGTATCCCCCGCTGACATGGTCAGCCCCTAGAACGACTCAGGGAACAACTGGCGGCGCAGGGTGTCGGATGGGATGCAGCGCCAGGTCCACACCATCGGCTGGTCCACATGGTTCACGTACCACTGGACACACACCCTCTGAGCCGCTCCGTCTTCCAGCAGTTGTAGGTCGTCGGGGGTAGGCTGAGAATCCTCGACAAGCGGGGTAGTGCGGGCAGCCTGCCTGGGCGCACACCCCACTGTGAAGATGGCAGCGAGCAGTACCAGTACCACTAGCAGCAATAACACGCCCTCGATGATCCTCAGTGACAGGCTCTTGGGGCTAGGCATTGGCGGTACCCGTTGACCCCGACCCTGGGCGAGCTGTCACCTTGAGGGTGGTAACAGTAGTGACCTTCTTGGAAGCGTTAATGATGTCCAGTGGTACCCCAGCGGCCATGAGCATCTCCGGGCTGATGGTGCTGCGTTCGCTGTTAGAGAGGTTGGCCACGAACCTTACCCCCTCCATGCGGCTAACCCCCAGCTCCTTGAGGATCTTCTTGATGTTGTCGGAGTGTACGTCTACCGACTTGGCAAACACATCACGCTGCTCAGCGGCTTCTTGGCGGAAGTCCATCTCTTCCTCCAACTGCTGGAGCATCTTCACCAAGTCGCCTGGGTCCATGTCTTGAATGGCCACGGTCTACCTCCTGCCTCGTACTCTGTCTTCGGGTGTAAGGCCTTTATGCCACTGATCACGTACGAACGCGGCCTCTTGTCCCCTGCGCTTCCTGTTCTCGTCCCAGCGTTCTAGCCCTAGGATGAGGAAGTAGAACACCCCTACTCCTAAGAACACCCCTGCTGCGGTCGTCACTATCTGTTCTAGCAATGCCTCCTCCAGTCCCACCATCCCTACCATTAGACATCCACCCATGACTGGCCGACTTTGCCGTTCACGACCAGGGGCACGGGCCAAGCTACTGTGGTCTGGAGAATGTGTGTCACCCACGGCAACAGCACTGGGCCTAAGTCTTCCTGGAACTCTAGCAAGAGGTCATCGTGGATGTCTAGCAAGGGTTCAATATAGTGGCCCATCTTGTGCAACGGCCGGTAGCACTGTGTCCACCACGCGGCTACCCCCTGCTTGTAGATACCCCTCGCCCCAGCTTGTGGGCCAAACGCCTGGGCCTGCCTGAGTGCCTCCTGTCTGAGCTTCTTGTCACTGGAAGCTGCTAGGGGGAGGTAGCGCCGCCGCCCCCAGAAGTCTGCCACCCAGCCATAGGTCCGAGCGTGCCAGTGCTGCTTGTCGATATAGGGCTTGATCTCCCACTTGTCGATGATGCGGTCCACCCAGCTCTGGCACACCTCAGCTTGGGCACGGTACAGAGACTTGATGTCTGGGAAGGATTGGCCCTGGAGCTGGGGGAAGGTGTACCCGAGCCCCCGCAACTGGTCGGACAGCCCATACCCCGTGGTCCCCATGATGATGGAGAAGTTGGTGGTTTTGCTGGGGAGACGGTGCAGGCTATCATCATGGAAGGCGCGATCTGGGGGGAGGCCAAATATCTCAGACCCCGTGAGTACATGGAGGTCCAGGCCACCTTCAAATGCATGCTTGAGGAACGTGGACCCACTATCCCCCGCCAGCACCCTGAGCTCAATCTGGTTGAAGTCCCAGGACCCTAGCAGCCTCCCCTCTGGTGCTCGAATCCCCGCCCGGAACCGCTTGGCCAGCTTGGTGTGCTTGGGCAGGGCGAGGACATTGGGGTCCTTGGCAGCAGGGCGACCACTGATGACCCGGGTCGGCATGATGCGGAACCTGAGCCGGTTGTCAGCCCCCAGCTTCTCCTGCACGGCGTCTACGAATGTCCCCTTGAGCTTGTCCACCTCCCGGTACTCTAACAGCTCCTGGACGACTGGGTGGGCAGTCTTGAGGGCCTGGAGCACATTGTCTTCGGTGGAGTACTGACCCGTGACTGTCTTCTTGGCCGAGTGCAACCCCAGGATCTCAAATAGCAGCTTGCCTACCTGCTGAGCACTGTTGGGGTTGAAGTCAGCCCCGTAGTCCTTCTGGAACTTCTCGACTCTTAGTACTAAGTCAGTTTTGAGATACCGCTGGAACTCCAGAAAGTGGTCACGGTCAATGGGCAACCCCACCTGCTCGATCCGGGCATACATGGCCAGGATCCCAATGTCGTGCCGGTAGACAGTCGCCAGGCCATCGGCTACCACCCGCATCCACAGGATGGGCCTCACCCCTGCTGTCACCATGGCGTCGGCCCCAGCGTACGGTACCACCTGTTCTAGCGGGATGTCCTTCAGCTCCTTCAGCACAAACTTTTGCTTCTTGAGCTTCTTCCCAGTCTTGGCACTGTACTGGTCCACATAGGTTCCAGCGAGCTCCTGGAAGGTCTGTTGCTTGACCCCCAGGTGCCTGAGTGCTAGCTCTTTGAGGGCCTGGGGTTCGGTGCCCAACAGGTAGGCCATGACCATGGTGTCGTCAAAGGTCCCGTCCAGCACCTCGACCCCAGCGGTGTTGAGTACCTGGATGTCGTGGATAGCGTTGTGGAAGGTCAGGGGTAGGGAGCCCAGACTCGCCACACCTTTGTAGGCGGCCACTTCGCTGTAGGCCATCAGATGGTTGAGCCACCCCACGCGGCCCGTCGTGGTGAACTGACCAACTGTCGCGTGCTTGGGGTTCTGACACAGAGAGTACCCCCACGGACTATCCACCATCCCCTCGGTGTCGATGGCGATAGGGTGATACTGCGCGGAGATCATCAGGTCCCCATAGGCGTCGGTGGTGCCTTGGGGCTGAGGGGTCCACACCATGGCTTCTCGGGTGTCCGGGTCAGCCTGGAGGAACGTGCCCACCCTCACCATGTCCGCAGCCGTGCAGGCAGCCAGCTCAGGGCGGTGGAGACCAGCAGCAGGGTGAACCACTGGGATGCAGTAGACCGGGCGGAAGGCGTAGGGGCCATGGAGCTCAGCGTCACGGCAGCACAAGGGGTCTGTACTATCCTGGCCGGGTTTCAGAAACGGGGGGAACGGTGTACCACAGTGTCTGCACCACCAGGTCTTGAACACCAGCCCGTGTACCGTGCTCATGTCCACCGAGCCCAGGAACCATTGGGCAGCGTACCGGCCGAGTGCCACGACCAGGGTGGGCTGGGCGCACAGGACTTCGAGCTTGAGCTCCCACATGTCCTTCTGGATCTCGGCCTGCATCTTGGCGTCGTTGATGGACTTGGCCTTGGTGGCACCAGTGGTCCACTCCTTGACCAGGTTGGTGATGTAGACAGCCTGGCGCTCGGGGATGCCCTGGTACCCCATGTAGCTAGTGAGGATGGCACCTGCTGGGGCGGTCTCCACAAAGGGGCGTCCAGTCTGGCTCTCCATGGTGCCGGGGCCTTCCCCCACGAACATCACCTCGCTGGGTAGTGGCCCTTCGCCCTTAACCCTCACTGAGTCCCCCCTTCGTGGTCACACATAAAGAATAGGGATTTGAAAAAGTTGGTGGTGTTGACCTTGCCACACTTGGGACACTGCCAGACCACCTCCACGAATCTACCTAGTACCCATAGGACGAAGGCCAAGTAGATCAGATTGGGGATAGACAGGATGAACGAGTCCGGTGGGGCTAGTGGGTTCATTTGGTGTCCTCGTCTATACCCCACAGGGCGCGTCGGATCCGGGTTGCCAGGGTCTTGCCTATCCCTGGGATACTCTGCCACTCCTTGATGGTGGCGTCTACCAGGTCCCGCATGGTAGGGAACTGGTCGGCAATCGCTGTGCTCTTGTCCCACCCAATGCCTTGTAGCTCCTTGGCCATCAATCGTACCAGGTGGTGGGGGTTGGTGGGGTCGAGCTTCTGGAGGGGGATGGCCCCGTGGTCACTAGGGAACTTCAGGTGTGACCTGTGTGCCTCCCAGGTGCCTTGGGTCCACCACTCATACTGGGCCCGAATTAGCCGGCATGTCTCGGCCTTGGACATGGTGCGGCGGAAGTGGATGCGCCCCCCGGACCCTTGGGCAGTCTCTACTGACTTGAGCTCGGTCGTGAGCATCATCTTCTCAAGGGTCTCGATGGTGAGGGGACCGCCCTTGTCAAACGGTACCCACTCGTTGCCCTTGGGGACCAGCAAAGTGCCGTCCTTGTCCCCGCGCCATATCCCCTCGATGATGATCCACACCTCCACGTACGACCCCAGTAGCCCTGGTATTTGGGTGGAGAACATGCGGCCGGTCCTCACACTCCCAATGAAATCCGCCAGGGTCTTGCGCTCTACCCCAATCGGCAGTGGCAGACCCCCAGGGCCGAACCCTATCCAGTTGAAGTCCCCAAACGGCACATTGGTAGGGCTCACCACGACCTCACCAGGGGGGCCAAGGGTGCTGAGATAGGGCTCCATCTCCCCAGAGCCGATGCGGGGGTCTACCACGATCATTTCTTGTCCGCGTAGAAGTCTAGCTCACGGTTCACGATGGTCTCAATACGAGTGAGGTATTCTTCCTCCCATATACGGTGTTGCTCGAAGGCAAACTCAATCCTGGACGCGGCAGCCTGCATTTGTGTGGCTGCCTCTAACATCGCTCGGCCAGCGCGTTCGACTCCTTCAGCTCCAACTAAGGTGGTAAAGTTCATTTGGGAGATCCTGTCAAGGGTGGGGCCAAGTTGATGGTGCCGATGTACTCCAGGCTCACAATGGATAGTGCTGGTGCCTTGTCCTTGGCCCACTGTGCCCGGATGGTCTCGATGGGGTCAGAGGGGGGTATCACCGGGACAAAGGTGTAGTAGCGGGTCCCGTCCTTGATGAACGACACCCGCCAAAGTTGAGGTTGAGTAGCTGGCTGGCTGACCATACTCTACCCTAGAACGTCAGGCCCCAGTCACTCGGTTGCGTCCCTGGGAACACCGCCATCCCCACCCAGCCGAAGTGACACATGGGACCCGCGAAGTCCTGCCCGGCAATGGTGGCGTTCTGGCGGCAGTCACGTACAGTCACATGGAACGGGCCAGTCTTGGCCCCGGTGGTAGGGTCCTTCTCGCGCCAGGACAGGGCGTTGACTTGCACCAGGAACCCGGTGTCACTGTACCCAGCTCGCTCGTAGTTGCCGGTCTTGTTGGCCTTGCCGGTCGAGGGGTTGTCCAACCACTGGGCCTTGAGCTTGTGGAGGAGGATGAGGTTGCCTGGGGTGTTGAACACCTCGCGGATCAGGTTGCGGTACTCGGTGTTGAGGGCGGTGTAGTGGTGTGGCATGATCTGGGTGAGCTTGCCAAACCGGGCCAGTCGCAACACTTCCCATGCCTCACTGCCGGTGTCCAGGATACCCGTGCGGAGGTTGGCCTTTTTCAGTGCGTGCATCATGGCCTTCCAGTCGGTAAGGAACTGGTCCCAGACCGGGATGACCTCCTTCATGATGGCGGCTTGGTCCATGCCCTTCTGGATGTTGACAAAGTACTCGGCCTTGTGGATGACCTTCTTGGCGATGGGGTTGTGGCCGAGCCCCAGGAACTTGTCTACCACCCCCTCGTCCCCGATGTCGAACGCGCAGTAGCCGATGGGGTCAGGGGCAGTCAGGGCAAAGTGGGTTTTGCCTTCCTTCTCCAGACCGTCCAGGGCCATCACGAGTCGAGGGTAGGTGGGTTGGTTGATGAGTTGGAAGGACCCGCCGATACTGGGCTTGGCAAGAGGGACGGTGGGCAGTAGTAGTCCCCCCATGACCTCTACCAACTTGCCAACATTACCTGGGTTGTTAGCGAAGTCATTCTGGTACTGCCCCAACACGGCCTGCATCATGGCTTGCTTCTGGGCTACCATCTCGTCAATCGTGGGCTTCTTGGCCCCGGCTGGCACCCCCCCTACGTTGAAGCCCTGTGGGAGCTGGAACGGGGGCAGGTTGAGAGGGGCGGCTGGATCTGGTGGTTCTGGCATTGAGCCAATTGGCGGTGGCATCGGTTCTCCTTGTAGCGATAGTTCAAGTAACTTTTTGAGAGCCCAGTCCTGGGTAACGGTCTTCCCTCCGCCCGCAGCCCCCCCGTGCGTGGTTATGTAGGCTATGGCGTCCTGGATATGGTCGTTGTCTATTTCCACCTAGACTTGGCCCCCTCTGCCCCCCGCAATCTTGCCTCGTCAGCACTCCACCTGTGCCCGGTCCCTTTGGCCTGAGCTGTCTTGCCGCCCTTGGTGCTGATGGCAATGCGTTGGGCCTTGGTGAGCCGAGCAAACCCGCGCTTGGTGTGCATGGACTTGGACATTACTCAGGCACCAACCACCCGAGCTTGATGGCATGGTTGACTAACATGGACTGGTTCTCGTGCAGCTCTTGGGCCGTGAACCTCAACAGGGTGGACTGTGGGGGCCATGGGGTCGGAGGGTGGTAATCCCCGTTGATGTAGACGATGGTGACGATGGCCTCCAGGTACCCCAGCAGCATCAGGTAGAACATGACTTGGACCAGCCAGGGCCAGTACACATCGTCGCTGGGGAACTCCTTCTTGGCCGAGTACCAGGTGAGCTTGAACTCTCGGAGTAGCAGCATAGCCACGTCCACCCGGTCTGGGCTGCCCCAGATGATGCCGGGGTAGACCTTGCCATTGAGCTTGACCACATACCCGGGGACGTGCAGGGCCAGAGAGGGGGGGCGGAAACAGGAGGGGGTGAGCCCTGCCACTGCGGCCTCGATGACTTGCTCGGTCAGGCTACCTAGGGTCATCTTGGCCTGGGTGCTAGGGCTCAGGGGTTCGGTGCGGGGCTGGTACTTCTTGGGTTTGAGCCCCTGCATGATGTTGGCGATGATGTCCGAGACGTGGAGACCCTCGGGCCGGTCGAGTTGACCCGGGCCCAGGGCCAGGCTGATATCGGCCTCTAACGAGATGGCTTCCATAGCTGTCCAGGGTCCGAGTCAATACGCCCAGGTGTCTACGTGGTAGGTGTTGTCGCCTGGGTAGGGTTGAACGAGAGCGGGGCTGCCGGGGCTGCCGGTGCCGGTGTCGGGTCCTCTACCGCTGCCGGTGTCGGATTGTCCGCACCTTCTCCTGCTGCTTCCGCCGCCTTCTTCTTGGCAGCATGCATCTTCTTCATCTTCTTGCTGAGGGCCTTGCGCTGCTCTGGACTCATGCCCTTGAGCGGTACCGGAGGCCCCTCCCCCAGTTCGGTAGGGTCCACCCCCTGGTCCTTGAGTAGGTCCGATAGCTCCACCTGTTCGGCGTTGACTTCTCGGAGTCGGGCTTGGATGGCGATGATGGCGACGGTGGGTAGTTTGGCCACGGTGTTCCTCATGTGAAAAGGTTGACGAATCGAATGAGTTGCTGAGTTTGCCCCGTTTCCGTCCCACGACGGGGCCAGCGTGGTCCTTACCAAAGAGAAGACAAATGGGTACCAGTGCCCTCTCTCTGCCGACGCTCGTTACAGGCTAGAGACTGATGGTCGTCCCCTGGTACTTCCACGGCGCACCCTGCATCCCCAGGAACTGGTCGTTCAAGAACATCTGGACCAGGGCGTTGCGGTTGGGGTCGTTGGCCAGCGCCGTGAACGCCTTGATGGGCAGGTCGGACTTCTGGAGGGACCCGCCGTTGGCCGCGAGCAGTGCCACCAGGGCTTGAGCACCTGCTGTGACCAAGTCGCCACCTGGAGCGAGCATTGGGACCTGTGGAGCCGGTGTCAGTGGGGCCTGGGGTGCCGGTGTCAGTGGGGCCTGGGGTGCG
>Ga0209521_10002724_pt1 | contig 14410 bp, 19 predicted proteins | sample Rifsed19ft4_FD_184016 | JGI IMG/M metagenome (GOLD analysis project Ga0209521, IMG submission 184016) | Soil microbial communities from Rifle, Colorado, USA - sediment 19ft 4 (version 2) | ecosystem: Environmental > Terrestrial > Deep subsurface > Rock core/Sediment | place: Rifle, Colorado... | reverse complement strand
CCTGCGCCTGCAAAGCGGCCACCTGGGCCAGCAGGCGTCGGCAACCGGGACACTCGGGAACTTCGCGTGGCTCACCATCCATGGCGAGCCCAACTTGCCACGCCGCCCGGCCGCGAGCAAGATCAATTCAGCCCCGCGGCGGTAAACAAGTACGTGCTTCTCTAGGTCAAGATCTCGTGCAGCACGCGGCCGCCCACGTCGGTCAGACGGAAGTCGCGGCCCGCGTAGCGATACGTGACCCGCGTGTGGTCCAGCCCCAGCAGGTGCAGGATCGTGGCGTGGTAGTCGTGCACGTGGCACGGGTCGCGAACGACCTGCATTCCGTGCTCGTCGGACTCGCCGTCGTGATGATCGGGCGGGGGATCGGCATCCTATGATCCGTGGCCTTCCCGGCTTGACGGTGGAGTTCCTCCAAGCCCGCGTACGGGCCCTCCGACGCGTCGTCATGGAGGATCTGAAGGACCTGAATCGGTTCATTGCGCACGTCCTCCGCGGCGGCGTCGTCGTGTCCGTAGCGACTCTCCTCCTCGGCCTCGCAATTGCCACCTTCGAGGGAGGCGCATATCCGAACAGGGTGATTCCGATCCCGCAGGCCCTCGAACTCGCCCTCCAACTTCGTCCGGAAGGCCTGCTCAGCCTCGGAGTCGTGGTCTTGATCGTCACGCCGGTGATTCGCGTGGTGATTAGCATTGCGTCATTTCTAAAGGGGCGAGAGGGCCTCTACGTCGGAATCACGGCGCTGGTCCTGTTCAACCTATTCCTCGGGTTCCTCTTCGGTTTCGTATAAGCGCCCGTTTATACGGATGCGCCATTCACACTGCAATGGTCTCCCCGCTCGACGATGTCCTCGACTCCGCGGAGGCGATGGCCTGGTCCGACCTGCGCGACCGGACGCTGTGCGACGCATGCCTCGGCCGCTTGCTCGGGAAGGCGGGTCACGGCCTCGCAAACCCGGAGCGCGGTCGCGGGATTCGCGATCGGTTCCGACTCCCGGTCGGCGAGCCGTGCTGGGTGTGCCGCGGGCTTATCGACGAGATGAGCGAATTCGTCGATCTCGTCGAAGGTCGACTCGCGGGGTGGGAATTCGCCACGTTTCTCATTGGCTCTCGAGTCGACCCCGAGGTCGCGGCCCGCGAGGAGACCCTCTGGAGGGAGCTCGGAGCTACCTACGCAGAAGCCATCAAGTCCGAGCTGAACCGGGAAATTGGGAAGCGACTCTCGGAGCGACTTCGGAAGGAGCCTGACTTTGTCCGGCCCGAGCTCGTCGCAATTGTGGACACCGCATTCGGCGTCGTCGACGTGCAGGTGAACCCGCTCTTCATCCGCGGACGATACCGCAAGCTCTCGCGGGGGATTCCTCAAACGCGCTGGCCCTGTCGCCGGTGCCGCGGAAAAGGGTGCGAACACTGCGGCGGCAAGGGGAAGATGTACGAAACAAGCGTCGAGGAGGTGATCGCCTCTGCGGTGATGGCCCAGACCGCGGGGACCGGACACGCCCTTCACGGCATGGGGCGTGAGGACGTCGACGCCCTCATGCTCGGGCGGGGCCGACCATTCGTCGTGGAGATCAAGGAACCCCAGCGCCGCGCGGTCGATCTTGCTGTCGTTGAGGAAGCCGTGAACCGCTCCGGGCTTGTCGAGGTCCGTGACCTTCGTCCGGCCACGGGGGCGGATGTTATAGCCATCAAAGAGGACCGCGCTTCGAAGACCTATCGCGTCCTCATCCGATTCTCGCAACCCGTGACGGATGGAAAGGTTAAAGGAGGGATTCTGTCTTTGCTGGGCCGACCGATCGCCCAACGCACACCGGCCAGGGTATCCCATCGCCGCGCGGATCGGGTCCGCGAACGGACCGTTTCGGCAATCGACGTGATTCGCTTCGACGGGACGACCGCGGAGCTCCGCGTGACCGCCGAGGCGGGCACGTACGTGAAGGAGATCGTGCACGGGGACAAGGGCCGGACGACGCCGAGCCTTGCGGAGGTCCTCGGCGTGGCGTGCGAGGTGGTCGAGCTGGACGTCCTCGACATCCAGGACACAGGATGAGCCCATGGTAAAGGCCTCGAAGGGAATTATGGAGAAGACGCGGCAGAAATTCCGCCGCAGCCCTCGAGAGCGCGGACTCTCCCCCATTGCGCGGGCTCTTCAAAAGTTTGAGATCGGTGACAAGGCAACGATCAAGATCGACTCGGCCGTCCAGAGCGGATGGCCCCACAACCGTTTTCATGGACTGACGGGTACCGTGGTGGCGAGGCAGGGACGGGCGTATGTCCTCGACGTGCGCTTCGGCGACAAGATCAAGCAGGCGATTGTGACCCCTGAACACCTGAGGCGGGCCTAGGGGGCGAAGCGATGGCGGAGGAACGACACCTGTCCTTAGCGGACGTGAAGGAACTCCTCGAACGCGAAAAAGGCGCACGGCCGAGCCTGTCAATCGAGCAGCAGTACGCATTCCAACACGCTGGGGCGTTTGCGCGACTGCCGTCCGGCCAGGTCGCAAAGCTCGTCAAGCAGCTTATGGAAGTCCCGATGATGTCCGAGGTCAACGCCATGAAGATCGCGGACCTGATCCCCACGCACGCGGACGACGTCCGCGCGATCTTCGCGAAGGAGCGGTTCGCCCTTTCCAAGGAAGACATGGACCACGTGCTCGAGATCGTCCGAGAATATCAGTGAAGGAGGGGAGGGCCCTGGAAGACTACGCGCGAATTCTCGACCACTTACCGCAAGGGCACCCCGACCGCTCGAAGTTCGCTCGAGAGCCGGTGGCCTACGCGCTCGGTGAGGACGAGTTCAAGCTTTTCGAGCTGACCCCGAAAGAGGGGGCGGCGATCACGATCGGAGACCGCGCGTACATCGGCAAGGACATCGACCATCGGGACGTCATTCAGCATGTGAAGCGCCGCCTGGGATACGACGAACTCACGACCGCGGCGCAGAACGAGATCCCCTACGTCATCGGGGAGATCATCAAGGAGAAGGAGGACAAGTTCATCCGATTCTTCAACGAGGCCCAGGCGATCACGACCCGATTCCACATGCTCGAGCTCCTCCCGGGCCTCGGGAAAAAGACGATGTGGGCGATCCTCGAGGAGCGAAAGAAGGGGCCGTTCAAGAGTTTTGAGGACCTCGCGAAGCGTGTGTCGACAATTCGACACCCGGAGAAGGTCATCGGGAAACGAATCGAACAGGAGATAGCGAATCCCGGAGAGAAGTACCACCTGTTCGTCGCGCGCTAATCGAGCTCTCCCGCCTTCGCCTCCGCCTCGACCTCGTCGGCTTCAGCCATTTGAATTTGCAGAGCCTTCCGGAGTGCCTCGAGCAGTTCCCGCTCGCGAGCTGTGACCCTTCCGTGCTCCCACGCCTCTGCCGCGACAAGGCGGTAGATCGCGTACCGATCCGACGCGGCCGCCTCCGCCTTGGAAATCGCTTCCGACTCCATTCGACCGTGTTCCTCTGAGGAGATACCAAGGTGTTCACGGAGCTCTTCCAGAAGGAGATGCTCCGTTGCCGTCACGCGGCCGTCTTTCCACGCCGTCATAAGGGCACGGGTGTACGACTCCAGCTTTTTCAGCCGCTCGTTCATTTCAACGCGACGGCGCTCGTCAATTTTCTCGAGCTCGGACAGGTCCAAGAGATCGACCCGGAGGGCTTCCCGCACGATGTCGGAGAACGTGAGTCGAACGCTCGTCGCCCGGTCGATCTCCTCGAGCGGCATCTCCTTGATCTCGCCGACGACGCGAATCGGAACCCGCACGGACGCGAGCTGTTCCTTGATCGCCATCGCGCGCGCCCAGCCCTTCGGCAGGAGGACGTACGCCAACATCCGCTGCCGCTGGCCCTCGATGTGCCCCTTCCGCTCCTCGAGATGGCCTTCCTTTACGAGGTCCTCGAGATAGCGAGAGAGGTGTTTCCTCTGGATTCCCGCCGCGAACGCAATCGCCCGCTGGGTGACCGCTTCCGGCAACTCGAAACGGTCCTCCATCCCGCGGAAGTCAGTGAGGTAGAGTAGGATTCTTTCCTCCGTCGTCAATGCGAGGGGGCTTGGTGGCTTCGTGGCATCGACATTCCCTGCTGGCTATTTATGGCGATTCGAAAGGGTTCAAGACGGAGGTGGGGGGATAGTTTCGCGGACCCCTGGGTTAGGGTCATACTGGTTGGCGCGCTAGGCAGTCCGGGATGTTCTCCTCGGAGGAGGTCGCCCGGCTCTTCGACGCAGAGACGAGGGACGCAATCGCGAGTGGATTGTGCGTACGATGCCGCGGGGCAAAACTGCTCTGCGGGAAGGCCCGCTGCCCGATCCTCGTGAAGTACGACTTCATGAAGAGGACCCAGCCGCTCATCGATACGACGGAGCTCGATGGGTCGAGCCCGCCGGGGGTGTTCGTCGGTCGATTCGGGTATCCGAAGGTGTTCGTCGGCCCGCTCATCCCGCCCGTCCACGGTGATACCGAGATTCTAGACACGCCGGAACACTGGATGGGCCGCACGATTGACGAGATCGTGGGGTTCCGATCGCAGCTCGTCCGCGGAATGCATCGTGTAGACGTCCTTAACGTCGAGAATGGCGGGAGAATCGTGGACCTCACCAGGGAACTTGCCCTTGCGACGACCGCTACAGACGTGGAAGCGGAATTCGCCCGGAAACCGAGGGGGCGGCTCGCGCTCGACGATGACGTGCAGCCGTTCGGACCGTCCGCGCCCCTGACGGGCTTCGAGATGGCCGGGTATCGCGTTGACGCGCGGTTCGACCGGGCGCACGCGGACACAGATCTCACCGCACGAAACGCGGTTCTCTCCCTCTACCGGGACGGCCTCGCGGTCTCGAGGATTCAGCGGGCATTCAGCGCCGGCGCGTTCGGGATTCGAAAGCAGCGACGCTTTGTCCCGACGCGATGGTCGATCACGGCGGTGGACGATACGATCGGCAAGGCCCTCAGGGAACGCGTGAAAACGTCCCCGCTCACGAATGAGGTCCGAGTCCACGAGAGCGAAGGGTTTGACGACCGGTTTGTCGTCCTCCTGATCCCGAGGCCTTGGCGGTACGAGCTCATCGAGGCGTGGTATCCGAACACGCTGTGGAACCCGCTCGGGCGGGACATCGTGATGTTCGGCGACCACGAGGGTGTTGACGGAAGGTCCGACTACGCTTCGATTGGCGGCTGCTATTACGCGGCGCGACTTGCGGTCGGGGAGACGCTGGAGCGGGAACGGCGCCAGGCGGCGGTCGTCGTGTTGCGGGAGACCCATCCCGGGTACATCATGCCCGTCGGCGTGTGGAACGTGCGGGAGAATGTGCGGAACGCGTTGCGTCACCCGGCGCTCCGATTCCCAAGCGTCCAGGAGGCCCTGAGGCACATCGGCAGCCGGCTTGCCATCCCCGTTCCACGATGGCTCCGGATGTCGTCTGTCCTCCGCGACGTGTTGCACCAGCGAGTACTCGACGATTATCGGAGGGGAGATGAGCGCTGAATATCCCGAGGGGCCCGTCCCCGCCGTTGGCGGGATCGTGGTTCAGAACGGCGAGATCCTCTTGGTTCAGCGGGGTCGCTCGCCGAGCAAGGGACGGTGGAGCATCCCTGGTGGATCGATCGAGGAGGGCGAAACGGCGGAGGCCGCCGTCACCCGCGAGGTTCTCGAGGAGACAGGGATCGCCGTGCGACCGGTGAGAGTCTTGACCGTCGTAGACTACATCGAGCGCGACGTCGAGGGAAGGGTCCGTTTCCACTACGCGATCGCGGACTTTCTGTGCGAGTTCGTGAGCGGAACGCCGGTCCCGGGCAGCGATGCTGCAGATGCACGATGGATCCCAGCGCGAGAGCTGCATGAATACGACGTGACATCGACCGCGCTCGCAGCGATCCAAATCGCGCTTCGCGAACGGCCAGGGTGGGAATCAGGTCTGGATTCTCATCAAGGATAATCTCTCCGGCAATCCTTTTATCCGAGGCCTCTTCCGCTCGCTGGAATGGCGGGAAAGATGACGTTAGGGACCGCCTTCCGGCGCGCCGTCGGTGAGCCGCCAGAGATTCCGGTCGTCCACCCGCGGCCGGCGGGAATCTCTCTGCTCCTGAACGAACGTCGCCGCAGGGCCCTCCTCACCGTTCTTGACCGGCCGGGCATCCACCTCCGCGAACTCGCGCGGTCCATCGGAGTGCCGCTGCAGAGCCTCAGCTGGCACGTGGACATCCTGAAGAGGTCGGGATTTCTGCAATCCCTCCGCGTTGGAAAATTCGCCTGTCTTTCCGTGCCCGGCCAAGTTGATCCCTCTGTGCTCCAAGACCTCGCACTCCTCGACATCGTGAAGAACGCGGCAATCGTGAAGGTCCTCCTGCGGCGGTCGCGGACGCGTTCCCAGGTGTCGTCCGATTTGAAAGTGTACCCGCAGGCACTCGACCCATCGCTCAAGAGTCTATTCGCGCGCGGGCTCATTGCCCGCCACCCCGCGAGAGTGGAGTTCGAAATTGGGCCGCGAATGCAGGAGTTGGTTGGCGAGTTCAGGTCAACGACAAGCGAGCGGGAAGACCGTCTCCTGAGGATCCTCCGGAGCGATGGCCTCGATCCCGCCATCCTGAGCCGCGAGGACGCGAAGCTCGCGATCGAAATCAACGGCGCGCGAAAAAGAATCACGATTCACGCTTACATCATTCCTCACGTCCTCAGGGCACTCGGCTAGCCCAGCCGTATCGCGCGCGTGCGTTCGCGGAACACAAACTTACATACGTCGGCGCACTCAGGCCCTTCGGGACGAACATGGAGGGCATCGCGCGGGCCTTTGTCGAGGGGAAGGGCACGTTCGTTGACGATCTCCCCATCCCGGATCTCCACGAGCCTGCCTGCCCTCCGGGCGTTCTCCTCGTTATGCGTGACCATCACAATGGTATGGCCTCCGGCATGAAGGCCCGCGAGAACATCGAGCACGTGGTTGCCGGTCCTGGTGTCGAGGTTCCCCGTGGGCTCATCGGCAAGAATGAGGGGCGGCTGGTTCACGAGCGCGCGCGCGATCGCAACCCGCTCCTGTTCTCCGCCGGAGAGCTGAGAAGGCAGTCGTTGAGATTTACCGTCCATACCGACCTTGCCGAGGGCGGTTAGGGCGCGGTCTTTTCTTGTGCCGTTCACCCGGGGCTGGACGGCAAGCGGGAGCATGACATTTTCAAGCGCCGTGAGGTAGGGCACAAGGTAAAACGATTGGAAGACAAAGCCGACGTACTCCCGCCTGAAATCCGCAAGCCGGTTCGGACCGAGCCCGGTCAGATCGATCCCGTCTACCGATACCACGCCGGACGATGCGCGGCTGAGTCCGCCGATGATCGAGAGCAGGGTGCTTTTGCCGGAGCCCGACGGCCCCATCACGGCAACGAACTCTCCGGAACCGATGGTGAGCGAAATATTGTTCAGCGCGGCATACTTGTCTTCGCTTGCCTGGTAAACTTTTGACGCGTTCGAAAGTTCGATAAAAGACATGTCGACTCCTAAAAATACGCAGAGGGCATGGCGCATAGGGTTTTGCTCTCTGCCCTCTGCCCTTACAGCATCCTCAGCGCCTCAACAGGGTCAAGCCTGCTCGCGCGGACCGCGGGATAGATGCCGGCCGCGAGTCCCACGATAACCGACGCAATAAGCGCAGCGGCAGCCAGGAGCGGGTTGAACGGAAACGTGAGATTATAGGCGCTCATAAGGTACGGCGCGATGAACCGCGGACTGATGATGCCGATCGCGTATCCAACACCTCCCGCGAGCAAACTGATGAAAAAAGCCTCGGTGAGCAGAACGAGGATGATATGGCCGGTGCGAAAGCCGATCGCCCGGAACAGGCCGACCTCCTGTACCCGCTCCCTGACCGCCGCGGTCATGGCGAAGAAGATGATCATCCCGGCCACGATGAGGAGCAGGACCGAAATGCCGAGGGAAAATTTGTGAAAATAGTGCATGGCCTGCATCTTGAGCTCCATGGTCTCCTTGACGGCCACGACCCTCGCGCCCGGAAGGGCCGAAGATAGCTGCGATACCATGTCGCCGATCGGGCATCCGCTGCAAAGCGCCGACAGCTCAATAAGACTGACGGCATTTCCTTTGTTGAAGCGCTGTTGGACCCACCGGATGTCGGCGAAGAGAAGGCCATCGTCCTGGGATCCCGTGCTGTCGAGCACGCCGGAAACGCGGAGCTTGTCTTTCCCGAAAAGAATAACGTCGCCGGGAGAGACCTTGAATTGGGCTGCTGCGTCCCTGCCGAGCAATATGTCTCCGCTCCTGTCCGGCTTCATTCCCGCGGAAAGCCTCCACCATTTCTTGAGCCTGAATTCCGCGCCAAAATCCACGCCGGCGACCAGCACCTTTTTGCCCTTGATCTTCGCCACGACGAGCAGCTTCGGCGCAATCGTGCTGATGTTCTGGTTGTTCTGTATGGAGCGTATCCTGCGCTCATCATCCGTCGTGAGCATTCTGCCGCCGGTGTTCACGGCGGAAACGGTGAGGCCGCCGTACGACAGGGGAAGGTCTTCCGAAGCGGGAAGCACGAGGATATTCGCGCCGAACTCATCGAGCGAATGCATGACCTCCCTGTTCATGGCGTCGCCGATCGAGGTAAGGGCGACGGCGGCCCCGATGCCGATCGCGAGGCCCGATATGAGAAAGAAGGTACGCCCCTTTTTCCTGCGGATGTTGTGTGCGGCTATTTCGATCAGATTCATAGATCCTCACCTTTGGACCAAGGCAACCGCGTTGCCGTCAGCATGGGGCATAGCGCATAGTGCATGGCGCAAAGAGCGCAGAGTAAAAAGCTATGTCCGCTCTGCTCTATGCCCTCTGCTCTTTGCCCTCCCTATCAAAAATACTTCGCCCCTGCCTCAAGGTCCTTTGTTTTCAGCACCACGACCTGTCCGGCCATCTTTTTGGCGAGCGGGATGGGATTGCATCCGCCGGTGACAATGCCGATGGTGTCGTACTTGAACGACATGCCGCAGTTGTTGCAGATGACGGTGTTGGCCTCCTGCCGGTAGCCGCGTTTCGCGCGAAAACAGTTCTGACAGGCATCGAGCGCCGCCCGTACGCCGCCTTCGGCATCGCGGAGAAGGAAAAATCGAATGGCCTTGTCGCTCGTTTGATATACATAGAAGTGAGGGGTCCTGTCATCCAGGTCCGCGAGGGGGACCCGCACCTCGCCGTTTTCCTGCTTTACCTGCGCAGCGGGTGAGGCACTGTCAGCCGTGCCGGCATGAGCAGCGGCCGATTTCATCGTGGATCTATTGCTGGTGATCGTGTAAAACACCCACAGGGCAAGAACGGCGAAGAGCACGCTTCCAGCCAGCGCCGCGGTCTTTACCCACTTCCTGTCCCGCGCAAGTACGCGCTCTTTCTTCTCGTCAAGTCCTGCGCCGGTCTTTAACGCGGCCTTCCCGCACTTTTTGCAATACTCCGCGCCTTCATTGACCTCAACGCCGCATTTACCGCAGTTTTTCATGGCAACCTCCCTTATGCATCTGAAATGCAAATTGTAAATCGTAAATTGCAAACTGTAAATGTATTTTATTACTCAGGGCACAAAGTTGTTTGCTCTCCCCCTTTAGCAAAGGGGGGCAGGGGGATTTGAATATGTGGAATATTCTCCTCAATCCCCATTCTCCAACGGGGGAAAACACTTGAACCCGGCATTGATACAGCGAACAGTACCATCATCTCTCGGTTATCTTCCCGTTCTGATACTGCAGGGATTTAACTGTTTTGCCGTCCCTGATGATATCAACCTGAACGTGGCATCCGAAATCAGTGACCCTGGCGCCGGCCTCTCCGCCGCCGAGCTTCTCCCGCCAGTACGCGAGGCCCGCATCTGCTATAGATCTCTTCATCTCGGGTGTGAGTCTTCCGCTCAGGGATGCTCTCGCATTCTGGGCTGCCGCATCCGTTCCTCCGGGCGAAAAGAACCTGTAGTAACCGATGACGATGAAGACAAGGAAAAAAGGCACGAGGAAAAACGCGGAGAAATACGGCCTTCCCGATGCGGCAGAAGAGACCTTCTGTTCACGGCCGAGCGGCTGACCGCACCGGGCACAGCATATTGCATCGGGTTCATTCGTTCGGTTGCACTCAGGACAATTCAAGGACAATTCTCCGCTGGACCACAAGAGGTTCAACGCTGATTATTTTGCAAGACCCTTGCCATATTTGTAAAACATGATAAATCAGACAGATAAGGAGAAGCCCCGTGAGCATAAGGCCGCGGGACTGAGGCATATGATACAAAAGCGGCAGGAGAAAAGACAAATAATATTTATAACGGAGTTCATTTTTTGCCCTCAATTACCTTAACATACTGCATCCTCAGGCTGAACAGAACATTGTCGAGCAATGCCTGTTCCTCCGGGGTCAGGTTGCCCCTGGTTCTCTCTTTCAGCATTCCGAGCATGTTGATCATCTGCTGGGCGGCAGGCAGATTTTGCTCAGGTTTGTTGGTCTGAGGATTCGGCATGTTTCCCATGCTGATCTGTGCCGTGCTCGCAAGAGAAATGACAAGCGCTGAAAAATCGAGTTCCGGCAGGGACCCTGTCCCTTTCTGCCCCTGTGTTTGAGCGCTGTCAACAGGCTTCTGTTCGGCAGGCCCGGGCTGTTTCGTCGGCGTTTCTCCCCTGGTTTCTGATGCGTCCTGCGATGCAGACGTTCTTCGATCGCGTATAGTGAACTCTTTTTCCTGTTTCTCTTCCATGGATATGATGACCCCCCTGATGCGAAATTCACATTCTTGTGGTATAGTTACACGCATGGCCGTTGTCTGTCAATATGAATGTAACAAGAGGTTTTCGAGAAATCCGCCTTTTGTCTCCCTGAACCGGGCAAAGGGTCTTACATCATAATGAATTTATAAGATTCTTCATTAATAATTTAGAAGGATGTTTCTTTCTTTATTGAAATTTCTCGAAAACACGCGCAAGGCGATATTTATCCGTTTGGCCAGATGATCCGGGGCATCTCCCTTGAGTGGGTAATAAATCATAAGGAAGTGTGTTTGTCTCACAAAACGTTACAAATGTTCCACCTGTCCTAAAGTGCAGGTGACAATCGCCGGGTTTTAGTATATTCTTTGTTTCAACAACAAAAAGTAGTACGATAGTTATTCGAAGAAATTGGACACATGATGCCAACGGTAAAAAGGAAAATGAGCGAAGGCGGAGAAAACAGCAAAAGCACTCTTTCGCAACGCGAATGTGAGGTGCTCGGCCGGATAAAAGATGGCATGAGAACTACTGACATTTCCGAAACCCTCAGCATATCCGAACGGACGGTCAAATTTCATATCAAGAACATCAAACAGAAGCTCAACGCCGGAAGCCGCGCGCACGCCGTGGCGATCGCTTTAGAGCGGAAGCTGATTGATACCGTGAAACATGTCTGAAACAGCAGACAGCATGAATGTATTTGAGAATATAACTTTCTAAAAGGAGGAAATATTTATGGTTACAAAGTTTTTTTGTAAAAGGGTTTCACTGTCAGTCTTAACGTTCATGATGTTGTTCCTTCTCTTCTTTAGCGCCGGATGTGTAACGCTTCCGCCCCCGGATCCGAACAACCCCGTTGCTAAAGTTGCCGTGCTGCCCATGGCTAATGAGACCGCCGACATGGACGGCTGCACGTTCGTCAGGGTCGCATTTCACCAGATTGTCCCGAGCAGGTACTATGAAGCCATATCGCTGGACCAGACAGACCAGATGCTGAAAGATAAGATGGGCATCACTCTCGGCGGGCAGCTCGATTTCACCAATCCCGGCGTCGGCGCTCCCTCGCCCCAGGAAGTGGCAAAACAGTTGGGTGTCGACGGCCTGTTCTATGGAACGGTCATGGACTTCCAGCACCTCATAACGGGCTTCTATAATAAGAAGAACGTCAGGGTAAAATTCAAGCTTATAAATGCGAAGAACGGCGAAGTCATGTGGGAAAAAGAAGAGCAGCAGAGCCAGTCAGAATTCAACTTGTCGCTGAGCGGCGCAATACAAGCGGTTGCGAACAAGGCGGTCGAAGGCGCCGTCAATACAGCGTTCAGGGCAAATCCTCTCCAGGCGGAGACCAACCAGGTGGTTCACAAATTGCGGTCTACCATTCCATCCGGCCCGGTAGCGCCCCGGCAATAGAAAGTATTTTAAAATTATAACTCTTAAGGAGGCGGCACCATGAGATCACCGGTATACAAACTTTTTGCATTACTGATAGTCGCAGCGCTCTCGTTCATCCTGAACGGCTGCTCAGCCACCATGTCGGGTGCGACCAGGGACGACACGACCCTGACCGACACAGGCAAGGAACTTGAGCAGGCGGGTATTAATGTTCAGGACTATCGAGGACCGAAAATGAGGATCGGTGTCGTGAGCTTTGAGAACAAGACGCCGTCCAAGAGCTTCGGCATCGGCGAGGCCGCCAGCGACATTCTCGGAACAATCCTGCAGAAGACCAACCGCTTCATCATCATTGCGAGCCAGGACATGAAGCACGTCCTTCAGCAGCAGGCGGCGGGCGCTTCGGGCATGATCAACCCGGATACCGCCGCAAAGCTCGGCCAGGTGCTCGGCCTGAATGCCATTGTTTCGGGCGCCATTACCGCGTATTCCGAGGCGGAGGAAGGCGGCGATTACGGTTTGTTTAAATCGAAAAAGCAGATCGCACGCATCACTGTTGATTACCGGGTCGTGGACACCACAACCGGCGCTCAAATCCTGGCCAATTCCGGCGCCGGTATCTATGAGAAGAAGATCAGCCAGGTACTGGGCATGGGATCGAGGGCCAGCTACGATACGGCGCTGCGCGACGGCGCGCTCCGCGACGCCCTCACCAAGGCCACGGTGAACATCGTCAAGCAGCTTGAGAAGAGAAAATGGTCCGGCAGGATAGCGTCGTCAAAAGGCAAACAGATCTACGTTAATGCCGGCGCAAAATCCGGCATCAATGTCGAGGACAAGCTTGCCGTCTATCGCCCCGGCGATGATATTATTGATCCCAGCACCAAGGTGAAGATCGGCACGGAGGAGACGTTCGTCGGCGAGATCAAGATCATACAGAACGATCTCGGAGACAGCGGCGACATGTCCCTCGCCACACCGTTGAGCGGCAGCATATTCAAGGCAGGCGACATCGTGAAATTGAGCGGGAAATAGCCGCGCACGGCAAAGAAATATGCGAGACCCTCCTTGAGCATGCTGCTCAAGGAGGGTTTTTTTATGATACGCGATCATACCCGCTGCGCTCACCGATTTGCGCCCTAAGCGCTCCAGTCACTTTTTCCCCGTCCTTGCAGGCCGCTCAGCTCTCAGCGGCCATGCGCTGCCCACGCGACGAAATTTTGTTACAGCAGGCAGGCCATCCAAAAATAAACATTGAAGCTCTCAGGCAACCCCTTCGCTCCGCCATGTAGCGTGCCGAAATACGGGAAAATCCATTTTTTATATGACGCTTCGGCTGTCAGGTAATGGGAACAGAAGGTTCACCTGATGTATGCAGCACGCTTCAACACGGCGAGCGCTCAGGGGCCGCCTGTTCGCAGTGGTCTCCCGGTCAATATTTATTATTCGGTGGTCACTATTAAATTGACTTTTGCAACAGGCTGTGATAGAAAAATTCGTCCTTGCGTACAAAGGAGATTGTGTGAAGACCGCTGTTATTGTCCTGAGCCACGGGAGTAAAACGGAAGGCGCAGGTGATCCTGGTCAGCGGATAATCGCCCAGGTGAAGAAGCGCGGCGGGCATGAGATCGTGGAACAGGCGTTCTTGCAGCACACCTTGCCGGCTCTCATGGAAACCATCGAATCATGCGCCCGCAAGAATGCTGAACGGATCGTGATCGTTCCCTACTTCATGCAGCCGGGCGCCCACGTGACCAGGGACATCCCGGCGCTTATCGAACAGGCGAGAAAGAAGCATCCCGGGATAGAGATACTGATGACCGATTTTGTGGGCTCCCATCCTCTGATGGCGGAGATCGTGATGGACCTGGTTCAGAGGGACGATTGCGGAGTGCGTCGATAATGCCCCTCACCCCTGCCCCTCCCCCTCGAGGGGAGAGGGAAAAAGGGAGAGGGTGATCTTGGCGGAGTGCGGAATTAAAAAACGCAAAAACACATAACTTTTTTATCAGTGTTCATCCGTGTATATCCGTGGCTAAAGAAGGTTTTAAAAGAATATGCATTCTGCACAGGAACAACTTGAGATCATAAAGCGCGGCTCTGTGGAGGTCATCCTTGAGGATGACCTCCTGAAGAAGCTGGAGAGGTCCCTCTCTTCGAAAAAGCCGCTCCGCGTGAAGGCGGGGTTCGATCCCACGGCCCCGGATATTCATCTCGGCCATACCGTGCTCCTGAACAAGATGCGGCAGTTCCAGGAGCTCGGCCATGAGGTTGTCTTTCTCATCGGCGATTTTACGGGCATGATCGGC
>Ga0209521_10002716_pt1 | contig 14425 bp, 17 predicted proteins | sample Rifsed19ft4_FD_184016 | JGI IMG/M metagenome (GOLD analysis project Ga0209521, IMG submission 184016) | Soil microbial communities from Rifle, Colorado, USA - sediment 19ft 4 (version 2) | ecosystem: Environmental > Terrestrial > Deep subsurface > Rock core/Sediment | place: Rifle, Colorado... | reverse complement strand
GTGTTTTTGGACCAGCCTTGATTATGCCAGCTTCCATCATTAAAAATATTACCGGCTTGAATCCGGGCACTACTTATTACTTCCGCGCCTGTACCGCCAACGCAGTTGATCAGGGTGGCTGTGGAGAGACTTTGAATTTTAAAACTATAGCGATTGTAAATCCAATTTTACCACCGACTGTTTCTACTAATTCTGCAACCAATGTCAGCGAAACTTCAGCTAGATTAAATGGCAATTGGTCCGCTAATGGCGCATTCACCTCAACTTGGTTTGAGTACAGCGCAACCTACAGCAAGGTGGCTAACGGCACAGGCATTACAACCAACATGGTTGCTCAAGGCCTAGATTCAGGAACAATGAATCAAACCATTACCAACTTAAACCCCAACACCACTTATTATTTTCGCGCTTGGGCCAGCAATAGTTATGGCTACGATGAAGGCTCTATTCTTTCTTTCGCCACCGATGATGATGGTTCACAAAACGGCAGCGAACCTGATGTTGTCACTAACAATGCCATAAACATCACCGAAGATTCAGCAACCCTAAAGGCAACCATTGACTCTGACGATGGAGCTACTTACTGGTTTGAATATGGAACAAGCTCAGGCAATCTTTCCAAAGAAACCAGCCATTCTTCTGTAAGCTCCGGATCCCGCTCTGTTTCCAAGGCTATTAGTAACCTCATTTCCGAGAAGACATATTATTTTCGAGTTGTGGCTGAAAATGATAACGGCACTTCCTATGGATCAATCAAAAACTTTTCTACTGAAAACGACTCAAATTCTAACCAGAACATTATTATAACCACCCAACTATCTTCAGCCGTGACGCAAACGACAGCCCAAGTGAACGGCCTAGCTATCGACCCTGTTGGCGATTCATCTGTCTCGGTTTGGTTTGAATACGGATTTACTCCAGCCTTGGGTTACACCTCACCCTCCGAAAGCTTAGGCGCTATTTCTTCAAAATACTTTTCCACAACGTTTACCAATCTTGCGCCGAATACTATTTATTACTTCCGCGCTGTTGGTAAAAATGACAACGGAGTCACCAGAGGTGATATCTTGGTGTTAAAAACTACCGCTGTTTATGTGGTACCAACTTATCCGTCAGTTAATCCGCCAGTTGTTCAACCAATCAACAATCCAGTCTCAAGCTCTGCAGCTTCAAAATTTATATCCCTTAAAATTGAGAATAAATTTGAGAATGTTTCCGCCGGCGATACGATTGAATATGAAATTACCTTCAAGAATATCAGCGCAAAAACCATCAAAGAAGCTATTTTAAAAGTAGAGCTGCCAGCTCAGGTTTCATTTGAGAGGGCAAGCAAAGGTGAATTTTCCGGAAGCTCTTTAATTTTGAAACTCGATATTTTGGAATCAGGCGACGAAGAGAAAGTAGTTATTTCAGGATCTGTCGCAAATGGAGTTAATAAGAAAGATGTTCTTTTGGCTACTGCCACCGTCTTCTATCCTAATCCAACAACCCTAGCTAAAGAAAACATTACCGCTTATGTCGTGAACAATGTAGTAGAGAAGAATCTTTTGCCAGCTGCTTCAATCTTCGGTAATGGCGGATTTCTGCCAAACACCTTGACTGAATGGTTGCTTTTGACCGGTTCGATTTTCGCCTTGATCTACTTTGGACGAAAATTCTACGCAGACATGAAAGCGCCTAAAGCACCACAAGTCTAAATTAATCAAAACAAAACCCCCCGCAGGTGCGGGGGTTTTGTTGTTCTTGCCCTCCATAGCTTTAGGCGAAGGCGGGTGCTAGAATCCAAATATGAAAAAGATTTCTAGAAGCTTGGCTGATACGAATAATATCGCCAAAGATATAGTCAAAAAATTAAATGGTGAACATAAGACAGCTAAAGTCATAGGGCTCTATGGCAATTTGGGCGCAGGCAAGACCGCTTTTACCCAGGAGCTCGCGCGCGAGCTGGGCATCAAAGAAAAAGTGGTCTCACCGACCTTTGTCATCATGAAGAAGTCCCCGATCAAGGGCCATAAGTTCAAGACATTGATACATATAGATGCATATCGTCTAGAGAAAGGGGAAGAGCTCGCCAAGCTCGGCTGGGCGGAGATTATAACTGACCCGGAAAATCTCGTACTCATCGAATGGCCGGAAATTGTGGCGGATGTCATGCCGAAGAATCACGATAAAATAAAAATTAGGCATCTAGACGAAACCTCCCGCGAGTTTGAAATATGTTTTTAATTTAAATTAACCAAAATGCTATAATTGAATTAATTATGGCGAAGAAAGAAACTAAGATTAAGAGGCTGGTTTTGCTTGATGCGCATGCGATTATTCACCGCGCGTATCATGCCTTGCCGGAATTCACTTCAAGCAAGGGTGAGCCGACGGGCGCGCTATATGGGCTGTCTTCGATGCTGATAAAAATCATCGGGGATTTGAAGCCGGATTATATCGCCGCCGCTTATGACTTGCCGGGCAAGACTTTCCGGCATGAAGCCTATGAGGAATACAAGGCCGGGCGAGCGAAAGCTGATGATGCTTTGGTCTCTCAGCTTAAAAGATCGCGAGATATTTTCAAAGGTTTCCATATTCCGATATATGATCATCCCGGCTTTGAGGCGGACGATATATTAGGCACGGTCTGCGAGATAGAGAAAAAGAAATTAGCCCAAGGTGAGTTGGAAATAATCATTGCTTCGGGGGACATGGATACCATGCAATTGATCGATGACAAAAAAGTCCAAGTTTATACCTTGAAGAAGGGCATCAATGACACTATTTTATATGATGAGGTGGCAATTAAAGAGAGGTTTGGATTTGGTCCGGAATTATTGCCAGACTATAAAGGACTGCGCGGTGATCCATCTGACAACATCATCGGGGTTAAAGGCATCGGCGAGAAGACGGCGACCAATTTAATTTCTAATTTTGGCACCATTGAAGAAATTTATAAAAAATTAAAGAAGAACCCCTCGACTTTGCTCGGGGCTGGAGTAAGCGAAAGAATTGTTCGCTTACTCCAGGAGAATGAAGAAGAGGCGGAATTTTCCAAGACTCTGGCTACCATCAGGCGCGACGCGCCGATTGATTTCAAGTTGCCGGCTAAGACTTGGAAGGAGGGTGTGGACATTGATGAGGCCAGAAAAGTTTTTCATGAATTTGATTTCAGGACTTTATTGGATCGGTTTACTAAGGTGCTGGGGGTCGAGACTTCTGTCGCCCCTGCGGGGTCGCTGTCTGAATCTGCTGATTCAGCGCTCACTCTCGCGCCGTCGCGCTTCGAGAGACCCCGCCAAGGCGCAGAAGTCTCTGAAGACGAACTCAAGAAAGTTGGGATCGCGCTTTGGCTTTTAAATTCCGACACGACGACGCCGAAATTGGATGATATTTTGGATTATGCCCGCCCGACTGCACAGTCGTTCGGGCGGGCCGGTACGAGTGATTTTAAGGAAGCTAAGGAAAAAATCATAAGTGATCTCAAAAAAAATAAATTAGATAAAATCTATCATGATATCGAGTTACCGCTGATCCCGATCATTGATCAGGCGCAGACGCGGGGGATCTTGATCGATGTGCCCTATCTAGAAAAATTAGGTCAGAAGTATCATAAAGAATTGGATAAAATTTCCCAATCAATCTACAAGTTGTCTGGTTCAGAATTCAATATTAATTCGCCCAAACAGCTATCCGAAGTGCTTTTTGATAAAATGGGCTTGGCGGTCAAGGGTTTGAAAAAGACGACCGGCGGAGCGCGCTCGACTCGCGAGTCGGAGCTCGAGAAATTGAAGGGCGAGCACCCCATCATCGAAAAAATATTGGAATATCGGGAATTACAGAAATTGGTTTCCACCTATGTCGATGTCATTCCGAAGATGGTGGATGAAAATAATCGATTACATACAACCCTAAATCAAGCCGGCACGACGACTGGGCGAATGTCATCGAACAATCCGAATTTGCAGAATATTCCGGCACGGGGGGATTATGCCAAGGAGATCCGCAAAGGATTTATTGCGAGCCCCGGCCATAAATGGATCGCCTGCGACTATTCTCAAATTGAGATGAGGATCATGGCGCTTTTCTCTGATGATGAAAATCTTATAAATATTTTTAAAAAAGGCCTCGATGTCCACTCTGCCACCGCCTCACTGGTCTTTGGCGTGCCGGAAGACAAAGTGACAAATGATATGAGGCGCCAGGCGAAAGTGATCAACTTTGGGATCATATACGGCATGGGAGTAAATGCCCTAAAGGCCAACTTAGAAGCAACCAAAGAAGAAGCGCAAAAATTTTATGATAATTATTTCAAAACTTTTCCCAAAATCAGAAAATTTTTTGAAAAGACGAAAAAAGAATCCGCCGAGAGAGGCTACACGGAGACTCTATACGGGCGAAGACGCTATTTCCCCGGACTGAAGTCCAAAATCCCTTTTGTGCGCGCGATGGCTGAGCGAATGGCGATCAACGCGCCGCTTCAGGGTACCGCCGCCGATATTATCAAGATTGCCATGAGAGAGGTTGACGAGGAACTGAAGAAAGAAAAATTAGAGAGCAAAGTTCACCTCCTGCTTCAGGTACACGACGAACTGATCTATGAGGCGAAAGACGAAGAAGTGAAGGGTGCGGCCAAACTCGTTAAAAGAGTCATGGAAAACGCCATTGAGACCCGCCTGCCCTTTTCGGCCAATGTTTCTATTGGGTCAAACTGGGCCAGCCTCGACTAGCGCGAGTCAAGGCGGGGAGAGTTGGGCTAAAACTCGAAACGAGTTCGCCCGAGCCAAAAGGCTCTAGGGGTAAAATAATCATTATGGTATATTCTTGCTATGAATAAAAAATTAACCACTCACCATGTTTTAGCCCACTCTTATTCGGTTTTTCTTCTAGGTCTATTAATCGGCCTGTTTTTGGATTTATTTTTAGCCATTAAAATCATTCCTCAATATATGCAATATTTTGGCCTGATACTCATGCTGGCTGCGCCCCTGCTCATATATTGGGCTCAGCGAACCTCCGGCAGACTGCGCCTTAAAAAGGAAACACTGATGGTCAGCGATTTCAAAAAAGGCCCTTATGCCATAACCCGCGGCCCCACCCACCTTGGGCTCGCCCTACTGACTATTGGTTTTGGTCTTTTGAATAATGCGATTTTTGTAGTCTTGTTTTCCATAATTGTTTACTTTCTGTCCAAGAGAATTTTTCTAAAAGAACAAGAAAAACTACTTTCGCAGAATTACGGTGAAGAGTATACAAAGTATCAGCACGAAGTGAATCCTTGGTTTTAGGTTATGATTTATTTTTTTTATGGCGATGATATTGAAAAGCGGGACGAAGCGCGCGATCTAATTGCGCGCTTGCCTGCCGGCGAGGAAGGCCCTTTTGATTCCCAGCTTGAAATGAATGATGTCTCTTGGGATAAAGAGAAATTTGAAAATTTGGCCAAAAGCAATTCGCTATTTGAATCCAAACAGTTTTTAATTTTAGAAAATATCTTAGAAAATATAGAGATCAAGGAATTCATAATGGAACACCTGGGGGCATTAAAGAATTCAGAAAATATTTTTGTTTTTATTGAGAAAAAGGCGCCCAAAGACACAGTCAATAAATTCAGCAAATTGGCGGAAGAGGTCAAGGAATTCGCTTTGCCGAAAGGGAAAGATAATAAAGCCGATGTCTTCGCCATCACTTATCCGCTCGAGCGGCGGGACAAGAAGAATATGTGGCTGGAATTTCAGAAACTACAGAATACTGACTCTTCACCCGAGGCTATTTCCGGCATCTTATTCTGGAAAATTAAAGACATGATGCTGAAGAATAATTATAAGAATTGGACCGAAATAGAGCTCAAAAATCTCTCTTCCAAACTTGTCTCCCTCCACCACGACGCCCACCGTGGCTTGATTGATTTTCGCATAGGCATTGAGAAATTTATTTTAGAAAGTTTGTAAAAATTACAAAAAAAAGTATACTAATTTAGTGTTTTAATGCGCCCGTAGCTCAGTTGGTAGAGCAGCTCCCTTTTAAGGAGAGGGTCGAGGGTTCGATTCCCCCCGGGCGCACAAGCGTTAAAAAAATCTCCCTTAGGGGAGATTTTTAGCTTGGGCGAGGCGCAGTGATGTTTTACCAGCAGGCAAAACCACGAGCTGGGGTCGCGAAAATTTTGAGCGGCGGCGAGAAATTATTTGTGACCACTATTATTTTTTATAAAGGAAGGTCAATTGCAAAGAGGCCGGGGCCGAGTATTGCCAGGGATAAAAACGCGATAGCCAGGAGGATAAGGAATTCAAAAGAATAGTTCTTTGCAAGTGGAATTTTATTTCTGAATAGAATCATCAGAATGATAAAGATTGTATAAACCAGGGCGGTTGGTTGAATCAAAAAACCGGCGAGAATAAATACTCCGGCGATAAGATCTAAAATTGACCAAAAAATGAAACTCTTGGGCGCCAGGTTGCTTCTTGCTGATATATATTCCACCCAAGCGGTCTTAAAAAGAAAGAGCCCTAAAAACAGCCGGAGTATGTCTGGGACTAAATTTCCATAATTATATAAGTCTGGGAAAATGGACAACATTTTGATAGTATAGCAGTTATAAAATGAAAAAAGAAATTGTCTTAATTTTGCACGACATTCGGAGTGCCCAAAATGCGGGTGCCATGTTTCGGACCGCCGAAGCGGCCGGCTTAAACAAAATCTATTTGACTGGTTATACCCCGGCACCCTTGGATCGCTTTGGTCGCGAGAGAAAAGATATAACTAAGTCGGCGCTTGGAGCAGAGAAATTAGTAAAATGGGAAGCTAAAAAAAGTCTGTCTGCCACCATACAAAGTTTGAGGCGGGATAGGTTTTATATCATAGCCATAGAGCAATCGCTGAAGTCAGTTGATTATAAAAAAGTGTCCGCCAGAGGCGGACCAGCCTACGGCTGGAAAAAATTAGCTTTTATTGTCGGCAATGAAGTCACCGGTCTTCCTTCTTCAATTTTGAAAAAGTGCGATGTTATTGCCGAAATTCCCATGCAAGGCAGGAAAGAGTCCCTTAATGTTTCAGTGGCGCTAGGAGTGGCTATTTTTCGGATTTTGAATATCTAGCGGTAAGTTTCTCCAGTATCGACAGGTTTGACCGGCTTGATGAAAGGCTTGTCTTCTAGGCGCTTTGGACCGCCGGTCAAAAACCAGATGACCCAAAGGCCCACCAAGATTAAGAGAAACCACTTTAATTCTTTTAAGACATCCATCTTTAAAATTTCTAACCTGCCCGAATGACTCGTTCAGGCGGGTTTCTAAACAGTTTTTGGTGGACCGGACAGAAATGCGCGCTACGGCCACCCAACTTTTTTCTTATTATAACACCCCCGTCGTTTTTTTCGCATTTCTCGCCGGTTCGCCGGTAAGCCCGGTGGTAAAGCTGAAACTTGCCCTTTTCCCCGTTAATGTTTCGATAATCAGACATTGAGTCTCCGCCCAAAGCGATGCTCTTTTTTAAAACCTTTTTCATGGAAGAAAATATCACCTTAAATTTTTTCTGCGGAATATCTTTTTCTTTTTCTTCAGGATGCACACCCGCAGACCAGAGAATTTCGTCAGAATAGATATTTCCAATTCCGACAATCAAAGTTTGGTCCATCAGCAAGGTCTTTATTTTCCAAGCAGGCTTTTTGTCCAAAATCGCTTTAAATTTGGAAAAAGTGAAATTTTGTTCCAATGGCTCCGGGCCAAGATGGTTTAAATGAGGGGACTCCAAAGGTTCGCCTTTGATCAGCACGATTTTACCGAATTTTCTGAGATCTGAAAAGGCCATCTGTTTTTTGTTGGAAAACGAAAAAATGGCATGAATGAATCTCTCGCCCGGCTGGTAGACGCCGTAAAGCAGACAACCGGTCATCTTCATATGTATCAATATAACTTGGTTATTAGAGAGATAAATTAGGATATTTTTGCCGCGCCTTCCCACTTCCTTTATCCTGCTTCCCGTCACAGCCCTCTTGAATTGATTAAATGAAGAAATGGTATCGCTCCAGACATTGGAAATTACGAGTCCCGGCAGGACCTTATTTAAACCCTTAACCGTAGTTTGGACCTCAGGTAATTCTGGCATGTTATCATAATACTATGAAGAAATTATTATTTACAGTGAGTTTGTCGAATCTGTTCATATTACTTCTCCTTCTAATTCCGGTGTTTTCTGTTTCCGCTAAGACATCCGTCAAAGTTTTAATCGTGCCCGGGCATGATGATGGATCATGGGGAACGGAATTTCTAGGCGTCAAGGAAGCTGACATGAATGTAAAATTGGCTCTTATGCTCTATGACCGGTTAAAGCAGGACAAAAATTTTGAAGTTTTCATCACCCGAGATTGGAACGGTTACAAAAAGGAATTCGCCGACTATTTTCAAAATAATGAAGAGGTCATCCTCCAATTCATCAAAAACTCAAAAGAAAAATTTGACGACAAGATCAGGAACGGCGAAGTGGAAGAATTTGAAAATGTGTATCACAATGACGCTTCAGACGGCATGGTGCTGAAGCTATACGGCATAAATAAATGGGCGGATGAGAATAACATCGGCGCCGTCATCCATATTCACTTCAATGACTATCCTCGAACGAAGACACACCAGAGAGGCAAATATAAAGGTTTCGCCGTTTATATCCCGGAAGAAAGCCTAAAAAACTCCAAAGCAAGCTCACCCTTGGGATTTTTTGTTTTTAACTCGCTTTTTAAGAATTATTACATAAGCGATTACAAGAAAGAATCGGGCGGGGTGGTGCCAGACCAGAGTTTGATCGCCTTAGGCGCCAATAATACTTTAAATACCAGGAGCGTGCTGATTGAATACGGCTACATATACGAGAGGATATTCAGCACTTATTATAAAAGGGAAGCGCAGATGAAAAGAATGGCCAAGCAGACCTACGAAGGGATAAAGAAATATTTCGATTATTTGGCCCAAAAACCGCATAAAATAGGGGCTTGATTTTTTAAGGTTATTATGCTATACTTTTAATATGAATGATCAAGACATAAAAGAGCTCAATATATTATCAGAGAAAATTAAGGAGAATAAGGCTTCAGGGCAAGAAAAGTTGAAATTTTTTAACTTGCTAAATCAAGCCCTTGGGGAATTAAAAAAGGGATTAAAAGAAGACCTAAAAAAATAACATGAACACAAATCCAGAAAAATTTTTAAACAAAAAATCTGAAGGGGCAGGACTAGAGCAAGTTATGAGCCAAATTACCGAGATTCAAGAAATTTTACCAGCGGATGAATCCAAGCTTGATGTTTCCAAATTCAGCGATAAAACCAGAAAATTTCTTTTAATTGCCGCGGTTGCGATCAGCACGACTTTTGCCGCCCTGATACCCAAAGAGTCCGGCGCCCAGACTTATCAGCCCCAGCCTTCGGTTTTCGGATCCAATATTCCGACTACGACCGTTAATATTTATAACAACGGTCCTCAAGGTGGATATAATGGGCCGACCTACAATGAGCAGAGAGACCACCAAAAAGTGGAAGCCGCCGCAAACATTTTCTATCAGATTTTCAGATTTATTGGTCACAACAAAATAGACAAAAAACATCATCCTAAACAACCACCACAACAGCCGACTAATACCTATACAGGCCCAAGATAATAAATTAAAAAACTCTCTGGATTCAGAGAGTTTTTTAATTGCCACCCAGGATTTTGAGAGCTTCTTTGACGCGGCCGGAGGTGTCGGTGATAGAGGCCGGAACTTTTCTCAATGCGTCTCTGGCTTCATTCTGCGAATAGCCCAGAGACTGGAGGGCCAAGGTGGCATCAAGCTCGCCAGAAAGCTCGCCGTATTCAGCTTTGTGGCCGAGAGCGGAAAGCTTGTCGCGCAGTTCCAGGACTATTTTCTCCGCGGTTTTTCGCCCGACACCGGAGACTTTGGTCAAGTAAGAATTATCTCCCGAGGCGATGGCTTTTTTCAAAGTCTCAATTGAGGCGACTCCAATGATGCCGAGTGCCGACTTTGGGCCGATACCTGAGATGCCTATCAGCATTTCAAAAAATTCCAGTTCTGACTGGTCGAGGAAGCCGTAAAGGTCCAGCGCGTCTTCGCGGACATGAAGGTGCGTGAAGAGAGAAATATCCTCCTGCTTGATTTTGGCCAAGGTGTCCGCCGAGACGCCGACTTTATAACCCAAGCCGCCGACATCAACGACGACAAACTTGTCGGTTTTAAGCAAAATTTTCCCTGAAACTTTGGCAATCATGGTTAAATCATAGCAAAATAAGGGCTTTTAAACTATTGACTTTTTTTGTGTTTCGTGATACACTACTCTTAGTTAAATAAAGGCCAAGGATTTGCCTAAAAAATCCATAGTTCTTAAACAATTTAAATTCATAAGCCAATGGTACGTGAATTATCTGTTCATCAAGAGCACGAGGTGCTCCTGAAACTCGAGCAAGCGGGACTCGACAAATCTCTCGCGCAATCAATTATTAATTCGCCAGGCAATGCTTTGGCAAAATCAATGATTGGATCAATAACAAAAATATCCGCAGAAGAGCCAAAATCTTCGGGCCGAAAAGCGTTTGAACTGGAAGTTGATGGCACCAAAATTTTGGAACAGTTGATCGCGGACGGGAAATATGACTGGAAAAACCCCGACATCAAGGAGAAAAACTTTCCAATCAAAGACAAAACCAAACGCATGGCTACCATCGAGCTTTTCCATTTCGGTTTTGACATCTCTTCAGAGAGCGCAGTCAAAGCAATGGAGAAAGAAGGTTTCCGCCCCGCAACGATTGAAGAACTTTTAGCGCTCGGAGCTAAACACCCCGAACTTCAAAAGGAATTTCCAATCATTGCCTTAGGTTCAGTCTGGAAGAACTTCGATGGCTACCGCGGTGTGCCCGAGCTGTACTGGGACGATTCCGAGCGCGACCTGCGCCTCAACGACTGGGCTGGTGGCTGGCGTGGCCGCTATCGGTTCGCTGGTGTCCGCAATAATACTTAAGTAATTAAGACCTTAGTTTAAGTCTTGATTCCTTAAAATCTTAACCCCGCTTGTTAAAAACAAGCGGGGTTTTTTATGCAGTCCTGCGTCAAGGACCGTCCTTGACGCAAATCAAGTAAAAACCAAGATACCCTCTGGCTTTTGCAAGAAATTATTTCCAGTTTTCATTTCATGTCTACTAACGGGACGATCGGCCAGATAGTAGACAATCGTAGTATTTTTGAAAGAGAAGTTGAAACTCAGTTTGCATCCTGATAAGGTTTTCATCAAAACTTTGTCTTCCGGCGTAGACTTCCTGGGCTGGGTGCATTTTCCTCATCATCGGGTATTGCGGACGGCGACGAAGAGAAAGATGATCAGGAGAATTAAAGAGAATCCGTCTGAACAGACAATCCGGTCGTATTTGGGAATGATGGGGCATGGGAATACTTGGAAAATAAAAAAATTTGCCATATTACGATATATTTGTTAATATTTTTGATATGCCCATAACCCAATCAGCTAAAAAGGCCCTAAGAGGATCAAAGAGGAAGAAAGTCCAAAATGACCGACGAATGAAGGTGATGAAGGACGCTATCAAGAAAATCGAGAAGCTTGTAAAGGCAGGCTCTAAAGATGATGCCAAGAAGGCCCTCCCGGCCGCTTATCAGGTGATCGACAAGGCTGCCAAGATCAATGTCATCAACCGAAACAATGCCGCTCGCAAGAAATCTCGGCTATCTCGTTTAACGAAATAGCGAGTTTATCAAGTTCGTAAAGTAGAAAGTAATCAAGAAACTTTATAAACTTTTGACTTTATAACCTTAAGAACTAATCCATGTCTCACCTACTAGAATTTTTCGGCACAGAGTGCCCGCATTGTATTGATATGAAACCCCTTATTGCCAAACTGGAAAAAGAAGAAGGGGTAAAAGTTGATTCATATGAAGTTTGGCACAACGAAGATAATGCCAAAAAACTGGAAGAATATGATCAGGATCTTTGCGGGGGAGTGCCTTTTTTCTACAATACTAAAAATAAGAAATTCATCTGCGGTGAAGCTTCATACGAGGAATTGAAAGACTGGGCCGAAGGTACTGGAAGCGCCAAAGATTAAGCAGAAATAATTTTTTTCGTTTGCGTGGCTATAAAAAGAATAAGACCTAAAAGGACAATTAGGCCACTTGTGGCGAGCGCAGTTGAGCTATTGAAATATTGCCAGAGATATCCGCCTATGATGCCGGCCGCGAGCGAGCCGAAGCCCGAGATGCCATTTAAATATCCATAAGCGGAAGACCGGTGCTCTGGCGTTGTAAGATTGGCCGTGTAAGATCGATGAATGCCGTCGGTCAACGCCCCGAACAGGCCTATCAACAAAAATCCAAAAATTAAGCTTATGGCAGAATTTGTGTATATCAAAACCATATAACCCAATATTAATAAAATATAACCCAAGATTATCACCCGGCTGTCGCCCCATTTGTCGGCCGCCCGGCCGGCTAAGTAAGAAAATATTGTGAAAGAAATATTATAGACCATATAATAAAGTGGAATATAAGCGATAATCATTCCCAAATCTTGAGTTTTGAGCAGAAGCACCGCCACCGGCAAGCTACCAGCGGAGAGAATAAAGACGGAAAAAATATAAATCTTGAAGCGGCTGGAAAAATCTTTCAATCGAGCCAGTTTAAAATCTCCATTTCTGGCGACGGCAGAAACTTCTTTAACAAAAAACAAGCTAAAAATCGCAATCAAGCCGACAAGAAAGGCGGTCATAAAAACTAGATTGAAACCGAAAGGAAAACTTTTTAAAATAAAAAAGGCGACCAGTGGGCCTAAAATCCCGCCGATTGAATCCATGGCCCGATGATACCCGAAAGACCTGCCCAGCTCTTCCTTATTGACTGAAAGCGAGATCAGGGCGTCTCTCGGCGGCTCTCGGAGTCCTTTGCCGACTCGATCAATCAAGCGGAGCCCAAGAATTCCTCCGATTGCTCCAGTCAAGATATAGAATGGCCGGATAGCCACCGAAAGAGAATAGCCCAAAATAGCGAAAATTTTCCTTTTCTGGATTTTATCTGAAATTCGGCCGGAATATATTTTGATGAAATTTGCCATGGCATCGGCTAAGCCTTCCACCAAGCCCAATGAGGCTGCTCCTGATTTGAGTACTGAAGTGAAAAAAGCCGGAAAGATCGCCAAGATCATTTCGTTGGAAAAATCATTGAAAAGACTAGTTAGCCCTAAAACAAAAACATTTTTCTGTAATCCCAGAATCTTTTTATCCTTTTCCATTGTGTCCCCAGCAGGAATCGAACCTGCATCGCAAACTCCGCAAGCTTGCATTCTATCCATTAAACTATGGGGACAAATTATCTGAATTTAACCACAAAAAAGAGTTAAAAACCGAGATGTTCCATTATCCTCTGTGGCACAGGCTCTTTCATTTCTTCTTCCTTTAAATGCCTCAAAAGTAAAACTTTTACTTTTTCTTCCAGAGTTTCCTCTATGGGCAGGGCGATAATCGGCATCAATATCCTTTTGGAATGAATGAGCAATTTTTTTTCTTTTCCCTGATTTTCAATAAAAAAAGACTTGATCATTTTATAAGGATAAAATTCTTTTTTTATCTTGACGCCTTTTTCACTTATTTCGATCTCCATCATTTCGGGCTTTCTGCCGCTGTACATAGCTAGAACGGCTGTTGCCAAGACGATGAAAACGGCAAAAATATAGTTTTTGTAAACAATAGCAATAACAGCCGAAGAAAGCGCGATGATGCCGACTGCCCAATACCAGTCGGGCGCCCTATCTTTATGTTCGTATTCCATGACTTCCCAAACAATTTTATCCATATACAAATTCTAGCAAATTATGGGAATAATTAAAAACTGCGGAGGCGGTGAGATTCGCCGATACTGCGGCGGGTACTTTTCCGTCTCGCCTTGCTCGCATGGAAAAGTCTTTCGAACCTCACACACGAGCAAAACAGTTTGCTCGTTCTTCTCCGCAGTTTTTCACTGCGTTTCAAACTGCGGAGGCGGTGAGATTCGAACTCACGGTGCCTTGCGGCACTCTTGTTTTCAAGACAAGTGCGATAGACCTCTCTGCCACGCCTCCCTATTTAAGGCAGGTTTAGTTTGCCTTCAGATCTTTGACGATATCTTTGCCGGTCTTTTTGGCAATAGCGAAGATATAAACGATATCTAAAATCGCCAAAGTATTCAAAACCAAGATAGCCACAAACCAAAGCTTGTGCCCGCGCTTGGAAGCGGTCCACAAAGCGTAACCCTTCCAAGGAAGGACCCAAGCCGCGATCAAAATCAAAATCCAATTTTGTTGTATAAACATCATGAATTCATCATACCAAATTGTGCTATTATGTAAAGAATGGCGAAATTTTTAGGCATTGATTTCGGAGATAAGAAGCTCGGACTGGCAGTATCCGACGATGACGGCCGGCTGGCTTT
>Ga0209521_10002712_pt1 | contig 14431 bp, 11 predicted proteins | sample Rifsed19ft4_FD_184016 | JGI IMG/M metagenome (GOLD analysis project Ga0209521, IMG submission 184016) | Soil microbial communities from Rifle, Colorado, USA - sediment 19ft 4 (version 2) | ecosystem: Environmental > Terrestrial > Deep subsurface > Rock core/Sediment | place: Rifle, Colorado... | reverse complement strand
TGGCGGTATAGGTGCGCCCGTCGGCGAACACCACCCGCACGGCCGTGGCTCCATCCACAACGTGCTGATTGGTCACGATCGTGCCTCCGGCGTCGAGAACCACGCCGGAACCAGAGGCGTCCGCTACGAACTCGTCGGACGCGGTCGTGTTCACCTCGACCGTGACGATCGACGGGATCACCCGGGCGGCGACCGACGCTGCGATGGAGGGGGAGGCATCAAAGGACGGTGCCGCCTCCACGCCGGGGACGGTGGTAACCGGAACCGGGTCGTTATCGTCGGCCACGAGCAGGACGGTGGTGGCCACTGCGGCGCCGATGAGCGCCGATAGGACGACGGCGCCGACCGCCCGCCAGACGCGGTGCGGCCGATCGGGGGTGGGCGCCGCCTCGATGGCGACGGTGATCGTGGTGCCCACGGGTGTGGCGGTCGGCGGGTCGGTGAGCAGCCCGGGTTCTTCGCCCCAATCGATCAAGCGATCGGGGACGTCCCCGGTAGTGTCGACCATGGAGGGATTGTATGGCCGGATCAGAGGTACCCCGCGGGGACCACGTTGAGGTCTCGGAGGCGCCGATCGACCCCGCGGCGTTGATCTCCCTCGTGTCCGATCCCGGCGCCGGCGCCGTCGTACTGTTCCTCGGGACCGTGCGCGATCACTCCCCGGGTCGGAATGTGGTTACCGACCTCGAGTACGAGGCCTATCGGGAGGTGGTGGAAGACCGGATCGGGGCGATCGTGGCCGATGCCCGGCGTCGTCATGACGTCGTCGGCGTCGCCGCGGTGCATCGTCTCGGATCGCTCGGGGTGGGGGAGATCTCGGTCGGGGTGGCCGTCTCGGCCGGGCACCGCCCCGAGGCATTCGCCGCAGCCCGGTTCCTCATCGACGAACTCAAGGCGTCGGCACCGATCTGGAAGAAGGAGCACTGGGAAGGCGGGGAGGAGTGGGTGGGGGGCGGGTAGTTTTCCGTTTTCCGTTTCCCGTTTTCCGTTTTCCGTTTCCCGTTTTCCGTTTCCCGTTTCCCGCTGCCCGCTCCAGACTGCAGACTGGCTCCGTGTCTGCCATCTGGCATCCGGCATCCGGCATCCGGTATCCGGCATCCGGCATCCGGCATCCGGTATCCGGCATCCGGCATCTGGCATCCGGTATCCGGTATCCGGCATCCGGCATCCGCCCGCAGGGCGGTCCTCCGTTGTGTAGCCTCCCGGCTCTACGCGACCGACGGGAGGACCTCGTCGCATGTTGGCGCTGAAGAACGTCGAAGTGGTCTACTCCGACGTCATCCTCGTGCTGCGCGGCATCTCCCTCGAGGTCCCCGACGGCAAGATCGTGGCCCTCCTCGGCGCCAACGGCGCCGGGAAGTCCACGACACTGCGGGTGATCAGTGGTCTACTCGACGTCCACCGCGGTGACCTCACCAAGGGCCAGATCACCCTCGACGATCGCCGCATCGATCATCTGTCACCGGCCAAAGTGGTCAAACTCGGCATCGGACAGGCCCTGGAGGGCCGACGCATTCTCGGCGAACTGACCGTCGAGGAGAATTTGAAACTCGGGGCGCACACCGCCCGCAAGTCGCTCGACGCCAACCTGGCGAGGGTTTACGAGCTGTTTCCCCAGCTCAAGGAGCGTCCCCGCTTCACCGCCGGCTACCTGAGCGGCGGTCAGCAGCAGATGCTCGCCATCGGCCGCGCGCTGATGTCGAGTCCCCGCTTCCTCCTCCTCGACGAGCCCAGCCTCGGCCTGGCGCCCTTTCTCGTGCAGCAGATCCGAGACATCATCGTGGAGATCAACCGGCAAGGGACCGGGGTGCTCCTCGTCGAACAGAATGCGATGATGGCGCTCTCCATCGCCGATCACGGCTACATCATGGAGACCGGGAAGATCGTGATGGACAGGCCGGCGCGCGAACTGCTCGAGGACGAGGACGTTCGCGAGTTCTACCTCGGCCTCTCCACCGAGGGTGTCAAGTCGTTTGCCGAGGTGAAGCACTATCGGCGGAAAAAGCGGTGGTTGTCGTGAGGGCGCGGCTGCTTCACGAGATCCTTCCGGCGGCGGTGGCCGACGGTGCACCGCTGCTCGAGATCGCGGACGTCCATCTCGCCTTCGCCGGGGTGAAGGCGATCGATGGGGTGTCGCTCACGGTGCGCCGGGGCAAGGTGTTTGCGGTGATCGGTCCCAACGGCGCAGGTAAGACGTCGATCTTCAACTGCATCAGCGGGGTGTACCATCCCCAGCAGGGCTCGATCCACTTCGAGGGCGCCGACATCCTCGGGTTGAAGCCGAACCGGATCGCCGATCTCGGGGTGGCGCGGACCTTTCAGAACATCGAGCTGTTTCCCCAGCTCACGGTGCTCGACAACCTGATGCTGGGCAGGCACCAGCACCTCCACTACGGGACGCCGGCGGCGATGTTACGAATCGGCAAGGCCGCACGCGAAGAGGCCCGCAACCGCGAGGTCGTCGAGGGAATCATCGAGTTCCTCGACATCCAACAGCACCGCAAGTCGTACGTGGCGATGCTCCCGTACGGGATCCAGAAGCGGGTGGAGCTCGGGCGAGCTCTCGCCATGGCGCCGAAGCTGCTGCTGCTCGATGAGCCGGCCGCCGGCATGAACCTCGAGGAGACGGAAGACATGGCCCGGTTCATCACCGACATTCGGCGGGAGCTGGGGATCGGGATCGTGCTGGTCGATCACGACATGCACCTGGTGATGGACCTGGCCGACACCGTGCTCGCCATCGACTTCGGACGGCCGATCGCCGCCGGTACCCCCCGTGAGATCCAGAGCAACCAAGACGTGATCCGCGCCTACCTGGGCGAGGAACACGCCGTGGCCGACCCCGGAGGTAGCGCATGACCACCACCCTGCCGAGTGTGGGCACGATCTCGCCGGCCACCCGGCTGCGCGAGTTCGCCACGAATACCCCGAATGCGATCGCCCTCCGTGAGAAGAGCCGCGGTATCTGGCGCGAGTTCACCTGGGCCGCGTTCTGGGATCAGGCCGAGGCTTTCGCCCACGCCCTGTTGGCGCACGGGATCGAACGCGGCGACCGGGTGGCGATCCACTCCGACAACCGGCCTGAGTGGCTGTTCACGGACCTCGGATCGCTCGCCGCCGGCGCCGCCTGCATGGGCCTCTATCCGACCAACCCCACCGTTGAGGTCGAGTACCTGCTCAAAAACTCCGGTTCGCGTCTGCTCATCGTCGAGGACGAGGAACAGGCAGACAAGGTGCTGGCGGTGCCGACCGCCGACCTTCCTGCCCTGGAGAAGATCGTGTACCTCGAGCATCGCGGCGTCGACGCCTACGACGATCCCCGGCTGATGTCCTGGGACGCCTTCATGGCCGAGGGCCGGGCGCACCGGGAGACGCACCCGCACGCGGTCGAGGAGCGGATGGCCGAAGCCAGGCCGGAGGACCTCGCCTATCTGGTGTACACCTCCGGCACGACCGGGCCCCCCAAGGGGTCGATGATCACCCTGCGCAACCTCGAGTTCGCCGCCAACGAGATCGCCGGCGATCGCGGCATCGTGCAACCCGGTCCCGGCCCCGACGACCTCATCGTGTCGTACCTCCCACTTTGCCACATCTACGAGAAGCTGTTCTCGGTGGTGTTCAACACGGGGGCGGGGGTACCGATTCATTTCGGTGAGTCGCTGGACACGCTCGTGGCCGACATGCGCGACGTGCAGCCGACGATCGTCCAGGGCGTCCCCCGCATCTGGGAGAGAATCTTCGCCGCGATCCAGGTACGGCTGGCGTCGGCGTCGCGCCTCAAGCGGGTAAACGCCGCGATCTGGCTGGCATCGGCGCGCTACGTTGGCAGGACGCTGGTGCGGCGCGAGGGGAGGCACACCGTGCTCTCCCGGCTGCTCCTCCGGGTCGGCGATGTCTTCCTGTTCCGGTCGCTGAAGGACCGGGTGGGCCTGCGGCGCATCCGGTACGGGGTGTCGGCGGCGGCGCCGATCGCACCCGAGATCCTCCAGTTCTTCATGTCGATCGGTGTCCCGCTGTATGAGGCCTACGGCATGACCGAGAACTGCGGGGTGGCGACGGCGAACCGGCCCGGCCGGATCAAGCTGGGAACGGTGGGAGAACCGTATCCGGGCTGCGAGCTGCGGCTCGACGCCGAGACGGGGGAGATCCTCACCCGGCATCCGGCGGTGTTTGCCGGGTATTGGAACCTGCCCGAGGCCACGGCCCGCACCATCGACGCCGACGGCTGGCTGCACACCGGTGACGTCGGCGCGTGGGTCGACGACACCCATGTCAAGATCATCGACCGGATCAAGGACATCATCATCACCAGTGGAGGGAAGAACGTCTCGCCGTCGGAGATCGAGAACACCCTGAAGGCGTCGCCGTTCATCAAGGAGGCGATCGTCATCGGCGACCGCCGCAGGTACCTCACCGCCCTGATCGGCATCGACCTCGAGGTGGTCAGCGAGTGGGCGCAGCGGCACAAGATCCCGCACACCACCTACCGCGACCTATCCGAGAAGCCCGAGGTGATCAAGCTCGTACAGAAGGCGGTCGACGCCGCCAACGAGAAGTTCTCTCGAGTCGAGCAGATCAAGACATTCCGGCTGCTCACCAAGGAGCTCGACCACGAGGAGGGTGAGCTCACCGCCACCCAAAAGGTGAAGCGATCGGTGATCGAGGACAAGTTCGGCGATCTGATCGAGTCGATGTACCGATGACCCAGTTCCTCCAGGCCCTGGTGAACGGCGTGTCGCTGGCGGCGATCTACGCGCTCATCGCGCTCGGCTTCGTGATCATCTACAAGTCCACGCAGGTGCTCAACTTCGCCCAGCCTGCGCTGCTCTTGCTCGGCGCCTACTGGGTGTTGTACTTCGCCACCGTGTGGGGATGGCGGTTCGAGATCGCCCTCCTGCTCGGCGTGGTGTTCGCCTCGATCACCGGGATCATCGTGGAGCGCACCACCCTGCGGCCGATGGTGGGCAAGCCCGTTTTTGCGGTTGCGATCCTCACCATCGGCCTCAACACGGTGATCACGATCTTCGCCCTCGACCTCATGGGGGTGGAGATCCGCCAGATGGGTGACCCGTGGCGGCTCCAGTTCCTCACCTTCGGCGGCATCAACATTGCCTATCGCCAGGTGGCCGCGATCGTCACCGTGGTCCTGCTCGTCGGACTGCTCCTCGCCTTCTTCAAATACTCCCGCATGGGCCTGGCGATGCGGGCCACCGCCTTCGACCAGGAGGTCGCCCTCACTCAGGGGATCTCGGTGAGCACCGTGTTTGCGCTTTCGTGGGCTATTGCCGCGGTGCTCGCTCTGTTCGGGGGGGTCTTCCTCGGATCGGGAGTGGGGCTGGACCGGTCGGCAGCAGTCTCCGCGCTGAAGGCGCTCCCGGTGGTGGTGATCGGTGGTCTCGACTCGATCGCCGGCGCCCTGGTGGGCGCGGTCATCGTGGCGATCTCCGAGATGCTCGCCGCCACCTACCAGCCGCAATACGCCGCCTTCCTCGGCAACGGCTTCTCGCAGCTGGTCCCCTATCTGGTGATGTTCGTGGTACTCCTGGTCAAGCCCTACGGGTTGTTCGGGACAAAAGAGATCGAGCGGGTATGAGGCGCCGACCGGGTCTCATCGCGGATTACCAATCCGACGCGGCCGTTTTCCGCTCCAACGTGTCGCGATTCTGGTTCGCGGTGATGCTCGTCGCCGTGGTCGTCCTCGGCCTCGGCGGTACGCTTCCGCTCATCCCCGGGTTGGTCGACTTCGGCCTCTCCGGTGGCCTCATGCTCATCGCGGTGAGCGCGGTGTTTGCCTCCATCGGCGCCATCGGTCTGAACATCGTCACCGGGTTTGCCGGCCAGGTGTCGCTGGGGCATGCGTTCTTTCTCGGAGTCGGCGCCTTTACCGGCGCCGTCCTCGGTGGCACCGAGGTGACCCGGCAGGTGCTCGACCTCTCCACCGGGCAGTTCGCCGAGAAGACCCTCGTCGTCGGTTACAACCTCGACCTGATCATCTGGCTCCCCGCCGCCGGCCTGATGGCGGCGCTGGTGGGTCTCATCGTCGCCCCGGTCGCGTTCCGGCTGCGCGGGCTGTACCTCGCCTTCGTCACCCTGGGCCTGGTGTTCATCGGCGATCACCTGTTCCGCGAGGCGACGTCGCTCACCGGCGGGGTGGGGGTGGGCCGGGAGAGCGGGGTGCCTTCACTGTTCGGCTTCCGCTTCGACGAATCGGGCGAGGTGTTCGGGATCTACCTGAGCAAGCCGCAGAGACTGTTCTTCCTCGGGCTCGCGCTGCTTCTCGTCATGGGACTCGTCGCCAAGAACCTGGCCAGGTCGCGCGTCGGCCGCGCCCTGGCCGCGATTCGGGATCGCGACATCGCAGCCGAGATGATGGGCATCCCCCTGGCCCGGTACAAGATGATCGCCTTCGTGGTATCTTCCTTCTACGCGGGTGTCGCCGGGGCCCTGCTCTACTCGGCGATTGGGAGGCTCGAGCCCGGGTCCTTCAACCTGCTCTTGTCGATCGAGTTCATCGCCATGGTGCTCATCGGGGGGGTGGCGACGGTTTCCGGGTCGATCATGGGAGCGGTGTTCATTACCTTCCTGCCCCGTTTGGTGAAGTGGCTTGCCGGATTCTGGCTGTTCGGCTTCATCTCCGAGTCGCCGGCCGGGGGATTCATCACCCTGGCGCAGATGGAGCAGATCCTGTTCGGAGGCCTCATCGTGGCCTTTCTCATCTTCGAGCCCCTCGGGCTCTACGGGATCTGGATTCGGGTACGGAACTATTGGAAGGCTTGGCCGTTCAGTTACTGAGCGGTCGGATAGTGTGGTGGTCGCATGACCCCCGTGGGTCCGGCCTTCACATCGCAATACCAGGGAGGGATACAAGGATGAAAAATCGGTGGCTCGTATTCTCGAGCCTCCTGGTCGTCCTCGCTCTCGTGGCCGCGGCATGTGGTGACGACGACGCCGCCACCACCACGACCACAGCAGCGACGACGACGACGGCTGGCACGACTGTGGCAACGACGACGTTGCCGCCTGAGCCCGAGGTCGCTGTCGATTTCGGCGTGACCAAGGCTCCGTGCTCCGACGCCGTCAATGATGGCAACGGTTGCATATACCTCGGCGTGATCTCGGACCTCACGGATGGTCCGTTCGCCGCGCTCGGGGTGCCGTTGACCCAGGCACAGGAGGACTTCTGGGGTGTGGTCAACGCCAACGGTGGCATCGATGGGTGGGACGTGGTGATCACGCCCGAGAACACCATCGACGCCCACTACGACGCCGCACAGACGGCCGAGGGTGCCGTCACTCTCGCCGACCGCGTGCTCGGTCTCGCCCAGTCTCTGGGCACTCCGCAGACGCTCGGTGCGCTCCCCACTCTCGTCGAGGGTGAAATCGTCGCTGCTCCGGCCACCTGGTTCTCCGGGTGGGCGTTCAGCGACGTCGACCAGGGACTCATCATGGAGTCCGGGGCTCCGTACTGCTTCGAGGCCATGAACGGCATGGACTACCTCGTAGACAATCGTGGGACCGACTTCACGTGGGCGCTCGTCGCGTTCCCCGGTGACTACGGCGGCGACTACGGCGCAGGCGCCAAGATCGCGGCTGCTCTGTTGGGCCTCGATGAACCGGTGGCCGAGATCCTGCAGATCCCGGTCTCGTTCGGCGGTGACATCGTGCCCGCGGTCACTCAGCTCGCCGGGCTCCAGCCCGACGTGATCGTCATGGTCACGGGTCCGACCGAGATGGCAGGGATTGCCGCAGGGCTGTTCCAGACCGGGTTCCAGACGTTCCAAATCCTCGGCGCTGGTCCGACGTGGAACGTGGCGCTCAAGGGCAATGCCGACTTGATGCCTCTTCTCGAGGCGGCCTACATCGGAACCGCACCTTGGGGCGGATGGGACACCGACAGCGACGGTCATGCCGCGATGCGGGCTGCCGCCGAGGCGGCGGGCCAGAGCCCGAGCGGCTCGTACGTGGCCGGCTGGGTCTGGCAATACCCGTGGCTGGCTCTGCTCACCGAGGCGATCGAATCCGGTGATCTGACCCGGGCGAATGTGGCCGCGCTGGCGGCGGACCTCGGCGGCATCGACTACCAGGGCATGCTGCCCGAGCGGTCGTACGCCGGCGAGCCCAACGACCATGTGGTTCGTTCCACGGTGATCAACAAGGCTGATGCGGATGGGTCGGACGGCGTTTCCCCGCTGACCAGTGCCTTCGTGAGTGAGATCGCGGCAGATTTCGATCTGGCCGCTCCCTGCTTCGTCGGCTGACGCATCGGGATGATGGTGAGAGGGGGCGGCCACGGGCCGCCCCCTCTCTCGTTTTGGAGTAAGCAGTCCCCAGTCCCCAGTCCCCAGTGTCCGGTATCTGGCATCCGGTATCTGGCATCCGGTATCTGGCATCCGGCATCCGGCATCTGGTATCTGAATCTTCTCTTCCCAGATTTGGCGCATCGCGTTTGGGGGTGCTGGACTGCGCGCGATGGACACCGCCCCCCCGCAACACCGCATCTGGACGGTCGTGCTGCTCGTCAGTATCGGGTGGGGCACCGGCGGGGGGATGACCCGGGCGGCGTTCGAAGAGGGCCTCGAGCCGTTTTCGATCGTGGCGATCAGTTCGGCCATCGCCGCGATCGCGGTCGTGGTGTTCGCCACCGCCGTCCGCCGCGGATTTGCCATCGGTCCGCTGGGATGGCGGGTCGGGGCGGTGATGTCGTTGATGAGCGTCACCATCCCCTTCATCAGCCGCAACCTCGCCCTGCAGGATGCCTCTGCCGGTTTCGTCGGGCTCGCTTCCGCCCTGGTGCCGCTCGCGACCGCGATCACCGCCCACTTCATGCTTTCCGATGAGCCGCTCGACTCGCCGACGATCGGGGGGCTGGTGGTGGCGCTCGCCGGAGTGGCGGTGCTGATGCTCTCCGGTGACGCCGGCATCGGCGAGGGGGGACGCCCCGGACTCGCCGGTGCGTTCGCGCTAGTCGGGGTGGTGTCGGTGGCGGTGGGCAGCGTCTACGCCAAGCGCCACGCCGGCCGGTACTCGCCACTCGGGGTGGCCGGCGTGCAGTTCGTCCTTGGGGCGATGATCACGGCGCTGATCATGCTGATCGCCGAGGGCGTGCCGGCGAACCCCACGGCCGCAGGTTGGGGGAGCCTCGTGTACATCGGCATCGTTGCCACGTTCATGCCGGTGGCGCTCTACTACTGGCTGATCCGCCACGTCACGGTGACCTACTCCGCCATCATCGGGTACGTCATCCCGCTGATCGCCGTGGTGGTCGGGGTGGTGGTGCTGGGTGAGGAGGTCCAGCCCGGAATCGTCGCCGGGGGGACGCTGATCCTCGTCGGCGTCGTGGTGACCGACCGGGCGAGAATTCGCCGATCCGCGGCAAGGGTGGAAGAGGCGGTCCCGCCGGTCACCCGGTAGGGCGTGAGTGCCGTTGGCGGAGCCCTGCGGAGAGCCGGGTAAGGTGGCGGCCAGCGATTGGTCTGATGGCAAGACCGTGAACTCGATGGGCCGGTGATGAAGCATCGACAAGAACACCGGTGCCTTCAACTTGGCTGCCACTCAACCCGCGTTCGGGGTGTTGGTGGAGCGGCCGGTCGCCGATGACTCACCAGGTAGTCGTCGGGGTCGACGTGGGCAGCGGGTCTGCTCGAGCGGTTGCCATCGATCGCAGCGGAAGGGTGATTGCCACTTCATTCTCCCCGTACCAAGGCGGGGAGACCGCGGTCGGCGCGGTCGATCCGCAGCGATGGCTCGAGGGGACGCTTGCCGCGCTGGGCGGGCTCGGGATCCCGACACCGCTCGCCATCGGCATCGGAGGCCACGGCCCCACGACCGTGAGCGCCACCGGCGAACTTGCCCTCACTTTCCGCTACCCGCTTGGTGAGTCGAGTAATCCCCGCCTTCAGCACGAGGCCCATATCGCGGTCCTCCGTCACCGATTCGGAAACCATGTCGAGCCGCGCCAATTGTGGGATTGGGTCCTCTCCCGTCTTGGCGGGCGTGCCGACTCCCAGAGCGTGTGGCCACCAAATGAGCCCCTTTCCGAGTTCGGAGAACCGGTGCCGGTGGGGAGCGTCGTCGGCGTAACCGGCGGCGAATTCGGACTCCCCGCGGGTATCGCTCTCGTACCCGGATCTCACGATGCCCATATGACCGCCTGGGGCGGCGGCATCGACATCCCCGGGCGTGGGTTTGATCCGGGTGGGCGCACCGGCGGACTTGGTGTCGCCGTCGAGGCCGGCAAGCACGCGGGTCTCGACTCGTACAGCATGCCCAGCCCGGTGAGCGGGGTGCACATCGTCGGTGGTCCGGTAGCCGCACACGGTGCCCTGCTCGATTGGTGGGCCGGGATCACCGGATCACCTCTCTCCGAACTCCTTGCGGAGGCGGAGTCGGTGCCGCCGGGCTCCGCAGGGGTGACGGCACTCCCGTTCCTCGACGGCGAGCGGGCGCCACGTTGGAATCCTGAGTTGCGCGCCGAGATCGCCGGACTCCACCTCAGCCACGACCGCAGGGTGGTCACCCGCGCCCTGCTCGAATCAACCGCCTACGGTCTCGGACACATCGCCCTGACGCTGCGTGCACAGGGTGTCGCCATCGACCGGGTGGTGTGCTCCGGAGCGCCATCGCGAAGCCGGTTGTGGTGCCGGATCAAGGCAGCGGTTCTCGAGGTGCCGCTCGATATCCCCGAGTACGAGCAACTCGCCTGCTACGGCGCGGCGCTCGGAGCGGGGTCCGGCATCGGCTGGTGGCCACGACCCGGTTCGGGAGTGGCGGGGGCATGGCCGCGCCCGGCGATGACCACCGTGGAGCCGGAGCCGGTCGAGGTCTATCGGCGAGGCCTAACACGCTTCATCCAAGCCGGTGACGTTGCATCAGCTCGACTATCTCGGCGAGGAGACTCGCAGAGGGATCAGCGACCATGAAGCCCATCCTCATTCGCCGTGGGAGCCGGAGAGGTGCGTCTTGCCGGGCGGTTCATGAAGCCCGGCACGGCAGGACGGAAGATCCCAGGGCGATGGTGGTCCTGCGCTCCGCCGCGGTGTGCGGAGCGATCATTGGACCGTCGGCCACGGATCTGAGACACGTTCCGTCCCCCGGATTCGGTGGACGCTCATTCCGGTCAGGGCTACCGTCCCCGGCGGGTGTGGTCGGTCCATCAGTTCATGGCGGTTTGGGGCGTGGTGAGCCTTCCGGGCTCCCCCTGAATGGTGTCATCGGTCGACCGGCGGGGTGGGTGCCGACGAATGACTCGATGCCAAGACATGTGCCACCCGGGAGGTCGTGACCGATGATGGATTCGACGAATCGGCGGTCCCGCCGGGTATTCGCCCCAGCCGCTGTGCTCGCACTGGTGATGGTCGGCTGCGGCGGTGACGGTGTGCCGACGACGACTTCCGCGACTACCGCAAACGCAGACTTCAACGGCGACGGCAAGGTCCTGATCGGTGTGGCCATCAACGGCCCGCGTGACGACGGGGCTTATTATCAGGCCCTGGTCGAGAAGGTCGAACAGATCGCGGCGGCCAACAACCTCGAGGCCCCGATCATCGTCGATCGGATCGACCCGGCGAACGCCGGTGACGAGCTGCGCAACATCGCCGAGCAGGGGGTCGACATCCTCGCTGTCGGGTCGAGTGCACTCTCCGAACCGTTGCCGGCGTTGCTCGAGGAGTTTCCGGACATCTTCTGGTACTGCAACTGCGGTTCCGATTACGAGGAGACGCCCGGACTGCTGATCACCCGTGATCGTGGGGCCGAGCTCTGGATCTCCGGCGGCTATGCCGCCGGGCTGCTGATGCAGGAGAAGGGTGTCGACACTGCCGTATTCCTGGGTTGCTGCGACCTCGACTTCGAGAAGGAGTCCTTTGCGGGTTTCCAGTACGGTCTTGCCCTGGTGGACGTGTCGTTCCGCGCTACCTACGTTCCGACCGGAGCCTTCCCGTTCGACTTCAACAACACGGTGAGCGCCACCGAGGCTCTCAACAACGCCCTCGCCGAGGGTGCCGACGTCGTGGTTCCGTTCCTCGGCGGAGCGCATGACCCGGTCGTGCGACTCGCCAACGACAACGACCTGATCGTGATGAGCGGCGGCTCCTCCAAGGCCTGTGAGCGCACCGACCTCGACTACGACTTCATGGTGAAGTACGACACCGGAGACTACGTCGAGCCGATTTTCGCGGACATCTTTGCCGGCATCGCCGTCGAGGGCACCTCGCGTGACTTCCACGTTGGCATCGGCACCGTTGTCGGAGCCGAGTTCTGTGCCGGTGCCACGGACGAACAGGTTGCCATGCTCGACGCGCTGAACGCGCGTATCGGTGCGGGCGACTTCACAGACGTCATCGATGCCATCGTCGCTGCTGCCTACGGCTCCTGAGCGACGGACGATGCGTCGATCGGCAACGGGCACTTGCACAGCGAGTGCCCGCTGCGGTGAGAACGACCTGAGGACGATCTGAATGGGTCTGCCCCCAGAGACAACCAACGGTGCCGCCGCCCTCGAGCTCCACGGCATGACCAAGCGCTTCGGCAACCTGGTCGCCTGCGACGGGGTGGACCTGGTGCTGAACCGGGGCGAAATCCACGGCATCCTCGGTGAGAACGGGGCCGGCAAGTCCACGCTCATGAAGATGCTCATCGGGCTCGTCCTGCCCGATGAGGGCACGATCCGGACCGACGGGGAGCCCTGCCGGATCGTCGATCCCCTCGATGCCGCCTCACGAGGCATCGGGATGGTTCATCAGCACTACAGCCTCGTGGATGCCCTCACCGTCTGGGAGAACGTCGCCCTCGGTGAGAGGGGCGAACTCGACGCCGAGGGGACCCGTGAGCGCATCCGGTCGATCAGCAAGCGCTACGGCCTGTCGGTTGATCCGGACGCCCGCGTTCGCGATCTCACCGCGGGCGTCCGCCAGCGCGTCGAGATCATCAAATGCCTGCGGCATGAACCGCAGATCCTCATCCTCGACGAGCCGACCTCGGTTCTGACTCCGGCCGAGTCGGATCACCTCTTCGAGGTGCTCCGTGAGGGCGTCATCCGCGAGGGCTGGGCGGTGGCTTTGGTCAGCCACAAGCTGGACGAGGTCCTGAAGGCCACCGACCGGATCACCATCATGCGCGACGGCCGCGTCGTGCAGCAGGTGATGACGGTCGATGCCGATGCTCCTTCGCTCGCCCGGGCGATGGTGGGTCGTCCGGTGACCCTCCGCACCGCGTCGGCGGCGATCGGCGCCGCTACGGCGGCAGACCTCGCCGGGGCCGCCGACCGTGGCTACACCGGGCGGCCCGTGCTGGAGATTGCGGAGGCGTCTGCACGGAGCGCCGACGGGGAGGTCCTGCTCGACCGCCTGTCGTTGCAGGTGTTTGCGGGTGAGATCGTCGGAGTCGCCGGAGTGGAGGGCAATGGGCAACAGCCGCTGAGCATGCTGCTCTCGAGCCTGCTGCCCCTCGACGCCGGCACCGTGACCGTGGACGGGATCCCGATTCGCTCCGGGACCGCGGGCGCAATGATGAAGGCCGCCGTGGCGGTCATCCCGGCCGATCGCCACGACACCGGCTGCATCACCGAGATGTCCGTTGCCGAGAACCTCGTGCTCACGTCGATGGACCGGTACACCTCGCGCGGGGTGTTGCGGCGCGAGGAGATCACCGCCCGGGCGATTGAGATGATCGATGAGTTCGCCATCCACACCCCCGGACCGGACATCCCGCTGGGGCGGTTGTCCGGGGGGAACCAGCAACGGGTGGTGCTCGCCCGGGCCCTCTCGGCGGGCCCCAAGGTGTTGGTCGCGGTGCAACCCACCCGGGGTCTGGACGTCGGCGCCGTGGAGTACATCGGGGAGCGGCTCCAGCGGGCTGCCGGTGACGGCATCGGGGTGCTGCTCGTCTCCACCGACCTCGGGGAGATCGCAGCACTCGCCGACCGGATCCTTGTGTTGTTCCGCGGATCGATCATCGGCGAGATGAAGCGGTCGGAACTCGACCTCGAGCGACTGGGATTGCTGATCGGCGGCTCGACCGACCTGGGGAGGGCCTCATGACCGGCATCGACACCGCACCCGAGATCCTGCCGTCGCCGGCGGCACCCCATGGTCGCTGGAGGTCTGCCCGCGAGACCGCCCTCCTCTACGTGCTCAGCGTGTTCGGGGCGTTGGCGATCTCGGCCGTGCTCGTGGCGATGACCGGAAACTCGTGGCCCGGGGTCTTCAAGGCGCTGTTCGACGGCGCCGTCCTCGCCCCCGGCCGCTGGGGCAACACGCTCACGATCGCCATGCCGATGCTGCTGGTCGCCGTCGGCACGACGGTGGCGGTGCGGGCGGGCCTGTTCAACATCGGACAGGAGGGGCAGTTGTTGATGGGTGCCATGCTGATGGCGGTCGTCGGCACCAAGATCGAGGGGCCCGGGGTCCTCCTGCTTCTCGGCGGCCTCGCCCTC
>Ga0209521_10002707_pt1 | contig 14441 bp, 15 predicted proteins | sample Rifsed19ft4_FD_184016 | JGI IMG/M metagenome (GOLD analysis project Ga0209521, IMG submission 184016) | Soil microbial communities from Rifle, Colorado, USA - sediment 19ft 4 (version 2) | ecosystem: Environmental > Terrestrial > Deep subsurface > Rock core/Sediment | place: Rifle, Colorado... | reverse complement strand
TGCGGCGAGCCGCAGCACATGGTGGAGGCCCTCGTGGAAGGCAAGGCGGACGCCGTGCTGGCGGCGAGCATCTTCCACTACGGCAGCTACCGCATTCGCGAGGTGAAGGAGTACATGGCGGCGCGCGGCCTGCCCGTCCGCCTCTAGGAGCAGAAGATGAGCCTGATCGCGATCGAGGACACGGATGTCCTCTCCCTCGACTTCGCCAAGCTGGCGAAGATACCGCACAAAGCGGCCGTACTCCCCTGCGCCGTTCAGGACGCCGACACGGGCGAGGTCATCCTCGTCGCCTACGTCAATGAGGCGGCGCTGAAGAAGGCCATCGAGACGCGCTCCGCCGTCTTCTGGAGCACCTCCCGCGACGAGCTCTGGGAGAAGGGCAAGACCTCCGGCGAGACCTTCGAGCTCGTGGAGGTACGCGTCAACTGCGAGCAGAACTCGCTGCTGTACCGCGTGCGGCCCCGCCGCAGCCCTTCGACAGGCTCAGGACGGAGCGGCATCTGCCACACGCAGAACAAGGCAGGCGCGCCGCGCAACTGCTTCTACCGCCGCCTCGACTTCGAGACGGGCAGGCTCGAGAACCTGGATCCGTAGGTCTATCGGACTATGAAGGCCCCGTTCATGTCCGGGTGGGCGTCGCAGCGGAAGTAGTAGACGCCGGCCGGCGGCGCCGGGAACGAGTACTCCACCGTCCTCCGCCCCTCGAACAGCTCGCCGCGGAACAGCGTCCTGCTGGCGCTGGCGTCGGAGTAGATCGCCACGTTGTGCAGGGCGCCCACGTCCTCGTTCTCGAAGCGAAGCGTGACCTGTGCGCCCGCGGGAACGACCAGCGCTTTCTTGTCGAACTTCAGGTCCTTGGCGCTGATCGTCAGCGTCGCGGAGGGCGTCGCGTCGGCCGCGGCCGTCGCCGCCGCTTCGTAGCCGCCGCTGCCGCCGCCGCAGGCCGCGACGATTACGCCGAGCAGCGAGACGGTGGCCAGGAGGACCAGGGGCCGGTTCATACGATTACTTCGAGGCTAAACGAACCGCGACCTACGGCCAAACGCGGAACTTAGGGGTTTTCCCCGATACTCGCCGGCGGCGCGCCTCCCTACTATGTGGCCGACATACCTCCCGCCGGCAGCACGGCCTCCCCGCCGGCCGGCGAAGCGGAAAGGAGTCGGCTTCATGGAAACCCTGCTCTTCATCATCGCTTTCTGGCTCATCCTCATGGGTGCTTACGGCGCTATGACGCTGCGCCCGCGCTCCGCCGAGCCGCAGCGCGGCGAGCGGCCCGCCGCCGGCCTGCCCGTCGCGACAAAGGCGCGTCCTGCGACGCGCCGCCAACAGCCGGCGACGACCAACGTCAACGGCCTTTCGGCCGACATCGACTTCCTGCGCAACCAGATCGAGCACCTGCGCACGGAGGTGCTCGCCCTCTCCGGCGCCGAGGAGCGCCCGCGCCCTGCCCGGCGAAGTCGGGGCGCCAGCGCGGAGGCGGAGCTGCCGCAGCCGCTGCGCCGCCAGGTGCGCGAGGCGCGCGTGCGCCGCCCCGTCCAGGTCTAGTAGGCCCCACTCGCCTGCCGGGTGGCGGGCTCCTCCTGCCGTCGAAGGCCGTCCTGCCCGCAGGGACGGCCTTCGATGCTGATTGACACCCTCTTCCAGCGCCCTCGATACTTGTTCGCGCAGTGAACCGCAAGATCGAGGTCGACCCCGTCATCGAGGCGCTGGAGACGTTCCCCTACGGCCTCTACATCATCGGCTCCCGCGGCCGCGATAACGTCAATGGCATGATGGCGGACTGGCTGATGCAGGTGTCCTTCCAGCCGCGCCTCCTCGCCGTCTCGCTGGAGCGCAACAGCACGACGCTGGCCAACCTGCGGGAGAGCGGCGTCTTCACCGTCAACGTCCTCGCCGCCGACGACCGCGCCCTGGCGGCGAAGTTCGCGCAGCCGCGCCGCGCCTCCAAGATCAAGGGCCGCTCCGAAGCGGCGAGCGCCGTCATCTACGACAAGCTGCGCGGCGTCGGCCATCAGCCCGGCGCGTTGACGGACTGCCCCGTCCTCAGCGACGCCCTCGCCTACCTCGAGTGCGAGGTTGACCAGCTCATCGACGTCGGCGACCACACGCTGGCCGTCGGCCGCGTCCTGGCCGGCGCCGTCCGGCGCGAGGGCGAGCCCCTGACGCAGCGCATCCTCGGCTGGTCCTACGCCGGCTGACTAGCGTCACGGCATAACGCTACCGCGCGGCGAGCGTGGCCTGTTCGTGACTTGGGGCGCAAGGCCGCCAACCGTCTTTGCGAGCCCTTCGCAGAAGGGCGAAGCAATCTTTGACGTGCCGGCTCGCAGCTGAGAGCTGAAGGCTGATAGCTGAGGCCTGACCCTCGCTCGCCTGCACCACAGCCCTGGTGTATCTTTGCGCCGTAGCTCAAGGAGGAGTGAGAAGATGATCGGCGTCTACATCCCCGGCTTCACCGCCACCCAGCTCATCGAGTCGATCAAGCGGGCGGAGGCGCACGGCGTGCCCGCCTTCTGGCTGACCAGTGGCGGCCCCCTGCCGGACGTGATTACCGTCTTCGCCGCCGCATCGATGGTCACGCAGCGCATCAAGCTCGGCACGTCCATAACCCAGACCTGGCCGCGACACCCGGTCGCCATCGCCTCGCAGTGCATCGCCATGGAGCAGATCGCCCCCGGCCGCTTCCGCATCGGCCTCGGGCCGAGCCACGCGCCCGCGGTCGAGGGCATGTACGGCGTCGAGTACAAGAAGCCGCTGCTCAACCTGCGCGAGTACCTGTTCACGATCCAGAGCCTGCTCAAGAAGGGCGAGGTCAGCTTCTCCGGCACCTACGTCAAGACCCAGGCCCGCCTGGGCGCCGGGCCGGGCGGGCCGCCGCCGAACGTCCAGCCGATCAACGTCCCGGTCATGGCCTCGGCGCTGCGTCCCGCCTCCTTCCGCCTCTGCGGCGAGCTGGCGGACGGCGCCATCAGCTGGGTCTGCCCCTGGGACTACCTGCGCGACGTCGCCCTGCCGGCCCTGCGCGAGGGCGCCGAGAAGGCCGGCCGGCCGGTGCCGCCGCTCGTCGCCCACACGACCATCTGCCTCGACGAAGACCGTGCCAAGGTGCACGAGGCGGCGCGCCAGCAGGTGGGACGCTATGGCATGCTCACCAACTACGCCGGCATGTTCAAGTGGGCCGGCTTCGACGACCCGGCCGGCGCCGACCAGGACCGCGTCATCGAAGCGCTCGTCGTCTCCGGGCCCGACCGCGTCATCATCGAGCGCCTGGCGCAGATCATCGGCGAGGGCGCCGGCGAGATCATCGCCCACCCCATGATTCTGGGCGAGGATCGCCAGGGTGAGACCGACCGCGTCTTCGACCTCGTCGCCAAGGCGAACAAGGAGGCCGGCGTCAAGGCGTGACGGGGTGTCTGGGATGGTGTCATTCCGAGCCCTTCGGCTTCGCTCAGGGCAGGCTCCGCGAGGAGCGACTTAACGCTCGCTCTAGTTTCGCGGCAGCCTCATGCCGGCACGCTAGTGCCCCAGCGCAACGCCCTCGCCGCGCAGGTCTGAGGCGACGGCCCAGCCGCCCGTCGCCGTCGAGGCGATGAGCTGGCTCTTCGCGAGGTTGACATCCCAGTCGCCGAGGCGTTGAACCACGTGGCCGCGGCTGGCCAGGTCGTCGAACACTGCATCCGGGAAGCGGCCCTCGAGGCCGAGGGCGCCGTCCGCCATCACTCCCCAGCGAGGCATGTCGACGGTGCTCTGCAGGTCCATCCCCCAGTCCAGCACGCCGACCAGCGACTGGAGGTTGCTCTGCACCTGGTAGTCGGCGCCGGGCGTGCCGCCGCCGACGACGAGCCGCCCGTCGCGCAGCGCCATGAACGTGTTCAGCGTGTGCATCGCGCGCTTGCCCGGCGCTAGATGGTTCGGGTTGGCCGGGTCCAGGCTGAAGGCGCGCAGGCGGTTGTTCATGAGGACGCCCGTGCCCGGCACGACGAAGCGGCTGCCCCAGGGCGCGAAGATGCTCTGGATGAAGGCGACGGCCATCTCCTCGTCGCCGACGACGAACTCCGTCGTGTCGCCGGCCAGCAGCGCCGGCGGTCGCTCCTTCGCGACGCGCAGGTCGATCTCGGCGGCGCGGGCGCGGCCGTGCTCCTTGGATAGCAGCCGCTCCAGCGGCACCTCCTCGACCAGCGGGTCGGCGGCGTAGCGGCGTCGGTCGGCGAAGGCCATCTTCACCGCCTCGACCATGACGTGGATGGCGTCGGCGCTGCCGGCGCCCCAGTCGCGCAGAGGGAAGGCCTCGACGATGTTCAGCGCCTCAAGGAGGATGATCCCCTGCGAGGGCAGCGCCTGCTCGTAGACCTCGCAGCCGGCGTAGGCCGTCTTGATCGGCTCCGACCACACCGCGGTCTGCTCCGCCAGGTCATCCTTGTCGATGAGGCCGCCAGCGGCCGCCATCTCCCGCGCGATGCGCTCCGCCGTCTCGCCGCCGTAGAAGCCTTCCCGCTCGTCCTCGGCGATGCGGCGCAGCGTCTGCGCCAGCTCGGGCTGGCGCAGGGTCTCGCCGGGAGCGTAGGGGGCGCCTACCTTGAGGAACACGCTCCGCGCCTCGGCGCTCTGAGGGCTGGCGTCTTCGGCCAGCGTCGCCATTAGCCGGCTCAGGCGCTGCGAGACGGGGAAGCCCTCCTTGGCATGGTGGACAGCCGGCGCCAGCAGCGCCTCCAGGGGCAGTGTGGCGTAGGTTACGTGCAGCTCCAGCAGCGCGTCCACGAGGCCGGGGACGGTGCTCGCCCGCGCGCCGAGGCTTGGTATGCCGTCCGCGAAGAGGCTGAGCGTGGCGCCGTGGGGAGCGCGGCCGCCCGCGTTCAGGCAGTCGACCTCGTTCGTTCGCCGGCGCCAGATGAGGCTGAAGGCGTCGCCGCCCAGGTGGACGCAGTCCGGCTTCGTGACGACGTTGACGAAGGCGGCCGCGATGGCCGCGTCGACGGCGTTGCCGCCGCGCTGCAGCACATTCATCGCCGCCAGCGACACGAGCGGGTGGTCCGTCGCCACGGCGTACCTCGACCCGAAGACGGGGCCGCGCCGCGGCGCCGCCGTCCTGCTCGCGCCCTCGCTCGTCATCGGCGCGATCATCCGGCCCGTCGCTCAATGGTGTCAATCGAGCTGCCATTACGAGTGGGGTGTCATTCCAGACAGCTAGCCACACCCCCACGTTCGTGGTGAGCCTGTCGAACCACGCTTCCTGGTTGACCAATCGTCCTTCGACAAGCTCAGGACGAACGGACCTCAAACCGACCCACCCTCCTCGCAAGGATCGTACGATCGCCTGGTATCATCGGGGCGGCACTCCCAGCAGATGAGGCGACGATGACAACGACCATCCCTGAGCTGCTCGCCGCCGGCGAGGACGACGCGCCGGCCATCCTTACGCCGGGCGGCCCGGCGCTAACCTTCGCCGAGCTGCGCCGCCAGGTGCGGGGACTGGCCGGCCAGCTGGCCGCCTGCGGCATCGGCCCCGGCGACCGCGTCGGCATCGTCCTGCCCAACGGCCCGGCGGCGGCCATCGCCTTCCTCGCCGTCGCCGGCTGCGCCACGGCGGCGCCCCTCCACCCGGCCTATCGAGAGGAGGAGTTCCGCTTCTACCTGGACGATCTCGGCGCGAAGGCTCTCATCACTCTGCCAGACGGCGTCCCCGCCGCCCACGCCGCCGCGCCCAGAGAGGCGCAGCGCCTGTCCCTCGTCGGCGAGCCGGGGCGCTACTTGCTCCTGCGCGACGGCGTCGCGGTCGAGGCAGCGGAGGCGCGCCTCGCCTCGCCGGAGGACGTTGCGCTCGTCCTCCACACCTCCGGCACCACAGCGCGGCCGAAGATCGTCCCCCTCACGCAGCGCAACCTGGCGATCTCGGCTCAGAGCATCATCCGCTCGCTGGCGCTTACGGCTGAGGACCGCTGCCTCAACGTCATGCCTCTCTTCCACATCCACGGCCTCATGGCGGCGCTCCTTTCGTCGCTGGCCGCCGGCGGCTCCGTCGTCTGCACACCTGGCTTCGACGTCTTCCGCTTCTTCGTCTGGCTGGATGAGGCGCAGCCCACGTGGTACACGGCCGTCCCGACGATGCACCAGCTCGTCCTCAGCCGCGCCGCCCGCCACGCCGACGTCCTCGCCCGCAGCCGCCTGCGCTTCGTCCGCTCCTCGTCGGCGGCGCTGCCGCCCACCGTCATGGCCGAGCTGGAGTCGACCTTCCGGGCGCCGGTCATCGAGGCGTACGGTATGACGGAGGCCTCGCATCAGATGGCGGCGAACCCGCTGCCGCCCGGCGGGCGCAAGCCGGGCTCTGTCGGCCGCGGCGCCGGCGTCGATGTCGCGATCATGGACGACGAGGGCGACCTGCTGGTCCCAGGCCGGACGGGCGAGGTCGTCATCAAGGGCGGCAACGTCACCGCCGGCTACGAGAACAACCCGCAGGCGAACGAGGCGTCCTTCACCAGCGGCTGGTTCCGCACCGGCGACCAGGGCTACGTGGACGAGGACGGCTACCTCTTCCTCACGGGCCGCATCAAGGAGATCATCAACCGCGGCGGCGAGAAGGTGAGCCCGCGCGAGGTGGACGAGGTCCTCCTTCAGCATCCGGCCGTCGCGCAGGCCGTGGCGTTTGCGATGCCGCACCAGCGCCTGGGCGAGGAGGTGGCGGCCGCCGTCGTTCTCCACGAGGGCGCTGCTGCCGACGAGCGCGAGCTCCGCGAGCACGCCGCCCGCCACCTGGCCGACTTCAAGGTGCCGAAGACGATCGTCATCCTGCCGGACATCCCGAAAGGCCCCACGGGCAAGGTGCAGCGCATCGGCCTGGCAGAGAAGCTGGGGCTGTCAACACTAAGGGTTCGGGGGGACTGATCTGTCTTTGCGAGCGAAGCGAAGCAATCCCGGCCGGGGCGACGAGATTGCCACGGCTCGCTGGCAGCGAGCCTCGCAATGACAACCAAGTTCGCTATCTTCGGCGCCGGCGCCATCGGCGGCTACCTGGGCGCCAAGCTCGCCCTCGCCGGCCTGGACGTCACGCTCATCGCCCGCGGGCCGCACCTGGCGGCGATGCGGAAAGACGGCCTGCGCCTCATCGAGGGTGAGGCTGAGCACCGCGTGCGGCCGCGCTGCCTCGCCGACGGCCGCGAGGCGGGGCCGCAGGACTACGTCATCCTAACGGTGAAGGCGCACTCGCTGACGCCGGCGCTGGACGCCATCACGCCTCTGCTGGGGCCGGAGACGGCCGTCGTCACGGCCCAGAACGGCATCCCCTGGTGGTACTTCTACAAGCTCCCCGGGCCTTGGCAGGATCACCGCCTCGAGTCTGTCGACCCCGGCGGCCGCATCTGGCAGGCCATCGGCCCGCAGCGCGTTATCGGCTGCGTCGTCTACCCGGCGTGCGAGGTCGTCGCGCCGGGCGTCATCCGTCACGTCGAGGACAGCCGCTTCAGCCTCGGCGAGCCGGACGGCACGCGCTCCCAACGCGCCGTGCGGCTGGCGCGGGCGCTGGTCGGCGCCGGCCTGCGGGCGCCGCTGCGCGGCCGCATCCGCCGCGAGATCTGGCTGAAGCTCTGGGGCAACGTTGCCCTCAACCCGCTCAGCGCCCTGACGCGCGCCACGCTGGCGGAAATCTGCGCTCAGCCGGCAACGCGCGCCTTCGCCCGCGCCGTAATGGCGGAGGTAGAGGCCGTCGCGGCGGCGCTGGGCGAGAGGATGGCCGTCGACGTGGACGCGCGCCTCGCGGGCGCCGGCGGCGTCGGCGCGCACAAGACGTCGATGCTGCAGGATCTGGAGGCCGGCCGGCCTATGGAGGTCGAGGCGCTCACGGGCGCCGTCGTTGAGCTGGCCCGCCTCACCGGCGTCGCGACGCCGAGCCTGGACGCCCTGGACGGGATGGTCCGGCTCCTCGCGGGGAGGAGCTAAGGCGCCCTGAAACCCCTCGCCAGCGCCTCGATCTGCGGGTAGCGGTAGCAGCTCTCGACGTGGTCGTTGACGATGCCGACGGCCTGCATCATCGCGTAGCAGGTCGTCGGCCCGACGAAGCGGAAGCCGCGGCGCTTCAGGTCCTCGCTCATCGCCCGCGACTCCGCCGTTTCGGCCGGCAGCTCGCCGAGGCGCTGCCAGCGGTTCTGCAGGGGCGTCCTTCCCTGGAAGGACCAGAGGTAGCGCGCCAGGCCCCCGAACTCGCCATGTAAGGCGAGCACTGCGCGCGCGTTGGCGATGGTCGACTCGATCTTGGCGCGGTTGCGGACGATGGAGGCGTCCTGCAGCAGCCGCTCGACATCTCTCTCGTCGTAGCGGGCTACCTTCGCCGCGTCGAAGCCGGCGAAGGCGCGGCGGTAGCCCTCGCGCTTGCGCAGGATCGTCATCCAGGAGAGGCCGGACTGGGCGCCCTCCAGCGTGAGCATCTCGAAGAGGTGGGCGTCGTCCGTGGAAGGCACGCCCCACTCCTCGTCGTGGTAGGCGACGGCCAGGGGGTCGCCGGTCGCCCATTCGCAGCGAGGTCGAGGATCGCTCATGGTTCCTCCCCTGGGAACGGTCGCTCGTCCTTCGACAGGCTCAGGACGAGCGGGGACGAGACGCACCTTGCGTTACGCGGCAGCCTATTGCCGCCATGCTAATGGCTCAGTCGATGTACTCGTACGCCGGCCAGGTGAGGAACTCGACGAACTCGTCGGCCAGCGAGACCTTCTCGAAGATCGCCCGCGCCTCGGCGAAGCGACGCCCCGGCTCGCCCGCCGGCAGCTTGGCAAGCTCCTCGTCGACCACGCGGCGGACGAGCTCGCGGGTCACCGGCCGCCCGTCCGCGAGACGGGCGCCGCGCTGCAGCCATTGCCAGACCTGCGACCGCGATATCTCCGCCGTCGCCGCGTCCTCCATCAGGTTGAAGATGGCGGCGGCGCCGACGCCGCGTAGCCACGATTCGATGTACTGGATGCCGACGCTGACGTTCTGGCGCAGCCCCGCCTCCGTGACCTGGCCGGGCGTCGCGGCGAAGCTCAGGAGGTCGCTCGCGACAACGCTGACCTCCGGGCGCTGGCGCTCCAGCTGGTTTGGCCGCTGGCCCAGGACGTTGTCGAAGACCTCCGTCGCCACCGGCACGAGGTCGGGGTGCGCCACCCAGGTGCCGTCGAAGCCGTCGCTGGCCTCGCGCAGCTTGTCCTCGCGTACGCGCGTGAGGGCAGTCGCGTTGACCTCCGGGTCGCGGCGGCTGGGGATGAAGGCCGCCATCCCGCCGATGGCGTGGGCGCCGCGCTTGTGGCAGCTCTTCACCAGCAGCTCCGTGTAGGAGCGCATGAAGGGCGCCGTCATGGTGATCTGGGCGCGGTCCGGCAGGAGCAGCTCCGGCCAGCGGCGGAACTTCTTGTTGACGCTGAAGATGTAGTCCCAGCGCCCGGCGTTGCAGCCCGCCGAGTGGTCGCGCAGCTCGTAGAGAATCTCCTCGACCTCAAAGGCGGCGAGTACCGTCTCGATGAGGACGCAGGCCTTGATGCTGCCGTGGGCCACGCCCAGGCGCTGCTCCGCGAAGCTGAAGACGTCGTTCCAGAGGCGCGCCTCGAGGTGGCTCTCGAGCTTCGGCAGATAGAAGTAGGGGCCGGTGCCGCGCTCCTTGAGGGCGGCACGGTTGTGGAAGAAGTAAAGGCCGAAGTCGAACAGGCTGGCCGAGACCGGCTCCCCGTCAACGAGGGCGTGCTTTTCGTCCAGGTGCCAGCCGCGCGGCCGCACCAGAAGCACCGCTGTTCTCTCGTTCAGGCGGTAGACGCGGCCGTCTTCCTGGCGGAGCTCGATCCGGCGCCGGACGGCGTCGATGAGGTTGACCTGGCCCTCGACCATGTTCTGCCAGCTGGGCGTGTTCGCGTCCTCGAAGTCGGCCATGAAGACGCGGGCGCCCGAGTTCAGGGCGTTGATCACCATCTTGCGTTCCGCCGGCCCCGTGATCTCGACGCGACGGTCCTGCAGGTCGGCCGGCGCCGGCGCGACGCGCCACGAGGCGTCGTCGCGCACCGACTTCGTCTCGGGCAGGAAGTCGGGCCGCTCGCCGGCGTCGAAGCGAGCCTGGCGCTCGGCGCGACGACCTAGGAGCTGCTTGCGCGTCGGGTTGAAGCGCCGCTGGAGCTCAGCGACGAACTCGAGCGCCTCCGGCGTCAGCACCTCGGCAGCGCGCCCCTCCACGGGGCCCCTGATCTCCACCCGTGCCGTCTCGACCATGACCTTCCTCCTGCGCCCCGCCGCGAGCGCCTTCTAGGATAGCCTAACGCGGGCGTTCGGCGATGAGCCGTCAGGCCGTAGACGCTCGCGGCGCCGCCGCCCGGCGAGCGATCTCGCGGCGCATCTCCGCGGCGCTGACGCTGCCGGGCGCCGCCTTCTCGCGGGCGAGGCGGTTGCCGTAGTCCTGGAACGCCTCGTTGGCCGGAGTGGCGACGCCGTGCAGCCGTCCCAAGAAGACGATCTCGCCGTTCAGGTAGTCGACTTCGCTCGTGCCGGTCGCGCGGACGAGGCTCTGCGTAGTGGAGTTGCCGGAACGGTTGGCGAGGAAGCGCCGCATCACGGCCGCGTCGCGGTCGGCCAGCTCGCCCGGCCGCGCCCAGTCGATGCCGGCCGCCGAGAAGCAGGCCTCGGCCTCGGCGCGCAGCCTGGCGATGAGATCGCGGACGCGCGCCTTGCGGCCGCAGACCGCCTGGACGGCGTTGCCGACGTTCTGATAGAGCTTGCCGTACTTTGCTCGCATGATGCGCGCGATTGGCTGGGAGGTGAAGCCGGAGGTGGCGAAATCGTGGGCGACGGCCCGCGCGACCGCGTCGATGCCCTCCGGGTAGCGGCCGATGTCCAGGGCGCCGCTCACCGGCCAGGCGCTGGCGTCGACGAGGCCGGGCTGCAGGAAGCCGGCGGGCAGGAAGACGCAGACGCCGTAGACGCGCGGGAAGAAGCGCAGCGCCTGGGGCTCGTTGATGACGCCGTTCTGGCAGCTGACGACAGCCACCGTCTCGCCCGCAGCGCCGCGCAGCTCCGTAAGCGCGGCGAGCGTGTCCTGCGCCTTCATCGCCAGAAGGACGACGTCGTCCTCGCGGAAGTCGACCTCCGAGGGATGCGAGACGGCGGGGATGAAGAGACGGACGCTGTCGTCCGGGTGGTCCAGGCGCAGGCCGTCCTTCTGGATGGCGCGCAGGTGGTCGCCGCGGGCGATGAGGACAACGTCCTTGCCGTGCATGAACAGCTTGGCGCCGATGACGCCGCCGACGGCGCCGGCGCCGTAGATGACGTAGCGCAAGTTCGGTCTCCTGAATCCGGCTTTCAGTCTATGCCACGTCTATCGTCAGAGAAAGGCAGTACAGAGTGCAGAGTGCACAGTGCAGAGACAGGCCGTTCACTCTGCGCTCTGCTCTATGCCCTATGCCCTATGCCCCTTATGATCGAGGGCGCTTGAACGGAGCCTAACGGGCCGGCTGAGCTAGACGGGGGTGCGAATGGACCTGCAGCTTCAGGGGAAAAAGGCGGTCGTCACGGGCGGCAGCCGCGGCATCGGCAAGGCGATAGCGAGGCAGCTGGCGCGCGAGGGCTGCGACGTCGCCATCTGCGCCCGCAACGAGGGCCCGCTGCGGGCGTCCGCCGAGGAGCTGGCGCGCGAGACGGGCCGCAAGATCGTCCCCGTCGTCGCCGACACGATGAGCCCGGACGATATCAAGCGCTTCGTCGACGCCTCGGCGCAGGCTCTGGGCGGCATCGAGATCCTGATCAACAGCGCCGCGCGCGTCGGCGGCACGCCGGGCACGATCGAGACCGTGAGCGACGCCGACGTCCTGCGCGACTTTGAGGAGAAGGTGCTGGGCTATCTGCGCATGGCGCAGGCGGCGGTGCCTTACATGAAGCAGGCGGGCTGGGGCCGCATCGTCAACGTCAGCGGTGGCGCCGGCCGCGCTCCCGGCATGAACGTCAGCGGCGGCGTGCGCAACATCGGCGTCGCCAGCATGACAAGGTCGATGGCCAACGGCCTCGGCGCCTTCGGCATCAACGTCACCTGCGTCTATCCCGGCCTCACGGTGACGGAAGCGACGCTGCAGCGCTATGCGCAGCAAGCCCAGCGCGACGGCAAGACCGTGGAGCAGGTGATGCAGGCGGAGGCCGACCGCACGCTGATCAAGCACCTCGTCTCGGCTGAAGACGTGGCGAACCTCGTGGCGTTCCTCTGCTCGCCGCTAGCCATCGGTGTCAACGGCGAGGTCATCGCCGTGAACGGCGGCTCCAGCGCCGAGGTGCATAACTAGCTGTCAGCAATCAGCTTTCAGCAGTCATCGCCGTAGGGGCGAGCTTTAGCTCGCCACGTCGTGGCGACCTGAAGGTCGCCGCTACTTCAGCCGCAGCTCCACGGAGCCGATGCGGTCGAAGTCGGCGCGGATGTGGCCGCCCGGCTTCGCGTCCACCGCCGCGACCAGCGAGCCCGGCATGATCACCTGGCCCGCCTGCAGGTAGTGGCCGTAGGGCGCCAGCGTGTTCGCCAGCCAGGCGACCGCCGCCGCCGGGTTGCCGACGACCGCGGCGCTCGTCGCGGTGGCGACGAGGGTGCCGTCGACGTAGTAGTTCATGCCGATGAGGCTCAGGTCGATGGCCGCCGGCGGCGTGCGGCCGCGCCCGAGGACGAAGCGGCCGCAGGAGGCGTTGTCGGCGATCGTGTCGCAGAGCTTGATCTTCCAGTCCTTGACGCGACTGTCGATTACCTCCAGCGCCGGGATGAGGTACTCCGTCGCGGCGACGACCTGCTCGGCGGTGACGCCGGGCCCCTTCAGGTCCGCCTTCAGCTGGAAGGCGACCTCCGGCTCGGCGCGGGGCCAGATCAGCTCCGAGACGACGATGTCGGTGCCTTCGTCGAGGCGCATGCCCTCCAACAGGTGACCGAAGTCCGGCTGGTCGACGCCGAGCATCTGCTGCATCGCCTTGCTCGTCAGCCCCACCTTCCAGCCGATGATCCGGCCGCCGTGCGCCGCCAGGCGCTCGCGCACGCCATCGAGCTGCACCGCGTAGGCGTCGGCGATGTCCATGTCGGGGTACGTGTCGGTGAGCGGTGCGATGGGGGCGCGGTCGTGCTCCGCTTTGTGCAGCGCGTGGGCGATCTCCTTGACCTTGTCGGCTGATAGCGCCACGTCGATACCTCGATTCTCAGTTCGTCTGCGCCCGCGCCTCGCCTATGAAGGCATCTTTCCGCCGGTGTGGGCAAACGTCTTGCAGACGATCTTCCAGGTTCCGTCTATGCGGGCGAGCGAGAGGAAATCTACGAAAGATACGCTTCCCCAGGTTCCGTCTTCGGCCACCATGGCTTGAGCGGCGTCGCCCACCTGATTCACCGAAACAAGACGCCCTCTGTAGGTGCCCGACGAGTTGGCGGGCTGGCTCGCTGCGATGTCGAAGTACTCCGAGAGCGTGATGTCGTAGCGCTCGCCATCCACGTGGCCAAACATCCTCGCATCTGCGTGACACGCTTCCTTTAGCTTCGCAACGTCGCCGTTTGCCTCGCCGTCTATGAACAGCTGAACGACCTTAGAGGTGGCGTCAAAGTCATCGATTGCGATGTTCATATTCATTCCTTCTTTCACTAACGTTTACGGTGCAGACATCCCAGCCTGCCAGTTCAGTTCGCTCCCGCCTGCTCCTTGCGCTTCGAAAGCTCCACGGCGCTCTCGATCATCGTGCTCGACCTCTCCCCCTCGGTCCCCCTCTCCGATTTCGGCGAGGGGGAAGCCTGCCCTGAGCTTGTCGAAGGGGCGGCAGCCAGGGGGTGAGGTCCGTCTGAGCGCCCTAGTTCGCCCCGGCCTGCTCCTTGCGCCGGCTCAGCTCCACCGCGATCTCGATCAGCGTGTCCTCCTGGCCGCCGACGAGCTTGCGCCGGCCGCACTCGAGCAGGATCTCTCGCGCGTCGACGCCGAAGCGTTTGGCGGCGCGCTCGGCGTGCAACAGGAAGCTCGAGTAGACGCCGGCGTAGCCCAGCGTCAGCGCCGGCCCGTCGATGACCTGGGGCCGCGGCATGATCGGCCGCACCGTCTGCTCCGTCGCGTCGACGAGCTTCATCCAGTCGACGCCGCCGATGTCCATGCCCTCGCGGTTGAACACGGCGGCGATGATCTCCAGCGGGGCGTTGCCGGCGCCGGCGCCCAGCCCGGCGCAGCAGCCGTCGACGTAGGTAGCGCCCTCCTCGACGGCCGCGAGGCTGTTCGCGACGGCGGAGCCGAGGTTGTTGTGGGCGTGCACGCCGACGGGGATGCTCAGCCCTTTCGACAACGCGCGGACGCGGGCGCGAAAGCCGTCCGGCGTGAGCGCCCCGGCCGAGTCGGTGACGTAGACGCAGTCGGCGCCGTAGGCCTCCATCAGCCGCGCCTGCGCGAGCAGCTCCTGCGGCGGGATCATGTGCGCCATCATCAGGAAGCCGATCGCCTCCATGCCCATCTCCT
>Ga0209521_10002705_pt1 | contig 14443 bp, 10 predicted proteins | sample Rifsed19ft4_FD_184016 | JGI IMG/M metagenome (GOLD analysis project Ga0209521, IMG submission 184016) | Soil microbial communities from Rifle, Colorado, USA - sediment 19ft 4 (version 2) | ecosystem: Environmental > Terrestrial > Deep subsurface > Rock core/Sediment | place: Rifle, Colorado... | reverse complement strand
ATTCAAAATACCGCTGGATTATAGACCCCCTCGACGGGACGACCAACTTTGCCCATTCATTCCCATGCTTTGCAGTATCTATCGGACTTGAAGCCGCTGGGAAGATGGTTGCCGGTGTCGTGTATGACCCGGTAAGAAATGAGTGTTTTACTGCAATAGACGGAAGCGGCGCATACCTTAATGGTAATCCAATCCGGGTGTCGAATGTCGTCAATCTTGACAGAGCTCTTCTGGCAACAGGATTTCCCTATGACCGTAGGAAACATCCTGATAAATATATTGCACTATTCAGGAAGTTTATGATGAAGGCTCAGGAAATCAGAAGGCCGGGGTCTGCATCTATAGACCTGTGTTATCTCGCATCCGGCCGCATAGACGGCTTCTGGGAATGTAAGCTCAAGCCATGGGATGTGGCAGCAGCGGTTGTTATAGTCAGGGAAGCCGGCGGGAAGCTGAGTGATTTCAACGGAAATGAGTACAGTATATATGGCAATGAGACACTCGCAAGCAATGGCAGGATTCATGATGAGATGGTCAAGGTAGCAAATAGCCAGTAATTTTACCCTAATTCCGGTATTTTTCAGAAGATCTTTATTCCGAAAACAGGACATAGAGTCAACAGCATGGCTTTACCATGATTTCAAGATAGCCATCTTTTAGCCGATAAATATTTGGCCGTCCCTTATCCCTTATCCCCTTATCTATGAAGGGCTGTAAATTTAATGTTTGGATTGGAGGTGGATATGTTTGCTTTTAGGGTCATAACAGGCTTTATTGGATTAACAATGATTGCCGGTATCGCCTATGGAGGTGAACGGGTCGTAATGAAACCAAGAGTCCCCATTGATCAACTATCAACTGTCAAGACTATAAAGAACCCACTCCACCATACCCCTGATAATATTGCAAAGGGGAAGATTATCTATGCGGGGAAAGGGAGATGCATTCTCTGCCACGGGGCCGGAGGGGATGGGCAGGGTCTTGCGGGAATCGTACCGGATTCTCAACCTTCTCCAAGAAATTTTCGCAATTCAGACTGGCAGAAGGCCAGAACTGACGGAGAGCTGAAATGGATAATTGCCTATGGGGTCCCGGGTTCCGGAATGCGCGGGCATAGTGCAATTCTGACTGATGATAATGAGATCTGGCAGGTCGTTCTCTACATTAGATCATTTGGACAGCAATAGTCCTGGTAAGAGGCCAGGTAATAAATCAATTGTCACCCTGCCTCACGCCAGTTTTTCCCGACACCGGTATCTACTTTAAGAGGCACAGCAAGGCTCATTACGCCCTCCATTTCTTCTACAACAAGGTCCTTTGTGACCTGCAGATCATCTTGAGGCATTTCAAATAACAGTTCATCATGCACCTGGAGTATCATCTTTGCCTTAAGTCCTTCCCTGATAAGCCTTCTCTGAATATTTATCATTGCGAGTTTTATTATATCCGCAGCGCTGCCCTGAACCGGTGTGTTTATAGCAATCCTCTCCCCAAACTGTCTTATGCTGTTATCTTCACTTGCCAATTCAGGGACATAGCGGCGCCTGTTGAGCAGTGTTGTCACGTAACCGTTCTCTTTTGCCTTAACAATTGTATATTCTATAAATGACTTAACTCCCTTATGTCGTAAGAAATAATTATCTATATACGCCTTTGCCTCGTTCTGGGATATCCCTATATCCGATGCGAGGCCATATGGGCTTATGCCGTAGACAATCCCGAAGTTAACGGCCTTTGCCCTCCTCCTCATTTCAGGGGTTATATCTGATGGAGAGAGTCCGAATATCTCCACTGCAGTCCTTGCATGTATATCCTCATCATGTTTAAACGCCTCCGTCAGGAGTTCATCTCCTGACATATGGGCAAGGATGCGTAACTCTATTTGTGAGTAGTCGGCAGACAAAAGCACGCAACCGGCATCAGCTATGAATGCCTCTCTGATACGCTGGCCCATTTCCGTACGAATAGGAATATTCTGGAGGTTCGGTTTACTGCTCGATAGCCTTCCTGTTGTGGTTACTGTCTGACTGAAAGATGTGTGCACACGGCCGGTATCAGGGTTTATCAGACTCAGAAGTGCATCTACATAAGTTGATTTGAGCTTTGCCAGTTGCCTGTAAGATAAAATCTCTGCCGGCAGTTCATGCTTAAGGGCAAGTTCTGTAAGGACACCCTCATCTGTGGAGTAACCTGTCCTGGTCTTTTTTACAGGCTTCAGGCCAATTTTATTAAACAGGATATTAGCAAGCTGTTTCGGTGACGCGATATTGAACTCCTCACCTGCAATTGCATATATCCTATGACAAATTGTGCCCATATCACGCTCCAGTTCCCTGGAGAGTGACATCAGCATATGGGGATTAACCCTGACGCCAGCCATCTCCATATCTGCCAGTACTTCAGCAAGGGGGATCTCCACGTTGCGGAAGAGGTCAAGCACGCCTGTTTCAATAAGTTTTTTCTCAAGTATGTCCGCAAGCCGGAAGATAATATCAGCCCGCTGGCAGATGTAGCGGGTCATTTCATCCGAAAATAACCCATCCCCACTCCTTCGACTTCTCTCAGGACAGGCCATACCCTCCCCTTGAAGGGGAGGGATAACCTCAAGATTGAGGCTAAGGTGCTCAAGGGCAATACTCTCTAAACTGTGATCCGCGCGGCCGGGGTTCAGGAGATATGATGCAATCATTGTGTCGAATACAAGACCGCATGGATTAAGCATGTGCCGTTTCAGGAGTAATATCCGGGCTTTCATGTCATGAGTATATTTCAGTATCTGAGGGTCTTCTAAAACAGGGCCGATGGACCTCATCACATTATTGAAAGATGACTCATCCGTTACAGGTATATAATATGCTTCTCTGTCTTTGACAGAAATACCTATGCCCTTTGTATCTGCTTTCATCAAGTCGCGGGGACCGCTCCGGATATAGATTGAGCATTTTTTTACAGTTTTAATTTCACTTATGAGGCTTGATATGTCAACTCCTTCGAGTTCTCTCAGGACAGGCCCTTCGACTTCTCTCAGGACAGGCCCTTTTATCCCTGAAATAACCATGTAATTTACCGATTCTTCTTCAGGATGTGCCGGGGTGAAGTGCTTCAGCAGGTTTGAAAATTCCAATTCTTTAAAAATTTCGACAATCTTATTATGATCGGGTTCACTAAGCTTAAAATTATTGTAATCAATATTTACAGGCAACCCGGTATTGATTAATGCAAGTTCCCTGCTGAGTCTTGCCATATCTCCCTGTTCCTGCAACAGGCTTCTAAGCTTTGGCTTCTTCACTTCATCAATGTGAGCAAGAAGATTTTCTATTGTACCAAATTCAGAGATCAGGGCTTTCGCTGTCTTCTCTCCGATGCCGGAGACACCTGGGATATTATCAATGGAATCACCCATAAGCCCCATGACCTCTGCTACACGGGATGGACTGACACCGAATCTCTCCAATACCTCTGTTTCACTATAGAACTTCTCCTTCATAGGATCATATATCCGGACATGAGGCGTAATCAGTTGAAACATATCCTTATCCCCGGAAACAATTGTTATCTCATAACCATCTTCTTCCCCTTTTCTCGACACAGTTCCTATCACATCATCAGCTTCATACCCTTCCATCATAAGGATAGGTATATTAAACGCCCCGACCACCTTGTGAATATACGGTATCTGCACTGACAGTGCATCAGGCATCTTTGGCCTTTGTGCCTTGTATGCCTCATAAGCCTCATGCCGTTTGGTCGGGCCCCTTGGGTCAAATGCTATCGCAAGCAAATGCGGCTTTTTATCATTCAATATCTTCAGGAGCATATTTACAAAACCATATATGGCATTGGTTGGTAAACCCTTTGAGTTCGATAATCCTCTGATGGCATAGTATGCCCTGTATATATATGAGCTCCCATCTATAATGTATATCTCTTTCATGTTGTTCATTGTAAATCTTTTGTTTATCCTTGACAATATAGATACCTTGTTTATAGTATTAATGCCACCATATGAAACATGAGAGAACCTTAGTACTGCTATCTGCTATTCTGTTTATGCTCCTGATATTAGCTGGAAATATCTTTCCCATAGAGGGGGCAGCAGATAAAGATATGGCAGATCCTTTAACAACTGCTGTGACAACTGAGGCGGCAACTGAAGAATCGCCTCCCCTTGCTCCGGCAGAGGCAACAATACCGCTTGCTCCGGTTGAAGCAACTGTGCCTCTTCCACCTGCAGAGGCAACTATCCCCCTCCCCCCCTCCGAGGCTACTTCCCCCCTGCCCCCGATTGAGTTCACCACCCCTCTTCCTGTATCAGAGGGGACATTTTTTATACAGATGCCGGTTGCGAAAAAGGCGGTGAGTGTGGGAATGGATACATGCCGGCAGTGTCATACAGGCCCGTCTGTCCAATGGGATAATACAATCCACGCAAAATGGAAACCTGGTTTTGTCAAGACTGCAAAGATAAAGGAAGTGAAGAAGATTGAGTGTGAGACATGTCACGGACCAGGAAGCCTTCACCTTGAAGATACTAAAAACCGTATGTATATAATCTCCTTTGGCCCAAAATCTTATGATACAAGGGCAGAGCAGAATGCGGTTTGTCTCAACTGTCACGACAAAGAAGGTCTCTACTACTGGAAAGGAAACGTACACGGGAGAAATCTCCGTTGTACAGACTGCCACCATGTCATGGATAACTTATCAGGCCGGGGGCTGCTGAATGATACATCAGAGAGAGATATATGTTTTAAATGTCATACTCAGAAAAAGAAGGATATTTTGCGCTCTCCACACTTATCTCATGATGAGGCTAAGATGACCTGTTCCACATGTCATGCACCTCACGGGTCTGATACTCCCGGTCTCCTTACTGCATCCTCTGTCAATGAGAATTGCTATAAATGTCATGCAGACAAGCGGGGGCCTTATCTATTTGATCACTTGCCTGTTCAGGAGAACTGCCTGCTATGTCATAAGCCCCATTCATCCATGAACAGGGCATTACTGAAAATGAGACAACCTTTCCTGTGTCTTGAGTGTCACACGAACCTTCCGGTAAAGGGCGCCGGCATGCCTGACGCCCATGATGTGCTGAATCCTGAAAGTCGCTATACATATAACAAGGGGTGTACTAATTGTCATCCGATGATACACGGCTCAAGGCATCCTTCCGGTGCAAGGCTGCAGCGATGAAAAAAATATATTTTATATTTCTTACAACATTTCTGATTTTTAATACAGCCTTTGCGGAGGAAGAAAATCAGCCCCCCCCTCCCTTGACTGGAGGGGGTGAAGAGGAACTGCTCTACACTCCTGCCGGACAGGTCGAAGAAACCGGTGAGATCCTGTTTACGCCCGCAGCAGAGGAGGTACTGTACTCTCCGGTAAGAGAGCCTGAAAAAACCCGAGGAAAATTTTATGCGGAGCTTACTACTGTCTTTCAGACTGTTGACCTTGACACTAACTCATCAAAGGCTCAGGAATACAGAACACTTCCGGATGGTTTCTATATAAGTAATTTCACCCTGAACTATGAGGGTTCTAATCAGGAGTTCAGAAGTAAGTTTGGTAATATTGCTACTATTTCCAATAGCATAGATGATGGTTATGGCAACTTGAATTACAGGAGATTTGGTATTGTTGATGTAAGTTTAGGTCTTGCTAAATTCCCGCATAATTATGGTAATGACGCAGAATCCCTGAGAGACAACTATGATCTCAAAGTCAAATTCACTCCGGGAGACCGTCTCATCATTACCACATCATTGACAATAGAAAACAGGGAAGGCAGAAGGCCCATAACCTTAGAGAGCCTGACAACCTCCGCTGCAACCCCTACTGCTATAACTGAGATTGCGGAACCGACAGATTATACTACTGCTTCAATAGACCTTGGCCTTGAGTATACAGACAGCAACCTTGACCTGCAATTAAACAACAATCTTCAGATATTCACAAATACGAGGCGTGATGAGATCATATGGGATAATCCTTTTCAGTCAGCCGCATCCGGCGGCAGGGCGAAGACTGCTGACGACTATACTGTTCATACACTGTCATTCAAACCCTCCGTCAAAATCTCAGATGATATCAGGCTGATAAATACATTATCATACAGTAAGGTCACGAATTCCATCAACCTTGTCCCTTTCACTACTGTAGATGGTGTTGGTGAAGCATTTCAGAAGGATATCCTCGACCCTGATGTAAGGAGTTTGAATGTTTCATCAATCCTCACGACAACGCCGCTTTCTGATGTAAAACTGAATATAAAATACAGATACAACGCATATGAGAACGATACGCCTGAGATCGAGGAACCGCCGGCTTATGTAATGCTTGACGGAAGCAGTACCAAATATGCAAGGATACCCAGATATACATCTAACATTACAAGGACTTTCGGCATTGATGGCAACTGGTCTGTATCAGATGGATTATCCATAGACGCAGGGATAGAAAACAGAGACACACCACGGCGTGAACGAGAGGTAGAGAAGGAGAATGTAAAGAGTGCATTCTTAACAGTTAATTCAATATTATCTGACAACTTATCAGGGCTGATTGCCTACAGGTATCAGAGAAAGCGGGGAGATTATGACCCGACATACTATAAAACCATTTATGACACCGGAAGTGACGTTGACCAGCACCCGCTGTTGCGGGCCTTTGATCTGCCTGAGACTGATACTCACACTGTAAAAGCCGGATTTGATTTTTCACCTTTGGATGTTTTAAGCCTCGGCGCCTTCCTGTCATTAACAAGGGGGGAATATATTGATGTCATAATAGGAAGGAAAAGATCTCAGGCAGAGTCTGCATCCATATCAGCAGAGTACACCCCATTTAAAGACTTCCTGATCTATTCTCAGTATTTCTATGACAGGATTACTATTGAAAGCAGATATTCGTGGACATATGACAGCACACTCACTGCTTCATACCCTCCGGAAACGAATCCCCTCTATTCCAATTTTATCAAACCGATCTCAGAGACATTAGAAGATACATCTGATAGTTATGTCATTGGATTTGATTATGATGCATTAAAAAATATATCTATTGCAGGAAATTTGAGCAGACATACCTCCACTGGCACAAGTGTTAAAATGCCAACTATCAGCAGCACTACTGATACTCTTGAATTAAAAGTATCCTGCAAAATCCGGGAGGAGATTTACAATAAAGGCTTTTCTTACATACAATTCAAGGACTTGAGGATAAGCGCCGGTTATCATTACGAGAGATACAAACGTAATGATTATGCACTCGATAATTTCCCTCCCCCTGTTGATACAATAGATGTAAACGCGCCGGAAGATATATTCTTAGGTGTGAGAGAACCTGATTACAATTTAAATATATTCTCGCTGTCACTTGATTTTTACTTCTGAATATGCTTCTTTATAAGTAACTACGCCATCTGAATTATATTTTGTCTTGACTTGTTATAATCATTTCATTAAAATTTGGCTATATAAAATATGGGTTAATTCTTTCCTTTTAAGAAAAACAAATGAAAGGAGGTGATAGGTATGACGAAATCTGAATTTGTTGATGCTGTACAGAGGGGAGCAAAAGGGATGACCCTCAGCAAGAGGGAGACAGAGGAACTTGTTGATTGCATGTTTGAGGTGTTATCCAAGTCCTTAAAGAAAGACAGGCGGTTTGTATATCCGGGATTCGGTACTTTTACTGTCAGGAACCGTAAGGCAAGGTCAGGCAGAAACCCCCGGACCGGAGAGACTATAAAGATAAAGGCCAGCAAGACCATATCCTTCAAGCCAGCCCCGAAGCTAAAGGGTATGCTGTAATTTACATACTTAGAGTGACCAGGGGGGAGCACAATGCTCTCCCCTTATTTTTTTTCGGGTACTTTCTGCCAGTCTTCCATAAATTTCCTGATACCTATATCAGTAAGCGGGTGCTGGGCCAATTGCAGTAATACTTTAAATGGTATTGTTGCAACATCTGCGCCTATCATGGCAGCATCTACTACATGAACAGGATTCCTGATACTTGCAACGATAATCTCAGTCGTGTAACCATAGTTATCAAATATAGTCCTTATCTGACCTATCAACTCCATGCCCGCGTATGACACATCATCAAGACGCCCTACAAAAGGGCTGACATATGCAGCGCCTGCCTTTGCCGCAAGGAGCGCCTGCGATGGAGAGAATATGAGGGTAACATTGGTCTTTATGTTTTCCTGAGAGAGTGTCTTTACAGCCTTTAAACCTTCAGGTGTCATTGGTATCTTTACTACGATATTCTCATGTATCGAACTTAGCTCCCGTGCCTCTTTTGTCATACCATTTGCCTCCAATGATATGACCTCTGCACTTATAGGGCCATCCACAATCGTGCATATTTCTTTGATAAGTTCCTTAAATTCCCTGTTTTCCTTAGAGACAAGAGAGGGGTTCGTTGTAACCCCGTCAATAAGTCCGAGGCTTACAGCCTCCTTAATCTCTGCTATGTTTGCGGTATCAATAAAAAATTTCATATGCCCCCCTTTTATAAGTGCGGAATCCGCACTCCCCCTTTATTCTAATGCTTCATCCAGCAATTCTACTGTGTGTTTTACAGATACTGAAAGCCCGGCCCTGTTCAGGGAATCCTCTATATGTATCTTACAACCCGGACACCCTGTCGCTACTACCTGCGCACTGCTTCGCCTGATGCTCTCTGCCTTTCTTTCCCCTATATCTGATGCGAGGTCATAGTGATTGAGACTGAATATGCCGCCAAACCCGCAGCAGGCGTCGGCCTCATCCATCTCAATAAACTCAGCATTACTGATAGACCTGAGTATCTCTCTGGGAGATTGATATATCCCCAGTCCCTTCTTAAGATGACAGGGATCATGGTATGTTACCCTAAATTTGTCCCCTGATGCAACCCCATCCCCACTCCTTAGACTTCTCTCAGTACAGGCCTTTCCCTCCCTGTACACAAATTCATGAATATCTGTAACCTTATCTGAAAAGTTTCTTACCATTTCAAACTTGCCATTCATCAAATGATTAAGTAATACAGGATATTCTTTTTTAAGTGTATGACCGCAAGTTGCGCAGGATATGATAATTGCTTCAACATCATATTTTAAAAATAGCTCTATATTTTTTACGGCTACCTTTTGTGCGGTCTCCATATCACCAAGCGAAAGTAGTGGAATACCGCAGCAATATTGACCTTCCGGAATAATCACATCATAACCGAGTTTGTTTAAGACACTTATCGTTGCCCTGCCAATGTCCTGAGTGGAATAGTTTATTACACAGCCTGGAAAGAAGGCCACCCGGCCTTTTACCTTTTTGCTCTTAGTTTTAACAATCTCAGGATAAGATGCAGTCAGAGGACGAATGCCCACTGAAGGAAGTTTTCTCTTTCTCTCTTTCCGTACAAATGGGAGAACAGCAGTAAATGGCCATTTATCCGGAAGCAGGTCATAGATTTTCAGAGGGATCGAAGAAAACCTCATAATAATAGACAGAGGCCATCTTTGCCCCACAACAGCCCTTGACATGAACCTTCCCGTAATGCCAAGCCCCCTGTTTTCCGCCATCTGTGCCTTTGCCGCAAATATGATCTCTCCTACCTTCACACCGCTCGGACAATTTACTTCACATGTAAGACACCCTATGCATGATGTTATAGTGTTATCAAGGATATCAGAGGTTTCAAGGCGGCCTTCGATATTAGCCCCAATCAGGCTGAGCCTGCCACGCGCAACCATAGTCTCATCCTTAGTAACGGCGTAGGTAGGACATCCTGCCATGCAGATGCCGCACTTTATGCATTTAGAGACCTCGTTTTTGACTGATGCTAAGTAGTTCACCCTGAAATCTCCCAACTCATTGCTTATTTTACTCATTGCTATGTCTATACATCTCCCTCAGCAACATCCCCGTATGCGACCTCTCCACCTTAGCAACATCCTCCGGAGTACCGCACGCCACAACCTCTCCTCCGCCGTCACCTCCCTCCGGCCCCAGGTCTATAATATAGTCAGCATTCTTAATCACATCCGGGTGATGTTCGATAACTACTACACTGTTTCCCGCATCAACGAGCTTGTTCAGTACATCAAGGAGCTTCTGTATATCTGCAAAATGTAATCCTGTAGTAGGCTCGTCGAGGATATAGAGTGTCCGCCCGGTGGCCCTTCTTGATAATTCTTTCGAGAGTTTGACCCTCTGCGCCTCCCCCCCGGAGAGTGTTGTTGCAGCCTGACCAAGTTTTATATACTCAAGACCAACATCCCGTAATGTGTCCAGTTTGTGTCTTATAACCGGAATAGGCTCAAAAAAACTGAGCGCCTGGACAATTGTCATGTCCAGGACTTCTGCTATATTTTTCCCTTTATACCTGATATCAAGTGTCTCCCTGTTATACCTTTGCCCCTTACATTCCTCACATGTTACATAGACATCCGGCAGAAAGTGCATCTCTATCTTTATAAGCCCATCACCCTGACACGCCTCGCAACGGCCCCCTTTCACATTAAAGCTGTATCTGCCTGCCCTGTACCCCCTCATCCTCGATTCCGGTATTTGTGCATATAGATCCCGTATATGTGTAAATACACCTGTATATGTTGCCGGGTTAGACCTTGGGGTCCTGCCGATTGGCGACTGGTCAATATTTATAATCTTGTCATATTCCTCAAGCCCTACTATGTCCCTGCACCCGTCATTTGTTTTAGACCTTTTGTACAGTCTGTGGGAAAGATTCTTATAAAGGACTTCAAAGATCAATGTACTCTTTCCCGAACCTGACACCCCTGTAATTGCTGTGAATAGTCCAACCGGTATAGTGACATCAACATCTTTGAGATTGTTTTTTTGGGCGCCCTTTATTGTTAAATATTTCTTTGGCCTCCTGTGACGTTTTGGAAGTGATATGGTAAGCTCACGGGACAGGTAACGTCCTGTAAGGGATTTCTTATCCTTCATTATCTTTGCCGGAGTTCCGCATGACACGATCTCTCCTCCAAGGACACCTGCACCGGGCCCCATATCAATAACATAGTCTGCCTCTCTTATCGTTTCCTCATCATGTTCAACCACAAGGACAGTATTCCCAATATCCCTGAGCCTTTTCAGCGTTGCAAGGAGCCTTGTATTATCCCGCTGATGCAGCCCTATGCTCGGCTCATCCAGCACATACAGAACTCCCACAAGGCTTGAACCTATCTGAGTAGCAAGCCTGATGCGCTGTCCTTCACCCCCGGACAGGGTAGCTGCCTCCCGATCAATGGTCAGATAATCAAGTCCGACATTCGATAAGAATTGCAGACGTTCTCTTATCTCTTTGAGTATGCGCTCCCCGATAAATCCCTCACGCCTGCTAAGCTTTAATGCTTTAAAGAAATGGATAGCAGACTTAATTGACAACCTTGTGACATCAACAATAGATCTGTCGTGGATTTTTATTGACAGAGCCTCTTTCTTAAGCCTGTTGCCATTACATGACGGGCATACCTCGCCTTCTTCATCTTCATGCATTATCTTAACACCAAGCCCGTCACAGTTCGGACATGCACCATGAGGACTATTGAATGAAAAAACACGCGGCGTAATCTCAGGATAGCTGATACCACAATCTATACAGGCAAGCCTCTCACTGAAGAGGATATCTTCGCCGTCTATCTGATTTATCACCACTATCCCTTCTGCCAGTCTGAGTGCAATTTCTATAGAATCGGCCAGCCTTCTCCTTAGCTTTTCATCCAGCTCCTTCTTCAAAATAAGGCGGTCAATTACTATCTCTATGCTGTGTTTCTTGTTCTTATCCAAGGTTATCTCTTCTTCTAATTCCCTGATCTCACCATCTATCCTTGCCCTTACAAACCCTTTACCCTTCATATCTGCAAATTCTTTTCTATATTCACCCTTCCGCCCCCTGACAATTGGGGCAAGAATCTGTAACTTTGTCTCCGGTGGAAGATCGAGAACCCTGTCAACCATCTGCTGGACTGTCTGTGCCGTTATCTCTTTCCCGCATTTATAACAGTAAGGATGTCCGATACGAGCAAATAACAGTCTCAAATAATCATATATCTCTGTAATAGTGCCGACTGTAGAGCGGGGGTTCCTGCTTGTTGTCTTCTGTTCGATAGAAATAGCGGGTGAGAGGCCCTCTATAGAGTCAACATCCGGCTTGCTCATCTGCTCCAAGAACTGTCTTGCATAAGCAGATAATGACTCTACATACCTCCTCTGTCCTTCTGCATAGATAGTATCAAAGGCAAGCGATGATTTTCCTGAACCACTAAGACCGGTAATTACGACAAGTTTATACCGCGGGATTACTACATCTATATTCTTTAAATTATGTTCTCTTGCACCCCGAATGGTAATGCTCTGCTGCTCCATGTTGATATTTTAACATAGAAGTGCCTACGACAACACTGTCTTAATCTCTTTCTTCGCGCTGTTAAATACATCAACTGCCTCTTCCACAGAACCATTCTCATGAATAATATTCCGTAATGCCCTGATCATTGGCACAGGATGCGGGCTCTGCCAGATGTTTCTTCCAAGATTTATACCGATAGCGCCTCTCTGCATGCCGTCATGGACGAACTCGAATACCTCCTTCTCTGTATCCACTTTTGGTCCGCCTGCTATAACTACCGGAACAGGGCATCCATTTACCACCTTATCGAAGTTCTCGCACCAGTATGTCTTTACAACCTTAGCGCCAAGTTCAGCGGCGATCCTGCAGCAGAGACCGAGGAAACGGGCATCCCTTTTTTCGAGTTCCCTGCCAACCGCAGTAACTGCCATTACAGGGATACCATACTCTTCCGCATCATTAACAAGATTGCTCAGGTTCAATAACGTCTGATGTTCATATTCACTTCCGATAAAGACCGACATCCCCACCGCCGCAGCATTAAGACGTACAGCCTCTTTTATCGAAGTGGTTATGCTTTCATTAGCCAGATCCTTTCCTACCATGCTGGTGCCGCCGGATACCCTTAAAATGATCGGGATTGAATTGCCGGGGTCCACACATGCACGCAGCACACCTCTTGTAACAAACAGTGCATCGCTGTATGGAAGAAGCGGTTTGATAGTCTCACCCGGTTTCTCCAGCTTTGAAGTCGGACCCTGGAAATATCCGTGGTCAATAGGCATAAACATGCATCTGCCATTCGGTTTAATGATCTGTGCCAAACGATTTTTCATCCCCCAGTCCATCTTACATCCTCCTTTTTATTTCTGCGGTTCTATTATAACCTTGATTGAATTCTTACCTTCCATAACATGTGAAAAGCCTTTAACTGTATCTTCAAGATTGAATCTGTGTGTTATCATGTCCCGCACATTGACCCTCTTGCTCCTTATCAGTTCAAGCGCTGTGATATGGTCGGCACGGTCTCCGGCATATGAGCTTGTCAGCGTTACTTCATTCCGGAATAAAAAGTCGTTAAACGATATGGGGATCGTAACACCTTTATCTGTAGCGGCAAAGAATAATACCCTGCCGCCTCTCTCTACTGACTGAAGACCCTGCTCAATTGCAGATTTTGCGCCGGTACAAATAATTACAACGTCAGCAAGCCTGCCGTCATTGATATCCCTGAGATATTCAGGAGAAAAATCCCTCGCATCTATCGCATGATTAGCTCCAAAGCTCCTTGCAGATTCCAGCCTGAATTCTGATATGTCTGTTGCTATGATTCTGCCTGCACCAAGCGCCTTCGCAAGGTTTATATGAAGAATTCCGGATATCCCGCTCCCTACAACAAGGACACTGTTCCCCGGATGAATGCCCACAAGCCTCTGCCCCCTTAGGACACAGGCAAGCGGCTCGACAAAGCTCCCCTCTTCATAAGAAACCTCATCCGGCAGGAGGTATATCCCGCGGTCAACGTTGATAGAAGGCAGAAGGACATACTCGCAGAAACCGCCTGGATAAAACCTGGTTTTACGAAGTGTCTCACAAACAGTGGTGTGACCATTTAAACAGTAATGACAGGTATTACATGGCACGTGGTGGGATGCGGATATCCTGTCGCCGACTTTGTATTGAGTAACACCCTCACCAACCGCAGAAATCTCACCTGCAACTTCATGACCAAGGACAAGCGGCGCCTTATGAATCCGGTACCATTCCATGATATCACTACCGCAGATCCCGCTCGACATGATCTTCATAAGCACTTCACCGGCGCCGACCTGCGGAACTGGCATCTCTTCAACCCGGATATCCCGGTTGTTGTAATACATTGCTACGCGCATAGATTGCAAAACATTAGCATATGCCTAAAAAAAAATCTATGGTAATGTCAAAGGTTTTGTAATGCCTCAGTCTCAGGTGTATGGTTTTATTATTTCATCTTACATAAGCCACTGGCAATGGACCTGCGGCTACAAGTTTTTTTAAACGGGAATCTACTGTCAAATTAAGGCCTTCTAAAGTT
>Ga0209521_10002699_pt1 | contig 14456 bp, 15 predicted proteins | sample Rifsed19ft4_FD_184016 | JGI IMG/M metagenome (GOLD analysis project Ga0209521, IMG submission 184016) | Soil microbial communities from Rifle, Colorado, USA - sediment 19ft 4 (version 2) | ecosystem: Environmental > Terrestrial > Deep subsurface > Rock core/Sediment | place: Rifle, Colorado... | reverse complement strand
CCCTGCCTTGATGGTCACATTGGCGGGTTGGAACCGGTAGTCCACAATCGAAACCTGGACGACAGGCGGAGCTGTCAAGGACCGATAGGCGAGAGCTCCCACACCCGCGACGAGCATGCCGACCGCGAGAACAGCGAAGAGGATGAGCTTCGGATCCCTTCGGCCATTCATGGCGCCCGGCCCTCCAGGTCCGCGCGAATTCGTTGGTACTCCTCTCGGGAGATCTCGCCCCGGGCGTAACGGACGTTCAGGGTCTCTAGCGCCGTCGCCGCCGAGGGCGGAGGGGGTGCATAAAGGGGCACGTGCTCGCGGGGCCGGAAGGCTCCGAGGGCGAGGACGAGGAGCAAGACAAGGACCAAGAGAGGGACGACCATGAAGACCGCCCCCCAGCCCATGCCCCAGCCCATCATTCCCCATCCAGCGCCGTAGGGAGCCGCGAGGGCGGCAACGAGCAGCACGACGCCGACGACCAGGACGACGGTGAAGGCAGTCCACGACAGGAGATTCGTTTCTTTGGCATCCATCGCGGTCACCAGGAGCAGCCTCTTTCAATCAGACCTTCCCGAGAAGCACTTTGCCTCAATACAAGAGCCCCCTGAAAGCCGCAAGGAAAACGGGGACCTTCGGTGCGCGTCAAGCGCCTTCAACCGTACACTTCGCTCCCGGCGCGAACTTCGGGGCGAACCTGCTCCGGCGCCGCGAGCCGTTTTTCCCGATCGACGCGCCCTGAAGATCACCATGCCACCTTCCCCGTGTCCCTTCTTCAACGGCTCCACTCCTGTGACTTCCTCGGGCCTATGGAAGAGCGTCTGCCACACTTCTAGGTCCGTGAAGCCGCTCTCCGCAAGCCACGCCCGAATCTGCCCGACTGCGTGGAAGCGCGCCCTGCGAAGGAAAGGGATCACCGCACGTCTCGCCTCGTAGATCGGTCCTAGGAAACCCCCTGGATCGATGTCGGCCAGCACCAAGAAACCGCCTGGACGCAGAACACGTGCCGACTCCGAGATCACCTGGGCAGGCTCCTGCACGCTGCACAGTGTCGTCACCATCAGGATCGCATCGACGCTCGCGGAGCGAAAGGGCATGCGCTCCGCGCGCCCTTGAACGACCCGGACGCTCCGCGCCTTCGCCAATTTCGCCATCGACAAGGAGGGCTCGAGGCCGAGCCGGACGCCCAAGCGGGATGCAAAGCGACCGGTACCCACGCCCACCTCCAGGATCCGGGGATATCCTGGCAGGAGGCGACGAATCGCCGCGAGCTCCGTCTCGTAAGCTTCGGCATGCACGTCGTACCAGGCGTCGTAGGCCCGGGCCGCCGCATCGTCGACGCCGGAGAACCCTTCGTCACTCCTTGAGCGCCCGCTCTTCAGCCTTTGCCCGCGCGTGGGAAATCCTCCGCCCTTCCACGATGACGGCACACGAAACGCCGCGGAATCCCAGTCGACGCCTGAACTCCTCGGCGCGTCGGGCCCTGCCTCCCCGGGAAGCCAAAGGATCATGGAACACGACCCGGTCTCCATCGACGCCTGTGATGACAACCCAATGGGGCACGGCTTCGTCGCCGACGAGCTGCGCGTCGACGAGCACGAGGGGAATCCATCCCTTGGACAGCCATCCTCGAACGGCGTTCAATGTGACCGGCGACACTTCGTCGGGGATCCCGGCCGCTCTGCAACGTCGCCTCACGTCCTCGTGCAGGGCCACCGCCACATCGCGGTTCGGCTCATCAAGGTCGAGCCGGAGGCAGTCCAAGAGCTCGACGGTCTCCGCGTTCCCCTGGGTGCGGACTTGGAACCCACGACGGTGCGCCGCCAACGCGAGGCCCTGGCGGCTCGATGCGTACGCCTCCACGAGGTTCGCCTCCCTCCAGAGGTCCACCTCCAGCTCCCGGGATGCCTCCAGGGATGGGTCGAAATGTCGCATGGCCATGAGGAGGCACGCGGGGCCGCAGGTGAAGTCGAAGCTCTGGCGGTGGAACGGGACCTCGGCCGCTCGGAGATCGCGGAGCCTGCGTTCCGTCAGAACACGAGCACCTTGTCCGCCCACAGCGTCCACTCCGTGACTTCGTCTAGAAAGCTGCGCCTCGTCCCTTCGGCGAGATCCCCGTCCTTCATGCCGCGCGCGTCCATGCACGTGCCGCAGACTCCGACGACGCCTCCCTGCTTCGCGACCGCTCTGAGCATCGTCTCCACGTTGTAGTAGCCTTGGGGCACGGTCTGGCCCGCCTTCGCGCACGAGGCCCCGTCGCCGACGAGGAAGACCCGCACGTCCGCCTCGCGGTCCTTCTTCCGGAGGTTCAGCGCGAGCCGCAGCGCGTTGTAGGCGCGCTCCGTCCCATAGGGCGGATCGTTCACGATGAAGAGGATGTTCCTCACGATCCCCTCTCCTGATCCTCTCGCCGAGGAGCTCAGTGATGGCTCCGGCCCTCCCCGAGGTCTTCCAACATCCTCAGGTATTCCTCGCGGCTGATTTCCCCCTTAGCGTACCTCCTGGCCAAGGTGTCCCTCGCGTTCTCGTCGCCATGCCCTGAATGGCCATCCATGCATCCGCACATACCGCACATCGCCTCACGACCTCCCATTCCTTGCGTCACACGCCGCTCCCATGGACATCGCTCTCACCGTCCGTGATCCTCCAGGTCCGTCCGAACCCGCAAGTATTCGTCCCTGGAAATCTCGCCCGCCGCATACCGGCGCGCCGCGATGGCGATGGGGTCCTCGGGCATGTCTTGGCGGTGCGTGCCCATCCCGTCGTGAGGCATCATCGCCCGCATCGCGAGCACCATGACGAGCGACATGACGACGATCATGAGGATGGGCATCAGCCACCATCCGGGCCCGACGAGGGACGTCATGAACGCCGACGCACCCGTCGCGAGGGCGACGACGATCAGGAGGCCGGAGGCTCCCGCCACGGCGAGGAGGAGCCAGCCCAGGCGAGGCCGGGGACCCATGCCCATCATGGCCTGCGGCCTCCTCCCGCCAAGACGGCCCCCGCCCGCAAGCTCTCGACGAGGGTCTCGCGGATCAGGTCGAACGCCCTCAGGACCTTGGGGTTCGCCACGCGGTAGTACACCGTCGCCCCCTCCTTTCGCGAAGTGAGGACGGCCCGGTCGCGCATCACGATCAGGTGCTTGGAGACCGTCGGCTGGGCCAGGCCGAGCGCCGCCGCGAGGTCCCCGACGGACGTCTCCCCCTCCCGCAGGCGGTTCAGGATGCGGATGCGCGCGGGGTTCGTGAACACCTTGCACATGTCCGCGTGCAGCCGGTCCAGTCTCGAATCCTTCTCGATCTGCATGGATATTCCGATATTCCCCTCTTGGCATATAGTCTTGCCCGTCACCCGCCGGGAGAACGCCCGTCTCGGTCAAACACCTGGGCCTCGTCGCCCACAGAACCAGGGGGTCATCCGGGGCGATCGTTGCGACCACGGCGGAGGTCTTCGCGTATGTCGCCAACGTGGTGCAAGAGTCGACATACAGCTTGAGGGATCCCCGGTTGAACGTGGCGGGCGACGAACCTCCAATTGGGCGTCAGATCAATGGTGCCCGATCAGGATCCATCCGGAGAGGGACCGCCCCGACTTTCTCCGCGTGCTTCTCCCGCTTCATCCAGCGGTTCCCCTTGGGGACGTACACCCACACGCTCTGCTGGCGAATCGTCTCCGTCTTCCCGCCCTTCGCCATCGGTCATTCTCCAGTTTCTTGATTATCTTCGCCCGTGTCTGATTCTTGTCCGCACAGAGCGATCCGCCGACCTGCCCGATTTCTCCGGACCTGATCCTCCCCGATTTCTCAATCGACGGTGGCAACTTGGAGGCCGGGTATCGCTGAATAGTCTCGGTCCCGCGTTGCGAGCGGCAGACCGCGAAGAAGGGCATGGCTGGCGATGAGCAGGTCGAACGAGGGCGGCGTCCGACCCGTCGCCCGGAGGCGGACATGGAGTTCCCCAGCGAGCTGGGCCATCGCGGGAGCGAACGGGTCCACGTCAACGGAGGAGAGGAGTTCATGTACGCCAGCCCTGCGGCGCGCATTCGTCGCCCCCTTCCAGAGTTCCCAGGCCGCAAGTGCCGGCACCTGGAGGGGGCCTCGACGTCTCTCCCTTTCCAGGAATTCCGTCGCTCTCGCGACGCCGCGGAGATGATCGATCAGGACACTGGAGTCGACGACAATGCCCGGCGTGAATCCCAGCTCCTACCGCTGCCGTCGGCGCCCCTCGATTGTCGCAACGGACTCCTGCCGCAGGGCTGCGACTTCATCATCCGTCGCGTCTTCCCAGCTCCCCGCGCTGGAGCGAATCCGACCTGATCTCCGGAAGTGCCGCTTCACGACTTTGCTGAACGAGTCCCGGGTGTCGACCTTCAGGGCCGCGAGAATCTCATAGGCCTCTTCGTCGAGGGTGACAGTTTTCATGTGTTCGTGCAATGGATGCACGGGGGCATAAGTCTTGTGCCGGTCGGCCGTCTCCTATCTGCTGGGGAGCCCGTTAGCCGCCGTAAGTCTCTTCGCTCAACATGAGGGTCCTTCGTGGGCCCGACGCTCCCGTCGACGCATCCCTGAATCGGGATGAGTGCCGTTCCCACTCACCCACAGAAAGGGGTGAATCCGAATGCGTGGGCCAGGATTCGAACCTGGGAACCCCTGCGGGAAGGGATCTTGAGTCCCTCGCCGTTGACCGGGCTTGGCTACCCACGCGGAGCCTTCGAAGCGGACCCCTTCCTATAATCCTTCCGGGGTCGTTCTGAATAGAGGGAAGGCCTAAGAGGGGTCCCCGCCATCGCTCGGCCCGGGGATACCGGATGGCGAAGTACTTCTCGACCGAGTTCTTCCAGGAGCTGGTGACCCGCCTGGTGAAGGACCCGGACTGGCTCAAGGGCGCCGCGAAGGTCACCACGAAGCTCATGATGACCGTGACGGACCGCGGCGAGTCGACGATCCTGGACGTGCAGGCGGGCCAGATCACCGCGCGCGCGGCGAAGCCGGACGACCCCGCGGACTTCAAGTTCGAGGCTCCGTACGAGGTCTGGCTCCGGGTCGCGAAGGAGCGGAAGGACATCCAGAGCCTCGTGCTCCAGGGGAAGATCAAGTTCCGCGGCCCGCTCGCGAAGTTCATGCCGATGCAGCCCGCCCTCGTCCGCATGGAGGCCGTCGCGCGGGACATGCCCGCCGAATTCTAAGCTCTGAATCATTAAATACCGCCGCCCCGCTGTCATCGCCTAAGGGACCCGCCATGGTCGAGTTCGAGCTCACGGACGAGCAGAAGCTGATGCAGAAGACCGCGCACGAGTTCGCGGAGCGGGAGATGCGCCCGGTCGCGCTGGACTACGACAAGAAGGGCGTGATGCCGATGCACGTCGTCCAGAAGGCGCACGACATCGGCATGGACACCGCGTTCATCCCGGAGAAGTACGGCGGGGGCGGGATCACCTCGACCCTCACGCACTGCATCGTGATGGAGGAGCTGAACTGGGGCTGCGCGGGGATTGCGACGGGCCTGATCGGGGCGGGGCTCGCGTACCTCCCGATCATCCACATGGGGACGGAGGGGCAGAAGGAGCGGTTCCTCCGGCGGTTCTGCGGGGTCGAGGCGAAGCTCGGCGCCCTGTGCCTCACGGAGCCGGACGCGGGGAGCGACGTGGCGGCGATCTCGACGACCGCGGTGAGGGACGCGGACGAGTGGGTCCTGAACGGGACGAAGCGGTTCATCACGAACGGCGGGATCGCGGAGATGCACGTCGTATTCGCGACGATCGACAAGAGCCTGAAGCACTTCGGGCTCCGCGCGTTCGTCATCGACAAAGACACCCCCGGGCTCAAGATGGGGAAGGTCGAGGACAAGATGGGGGTGCGGGCGAGCCACACCGCGGAGGTGCTCCTGGAGGACTGCCGGATTCCCGAGGAGAACATGCTCGGGTCCGAGGACTCGGGCGCGTTCGTCGGCGCGATGAAGGCCCTCGAGGCCTCCCGGCCCCTCGTCGCCGCGGGCGCCGTGGGGGTCGCGCGGGCCGCGTACGAGTGGGCCCTCGACTACAGCCGGACGCGGAAGGCGTTCGGCGGGCCGATCGCGAAGAAGCAGGGGATCGCGTTCCTGCTCGCGGACATGAAGACGAAGGTCGACGCCGCGCGCCTGCTCACGTGGCGGGCCGCCTGGATGCTGGACCAGGGGATGCCGATGAACAAGGAGGCGTCCATCGCGAAGCTGTACGCGGCGGACATCGCGATGGAGGTCACGACGGATGCGGTCCAGATCGGGGGCGGGACCGCGTACATGAAGGACGAGCCCGTGGAGAAGTACATGCGGGACGCGAAGGTGTTCCAGATTTGGGAGGGGACCTCGCAGGTCCAGCGCCTCGTGATTTCCCGGGAGGAGATCGGGGAGCTGTAAACGCCGGTCGCGGACGACACACGGACGCAAGGAAGGTCCCGAGCCGGCCATGAAGGGTAGGCCTCCGGGTTGATCTTCCCCGTCTGTCAGTGGGACTATATATCGCCGTCCGGCGATGACGGGGAAGGTGCCGACTCCCGAACCATCTTCCCTTCCACCGCTTGTGGACCGTCAAGAAGAAGTGGCCCGGATAGCGGAGGCCTTGGACGCGGCCGAGCGCGGGGAAGGCCAGCTGCTGCTCCTCCGCGGCGAGGCGGGATGCGGCAAGACGCGCCTCCTGCGGGAAGCCGCGGCGGAGGCATCGCGCCGGGGTTTCGTCACCGGTTTCGGGACTGCGCTTGCGGAGTCCGTGGTCCCGTACCATCCGTGGCAGGAAGCGCTCCGACGTCTGGGTCTCGCCCGCATCCTCGAGGAGGCTCCACCGCCAAGAATCCTCGGGGGGTACGTCGTGACGTCGAAGGGTAAGATCGTCGCTCGCGCGGAGCGGAAGGATGTCACGTCCAAGCTTTCCGAGGCGGTGTCCGCCCTCCGCGTGTTCGCTCGGAGGGCCGAGGAATACCATGCAGCCATCGGCGAGGATGGGAATCTCTCAACCCTGTCCTTTGGAAATCGCCGGATCGTAGCCCTGCGAGGGGATGGCCACTCCGTCGGGGCGGTCATCGAGGGCCGGGAGGATGAGGCGTTCCTCGCTGACTTGCATCGGATTCTGGAGGAGGCTGCCTCCTCTGCTGGCAAAGCGCCAATGGAGGGAGGCAATGACGGAGAGGGACCGAAGGCGGTTGAAGAGGCGTTGCGCACCCTCGTGGAGTCGGGAAAGTACGAGGGCACGGACTATTCCAGGGACGACCCGAAACTCCGCCAGGCCCGCCTCTTCGATCAAGTCGCTCTCGGGCTGACCCGAAAGGCGGGCCTCCATCCTCAGCTTGTGGCAGTGGACGACCTGCAGTGGGCCGATCCCTCGAGCCTCGCGCTCCTTCGATACGTGGCACGGAACGTGAAGAACCATCGCCTCCTCTTGGTCGGCGCGTACCGAGTGGAAGAAGCAGGGTTGCGACCGCACCTGCGGGAGGCGCTGGCGAAGATGGACCAGGAAGGAGTGCCCGCGGGCCTCCTCGTTCCCGGTCTGCCTCGTCCGGAGATGCGCCGACTTGCCGAGGTCTTTCTGGGCCCTCACGCGCTTCCGGGGGACTTCCTGGAACTGCTTTGGCACGAGACCCAGGGGTATCCCCTCTTCATCCGCGAGGTCCTCCGGGGATTGGAGGGCGAGGGGGTGATTGATGTTCGAGGGGCCGCGAAACGGTTGGTACGCCCAATGGGAGAGCTCGCTATCCCGCGGCGGGTCCGGGAGGCAATCCGACTTCGACTCGAGAAGCTCCCATCGGGCGAGCGCCGGCTTCTGGACGCCGCAGCAGCATGCGGCACCCGATTCACGACGGCTCTATTGGCGAAAGTGTCGGGGGAGGAGGAGAGTGTGGTCCTCCCGGGCTTGGACAACCTAGTTCGAATCTATGGTCTTCTGCGATCGAACGAGAACGGATTCGCTTTCGACCATCCGGCCGTTCATGAGGTCGCGTACGAGGCCATTCGGCCCGACGTGCGACAAGCCTATCATCTGGAAGCGGCGCGGTGGCTGGAACTCGTCGGGGGACCAATTCAGGATGTCGGGGAGCACTACTATCGTGCGCGGGATCTCCGGTCAGTGGCAAAGCTTCGGGAGGCGGCGGAGGCGGCGCTTCTATCGTACTCGAATGCGGAAGCCGCAAGGATGCTTCGAGAGGCGCTTGAACTAGCGGCCGAGGGAGAACGTGCAGAACTTCTCGAGCGGCTCGGGAGTGTCTCCCAAACCGCCGGCGACTATGAAACGGGCCTTTCCGCCTACGGGGGTGCTTTGGAGCTCGTGAAGGAACCCCGAAAGAGGGCGGAGCTTCTCGCCCGAATCGGAGACATCCAGCAGAGGAAGGGTGACACGGAATCCGCTCTGGAGACGTGCCAGGAGGCTTTGCGAGTCTCGGGGGGCGAACCGTGCGAAGAGAGAGCGTTGGCGCTGAGAACGTTGGCCGAGGTGCATTTCAGGAGGGCAGATTATGTCCGAGCCAGAGAGGACGTTGAAGCAAGTCTCGAAATCAGCGAGAAACTCGAGAACCCTAGGCTGGTGGCTGCTGGTCTTTACTCCTTGGGGAACGTATGCCATGGACGGGGCGACCTAGACAGAGCCTTGACGTGCTACAAACGCAGCATGGAGATTGGGCATGAACTGGGCAATCAGAGGCTCATCGCAAACTGCCTCAATGGCCTCGGGGTGCTGTTGGAGGATCGCGCCGACTACGAGGGCGCGATTGAACACGCCCTCAGAAGCATGGCCATTCGGGAAAAGATCGGGGACACCATGGGCGTCGCGCATTCCTTGAACAACATGGGCACCGCGTACGAGCGTCTCGGCAACCTCGACAAGGCGCTCGATTCGTATGGGAAAAGCCTGACGATCAAGAGGCGGATCGGTGATCGGGTTGGTGAAGGTGGTGCTCTCGTCAATATCGGCAATGTCCACGCGTCCCGAGGGAATTTCGATGAGGCCCTGGAGTCCTATGCAATGGCCGCGTCAATCCTTGAGAAAGCTGGCGCCTTAGACTTTCTGGGGCGGTGTTACTTGAGCTCAGGCGACATCTATCTGTGGCAGGGGGCCTTGGGCCAGGCACTGGACCGGCATCGCAAGGCACTGGCAATCGCCGAAAGTACCTCGAACGCGTCACTCGCGGCCGAATCCCGCATTGGTCTGGGACTCGTCCATCTTGCACTAGGAGAGCCTGAAGAGGCCCTTCCCCTTTGTTTGCGCAGCTTGGGGGATTGTGAGAAATCGGGTCTGAGGTACCTTGAAAGCAAGATCCTTTGCGGGGTCGCAAGGGTCTATCTCGAGATTGGGGACTCGGATCGTGCGTTGGGCTTCGCCGAAAGAGCGCGGTCGCTGTCCCGAGAGATTTCCCAACCCTCCGAATCGGGGCAGGCCCATCGGGTCCTCGGTATGGTCTACCGCGAGCGTCAGGCTTGGAGTGATTCAGCCACGAACTTCGAGGAGAGCCTAAGTCAGTTTCTGTCAATCAGGATGCGACAGGGGGCTGCGGAATGCCACCAGGAGTTCGCCCTGATGTGGGCGGCGAAGGGAGACCGCGACCAGGCGCTGAGACACATCTGTTCCGCCATCGAGCTCTTCCGGGGGCTGAACTTGCGGAGACGAGCTGACCAAGCGCAGGCGGTGCTCCAGAAAATCGAAGCCGGTGATCCCCATCAAGGCCCGCGCCGGGCCAGCAAGGCAGCCAAGCCAACAGCCTCCGCAACAGGGCTCCCCGATAGGGCGAGGTTTTCACGTAACGGGATTCAGTAGGCACATCCGGCCTTTCGCGTTGCCATGGGGCGATTGAGACTAGGGCATACGTCAGCTCTGCTGGCCCGGGGCGGCATTTCGTGCGACGGAGACCGGCTCGTCGCGCGCGGGCGCGCATCGGGTTTGTTCGCACTGGCCCCTGTAATGCCCTCGCGGCGGAAGAGTCCGCGGGAGCGGCCGAAGGATGCACCCCATTCCCGGGGTCGACAGAGACCCCCGCGCTCAGGGAGCCGTCCAGGCTGCAGGACCGAGGCATCTTCACCTAGGAACCCAGCGAGTATGTAGTCGCCGCCGGGGGTCGGTACCGCCGTGCGAAGCCCGGGATTGGAAAGAGAGCACTGGACCGAGCCGGTGCACAGAATGCCCACGGACGATTGCATGGCCGTCGGCGTGACACCCGTGTTCATCGCGCTCGTGGTGGGATTCTTCGTCGCCGCGTTCGTTCCCGATGCGTTGGCGGTGGTGCTCGCGGCGACCGCATTGGAATCGGCTCCGAACCCCGGGTCAATGCACCCCCCGATGGAGCCGTCGCCATCGAGCTTGAGCAGCCACGGACCCCCGCCGAGGATGAAGCCGCCGTCGGCGGTCTGGAGGATCGCTACGGCGGGTTCGGCTCCTGTCCCTCCGTACGCATACTCCCATTGGACGACGCCCGAGTCACTGAGCTTAAGGACCCAGAGGTCCGAGGGGAGCCGGAGTCTCCGAGGGCCACGTACCCGCCGCCAAGGGTAGTCTGGACGCCCGAAGACCTTTGGCGGCGAGGGAGGGTGCCCCCGGAAAGCTCAGGCGGCAACAGAAGCACAGACGCTGGGCTTCTGGCATTCGTTCAAAGGATGCTGAAGGGGCAAAGCCCTCCGGGCTCTTGGCGCCTGCGACGCGGCAGAGGGAAGGGCTATAGGCGCGCGAGAGAGGTTCACGGAGTGCGTTGGAATCCTCGAGAAGCTCGGTGCCGGACTCGATGTGGGCAGCATATACGAGACGTGGGCGCACGCAGAGCGGTCCCTGGGGGACTTGGGGCGGGCTCGAGATCGACTATCCAAGGCCATTGAACTCTACGAAGCACACAACGCACCCAAGAGGCCGGTCCACGCGCGCAAGTCCCTCGAGGAATTCGAGCCATCGGTCGGCGGCCGAACTCCCGAACCCCACGAGAACAACTCGCCGACGGACCCCCGCCGCCAATCGACGCGGCGGCGCTCAAGCAGGAATCCACAAAAGGCGCCCAACTCTCCCCCGGCAGTGGAGCGAGGTTTCTGGACCAGGAGGCCCCGAACCCATTCGCCTCAGGCCGGGTCCCATCGCTTCCACCTGAGATAGTTTCGAGTCGTCGTAGCCCGATGAAGACCCGCTGTGAGGTGTGCAGGGGAGCCGTCCTTGTGTTACGCGGGTTCACCCTTTGTGGATCGCGATGCTCCCACCGCCGATCACGGTCGTGCGGTCCGCGAACTCGTCACTGCCCCACTGGTTGTCGTACACGACCTGCTCGGTGAGGGGGATCCAGATCTTCATCCGGAGCTTGTCCTGCCCGCCGCCGCCCGGGAGCTGCCCGTCGATCGCGCTCAGCAGGAACGAGTAGCCGCCGACACCGTTGACCGTGCCGTGGCCCTTGAACTGGCACTTCGGGCCGCCGCAGACGAGCCAATCATGCGACGTACAGCGGCAGTTTCGGGTCTGCGACCTCGAGCACGAATTCGATTTGGCTCGTCGGAATCCTTGTCCCCTGGACCTAGCCCCCATTCCGAGGGCCGCACCTCACCGTTCGCGAGGCCGGGGGCTTGTGCGCGCCGTGTTGCGACGTGACCCCCGGCCGCCCCTCATCCCTAGCTCGTGCACTGGGTGCTCACGGTCGCGATTGTGGCCGTCGGCGTGACACCCGTGTTCGTCACGCTCGTGGACGGGGCCACCGCCTTCGCTTGGTTCCCGGAAGGTCTGATGGTGGAGCTCTTGACTACGGCGCTGGAATCGGCTCCGATCGCCGGGCCGGTGCACACACCGGGGTTGCCGTTGCCCTCGAGTTTCATTACGCCGAGGCCCTGCGGCCAAGTCCCCACGAGGATGAACCCGCCATCGGGGGTCTGGTGGACAAAGCTGCCGCCGTTTGTTCTTATCCCGTACATCTTTTGCCATTGGACGTTCCCGGCGGAGTTCACTCGGACGACCCAAGCGACATAGTTCACCCCGTCATACATGTGCCCCGCAAGGACGTACCCCCCGTCCGAGGTCACATCGGCGGAGAAGAAGTGCTCCACTCCGTCTGGTGTTCCGTACGACTGGTCGTCCGGTGTTCCGTACGACTTCCGCCACTGGACCTTCCCAGCGGAGTCCACCTTCACGACCCAGCCATCGTCCTGCTCTTCCCCGTAGAGGTAGATGAGGTTCACCAGGTATCCTCCATCCGGGGTCTTCAGGACTTTGGGGTTCTCCCGAAGCTGTTCCGCACACAAATAGCCGCCCCCGCCGGTACCGTAGATCTTCTGCCAAGACAGGGTGCCAACGTTGTTGAGCTTGAAGAGCCAGGCGCTGGGCAGTCCCCAGACTGCTACGCTCCCCGCGACGATGTACCCGCCGTCGGAGGTCTGCTGTATTGAGGAGGCGCACTCATGCGTTTTGTCTCCACCGTACGCCTTCTGCCACACCACGTTCCCCGCGGAGTCCAGCTTCATGACCCAGGCATCCACAGCTTGGTCGTAGGCAACCCCGGGCCGATGCGAAGTGGAGTAGCCCGCGACGATGTACCCGCCATCCGAGGTCGGCTGGATGTCTCTGAGAAGGTCGCTCCCCGCGCCTCCGTAGGCCTTCTGCCACTGGACTCCGCCGAGCGCGTCCAGCTTCAGGATCCACGCGTTCAGGGAGCTCGGTCCGGCGGAAGTCGGTCCGCCGGGACCGAAGCTGTAGGTCATGGCGAGGATGATGTAGCCGCCGTCCGACGTCTGGAGAATCTTCTCGGGTCTGTCCCTTCCCACTCCCCCGTACAGATACTGCCATTCGATGGCGCCCATCGCGTCGAGCTTCAGGGCCCAGAGGTCCCAGTTCCCCCCCGCCGGACGGGTCTCTCCGAGGACCACGTACCCGCCATCTGCGGTCGGCTGCACGGAACTACCTGTGGCATTCGCCGGGCCACCGTAGGTCTTCGCCCACGTCGTCACGGTCGCGGCCGCGGGCCGCGCCACCAAGGGCGCGGTCACGGTCGCAAGCAACGCGACGGTCATCAGGGCCACCACGATCAGGGACTTCGTTGCGTTCGTCATCGATCCACCTCTCCGCTGTTCGTCCTTCTTGGGCTGCCCATCGGCAAGCACGGACAAATACCACGACTGACATGGCCCGCCAAAGCGTGTCAGCAGCCCTATCCAGGGGCGGAAGGCGGTGCCGTCGTGCGGGTGCTCGAACCGCGGATCCTGAAGCTGCTCACGTTCCTCACGCGCAAGCAGGCGTGGCTTTCCCCGCCGGAGATCGCGCGGACGTTCCGCCTCGACGGCGAGTCCGTCAGCAGTCGGACGCTGTTCCGATGGTTCGCCCTCCTCGAGGAGGAGCTGGGCCTCGCCTACTTCCCCCACCCGCGGATGAACCTGCTCGGTCTCGCGGACGTGCACGTCAACATCCAGGGCCTCCGGAGCCCCGCCGTCCTCTCCACTCTCCCGTGGGCCTACTCGTTCTGGGTCGAGGTAGGTCTCGACGGACGGGCGTTTCTCAGCCAAGACTATTGGATCCCGGGCTCCTCATTGAAAACGTTCCACGACTACTGGATGGCGGCGAAGGACCTCGGCCTCGTGCAGACCGCAGACGTGCTCCCCGTCCGCAACACCCACTTTCTGTTCTCGCCGTTCCACGAGGTCATCGACGAAGACGGGCTCGTGGACATCCAAGAGGAGGTGGACAACGAGCACTTCTCGGGTCTCCTGCGTACCCACATGAAGGAACATTATGAGGTACGCGTCGGGGACCGGATCGCGGCTTCGCCCCTCGTCATTCCGCTCGTGCTGGAACACCTGTGGCGACATTGCTCCTCCCGCGAGGTCTGGGAAGCGATCCGCGCGAAGGGAGCGTCGTACATCCTGAAGCACGCGCGCGGTCCATTCGCGAAGGCGATGCGAAAGGAGGGCGCGGCCCTCAAGCTACTGCAGGAACAATGGGCGGATCTCCTGCGACACTTCAATGACGTCTTCCTGCAGCCCGTCGTGTTCTGGCCGCCGGGGTTGCTCCGTAACGCTCCGCTCGTGAGTTTCACGATTCGGGTCGACTCGGACGAGCGGATCGTGGATTTGGCGGATCGCGTGTCCCAGCGATCCGTCGTGACCGCTGTGATGCCCGAGTCGGGGACCGGCGGGCTCTGCCGGATGTGGTGCAACCCGCCGAACGAGCAGCTGCCCTCCGTCCTGCGCTTGATCGGGGACTGCCACCGGGGCCCGAAGCCTCCCGTCATCGGCGTCGCGGATCTCCACGCCACGCGAAAGGCGACGCACCCCGGGTTCCTGGGCTTCGACTGGCAATCGTTCGACGTAGCGAACTCCGCGTGGCGGTTCGAGGGCGAGGCGTACCTCGACCGACTGAAGGGTCTCAAGCCGCATCCGGGCTAGCGTGTCAGTCGCCTTCTTATAGGCCGATGACACGGGACGGAGGGAACGTGTCGGTTGGGGTACATGGGAGAGAACCGCGTTTGGAGTCTCGTGGTCGAGCACGAACGGCCGACTGGA
>Ga0209521_10002697_pt1 | contig 14458 bp, 12 predicted proteins | sample Rifsed19ft4_FD_184016 | JGI IMG/M metagenome (GOLD analysis project Ga0209521, IMG submission 184016) | Soil microbial communities from Rifle, Colorado, USA - sediment 19ft 4 (version 2) | ecosystem: Environmental > Terrestrial > Deep subsurface > Rock core/Sediment | place: Rifle, Colorado... | reverse complement strand
CGACCCGAAGCGCCCGGACTGGCCGGAACGCGACCGCTTCATCCTCAGCAAGGGGCACTCCGCCATCGGCCTCTACTCGACCGTGATCGTCACGGCCGCGGTCAGGCCCAGGACGTACCAGCCATCGGGTCCGGATCCCATCGCGAGGACCCGATAGGTGAAGGTCTGTCCAGGCTCGACGCTGGTGTCCACGAAGTAGGTGCTTCCCGGATCACCGACCACACCGATCAGCTCGGTCCCGTCGTTCAGCGGGTAGAGCGGGTTGGCGTTGGTGGCCGATCGCACGACCTTGTAGGCGGCGAACCCATCGGCTCCGCAGGCCTCCCAGGCCAGCTTGATGCCGTCGGCACCCTGGACCACCTCGAAGGCCAGCGCCTTCGGCTCGGCCGGCGGGGCGGAGCACTCCTTGAAGACACCGTCCACGTTGCTGGCGGCCTTGACCACGTACCCGGCCTCCCCGTGGCTCACGGCGAAGACGCGGTAGTGCAGCTCCTTGCCGCACGGGGCACCGCTGTCGAAGAACTTGGTCGCCTCGTCCGGACCGATGACTCCGACCAGCTCGTCGTCCTCGCCGCCCGGCCAGGTCACCGTGGCGTCGCGCGAGCGCATCAGCTTGTACTTCTCGAAGGCGCCGCCGAACGCGGTCCACTTGACCACGATCTTGCCGGTATCGGCGTTGACGAAGGCCTCGAGCTGCAGGTCGCCGCTGGGCGCCGGCTTCTCGGTCGGCTTCGGGGCGACGGGCTTGGGCTCGGCTGGCTTGGGCTCGGCCGGCTTCTCGGTCGGCTCGGGCGTCGGCGTCTTGTCGGAAGGCTGCCAAACGGGCAGGTCCTTCGCCTCGTCGAAGTCGGCCACGGTGCCGTCAGACTTGTCGGTGTCGCCGGACGGCTTGTCGGCATCGGCGTCGCTGCCGCCGTTGCCCGCCGTCTTGTCGTCAACCTGGGCGGTGGTGGCGTCGGCGTCGTGGTCGGCCGACATCGGTCGCAGGACCGATGCACCGAAGGTGATGGCGCCCACCATGAACAGCGCGGCGAGCGCGGTCGTGGCGGTGCTGGTCAGGGTGCGGAGGATGCGTCCCCGGTCGGAGTGCTTGTCCATGGTGCGTGCTGCTCCCTCGTATGAATGCTGGGCGCGGCGCGCCCGATGACAACAACAGAACGAGGGGAGACGCCGCGGATTACGCCCGCAGGGTGGTCCGGTGGTACCGGTTTGGGGGAGGACCTTGGGGCGCGGGACCGTGGCGCGGAGCCGGCGCGATCCTTTCTCTGCTGCTCCGCATCCGAGCGCGACGGTGGCGCGACCAGGAGGGATCGGCGAAACTCGCGGCAATGCTCAACCCAAATGCCGTGACCCTCGCGCCACTCGAGCTGATTCTGGTTCGGCACGCCACTCCCATCGAGCCGTGGAGCCCCGGCTGGGAGGAGCGCGATGACGACCGGCCGCTCACGCTCGAGGGGCAGCGGCGCGCGGACGAGCTTGCCTTCGAGCTCGACGCGTATGACCTCGACGCGATCTACAGCTCGCCGTACGCCCGCGCCGTCCAGACGGTGGCTCCCACCGCGGAGCGCCGCTCGATGGAGACGCACCTGCTCCACGACCTGCGCGAACGGCGCCTGAACGCCGGCCCGCGCGACGACTGGGCTGAGCTCCTGGCACGCTCCTGGGCCGATCCCGACTTCTCGCTCCCCGGTGCCGAATCCGGTCGGGCGGCTCAGCTGCGTGGGATGGGGGTGCTCGATCTCCTGCGAGCGCGCCACGCCACCGGCGGGCGGCTCCTGGCCGGCAGTCACGGCAACCTGATCTCGCTCGTCCTCCAGGCGCTGGAGCCCGCGGTCGGCCACGACTTCCACCGGGCCATGCCGATGCCAGCGGTCTATCACCTGCAGCACGACGGGATCGGCTGGCGCGTGCTCGGCGGGCACGGGTTCGCGGCCCTGGACGCGCGCAACTAGGAGGCGGACCCGCTAGCGGGGAGGCGGACCCGCTAGCGGATGCGGGCGACGGTCAGCCCGTCGGCGACCGGGAGCATGACCACGTCGACCCGCGGGTCGACGGCGATCTTGGCGTTCAGCGCCCGGATGGCAAGGGTGTCCTCGTCGTTGACCGATGGATCCGCCACGCGACCGCTCCACAGCACGTTGTCGATGGTGATCAACCCCGCGGCGCGGACGAGGCGCAGCGCGCCTTCGTAGTAGGCGTCGTAGTTCGCCTTGTCGGCATCGATGAAGGCGAGGTCGTAGCTCCCTGCCTCGCCCGCCGCCAGCAGGTCGCTGAGCGTCTCGACGCCCGGTCCCAGGCGAAGCTCGACGCGGTCGGCGACGCCGGCATCGGTCCAGGCGCGGCGGGCGACATCGGTCCATTCACGGCTCACGTCGCAGCAGGTGATCCGCCCATCGGGTGGCATGGCCAGTGCCATGGCGGTCGAGGAGTAGCCGGTGAAGGTGCCCACCTCCAGGATCCGACGGGCGCCGATCAGGCGGACGAGCATGGCGAGCGTGGCGCCCTCCTCGGGGGCGATCTGCATGCCGGCGTTCGGCATCTTGGCGGTCTCGTCGCGGAGGGCGCGCAGCACCTCGGGCTCGCGGACGCCGACGCTCAGCAGGTAGGCGTGGAGCTCTTCGCTCAGGCCGATGGAGCGGTTGCTCACCGCGATGGCACCACGCTGCGTGAGGATGCCTTGGCCGTGGGGGGCTCGGGAGAGACGTGGGCCTGCACCGGCACGAAGGCGGCGCGGTAGGCGGCAACCGTGGCGGCTCCACCGCGCTCGGTGAAGAACTGCTCTGCTGCGGCGCCGGCGGCAGCGGCTTCGGGGTCGCGTTCGCCGGCCAGCATGCCCCATGTCAGACCGCCGAGCGCCTCGCCGAGAAGGTCGCCGGCGTCATGCTTGGTCTGCAGCGCGTGGCGGTACCCGGCTCTCGCCTCCTCCCAGCGTCCCTGGCGGGCTGCCTGGCCGGCCTCGGCCGCGGCCAGGATGGCCCCGGTCAACCGACCGCCACCCTGGACGTCCTGGACGACGCGCAACATGCGGATCGCCTCGGCCAGCTCATCGCCCAGGCTGCCGGCCACCGCCGCGGCCGCCGCAACGTCCGGTCCCTCAATGTTCCAGTTGGGATCGGAGGCGGCCTCGAGTGCCTGGCGCGCCGCAGCCGGCCAGTCACCCCCAAGGTACGCGAGGAAGGCATTCTGAAGGCTCCCGGACGCGGTGACGATCTGGCTGTCGAGCTGGGACGAAATCTCGGTGGCCTTTGCGCGCTCGGCCGCTGCGCCGGCGCGATCGCCCCGCAGTGCCGCCAGCCTGGCGCGCAAGCCGGCGAACCACAGGGCGAAGAAAGGAGGCACCACCTCCCCCTCCTCCAGTGCCTGGATCTCGTCCATCCACGCGCCCCACTCGCCAGTATCAAAGGACATGCCCGCGAGCGTCGCAACGAACTGGTAGACGAACCCCTGGCTTCCCAGACGAACGGCCAGCTGATAGCTCTCTTCAGCCAGGGCCACGGCCGCACCGAGGTCTTCGCCGGCGATCACCCCCAACAGGTTGTTCCGGGCGCGCAGGGCCGACGCGGTCAGGGCGTGTCCGTCCGCCTCGGCGGCGGCGCCCCGGAGCGTTGCGGCCCCCTCGATCGAGCGCCCGGCGTGCAGCATCGCGGTCCCCTTGTTGATGAGTGCCTCTACGACCGGTCGCACGAGGCGCTGCGGCCCCGCCAGCGCGAGCGCGCGATCCGCCGTCGAGATGGCCTCGGCATGCCGGTTGGTCATCATGTAGACCCTCGACAGCTCGGCCAGCAGGGCGGCGTACTCGGCAGACGTGTCGATCGCCGCACCCTCGGTCAGGGTTTCCTCCATGACGGCGACCGCCTGCGGCTCCACCTTCGAGGAGGTGTAGTGGCGGCCCATCCAGGTCGCGGCGCGGACGACGCCGGCCAGGTCACCGAGACCGCGGGAGAGGTCGCGCGCAGCTCGGGCGTGCTCGATGCCGGCCTCGTAGTCCGAGGTCTGGTCGCCGAGCTCGGCGGCGCGCAGGTAGAGATCCGCCTGCTCCGCCGGATCGGCGGTGATGGAGATCGTCTGCTCGAGGTAACCGACCGCCTGGAGGTGCGAGTGCAGCGCCGCCGCCCGGTCCGCGGCAGCCACCAGCGCCAGGCGCGCCTGCGCCGCCAGCGCATCTGCCTCCGGGCCGGGGCGGGACGCCTCGTGCGCGGACAGGTAGTGGCTGGCGAGCACGCCGGCCGTCTCCTCCTCGCCGAGCGCCTCCAGGTGGCGTGCTGCGGCGAGATGGCGCGTACGTCGGTCCGGACGAGCAAGCGAGGCGTAGGCGACCTCCCGGACGACCGCCTGCACGAACTTGTGCTGGCCACGCTCGGGCGACCGCGGGTCCGCATCCACCGTCAGCAGTTGCCGGCGCACGAGTCGGTCGAGGCGGTCGGCCAGGGCGGACGGCTCCTCCCCTGCCACCGCCGCCAGGGCCTCGGTGGTGAAGCTCTGGCCGAGCACCGATGCGTCCTGGAGCAGGGCGCGATCCTCGGGCAGGTTGGCGTCCAGGCGGCTGGCGATCAGCGCCTGCAGGGTCTGGGCAACGCCGAGCGAACCGATCTCCCCGGTGAGCCGGTACCTGCCGTCCTCGGCGACCAGCAGCTCGCGATCGAGCAGCATCCGGACCGTCTCGACGGCATACAGCGGGATCCCCTCGGCGCGCTCCACGATCGAGCGCAGGGCCGGTGCCGGGATGCCCGGAACAAGCCCCTCCAGCATCTCCGCGATCTGTGCGTCGGCGAGCGGCTCCAGCGTTACCCGGGTAACGCTGCGCACGCTGCTTCCCCAGTCGGGACGCCGCTCCATGAGCTCGGGGCGGGATAGCGCGACGACGAAGATCGGTTCGTTGCGGGCCCAGGTCAACAGGCTCTCGACGAAGTCGAGCATCCCCTGGTCGGCCCACTGCAGGTCGGTGAAGACCATGATCACCGGCGCCTGCTCCGCCATCCGCTGGAAGAAGGTGCGCCAGGCGGCAAACAGCTCCTCGCGGCTCTCCGACGGCAGCTCCTCGATGCCGAGCAGGCCGGCCAGGCGAGGTGCCAGCAGGCGTCGCTCGGCGGCATCGGGGACGAACTGCTCGAGCATGGCGTTCAGCGCCGCGCGAACGGTTTCGTCATCGTCGCCTTCCCCGATCCCCGCGCGCCGCCGCACCATCTCGACCAGGGCCCAGTAGCTGACCCCGTCCCCGTACGACGGCGAGCGACCCTCGTGCCAGTACACGGTCTCGACCACGCCGTCGAGGTACTTCTCGAACTCCCAGGAGAGCCGGGTCTTGCCGATGCCGCCTTGACCGATGACGCTGATCAGCCGCGACTTGCGCTCGCGACCGGTCGCCTCGAAGAGGTCCTTGAGCAGGCGCAGCTCCTCGTCGCGGCCGACGAACGGCGGCTCGAGCAACTCCGAGCGTCCAGCGCCGCCGCGGCGCGCCACCACCGCGATGGCCCGCCAGGCGGGAACCGGCGCGGCCTTGCCCTTCATCGCCTGCTCCCCGGCCGGCTCGAACGCGATGGCCGTCGCGGCCGCGTGGTAGGTCGCCTCGCCGACGAGCACCGTCCCGGGTGCCGCGGCCGATTGCAGTCGGCTGGCAGTGTTCACCAGGTCGCCGGCCACCATCCCCTGGTTGGTCGCGCCGATCGTCACCGCGGCCTCGCCGGTGAGCACCCCGGCCCGCGCCTGGATGGCGGCACTTCCGTCGGCGATGCCGGGCACCGCGGCGACCAGCTCGAGCGCGGCGCGGACCGCGCGCTCGGCGTCATCCTCGTGGGCGGTGGGCGCTCCCCAGACGGCCATCACCGCGTCGCCGATGAACTTCTCCACGGTCCCGCCATGTCGCTCGATCACGCCGCGCGCGACGTCGAAGTAGCGCGTCAGCAGCTCGCGGGTCTCCTCCGCGTCACGGTTCTCCGACAGGGTCGTGAAGCCGACCAGGTCGGCAAAGAGGACCGAGACGAGACGACGCTCGGCTGTGGATTCGGTCGCTGCGGCGCTGGCCGCCGGGGTCGGGGCCGGGGCGGCCGCGGCATCGGTCCGCATGGTGGCTCCGCACTCGCCGCAGAACTTCACCGATGCCGGGTTGATGGTGCCGCACGCCGCGCAGGCGACGCCAAGCTTGCTGCCGCACTCGGCGCAGAACTTGCGGCCTGCCTCGTTGGGCGTGCCGCATGTGGAGCAGACGACCGGGGCCAGATCCATGGGAGAGACACCTTAGCGAACACGGGCCGTCATGGGAAGTTCCGCGCTACGCTGCGCGGCATGCGCGATCGCCTTCATCGCCTCGGGTATCGGGTCGTCGGGGTGGCCGGCGTGAACCCGATTTCACGGTGGCTGCACCCGCCGCTGTACCGATGGACCGGCGGCGCGTGGCTGCTCGGCCGGTCGCTCGGCAATCTCACCATCCTGTTGACCACCACCGGGCGACACAGTGGGCGGGCTCGGACCGCGGCGCTGTGGGCGTATCCCGATGGCGACCGCCTGGTGGTGGTCGGCTCGAACGGCGGCAGCCGGCACGTGCCGGCATGGGTGCTCAACCTGCGCACGACTCCCGCCGCGGTGGCGCAGGTGCGTCGGGAGCGCCGCCCGGTTCGTGCCCGCGAAGCCGGCGACGACGAATACGCGCGGCTCTGGGCGCTGGTGAACGCCGCCTACCCCGGGTACGAGGCGTACAGGGACTGGGCGCATCGAACGATCCCGCTGGTCGTGCTCGAGCGCACGTAGGCTCGCCGTGCGCCGCAGCGCGCGGCCAGGCCGGCCGTTTGACAGCCGTTGCGCGGGCGGCGTAGGCACGCGATGGCTACAACGGCCAAGAAGGGGCCGATTCCTGGCCTCCGCGGTCATAGGCTGACCAAACGGCCATGCAGAGGGCGGCCGGCGGGCGATCTTGGCCGTTGTAGCCACGGGGTGGGGGCAAAGTCGGGGATAACCGGGCCGTAAGGCCGCGGGCCGGATGATCGGTCCGTGGCAAACCGTCTGACCCGCGTGGATGAGGCGCGGCTCGTCGCCCGCCGATTGGTGGCCGAGCAAGGCGCCGACCTTCGCGAGGCACGGGTTGCCGCGGGGCTCCGGCAGGCGGATGTCGGCCGAGCACTGCGGAGGTCGCCGTCGTCGATCGGGCGGCTCGAGCGCAACACCGCGCGGCGCGTCACTGTCGAGGATCTCGCGACACATGCCGCGGCGGTCGGTCTGCGCCTGAGCCTCCAGTTGTACCCCGGGACCGGGCGGCTCCGCGACGCGCGCCAGCTCCAGATGATCAACCGATACCGTGAGATCGTGGCGCCCGGCGGTTGGGCGATCGCGCTCGAAGTGCCGGTCGGACCGCCGCCGGATCTACGGGCCTTTGACCTCGTGCTCTCTCGACCCCCGATCCGGGTGGCTCATGAATTCCTGAGCCGGCTCCGAGACGTTCAGGCACAGATCCGGCCGCTGATGCGCAAGCAGCGCGACTCGGGGATACAACGGATCATCCTTGTCGTTGCCGGGTCGCATGCCAACCGTCGTGCGGTCGCGGAGGCCGGTTCGGTCCTTCGGGAAGCGTTCCCTCTCGCCACCCGGACGATCCTGGCGGCGCTGCGCTCGGGACGCGATCCGGGCGGGAACGGAATCGTCGTCATCTAGCGTGCCGCGAGGCCTCGTGCTGTGAGTGGCGTGGCGCGTGACCTGACTGCCATCGTCATCCGATGGCCACAACGGCCAACATGAGGCCGATGGTTGGCGACTGCGGTCATGGCGTGACCAAACGGCCATGCAGTGGGCGACTTACGGGTGAACTTGGCCGTTGTAGCCACGGGGTGACCACGGGGTGACCACGGTGTAGCCACGGGGTGACCACGGGGTGATCGCGCCTGACACGGGTCGGGGCAGCAGTGGGCTAGTGGAGCCCGTCGAAGAGCGACTCCTCGCGGTGGCCGTCGAGGATGCCGCGGGTCGGCCATCGGGTCAGCACGAAGGACTCCGGCGTCATGGCGAGCCGCTGCAGATCCTCCGGAAGATCCAGCGCCCACCCGAAATCCTGGAGCTGCGTGCGATGGCAGGCCATCCCCGCCCGCTTTTGCGCCAGGAACGGCTCGACGTCAACGACCGCGGTGATCTCCGACGCCGCCGTCCCGAAGACCGACGGTTCCTCCCCCGCCTCGACCTGGTCGATCACCTGCCGTGCCGCCTCCACGTTGGTGGGGTTCAGCGCATCGGCCTCGCCGGTGAGTGCGTCCATGTCGAAATCCCACGGCAGCGGAATGCCGCGGCCGTGCATCTCCTTCAGCAGGGCGATCCAGGCGTCGCGGTTGAAGGCGACCTCGTAGAACTTGTCGATGGCATGCGCCGCGCCCGCCTCGGCGAATCGGGACGGGTCTGCCGCAGCCTGCATGGCGGCGACCGCCACGCGGTGGGCATTGATGTGATCGGGGTGGCCGTACATCCCGTCCGCGTCGTAGGTGACCAGCACGGCGGGTCGGGCGGCGCGGATGATCGCGGTCAGACGCCCGGTCGCCTCGTCGAGGTCGGCCTGCCAGAACGAGTCGGGGTGCGCGTTCGGCTCGGTGTCGATCATGCCGCTGTCGCGGTAGCCGAGCCGATGCAGATGCAGCTTCCCAGGGCCTTCCCCGCCGAGGATGGCAAGCGAGCACGCCAGCTCGGCTGCACGGATCTCCGCAATCCGCGGGCGCGCCTCCTCCTCGGCGAGGTCGGGGTCGTGGATCTCCCCCTCCTCACCGCCGGTGCACACCACGAGGTCCACGCGACGTCCCTCGGCCACTGAGCGGGCGATCAGTCCCCCGGTGCTGAAGCACTCGTCGTCGGGGTGGGCGTGGACCAGCAGCAGTCCGCCGGAGGTGCTCATCAGGCGGGCGCGCTCTTCGGGGCCGCCGCGTGCTCGTCGCACTCGCACATGGCGCGCAGTTTCAGGTAGGTGAACAGGCCGGTGTCGTGGCCATCGGCCCAGATCGGCGCCAGGGCGTATCGGCCAATCCATTTCACCCGCTCCACCGTCGTCTGCTGCGGGTTGAAGTAGGTCTCCAGCGTGACGACGCCGGGCAGGTTCCCCTCGCCGGCGCACAGCGCGCACGGGCAGGCGCGGCGCAGGGTCTGCCAGTTCCACTCGCCGAGGTGGCCGTCATCCCAGCGGATCCGCATGCGGCGGGCGGTCTCGTCGAGCTCGACGCCGATCGGGTTGACGATCTCCTGCGCCGGCATCAGCGCGCCCTCACGGCAGCCACACCTGGCGAACGCCCAGCCACTCCGCGCCGAACGCGGCACCGTTGCTGGTCAGCGGCGACGGCGCCTTGCCCTGGACCAGGTCCCAGACGTACAGGTCCTGGCGCACGCCACCGCCTGGAGAGCTGCGGCCAAGCGTGAAGACCACCTCGTTGCTCGACCCTGCCCAGCGGACATGGCTGACCAGGCCGCTCACCTCCACCGCGGCAATCGTTGAGCCGGCACGGTTGCGCAGCGCCAGCGTGGTGACCGTACCCGATGTCTCGGCGAGATCGAGGTGGTACTGCTCGTCGGGCGACCACAGGATCGGCCGGCGGACGACCTCGGTCACCGCGCCATCGGCAGGGTCGATCCGGTAGATCGCGGGCGCAGCCAGGATCCACACGATCAGCTTGCCGTCGAGGGTCGGGTAGATGCGAACCAGCCCGCCGTCGTCCACGAACTGCGACTCGCGCAGGGCTGGGTCGGGGAAGGTGGCCACGTGGGGGAAGGTGATGGTGGCGATCGCCTCGGTATCGCCACTCGCGAAGTCGATGCCGAGGAGCGACGCGTCATCGTTCGCGCCGTTGCGCACGACCCGCATGGCGTAGACGGTGGCCGAGTCGATGCCGAAGGCGATGGCGTTGACCGAATCGGCCAGCGGCCGTGAATCCTCGCCCGGCGTGAGCGCCACGACGTTGCCGGCGATGATCGCCGCACCGTTGCGCCCATCCGGCGCCCAGGTGTAGGCGGTGACGCCCTGCGCGGCCTGCGCCACGGTGGTCGGATCAGCGGCCGTGCTGAAGTCGCGTCGCAGCAGCGAGACGGGAGCGGCCGCGGTCGCGCGATTCAGGTAGACCATCTCGAGCGCGCCGTACGTGGGCGGCGGTGTCGGGGTGGCGGTCGGCAGCTCGGTCGGGACCGCCGTCGGCGAAGCGGTCGGGAGCGTCGAGATCGAGACCGATGGCTCCACGGTCGGGGTCGGAGACTGCCCCACGCCGGTCCCGTCTGGCCCGACGAAGATGAGTGCCAGCAGCACGATCACCATGCCGGTCAGGGCCAGGATCAGGCCGATCAGCCAGGGGACCGCCTGCTCGGCAGTGGTCGGCCGGCGCCGGTCGCCGTCCTGCCGCACGTCCCAGGATCTGCGGTCGCCGGAATCGCTCGAGAAGTTGGTCCACGACTCGCCCGCCTCGGTGCTCGGGGGAGGGACCGCATCCTCTTCGGGATCGGTGCCGGCATCGGCCTCGCCGGAGTCTGCGGAGTCCGCACTCTCGCCGGTCAGGTCGCGCTCCGGCCAGTTCGACTCGTCGGGCGGAGGCGGCGCGTCCTCGTGCCGCGGCTCCTCGTCGGAGGGCCACTGCGGGTCGTCGCCGTCGCGTGGTTCGGTCATCTGGCCCGAAGGCCTGCGCAGCCCCTCACGATCTGATCATAGCGAAGGCTCACCACCACGATCCCCACCACCACGAGCGTGGTGCCCAGCATCAGCCGCGCGTCCAGCAGTTCACCGAGGAAGAGGACGCCCAGTGCCACGCCGACCACCGGGAAGAGGTAGGTGACCATGGTGGCCACCGTCGTCTCGAGGTGGGTGAGCAGGTAGTAGAACAGGATGAACGCCAGGAACGAGCCGAGCAGGCCCAGCCACAGCACCGCCACGATGCTGCCGAGCTGGGTGGGGAGCGCCGGATCGGCCCCGGTGGCCAGCACGTAGATCCACATGTAGATGGCGCCAAAGGTGAGGTTCCCGCCGGCCACCACGTACCGCGGTGTCCCCTGGATCCGGGACCGCGAGTAGATCCCGCCGAGAGCGTAGGAGACGGAGGCAACGACCACCGCGGCGGCTCCAAGCAGGGCGAGGGCGTCGCCGCGGGCGGCGAACTCGCGAGAGGCGAGCACGGCGGTCCCGACGAACCCGGTCAGGACCCCGACCACTCGGACGAGGGTGACCGACTCGACGTGCATGATCATGCCAGCGATGATCAGGCTGAAGATCGGCACCAGCGAATTGAGGACCGCCGCGGTCCCGGAGTCGATGTACTGCTCGCCCCAGCTGATCAGGAAGATCGGCAGCGAGGTTGCGATCAGGCCCAGCACCGCCAGCGGAGCCAGCTCACGCGGTTGCAGCGAGATCCGCTGGCCCGTCGCACGCAGGTAGAGGAGCATGGCAGCCGCGGCGACGGTGACCCGGTAGGCCACCAGCGTGGCGGGATCCATCTCCTCGATCCCGATCTTGATCCACAGGAACGAGGATCCCCAGATCAGGCCCAGGCCGACGAAGGCGAGCGGAAGGACGCGCTTCACGCTCCGGCCGCTCGCCGGAGAACCCATGCGCCGATCCAGCAATCGAAGTCCGACAGGTGGGCCAACGGCGTGTCTGACATTCCTGATCTCCTGTCGGGGATGTGGGCCGCGTAAGATGGCCCGGCGTAGGGTAGCGCGAAGGAGAGACCGATGCCGATGGTGAAGGTGGCGGCCTGCCAGATCGATCCGCAGCTCGGCGAGGTCGATCGCAACCTCGAGCGGATCGAGCGCTGGGTGGTCGATGCGGCACAGGCCGGGGCGAGCCTTGTCGTCCTGCCGGAGGCCGCGACGACCGGCTATGCCTTCACCTCGCTCGACGAGGCGCTCCCGGTCGCGCGCCGGGCGGGAGTGGTGGCGCCCGAGCTCCTCGCCGGGATGGCCGCCAAGCTGGCCATCACCATCGTGTGCGGGACGCTGGAGGCCGAGGGCGACGAGATCTTCAACTCGGCGCTGGTGATGTCGCCGGACGGCCGCCGCTTCAAGTACCGGAAGATGCACCTCCCCTTCCTGGGCATCGACCGATTCGCCACGCCCGGTCCGGACGCCCCATGGGTGGTGGAGGTTGCCGGCCTGCGGCTCGGCGTGCTGATCTGCTACGACCTGCGCTTCCCCGAAGCGGCCCGCGTCTGCGCCCTGGAGGGGGCCGACCTGATCGCGCTGCCGACCAACTGGCCGGCGGGCGTGAACTTCCACCCGGGAATCTTTGCCCCCGCACGCGCGGCCGAGAACCACTGCTACCTGCTCGCCGCCGACCGGGTGGGGACGGAGCGCGACGTGACCTTCATCGGCCGGTCGCTGCTGATCGACTACGACGGCAACCAGATGGCCATGGCGAGCGACACCGACGAGGAGATGATCGTCGGAGAGATCGACCCGGAGGCCGCGCGCGCCACGCACGTGCGGCGGCGCCCCGGCGAGCACGAGTGGGACACCATGGCCGACCGGCGCCCGGGGCTGTATGAGCGTCTGCTGCGACCCGCCGTGGACCGCCACCACCCGGATCGCTAGCGAAGCACGAACGCCGCGCGGTGAGCGCGGCGTATCGGTCCGGGGAGGTTCGGAAGGTCAGTCGGAGGCGGCCCACATGATGATGCCGGCCACGAAGACGCCCGAGACCAGCCCGATGAACGCGGCGAGCCCCTCCGGTCCCGCCCCGTGGACGGTCGGCGCGATGGCGTCGATCAGCTGGAGCCCGACGATCATGTAGGCGAGCCAGCCGACGCCGGCGACGGTGGCGATGATGGCGCGCTGGGTGCGGGTGATGTTCACGGGGCGCATCGTAGCAAAGTCGTCAGTCCTCGCCGCGCCCCGACTGGTCGCGGATGCTGGCCACGATGCCCGCGTCGGCGAGCGTGGTCACGTCGCCCAGCGCACGCTGCTCAGCGATGTCGCGCAGGAGGCGCCGCATGATCTTGCCGGAGCGCGTCTTGGGCAGGTCCGGGGTGAACATGATCTGCTTGGGACGCGCCAGCTTGCCGATCACGTCGGAGACGTGCTCCCGCAGCTCCGACCCGAGCGCATCCGAGGCCTCGAAGCCCGAGCGCAGGATCACGTAGGAGAAGATCGCCTGGCCGGTCATGGTGTCGGTGCGGCCCACCACCGCCGCCTCCGCTACGGCGGGGTGCGAGACGAGCGCCGACTCCACCTCGGTGGTGCTGATGCGGTGCCCGGACACGTTCATCACGTCGTCGACGCGGCCGAGCAGCCAGTAGTAGCCCTCGTCGTCGCGCTTGCAGCCGTCGCCGGCGAAGTATCGGCCGGGATAGCGCGACCAATAGGTCTCGACGTAGCGGTCGTGGTCGCCGTAGATGCCGCGCAGCATCGCCGGCCACGGGCGCTCCAGCACGAGGTACCCGCCGCCGCCCAGCGGGACCGAGTTGCCGGCCTCGTCGACCACGTCGGCCTTGATCCCCGGGAAGGGGAAGGTGGCGCTCCCCGGCTTGGTGGTGGTGATCCCCGGCAGCGGCGTGATCAGGATCATGCCGGTCTCGGTCTGCCACCAGGTGTCGACCACCGGGCAGCGCTCGCCGCCGATGTACTTCCAGTACCAGGCCCATGCCTCGGGGTTGATCGGCTCACCCACGCTGCCTAGTAGCCGGAGAGAGGAGAGGTCGTCGCGGGCGAACTCGTCGTGGCCGTACTTCATCAGGGCGCGGATGGCGGTCGGGGCGGTGTACAGGATGGTGGCGCGGTACTTCGCCGCGATCTGGGCCCATCGGTCCTTCTCCGGGAAGTCGATGGCACCCTCGTAGATGATCCCGGTCGTCGCGTTGGCCAGCGGCCCGTAGACGATGTAGGAATGGCCGGTCACCCAGCCGATGTCGGCCATGCACCAGTACACGTCATCGGGCTTGATGTCGAAGATGAGCCGATGCGTGGTGGCGGTGCCGACCAGGTAGCCGCCGGTGGTGTGCATGATCCCCTTGGGCTTGGCCGTCGTCCCGCTGGTGTACAGCAGGTAGAGCAGGTCCTCGGAGTCCATCGGCTCAGGCTCCGCGGTGGCCGGCTGGTCCGCGGTCAGCTCGTGCCACCAGTGGTCGCGGTTCGGGTCCCATTCGAGGGGGTCGCCCGTGCGCTTGACCACGACACAGTGCTTGACCGATGGACTCCTGTTCATCGCGTCATCCGCGCTCGCCTTGAGGTGCACCGCGGCGCCCTTGCGATAACCGCCGTCGGCGGTGATGACCGTGGTGCACTGCGCGTCGTCGATCCGGCCGGCCAGCGCATCGGCGGAGAAGCCACCAAAGACGACAGAGTGCGGGGCACCGATCCGGGCGCAGGCGAGCATCGCGATCGGCAGCTCGGGGATCATCGGCATGTAGATGGCGACCTTCTCGCCCTTCTTGACGCCCAGGGAGCGGAGGGCGTTGGCCATCCGGCACGTCTCTTCGAGGAGTTCCCGGTAGGTGAGCGTGCGTGTGTCGCCCGGCTCGCCCTCCCAGTA
>Ga0209521_10002695_pt1 | contig 14466 bp, 15 predicted proteins | sample Rifsed19ft4_FD_184016 | JGI IMG/M metagenome (GOLD analysis project Ga0209521, IMG submission 184016) | Soil microbial communities from Rifle, Colorado, USA - sediment 19ft 4 (version 2) | ecosystem: Environmental > Terrestrial > Deep subsurface > Rock core/Sediment | place: Rifle, Colorado... | reverse complement strand
CCGCCATTGAGCGCCGAGAACAGGGCGATGGCGTCCGTGTCCTTCTTACGGGCCACGGCATCGCCCATCTGGCGGCCGACGATGGCGAACACGTCCTCGTTCTCCTGGCGGACGAGCTTGTCGGTCAGGATGACCTTCAGGCCGATCTCGCTGGCGGTGAGGTCAACCGTGGTCATCCCGATGTCCTCGGTGTCCACAAGGTCAACGCCGTCCACGAGATCGCTGGCGGTCATCTGCGCGACTTTGGGCACCGTCACCGTCTTGTTCCCCTTGCCGAGCCTGAAGTGCTCGACGAGGTTGATGACGGGCATGTTATGTTCCATCGTATAGCGTGCCTTCTCGATCACGATCCCTTGGGCGTTTTCGAGTTGGCCCGTTGTGGCTGTCTGTATTGACATCTTTTACCTCTTTGCTTGTTCGTCGTCGAGGATGCGCCGGTACTCAGCGTCCTCGGTGGCAGTTCCTGTTCCTTCCCTGTACCTGTCTCGAAGGTAGGCTTTGCGGCCCGTGCCCGCCGTGGGCGTACCCGTAGGCGTCTTTGGCGGGATCGCGCCCTTGAGCTTGGCCAGGCCGTCCTTCTTGCCCTCTAGGGCCTTGTGGTGCTTATCGAGCTTGCCCATGTCCTCCATAGCCAGCTCGTACCCCTTTTCCAGTGCCTTCTCGATGCTTAGGCCGAACATCTCCTTGAGGAGCGGCGTGCGGCTGCCCTGGCGGTTCGCGGCCTTGAGTGCGTTGCCAAGCCGTTCGCCCTCAGCCTCAGTGAAGCTGGCGGCGATCAGGTCCTGGCCTGTGAAGGCTTCGCTCAACTCGCGGTTCCAGGTTGCCGCTTGGCCTGCGACCCAGGCGTTACGGTAGCGGTCAATGGCGGTGTAAAGGCCCTTGGTGTCGATGCGACCGTCGCCAGCCTCGATGGCCGTCTGAGCCTCAGCCATGATTCTGCCGATGTCGCTGATCGCGGCGCGGCCGTCGTTCAGGATGCGGTCGGTGTCCTCCTGTTGGGCACGTCGCCGCTCCTGCTCGCCCGTCACACTGTCTACCGCACTCTGCCGTTCCCGCCGCAGGAGTTCCTTCAGGTACTCGGAGTCACCCGCGCTCAGGCGGATGACTTCCTCCCTCACAGCAGGATCGAGCGCCTTGATCTGCTCCTGTATCGAGGGTTCGGCTGCCTCTGGCGTTTCCGCCTCGGCTGGCTCCTCGGCTTCCGCAACGGCCTCCGCTGGCTCCTCCGGTGGCTCAGGAGTCTCGGTCTCTAGCGAAACCTTGCTCTCCGCCTCCGCCGAATCGGCTGGCGTAGCCGGTGAAAGCTCTGGCGCCTCTGCTACGGCACTCTCTTTGGGCATGACTCCTCCAAAAGAACAGGGGCCAAACCTCGGAAGGAATGGCCCCTTCTGCCGATACTATACCCAGGCAGGGTTTAAGCTGTCAAGGCGTGAACGTGGGCAGCGCCAACCCTCCTGTGCCTATCGTGACTGGCTCCAGGCCCAGCGTAGGCGCAACCGTCCCTCGCCCACGGGCGATGTCGGCCTGGCTGGGCGGCTTATAGCCCAGTTCGATCAGTAGCTTCGTCTTGTCCGGGTTGCGGCGCCGGTAGACCGTGCGCTCGCGTTCGATGAGTTCTTGGAGGCGACGGTACTCTGGCGGCCAGAAGCGCGTGTTGGCGGCGTACTCCGGCCCTAGCCCCTGGGCGGCGGCGTTCGCTTTCGCGTCCTCCATCGCCTGCGTCCTGTATGTCGAGTAGGAAGGGGCTGCCAAGCCCAGGCGTTGCTTGTTCGCCTCGTACACGGTATCAGGTATGTTGAAGTAGTCCTGAAGCTGCTGCTCCTGCTGCCAAATCTCCTTCTGCTTCGGTGTCCAGTACTGCTGAATGTAGCCGATGGCCTGCTGCTGCTCAGCGCCTGGCAGCACTGCCAAGGCTGCGTCGCGGGCTGCATAGAAGCCGTCCCAGTCAACGAGCCCTGTATCCTCTGACGTGTAGTCCTCGACCTTCACGTTGTAATAGGCTTGGATGGCCTGCCCGATGCTACCAGGGGCGTAGTTCTCCTCCTCAAAGACAATATCGAGCGCTTGGTAGATGCCTTGAACCCGCTGATAGGTCGCAGCCGAGCGGTCATCCGCCCGGGCTCGCCATACGTCTATGTCCATTGCGCCACTGTCGAGGCGGGCGTCATCCTTGGCCTGATCGGACATTTGGAGGCCACGTACCTCGCGCCGGAGTGCGGCTGCCCTAGCCTCAGGTGGTCCACCGTGCAGTTTCAGGTCAGCGTCGAGTTCTTTGCGGAGAGCCTGCACTTCTGGCGCAGCGTCTACCTGGGCACGAACTGCGGGGTTCGCCTGACGCTCTTCTTCGGTCACACCCATCTGCGCCATGACTTCGGCTCTCGCAGCCGTCATACGGTCGTAGGGCGTCTGATAGGTCTGGACACCGACACCGAGAATGGCCGGCGCGGCGAGTAGACCGCCCAACAGCCCTTCGCCTCTCATAGCGTCAACTACGTCCTGAATGAAGATCGGGGCCAGTCGGTTGAATACCTGCGCCCTGATCATACTCGGCGTTGCTGGCATCAGTTCCTCGCCAAGAAACGTCTGATTGCGGAGCACGTCTATGGCGAAGCCTGCCTGGGGAGACAGTTTGCCCTGCACGAAGCGACCGATACTGGTGAGCCGATCTGCGTCATAGACGAAGCCCGAAGATGCCTTGCGATCACCTGTGGCTATCTGCGCCGCGTAGCGCACAATCGGCTGCCAGCCAGCCCAGAAGTCGATGCGAGTCTTACCAATCCGAATCTTGCCGAAGTCCGTGGAACGGGGGTCGAGTTCTACGTCAGCCAACCCTGAGAACTTCAGGAACCCCAACATCGTCGCACCTGCGCCAATAAAACTGGCCATCTCCTCGGCGGCTAGCCGACGCACAGCGGGCGACGTGCTAAATAGTTTCAGCGGATACTGGAAACGGCTCAAGGCGAAACGGGGAGCGAAGAAGCCTGCGCTAAGCAGGGGCGAAGCACGGTTCAGTGGACCAAGGGAACCACGACCGCTGCCCTTGTTGATCAGGTCGGCGAGTTCCATGTAGTCATTGAGCGTCTTGCCCTGACCCTGCCACTTGCGGGCGATGTTGTAGTAGATGTCCTTGCGGAGTTTATTCAGAAATGTCACATAGCCGCGTTCTGATGCCTTCGTTAGCTGACCAAGAACTGGGATTTTATGGAGGAGACCGGAAATCCAGACTTCCTCACGTGCGATCAGGCTACCAGCAGTGCCGCGCTCTGCGTGAAAGACGGCGTTCCAGCCTTGGATTGCGTCATCGTCATAAAGACCAGCCGGCACCTTCCGTAGCATCTCATCCACTTGACCTGCAACCTTCTCACTGAAGAAGGCCCTGAACTGTGTCGGAATGTTCCCGAACAGTTCTTTAGGATGCCTAATGAAGATACCAGCCTGGCGCAGCGTTGCTGAGAAATCGGCAGAAGCCATAACAGCGCGCGGGGTGTTCAGCAACTCAACTACGTTGCGCCATATCTTGGCACTGAGAGGCCGTTTCCCAACCAGTGCTGTACTCAGCTCTGGGCCAAAGACCCTCTCCAGCAACTTGATCTCGGCACGCTGCGGAATCTGCCCGCTCAGCACCTTCTCTAGAGCGACATAGCCCTTCGGGTAGTCGAGCGGTTTGGCTCCCCAGTCATAGTCTACGAGCATCTTGAACAGGTCTGTTACCTCTTCCTGACGAAGACCGAGTTCGGGAGCCTCGAAGGCGGCTGTCGGCAACTCTCCGCGAAGCTGGCCAAGTGCGACTCGGCCCGTCTCCCGTGGGGCATACTTCCCCGCCTGGCCTGCCTCAACGACACCTCCCACAGCCCCAGCACGGCGGCGCATTTCCTCTGCGCGGAGAACCCGTGTCTGCTTCTCTATCCGCTTGGCGTTGTTGATCAGTTCAACGAGCCTCGCTGTAGGATCACCACCACCTATGGGCGGGATAGCCACAGCCTCAGCGGGTACGGCTTCGGGCATCGCCCCAGGAATCCTCGCGGCGGGCATGGCTTCAGGGACGGCGGGTGCGCGGGCGGCGGGCGCCAACTCCTCTGGCGCAGTGGCAAGCCGCCGCCCGATCAGCCCAGGGGCACGAGTCAGGGCTGGGCCAGCGAAACCACCAGCAAGCTCAGCAGCCATCTGTACCTCTGGCGGCGCACCAACTTCCTCGGCGATACCACCAGCAATGCCAGCACCCACGACGCTCTCGGCTGCGATGCGCGCACCCGTAGCACCGAAACCCACACCGGGCACCAGAACGCTAGCCCAGGTCGCGGGCGTACCAGCGATCTCCAACGTGCGGGCGACTGGCGCACCTACAATGGGCACCTGACGGGCACGCTCAGCCGCCCACTCAGCAGGCGGTATCGGCTGGATGAATGGGCCTGTCAGGAACCGCGCCAGCGGGTCACCCATCGGCTCGCTCGGTGGCAGCGGCCCCAACACCTGCTGGATGATGTTTGGGTCCTCGCCCTGCTCGCTCGCCGACATCAACCGCCAGTAACCTTCGGGCGAGACGTTACCTACCTGTTTTGCGTGCGCTGCGATGTCCGTGAGGCCGCTGTACTTGCTAGCGACCCGCTGCCGGAAGGTCGGGTCGTCGAGGATGCCCGTCTGTGTCGCGGTTCTGAACGTTCCCTGGAGGTGGCCCGGATCCGTGTACTCCGTGAGGAAGTCTGCGAACGTCTCGCGGCTCATGGGGGCCTGCGAGTTGATGTCGTTGTAGGCGCGGTCAAGGGCGATAAGCCCAGCCTGGTTCTTAACGTCGGCTATGGCCGTGCCGACTTCATCCAGCCCGACAAGCGTGAGGAGGTTGCTGACCGAGCCGAGGGCGCGCTGCTTGGCCTCCTGTTCCCTGCGCTTGCGCTCTTCTTCTTCGGCCCGCAGCTTCTCATGCAGAATGAGGTCAACGGTCAACATGGCTAGGCCAGCATTATCATCTGGGCAGGTATCCTTGCGGCCTGTCGCCTCATGTTGCATACCAAGTGGGTTAGTTGAAGGTTCCGCAAGTCATTGTCACCGCCCATTGATATTGGAACGATGTGATCGATGCTTCTGTCAGCTTTCCTAACCATGCGGCCGCAGATACCGCAGAGACCCCTTGACCGCTCGATGACATAAGCGACATCGGCCTGAGTCAGATAACCAGCAGCACGACGATTGTGGTCATGCGCTGTTCTCCTATCACGAGTCCTTTCACGGTTGCGGTAGTAATATTCGAGCCACTGCCGTCTAAGCCTTTGCCTGAACTCCACGTTTTTGACCCGCAGGCGGTACCATGTACGGGCATACTCGTTTGCCTTAGCACGGTTGGCTGGTCTTCCCCTGTGGCTAGCTATGATCTCGTCTCGGTGTCGCTCATAGTACCGCTGGGCCTTGGGAGATGCCCAGGTGTGGTTCTGTCTTGTCATTACAGGAATGATGGGGCTGCAGCAGCGCCTCGTGGTTGGAAACGGGCTACCTCGGCGAGATAGTTCGTGGGGTACAGTCCGGCGGCTTCGAGCAAGGCGAAGAAGTTTGACGAGAGAAATTCGTCTCCCGCCAGCGCCGCCAGCGTCTGAGGCGTGAGGGTTCGTGGCGCCGGCGTCTGGCCAGCCGAGAGTGCGCCGAGGTAGTCCTGTGACATGAACGGCAGGCCGCGCATGGCCTGGTAGAGCAACTGGGCTGCACGTGCCCGTGCAGTCGCGTCCTCGTTTGCCGAGCCTGCGCCCTCCACCACGGCGCCCGTCACAGGGTTTCGGTAGACGTTAGGGCTAACAACATTCAGGGGTCCTTGACCACCAAGTTGATAGCCCAACTGTTCCCACTGCCCCGTATCCGTGTTGAGCATGAACTGTTGGCCGGAACGGTCGGCAGCAACACCTGGGGATAGCTGGCTAGTGCCGGGGGGCGGCGTCGCCATAGCAATAGGAACTTCAACGCCTCTGACAAGCGTTACGCCCCTAGCACGACGAGCTGCCTCTACGTCCTCTGCGTAGCCCATCCTACGCCCCCAATGTCCTGCCGATGACGTTCCTCACGGTGCCACCGCCTAATAGTTGTAGTAAACGCGCCCGCCTAGCGGCCATGTCCGGCGCTGTGCCTACGCGCCCCGCGAGCGCGTTGCCCGCGAGGGGTATGGGCGTGGGCACCATTGGTGCGCCTGCACCAGCCGTAGGGTGCCACTGCCCAATCCCGCCATCCCTCACGGGCCAGCCCAAGGACTGGCGGTACGCCTGGATACGCGCGAGCAGGTCTTGGATGAACGCCTGCCTGTCTGCCGGTAGTGCCCACGGCACCTGGCCGGGTGGGCGAGGCTTTTGCACGCTCGGCGTGGGCCTAGAGGCCCTTGGCACCTTGACCCTGCCAGCTAGATCGCTGCCCCTCGGTCTCGTCGGTCGGCTAGGCACGTACTCAACCATGATCTTACCCCCCAAGGCTACCTATGAAGCCTTCAAGTATGTCCAGCAAGCGTTGCGTCTCGGCGCTCGGCCCCTGGGTTTCCGGCATCACATCCCAAACTGGGCTCGGCGTGATGCCTGCCGCCAGGTTCTGACTAATCGCAGTCGGGCCGCCGCCAGCCTGGCCTAGATACTCAAGGAAGCCCACGGACGAGCGCGGATCGGCGGCTAGTTTCGCCACGTCGAGCGTTAGGTTCGCGCGGTCGAGGTCATTGGCCATCAGTGCTTCGCTGAGAGAGCCCGCAAGCTGGCCGCGCAGCCGCTCCAGTGCGCCCTGATTGGCGATGCGCTGGGCTTCGAGTTGCGCGGCGGCGGACGCCTGGGCAGCCGCCAACTGCGTACTCGCGGCCAGTTGGGCGCGCTCCCCTGCCCCAGCCTCTTGAATCCGTAACTGTTCCAAGAGGTACTGCTGCTCCGCCAGCCACTGGTTGAAGAGGTCAACACTGGTGCCGCCGGAAGGGCCCGTGATCAGCGGACTAGCAGCCGCCGTGGTCGCGGCTCGCTGCGTCGGGGCAGCCGTGTAGGGTAGGATGTTGCTGCCTGTCGCCACGTTCACGTAGCTGACTGCTTGGTTGAAGGTAGCCTCCGATACTGCCTGGCCACCGCTATTGCGGACTAATTGCTGATAGAGCCGCGACTGTTCTCCTGAGAGACCTAGCGGAAATGCCATCTTACATCCCCAACAGCCCGGTCTGCTGACTCTGCAAGCCCTGTAGCCCCGCCGTAGTCTGCTGACCCGTCTGCATCAGGTACTTCAGCGCGGCGTCTGTTTCGGGGCTCAGACCTTGGGTAAACTGGCCGAAGTCGATGGACGCGACAGTCGGCATCGTCGAGCCAGGCAGCCCAGGAAGACTCGTCATGCCCGCTGGCACGATGTTGTTAATGAGATCAGTGAGCGTGTTGGCTGCGTCCCTCCGCTTGGCGGTCGCCAACTGGTCGGCGAGCTGCGCTGCATCCCACATGTTCTGGGCCATCGTGAACTTGTCGCTGAGTATGCCACGCTGCAAGTCCGCCTCGCCGGTCTCCATCACCGACTGCTTGTACGCCAAGTCTACCGGCTGCATCTCGGCGGCTCGCTGCTCCTCGCCCAGGGTGGCCTGTAACGTCGCCTGCTGCTGGAGCCGCACTAGGGCTGGGTCCATCAGCTCGGCCTGCGTTACGCCGCCGCCAGCCGCGCCGCCATCAGTAGCAATTACGCCAGCCGCCTCTTGTAGCCACTGAGGGGCAAGTTGGTAGCCGTAGGTTTGAGTCGCCTCATCGAAGATAGGCACATACAAGAGGCCGTCTGGGCCAATCTTGGTACCAGGAAACTGTGACGCTTGTGGCCCACCTACGGGATTTAAAGCCAATCCCAAGGCGGTAGCGCCCGCGCGCTGCGCGGGCTTAATGTCGCTCAGAATCTGTTTCAGGACAGCCCCGCTAGGGGCACCATCTGCCATGGATCACCTCATCGACAGCCGCTCAGTTTGAAATCCCATATGCGTAGGGCCGCCAGAGGCGTTTGCGCGTCCGCGAACAACTGCCACGCAGCGTTGCACCGCTCCTCTGAAGTGGGGACCCTAACCGTCACCTGCGTCTCCACCACCCTCTCAGGCCACACCCGCGCCCCCCATACTGCCCCCAAAGCCGCCGACAACCCCAGCAAGACCAGAACCGTTGCCACCAGGACTAGCCTTTTCACCATAGACTCCTTGGACGGCGAGTTCCGCGAGCACCGTGCGGCTGGCGGGAAGTGCTACTTCCGGCTCGCCCCGTCTTCTCCCCATGTTAGCAAAGTCCCGTAAATCGTCAAGTGCCCGCTCAGGGTCAGTGCGGGCGATAGTCCGCCATTCCTCAATCGGGCGGAGCTGGTAGAGAAGATACCTCATCTCCGGCGGCGGCGGCTCGGTGAAAGGCGGATACCCCGCCGCCATCACCTTGTCCACGAGATCAAACACCATATCGACAACGCGGTCGGCGACGCGCGTCACCATCGGATTCCAATACTGCGGGCTCAGGTTAGACATCAGGCCATCATCCCTGCCCCAGCCTGACCGCCAGTTGGGCCGACGGGCGACGGTTGCGGACCTGGCGGTGCCGGCTGGGAAAGCGTAGCGTCCAGCCCAGGACGCGCGGCTTCCATTGGTGGCCCTTGTTGCTGGGGTAGACCACTGATAGGCTCCCCCGTTGGGCCATAGATCGTCGGCTGAACCTGCGTTCGCGCCGCTATCTTCTGCTTGATCAGTTCGCGCGCAGTGTTGATCGCCTCCTCCTCAAGACTGTCGTACATCCTTTGTTCCGTGGCCCGGCGCACCATCTCCACGCCGTCCTCATAGCCGTAATACTCCTCGTAGAGAGCGATCTTATCGATCTCACCAGCTTGACTCGCCCTCCGACCCTCCTCAATGGAGGCGATGCGCGAGGACGGCGACAGGGACGATTGGCTCACCGTGATCTCATATTCGTCGATGGAGCCAATATCGAGCCCCGTCAGTTCTCGGCTTCTCTTGGTGCCTTCCTCGTCATGCGTCGTCCGTAAACTGCGAACGTAGAGCTTGTCGATCTGTCCGCCTGTAATCTCCTTGATCGCCTTGGCGCCGTCCAGGATCAGCGTCAATATCTTCTTGATGCCCTCGCTCTGGAGTTGGAGGGGCGGGTCTAGGTGCGTCATGGCGGCATCGGCAACAAGCGACTGCTGGTAGCCCGAACTGACACCTTCCTCGTGGCGCCCGACTAGGGCTGCCGGCGGGCGGTAGCGGGCCATCTCCATCTCTATCGACGCCTCGGCCTTGTCCAGTGAGTTCGCGGCATCCACGGGCGGCTCGAACTTGCTGAGGTGCCAGCCTGGGGTGACCGAGAATGTGCCGTCCTCGTTAAACGTCAGTTCCGGCTGCACCTCATCGCCTACCGGGCCAAAACTCTTATCAGGGTCTTTCTCAAAGCCAATGCGCGGCAGCCCCATCATCATGCCCAGGTTAATCCGGGCCGAGCGGATCATGTTCACGTCCTGGGCGATAGCGTACATATTCAGGACGAGCGGCTTCCACCTCTGAAGAAGATCGGTCGAGTTGGAGAAGTCGCCAGGGATGAAGACCCACGAGACGCGCTTGAACAGGTTGGGCCACTTGCCCAGGCCCCAGTTCTTCTCCTCTTTATCCACCCCGTTCAGGAGAACGTGGTGGACGTACTCGCAGTCCTCGACGACGGCCAGCTCCACCCTCTCGGCATAGCCGGCATCCCAGAGGTTGTCATAAGTGCGCGGCTCCTGTGACCGGAGCAGTTGTTTATTCGGCGCATTGTACTCCAGCCAGTAGCGGGTCCCGTCGCTCTCACTGTGCTCCTTGTTCAGCAGATCGCGCACGAACAGCGTCTCAATGCTGACAACCGTGGTCGGTTCCTTCTTGCGGTCGAACTCAGGGTAGACATTGAGGAGATCGGGGGTTTCGAGCACGAAGGGCAGGCCGGACGCCCTCAGAAACTCGTCAGTATCCTCCGCCTCAAGGGCGGCGTCAATCCAGTCCTGATCCCATGTCAGGTGCGCCGCCCAGCAGCCGTCGGCCACTTGAGAGTCCGTTCCCAGGAAGTGGGCGCTGGGCGAACCGCTGTTCATGTCCAGCCAGGCTTTGTCGAGAAAGCGCCTGATGTCCGATGCGGCCCCTTGGCCGGTAGCTGTGCCCGACTTAGCGAAGAGTCGGATAGAGAGAGGCGCCGCCACAAGACGGTTGCGGAGCACCGTGATCGCGTCGTCGATCTCGGCCGTCATGTGCTTGATGTGGACATTCTTCGACCAGCCGGGCGGCAGTGGGGGCTCCAACTTCCGCTGGCGGAGCTGGCGGCGCGTTTCCCTCACCTTGTTGGTGCCGCCGCCCGCAGTCCACATCTCGCGGGCCAGTTGCGCGGCTTCTGTGTCGCTTAGACTAACCATCTACCATGCCATGAGAGTTTGTTTCTCGCGCCGGCGGGCCAGTACGGGAATCCTGCTCGGCATCCAGTCTGAGAACCCCTCGTAGGCGCTGAGGGCCCGCTGTTCTGCGGCCACGCCGCTCTCCTCGTAGCCAACGACGGCGTACCGAAGGGCGTCAGGCCAGTGGTCGTTCATGGGCACGAGCGTGTCGGAGAACTTCTCCTCTGCGCTCCGCGACTTGTGGACGTAGCTCCTAAGCTCCCTGAGACCATTAGGGCAGCGACCGATGTCGATATGAACCAAGTTGTCGCGGAGATACTGCTGTGTGATCCGAACTCCCTGCTGCACGTCCTTGATCGGGCAAGGGCGCACATCAAAGGCGTTCTGCCTGGCCTCAAGGATGAAATCAACGGCTGTCGTCTCGCAGAACCAGGTTGCTATGGCGTAGCGTTTCTGCATCTGATCCATCGCCATAAACAGGTCGCTCATACTCGTTCTGCGTTGATAGAACTCCGCCGGGACCCACAACTGGCCCTTGTCTATGCCGCAGGGCACGAGGACTGACGGCGAAACGTCTCCGAGATCTATACCGCCGACGCCGAGCTTGAACTCTGGCTCACGGGGCGCCGTCCAATAGTTGCCCTCGTCAAACTGCGGGTAGACCAGACCCTCGAAAAGAGTGTACTTGCCGAGAAGTTCCTGCTCCTCGAAGTCCGTGCCCTTGTACTCCTCCTCCATGTGCCGGATGTAATCCTTAGAGAGATGTGAATTCTCGTAGATCGATACGACAAAGACCTTGAAGCCCTCCTTGCCGTCCTCGCCGAAGACTGAGAACGACCAGTCATAGCCCAAAGGTGTCCCTGTAGCCCAGAGTGAGTTTCGCATCCCACGCGGCGCAGGGTAACGGTGTGCCCCCAGGGCCACGCGGTAGGTCTGGTAGGGACAGTAAGAATACTCGTCGATCCAAATATCGTTCGTCTCCAGAGACCGCGTGATCTCAGGGTTGGAGGCGGTGAAGAACATCACGGAGGAGCCATTGATCAGAGTGAGTTTCTGGGGCGGGCTTGCCTTGTAGTCGGCGATGTGGGCAGGGTTTGTGAGTTCGAGGACACTCTGGAGAATACCCGACTCCAAGCGTGGGTAGTCCGGCGCGAGGACAAGCCCCTTCGTCGCAGGGTAGTTCCAGCGCCGCCGGAGCATCCTGCTCCAGCCACTCACGGTCTTCGCCGACCCGCGACCGCCGCGCGTCAGGAGAAACGGCGTCTCGTCATCGAGAACAAACTCGGCCTGCTTTGACGGCGGTTCCCCTCGCTCCAGCCGATCTTCCCAGTCAGGGTAGAGGCCAACATCGAGGACAAGCTGTTTACTCCCCCCCAACCTCAACCTCCTCTTCTAGCTCCACCGCCTCGCCCTCTATAGACGCTTGCTCCTCAAGTCGAAGGACTTGGCTATTGCTCGGAAGCATAAGAATGAGGGGCGGCTGGCTGCGCCCTGTGTGCTTGATCTCCTGGGGCGGCCTGCCCAAGCCATACTCCAGCATCAGCCTCAGGCACGTGTGGCAGGCGTTCTTGCGGCCAACGTGCTCCTTGAGCACACGAAAGGCCCTCGGCAGCGATGTGCCCAAATGCTGAACAATGATCTCACGGACATCATCGGACTGCCGCAGAACATTCCCCGTACCCTTGGGTCTTCCACCTTTGTTTTTCATAGGGTGGGCTGGGAGGGCCATTCTCACTAGCCCACCCAAAAAGAGGCCATTAAGGAATGGCCCCTTCAACGAGTACTATACGGGGGTACGGTTCAGGCTGTCAAGCGCACCTGCCCCCGTCGCTTCACCCTTTCCTTCCATTCTTCTTCCGCCATGCCTTCGACCGGCAGGCTGAATTGAAGTACATCGGCCTCAACTTTACCATCTTCCCACACCCACACGCACACGGAACCCCTGTAACGAGAACGTTCGCGTGACGCTCCCCCGACACGCCAGCGTTCGTTTCAGCCTTTTTCGTGACGCTAGCGTTCGGTCTTGCAACGCCAGCGTTCGCACGACTCTCCTCTGCTGCTCTGATTCTGCCAATCGGGCAGTCAGAATCGTGATCTGGCGGTGTACGTCCACAACCTGGGCATGTCTTCATATCTTAGAGTGTAGAACGCGAACGTTCGCGTGTCAAGCCCCTTACCCAAATTTGGCTGCCTATGGTAATACGAATCCCATAGCGGCGCGCATCCCGCCGCCTGCATCGCAGGGGAGGCTCTAGGGGGGGTGGGGGGTGTTGACAGAATGGCTCTTATGTCAACATAGGGCAGGGGGGAGGCTCGCACGCAGTAGGGGCGCTCTCAGACTCGGCTTGGCGGGCTATACCCCTATAGAGACCAGGGAGATGGTTCGCACTATCACTCGATAACGGTCAAGTAGTTGCGGGCTGGTGAGCCCGCAGTTTACCTTAAGGTCAATATGGAAGCTAGCTTGCTGGTGGTTCTAGCACGTTTGGCGCGTTGGCGGCAAGCCTCGGAACAGCGGAGCTGGTCGGCGCGGCCGGTTAGGGGCTGGTCGCATTCGAGTTCGTGAATATTGGGGTGATAAAGGGGTTGTAATGGGGGATGGATGGGAGTATGATCCTATCAGGTGGAACGGCGTAGGGGTCGATTTCATTTAGCAGCAACCCTAGCGAGTCGGCCCGTTCCACCGAACGACCCCCGGCGAGCTAGGGTTTCTGTTTAGGAAGGGGAAGGACGATGGCGACAATCAGCTACGTCGATAGGTGCAAGGGCTGGGTGACAGAGGCCAACGACACGCGCCATGACTGTGGCTGGTGCGACTTCCAGTCGCACAAACAAGTGTACGTTGACGCTACCGACAAAGATGAGCTGGTGGAAGAACTTAGCCTATGGGCACAGAGCAATAGTGGGAAGGTGGAGACGGGCTGAAATGAGCGCAACGTGCGGCAAGTGTGATAGCGATAAGATGATGATCACGGAGGATGGGGAATCAATGTGCCTTGTGTGTGAGATTAGCTTTCACGTTAGCGTAGAGGCGCTGATCAAGGCAGCGGTCGATTATATGGCATGGGCGGCCGGGGAGGGTATTGCAGAAGATGGGATAGGCCGATTCAATGCCTTCACGCTCGCCCTAGCGGAAGTGCAGCAAGCCAGAAACATAGACGAAACGGAGGCTTAGCGTCCGACGCCCGCGATACGCCCCTACGGGGGCGTGCGGCGGGGGCCGAACGGGAAGGCTCCGGGAGTAGGAGATCGGGCAATGGACAAGCGGGAACAGGACGAGCAAGAGGACGGGCGGTGCCGAATCTGCGACGACGAGATCGTTGACAGCGGCACGGAGGAAGAAGAAGCGGCGGCTGCAAAAGGTCTATGTGCCCGCTGCTATGAGGACGAGCAGGAACAGTAGCGGACCGCTAGGGCGGCCCGGCCGAGAGTCATAGGAAGGGGTGAGATTCCATGACTACAGAGACGGTGACGCTGCCGGCAGTGACACCAGCCTTCGCGGACGCCGTGTACCGGCTGGCGATGCAGGTGGGATGGCGCAATTGCGCGAAGAGGATAGCGTTCGGGGCGACAAAGCTAGACCCACAGGAGGAGGCGAGTAAGGGCTACACCGAGAGGCGAGCCGAAGTAGAGGTGCCGGAGCCACCACCAATGACTGCTCCGCTTGCTGACAGAATCCACGCGAGAATCGGCGACACGGTAGAGGTCAGTTTCGAGGGCCGACGACAGCCAGCAATCTTTGAGGGCTGGGAGGGGGCTGTAAACGACATGCTCCCTAGTGTCCGACTGTCAGATGGCCGCGTTGTTACTCTCCAAAGCGCCAAGAGGATGGCTGGTGTTCTTGAGCGCGGGTATGTGCCCGAACCGAATGGGAACGGGAGCGCCGCCGAACAGACACGGCCAGACCCTACGCCAGCTAGCAAGCTCAATGTGCCGGACAAGGCTGTGAGCAAGGGCACCATCGCAGAGGCGTGTTTCACGGGTTGCGAGGAACACGCGCCGCTCAATGATTTACCACCAGGACACGAAGCGCGTTACGTCGATAGGTGGCTGGGTAGCTGCGACGACTGCCGCGAGCTAACGCGCCGTGCGATGCTGGCCTACGCCATCTCGCGGCTG
>Ga0209521_10002694_pt1 | contig 14466 bp, 15 predicted proteins | sample Rifsed19ft4_FD_184016 | JGI IMG/M metagenome (GOLD analysis project Ga0209521, IMG submission 184016) | Soil microbial communities from Rifle, Colorado, USA - sediment 19ft 4 (version 2) | ecosystem: Environmental > Terrestrial > Deep subsurface > Rock core/Sediment | place: Rifle, Colorado... | reverse complement strand
GAGAAGATGATGAGCCAACGCACTTATTGCTAGAGTACACTATGCACGACAAATGGACACTTGCCATTCCAAGAGGACTCCTCCTCCTTTAGTAGGATCTTATGACATGCAGGTCAAGCAGGTTCAGCCCACACGCAGACGGTACGTTGTGAAGAAGGCCTTCAGCCGGTTTTATTGGCGGACCCTTTCGGGAAACTGGGATTGGCTACTAAGCCTCTATTTCGGTGAAATGTACAAATTCGAAAAGGGCCGAAGTCGCTAATTGGCGCTCTCGGCCAATGAAATCTTGTAGAAGGCCTCGGTTCTTGTCGGCAGTATTCGAGGAACTAGAAGGATATGCCTAGAAAGTCTCCTATCACAACGCCGACAAGGTAGAGGGCTACAGTCGCCCCGAGTATTATTGCAGTAATCTCAGTGAACTGTCTTCTGAAAACCCGGCCCGATATCACCGAGTCAAAGTATGTGATGAACGCTACCATGGTTACACCCGCTACAAGCGACGATACCAGTGCGATTACCATTGACCTTGTCAGGAAATAGGGCACGGCGAGCGCGGTAGCGGTCAGCATGTAGGTAACGCCCGTGTAGACAGCGGACCATCGTGCAGACCCGCTAAAGCCCTGTTTAGCCTGGGCGTAAGCCGCGGATGCCATGGCGATCGACGCCGCCATTCCCGCGATTACCCCTGCTAGACCAGCCAGCTCAGTCCGGTCGTATACTCCCAGTGACCCGGCGTGAATTGCCGCAACCTCCACAACAGCGTCGGCCAAGCCTAGAACGATGAACGACATGTACTTGACGCGTCCTTCTTCGATGCTGCTCATCAGAAGGTTCTCGTGTTCTTGTTCCTGTTTGATTATCTGCTCGAACCGTGCCCTATCTGTCTCAGGTATTAGGGAGTAGACTGCGCTGTACTGCTTGATGACTGCCTCTTCGTGTCTTTCAAGGAACTTGAGGGTAAAGGTTAGACCCAGAATCAACCTGATCATTAACACGAAGTATACTTTGAGCCTACCAACTCTAACGTCTTGCCGGGGAACGTATCTACTCCAAAAGTCATAGTGAGCATGTTCGGTCTGGGCGAGGCCGTTCAGAGCCTCTTTGAATCTCGGATTCTTCTCCGTTCTAGAGAGCGCCGAGTACACTGTATAATCAGTAAACTCGTCCTTGCAGGCTTGGGCTGCGACCTCAGCCAGCCCCGCCCTGCTCAGTGACTGCTGCATGTCTACTTCTCCGGTATCGAGCATGGTTTGCTAGTAGTCTGCTATCTCAATCCTTGGCTTTTCAAGCATCTGGTCAAGATGGTCTGCAATCCGGTGAATTCCCTCATCGATCCTCTCCGGATTCTCGGAGACGAAGTTGAGCCGGAAGTAGCCTCCGTTGCGTGGCATTCCGAACGCGCTACCGGGGACGATTGCCACTTTCGCCTCGTTGAAGATTCTCTCAGAGAAATCGACATCGTCCGGGACTCCTGGGAGTCGTATGAAGTAGTAGAAGCCGGCCTGGGGAATGACGAATCGGGAGTTTGGAATCCATTTTCGAAGGCTTGACTCCATCACGTCTCTTCGTCCCCTGTATGTTTTCAGCACTGTGAGAATGTATTCTTCCCGAAGAGTATGGTCCATGACGAACTCGTAAACCATCTGCTGGAAGAAAGGGGCTACGCAGAGGGTTCTGAACTGGTTGACCTTCTCCATCGCGTCTGCGAGCTGCAGACTCGAATAGTTGTAGCCTATTCTCCATCCCGTGGCCGAGGCGGTCTTGGAGAAGCTGCGGATTCCTATGAGGTTGGAAAGATAGTCCTGGAAGGGCGTAAAATCTCCATCGTACATCATCCGGTAGTAGCTCTCGTCGCTTACTATTCCGAGACCATTGTCCCCAGCCAACTCGCCAACCGTCTTTACTTCACTGCGGGACAGTATTCTTCCGGTGGGGTTGTCAGGGTTGATGACTACTATCATCTTGGTCTTGCCTCTCGTAATCTTCTCGTTGAGCGCGTCTAGGTTGAGTCGAAACTCGTTCTCTACATGTGTATGGACAATGCTGGTTTTGACCCCGTGAGTCTGCAACGCACCCAGTAGCCCGGGATACGTCGGGGAAATCACAATAGCCTCGTCGCCCTCCCGGGCCAGAGTCGAGATTGCCACCTCGATGCCATTAGTTGCTGATTGAGTTACGAGAATATTGCTCGGGTCTAGGTCAGGCCATCCCTCCTCCAGCATCATCATCCGGACTATAGCGTCCCTAAGTTCGGGTATCCCAGGTGTCGAAGAGTAGCGGTGGGAGCGGGCCTGTTTCAGGTACTCATTGGCCTTCTCCATTACGAAGCTAGGCGGAGAATGACTCGGCTGGCCCCCTCCGAAACTGATGAGTTGCGGGTCTTTGCCAGCTTGTTCGAGCCTTTTCGTTATCTCCCGAATCGGTGACTGTTTCAGCTGTTCGATGAGAGGGTTAACCTTGGGTACATAAACAGACTTTGAACGGGTCATTGTTCTACACCAACCATTGACGACTTGCCCCTCATCTGCATATCTCGAACCCGGTCGTAGCCCTCGCACGCTGCACGGACGAATGATAGAACAGGGGGCGGATGGAACATTAGGAATAGCCTGTTCAGCTCCCCAGTCGCTGGTTGTTCTTCCAAGACCGCGAGAACGGCTCCAAGCATGACTGAGACCACCATCTCATGAGAGCCGGGCCCCTCAGGCTTCTCAGGGGACCCTGCTAGAGCGGCCCGAGCCAACATTGATGCGGGTACCGTGACCAAGTTGATGTCGTCCCTTGCCGGAAATGTTGTAATCTTTGATGAATCCAAGACAAAGCTTCCTCGGGTCGAGAGATGCTTTTCGTATCCTGTGCTTGAGTCGCTGAGCCCGACCACTACGTCTTGGCCCATGACAGGACCTCTCCGGATGTTCGAAATATCGGTCCCAACATGGTAGAGGCTCAGCCTGTCTACGTGGTCGAAGGCAAGCAAGCCGTCCACTCTGTCCCCTCGAGAGGAGAGATATGTTAGGAGGTAGTCTCCTAGTTCCCTGGTGCCTTCCCTTCCGACTACGATGAGGCTGAAGGTCCGAGCCTCGCCTCTCTTGCTTTGCTGAGATCTTCGGGGCACGACACCTGACATGACTCGACAAGCTAGGTGTCCGTAAACTGACGCTTAACGGGTCGGTACACATCCGTCGGCCATGTATTACACTTGTGCCGCTGTGTGGACCTGATACCTATAGACTTCCCAGGATATACAATTGCCACGGTGGAAGAGATGGTGGCAGAGAAGATGCACAAGTTCATGCAGTCGCTTGGTGGAGATGTCTACCGACAGCTCGCGGCTATAGCTGAGGAGAGGGGTGTTTCACTCCAAGAACTCATCCGAGCCGTCGTCATACCCGAATGGCTACGGCTCTTGACCAGGTCCAGGTCGAGAATAGTGGCTTCACGGGCAGTTAGCGAATAAGTCAGAATCTCACTTAGCCAAGGCAGGAGGACAGCTACTTTCGAGCATGTTCCGGGAGTTCTAAGCTAACGGTTCTGAGACGCGTATTCGTAGCCACTCTTCATGGCACTGAAGTTGGCAGGTATGAACCGGGACTTAGCACCGGTATACACGTGCTCCAAGACGGAGACGGCTATTTCTCTGTCGAAAGGCTCCCTTTCAACGGCCAAGAGCGCGCCATAGGCAACGGAGTTCTGGAGAACTCTAGTGTCTGGCAGCTCGACTCCTTCAGTCTTCAGCCCGTCGGCTAAACCGGTTGCAGGAATCCTCACGACTTGTAGGTCTGGCCTTTCCGGGGATCTCTCCACTAGCGAGCTGTTCACCAGCAATAGCCCCTTAGGCCTCACTGCGGCCTCGAAGTCCATTGACGGATTGTTCATCGCCACCAAGACATCAGGCTCATCTACCACTGGGGAGTCGATTCTCTCAGATGACGTGACCACGTAGCACCGGACCTTTCCGCCTCTGGTCTCAGGCCCGTATGACGGAGTGTAGGCTACGTGCAACCCGTGGGCTATCGCATTGTAGGCGATGAAGTTTCCAAGGTCTAGGATGCCCTGGCCGCCGTGGCCGACTACCAGATAGCTTCTGCTTGTCATAGTATCTTTCCCTCGATTCCAAACCTGTCTCGGAACACGCCGGGAGGATACTGTTTGATGGTCTGGTCGAACGGATAGTGCTTCGATTCTTCGATTGTCATCTTCCAGTTGACGTTGCAGGTGCCAAGGAACTCGACGAGAGAGTAGCCGCCCTTCTGCTGAACTTTGAAAGCGTTCTCTATGATCCGTTTAGCATCTAGGATGTTCTTGACCTGGTACATGAGCCCGTGCTTCGCTTTTACGGGCTGTGGGACAAGTATGCCTCTGCGGAGGTAGGAAACCCTTTCGATGGGGGAGAGAATCTTCATGATGTCTATCGGGTTCCCGGTGGATTCGACCTCTCTTCCATACGGAGTTGTAGTGGTGATCTGGCCCGGCATGGTCGTGGGGGCCATCTGCCCTCCTGTCATCCCGTAGATTGAGTTGTTGTAGAGGAAGACGGTGATCGGTTCTCCCCTTATCGCCGCGTAGACTGTTTCGAGAAGGCCTATTGCGAGGGCGTCTCCATCTCCCTGAATCGTGAACACAATCAGCTCGGGGTGTGTTCTCTTTACTCCGGCCATGACCGCGGGGGCTCTGCCGTGGGGTGCTTGGATGTGGTCGCAGTTGAAGTAGTCGTAGGCGAGGACGCTACACCCGACAGAGTCGACCATGACTGCCTTCTTGAGCAGTCCCATTTCTTCAAGGGTGAGGCCGATGAGCCGTGTGAGAATTCCGTGCTCGCAGCCCGGGCAGTAGTGTGTTGGTATGCCAGTCCAGCCTGTAGTTTGGCCGAGCTTGGTTTCGTAGTCATCTTGGATCTGGACCATTAGTCCATCATCTCCTTTGCTTTTGCAAGAATCTGCTTGGTGCTTGGAACATTTCCCCCTAGCCTGCCCAGATGCTCCACGCGTCCCGTGCCGTCTGCCGCGAGCCGTACGTCTTGGACCATCTGTCCCGCGTTTAGTTCGACCACAAGCAGTTTCTTCCCCTGGCCTGCGAGAATCCTGACCAGGTCGTACGGGAAAGGGTTCAGGGTAATGGGTCGGAGAAGTCCAAGCCGCAATCCTTGATCCCGGGCGAGAGAGACCGCGTTCTTGCTGATGCGGGAAGCTATTCCATAGCTAACCAGGACGATTTCCGCGTCATCAGTGAGGAATGTTTCAGAAGCTACTTCGTCCCTCATCTTTTCGTATTTCTCGTGTAAGTGTCTCTCATGGTTTTCTTGGTCGTCAGGGTCGAGGTGGAGAGAGTTGAGGATGTGACGGGTCCCGTTTTCTGAGCCTAGCGTCGCCCAGGAAGTATCGCGAGTCAGACCGTTGCCTGGGGGAACTGCGTGTATGTCCTCCTTCAACTGTCCTAGGAAAGCGTCGGCGAGGATTATGACGGGGTTTCTGTACTTGAAAGCCAGGTCGAAGGCTGTTCTTGGAAGGTCGAACATTTCCTGGACGCTGTTGGGGGCGAGGACGATTAGCTGGTAGCCGCCGTGCCCTCCGCCCTTTACTGTCTGAAAATAGTCGGACTGTTCTGCTCCGAGGTTTCCCAGACCTGGTCCTCCCCGGTTCACGTTGATGACAACGAAAGGGACTTCCATTCCCGCGGCGTACGAGATTGCCTCTTGCTTGAGGCTGAAGCCGGGGCTTGAGGTGGCTGTCATCGCGAGGGCCCCGGTGCATGCGGCTCCGAGGGTCATGTTGACGGCCTCGAGTTCACTTGCTGCTTGAAGGAACACTCTGAAATTGGGATAATTCGGATTTCCGTACTCTCGTGCCAGGGTTTCCGGGGTCTCGGTAGAGGGGGTTATGGGGTAGGCAAAGTAGGCGTTGAGCCCGGCGTTCAGCGACCCATAAGCCAGGGCCTCGTTGCCTTTCATCAGGACCCTTTCGGTCATTTCTTCAGCCTCCTAACCTCCCATATTGCCAGGTCAGGGCATACCCAGTAGCATATCCCACAGGCTGTGCAGGGACCTTGAGTACCCTCGTAGGAGAAGATGGCGGGGTGGTATCCTTTCTTGTTTAGAGAATGGCTTAGGACAAGGTTTCCGCTGGGGCATGCGTAGACGCACAGCTCGCACCCCTTGCAGAGTTCCGGGACGACCAGGACCAGGGCCTTGGGCCGGCCGTCCTGTGTCTCCTGCGGGGAAACTGTGTCCTTGCTCCTATGCTGTGCCACGGTCAAGGCCATACCTCACCAGTAGCTAGTGGTTGGGAGGCGTTTAACCTGGGGGTACACAAGGAGGGACACCCAGGGGACAGTGTGGTACAGGTGCGATTGGAGGTTCTCCCGTATTGGTATGGGGCGATTCTCGGCCGAGGTGTCCGCCCAACATGGGCTTACATGGAGACCCGGACGGCCTTGTACCCAGACCTTGCGACGGCCATGAATATTTCTTCCACGTCGATAAGGTCGGGGTCGTAATCGACGAATATCAAGTCAAGTATGGGGTTTGCCCCGACCCACTCGATTCCCCTGACCTTCTCAAGCTCCCTTCTAATAGCAGGTAAGCATGATGCGCATGGGGCGTCAACCAGTCTCAGCTTGAGCCGGTCTATCTGTTTCCCTTCCGTACTTTGCAAGGCCCATTCTATCTAGTGGGAATGTTGCATATAGACCCGCGGTGCACATTGCGTTACACCCTCTAGATTCGGAAGACCCTCCAAGCAAAGCATATCTTACCAGGTTGCTGGACCCTACAGTGAGGGTGTGACTTGCCGAGGGAGGGCAGGACTGTCGCCAAGTCCTTCAGAGTAAACGAGAAGGCTCTAGAAGCCCTCCAAGAGGAGGCTAACCGTCATAGTATCAGCGTCAACACCCTAGTGAACCAGCTGCTGCTGGACTATTCTGAGTTTGGTAGATACCTCCAGAGGGTAAACGCAATCCGAATGAGTCGCAAGACTTTCCTGGAGATTCTGAACTCTGTCCCCGATGACGGAGTGGTGAAGGCCGCCCAGACCGCGGGCAAAAGCGCCCCCCTAGCGCTGATCGCCTCCAAGTATGGAAAAGTAACTGTCAACACGGTCCTAGGATTCGTTCACGACCTGTCCGCGTATGCGAACTTGTTCGAGTATTATGAGAAAAATGAGGGAGAGAGATGGACTGTTACGTTGATGCACGAGCTTGGCTCTAAGTGGTCGACCTTCCTGACCCACTACATTACCGAGGCCTTTGCCGCTGCGGGAATCCAGCCGAAGGTGAGGACCTCGGAACGAGCCGTAATCTTCACCTTCTAGCCCTTACTTCCCCAGCACGAAGTCGATGAAGGGTGTGTAGACGAACAGCGTGGCGAGGGCCAAGCCTGCTGTGAATATCACCATGGGTATCATGAGCTTGAGGCTCCGTCGTCTGAGTGTGAAGTGCAGTATAGCCCAGCTTCCCAGCCAGCCTATCAGGAGGAATGTTTCCTTTCCGCTGTAGGGACCGATTCCTGTGGCGTTGGGAATCCAGGCCTGGCCCACTGAGAGAAGCCATTGGTTGAAGCCGCTGGATGCTTGGGACCCTAGATGCATTATTCCCAGCACCAAAAGACCGACCATAGCCGACATTAGTGCCGCTACTGCTTCCCCGTTCTTGCGTTTCAGCATTTTTCCCGTCTCCATCGGTCTAAATGCTCCTCAGCTTGGTAATGGCCGCCCCTAGCAGGAACGCTATCATCAGTGCTCCCCAGCCTACCGCGAAGGCTATTCCCAGCCAGGACCTGAGTCCTCTTTCCTCCATGACCTGTTGATCGTACCGCCACATGATGAAAGCCACCGACACACTCAGCGGAAGTGTGAAGAGAGCGATGAATTCTTTGAATTCGAAGAATATCTCGTGGATCTCTGGATTGTTATCTAGGAAAAATCTTCTAGGTCCTCCTGCTGCCCTGTAGCCTATGTATATCCAGTTTCCAAACATGATCGTTCCAGTTGAGACCAGCGCGGAAACTATTGAGAGAAGCTTGAGGTCGCTGAAGGCTCGAAGCTTGCCGATGAAGAGGCGCCAGCCCAAGTAACCGGTGATTGTGCCGACCAAGACGCCTAGAGTGGCAAGGAGTCCATGAATTGTTCCCACAACCGCATAGGCGCTGTCTCCCAAGAATGTTGTGAATGGCGCTGATATGGCTGCGATCAGGGCGAGGAATAGTGTGACCGCCAGCCAGGTGACGATTGTCGTCTTCGGGGATGGGTCCCCGATCGTCGGGGGCACCGTCGAAGTTGCATCAGTCTTAGGCTTCATGATCAGTTTCCTTAGGCCTCTAAGTCGGGACTTTGGAAATATAATGTGATAGTACACAATCGAGTGCGATGTGGGACCGCGCACCTGTCTGACTCTCAACTAAGAAGGTTCAGGCTTCGACCTGCGAACCCTCAAGACTCCAAGAATGAGTACTGCCACCGCACTAGCGGCTAGAAGCGACACCGCGCCAATGAAGGGGAGACCTGGGCTAAACGGGAAAAAAGCGGCCGCCACCACCTCCTGAGACTGTGGAGAGCGTGGTCACACCAAGGGCTGGTCCATTTTGAGTCCAGTTATCGCTCTCGTCGCCTGACTCTACCTTGAACATGTACAGCGTACCCGGGTTCAAGCCGGTGACGGTGTAGGTCTGTAACGTGTTGGGAAGGACAGCCATGAGCACCCCATCTTGGTATAGGTGATAGACCATGACCATGTTCTCGTCGACGGCACTAGTCCAGAATAGAGTGACGGACGTCGTGGTGACTTGTGACTGCATCAGGTAGCTTCCAACGGCCCACACGGGCGCATTCGAGTCATGGTAGGGAATCATCAACGGGTAGCGGTCTTGGCTGTCACCGTCGATAATGTAGGCCGCATCCCCTATGCCGTCCGCGCCACTAATGCTCTGGTCAGGACCGCTGAAGATGTCCTGTCCAGTGTAGGCTGACCAATAGTTTCCTCCGGCGGGGTATCCCCTGTCCCATGAGTTTTCCGGACCAAGGTCATCATATGCCTGTTCTGCATTGTTGGTGATGCTGTTGTGGTAGACATTGGTTTCTGTGGTCAGTGACAGGCTCATTCCTGTCAGGCTGTTGGAGTCTACCCTGTTCAGCCTCACTGTGACGTTTGAAGAATCGTAAAGCGAGATTCCGACCTCTTGGTTTGACGAGACGTTGTTCCCGGTCACGATGCTCTGGCTGGACTGGTAGACTCGTATGCCGTCCCTGCTGTTGGACGTTACGTTCCAGCCTGAAACTGTGACTTGGGAAGAAGAGAGAATGTAGATGCCGTCCCTGTTGTTGGAGGCGGAGCCTCCCCAGATTGTTATACGCGAGGACGAGCCAACGAATACTCCACGGGAGTTGTTGGAGACGACGATGTTCTGTAGGACTGCGTTGCTGGCGCTGAACAAGTAGATGCCGCTGTAGGTTAGAGACCCTGATGTCTTGAGACCGGACTGAACCTTCACGTTTCTGATGATGAAGTAGGCATTAGTATTCTGTATCTTTATTCCGTTAGCGCTTGAAGCGTTGATGCCCCAGCCTTCGATTATGTAGGGGTCGGCCGACGTACCCGTGCCACCGGTCACACCGTTGGCGGGAGTAAAGGCGGTGTCTCCGCTGATCAGGATTGGTGCGTGCGTGTTGTAGCCTGATGCTGTTCCCGGAATCATGGTCTGAACGGAGAGTGCTCCGAGAAGGCTGAGAACGACTAGAACAATCGCGCTTTTGGCCTGCAACTTCTTCTGGCGGGCTATTCGGGCCTCAGAGTATTTGACAGGACGGTCCACATTGAATGACAATTGGCCCACTTTGTGGCACAGAAAGGCCGTTGCCGCCGGCAGACAAACCCCATAGGCTTCGCTGGCTAATTGGAAAAAGAAGGGGAGTTTGCCGGTGGCCTACTGAATCGTGTACAGCGCGAGCATTCCGGCGTCAATGTGGTCGTTGACGTGGCAGTGGTAGAGCCAAGTGCCTGGATTGTCAGGGACCATGGTCAGCGTCTTCATGCTGCCGGGGAGTACTTCGATCACGTCTACCCGCATCTGGGCGAAGAGCAGGCTATTACCGTGCCAGTGTGGCGTGTGCAGGTCGACCTCTGTTCCCATGGCAATGATGTTCCACCGAACCCGTTCGCCCAAGTCCATCACCAATCCGGGTAGGTTTCCGAAGACGTAGCCGTTGACGGAGTGCATTAGGTTGCTTTCGATGAAGTCGCCGTCAGCCTTCAGGGCTTCAGTGTTCCTGGTTCTCAAGTTGCCGAGGTCCGTGATGTATTTCTGGATGTTGCGGTCAATGTATGGGCTGCGGTTCTCGTCAAAGATAGTGAACAGGTTCACGAATTCACGGTCCACGTCCTTGGGGGTGCCGTCGGCCCGTGCCATAGAGGCCTTGGTTATGATGATTGGTCCAATTAGTCCCGCGTTTGTCTCTCCTGACTCGTCAATATGCCCATGATACATCCACAGCACGGAACTCGGGTCCATCGGACCTGGCCCGGCCCTCGCTGGTACCGGCCAAGTGTAGGTCCATGTTGCTCCGGGAGCCACATAGTCGCCGCCGTTGATTCCGTCGTCATCAGCATAGAAGGCTCCCTCTGAGGGTTTGAGGTAGAAGACCCCGTGGGGGTGGACTGTGGTTGGTATCTGGCAGTTGTTCTTGAAGACCACGACCAGTGTGTCTCCTACGACACCTCGAATGATGGGTCCGAGAGTCCCGAGGTGCGTGGTCTCCGGTTTGACAAGTGGAGTTGCGAATGTTGCATCCGTATACTCTCGGTAGAGGCACTTGGTATAGACCTTGCCAATCCGGTCGGTGCCTTGTCCCACGAAGATGTTCTCGTCTAGGACCCAGGTCCCGCTTCCGAAAGCTTCACCCGTTATCTGGTTCATCCCGGTTGGTGCGTAGTCCCAATCTACTTCGGTTGCAGCCATGTAGTAGGTTCGGTTTACCGGGACGTATGCTTCTGTCTTGAACACGAAGGGTATGCTGAAAGCAGCTGTGGACAGTGCGAGCAGTAGAAGCAAAGCGAAAATCTTGTGTTTGCTCATGTTTTTTCCGTGGCAAGCTAAAGCCTTGTTCCGAGTATTTGACAGGGCGGTTCACAAGTTGTGGAAAAAGTGCACACTGTATCTCGGTAGCGGGCAGCTTCCGGGCGGAAGGAATCGGAAGCTTGAACAGGATAGCCCGGGGAGTCCCGCTCGTCATCTGCGAGGCATGGAAATCCAACGAGTTAGCTGGGTCTAACGACGCGGAAAACGTGGTCCCATGTGCCGAGGGCCATTCCGACTCTTGCCCAGAGCGGGACAAGCGCCTCCAACCATCTGGAAGACTCTATTCCGCCAATGTCGATCGCGCCAGTCCAGCCCAGCTCGTTCAGAACCGCCACGACCCTTCTCTTGGCTTCTGAGTCATTACCGCAAATCAGCATCTCAGCACCTCCCTCTGGAAGCTTGGGGTCGACCATGCGCGAGTTAGGTACGGTATTGAAACACTTGACTACCTTGGCACGTGGAACCTTGCGTTGAACCATCTCGCCTAGCGAATCGGTCAGCCCGACAAACAATCCTGGAGCTGGCCCCTTTGAAAAGTCAAGCGGGTTCGTAACATCGACCACGATCTTGCCCTCAAGATTCTTCGGCCCAGAGTGGTCGATGGCCTCCATCGTTGCCTGGCCGAGTGTCGCCAGGATGATCAGTTCGCCGTGCGCAGAGGCTTCGGCAAAAGTTCCTGTGGAAGTCTTACCTCCGGTCTCCTTAACCCAGTTTTTCAGCTTCTCGCTGTGAGGAGAACGCGATCCAATTTTCACATCGTGCCCCCGACCTACGAGACCCCGTCCAAGGGCGCGGCCAACATCGCCACTCCCGATTATGCCGATTCGCATGACGAGAAGCGACATTCAACATGTATATGCTATTTTGGTCGGAAAACTCGTAAGACAAAGGCTGGTCAAAGAATCTAGCATTTTCAGATGTGCCTACTCGAAACTGAAAAAGTTAGGACTGAACGGTCTGGAACCGCTTTAGACGTTCCACAAGCAGACTCGCTCGCTCCAAACGCCCCAGCCTTCCTTTCACCGCCTCCTCCTCAGTGAACCTTCCGCCTCCATCCGTGGCTATGTGCTTCCCGGAGACCAAGACTGGAACCGGGTCGTCGCTGTGACCCTTACTTTTCCAGGGAGTGGAGTGGTCGCAAGTAACACAGACAACCATGCCACCTAGGACATCTCGTTCCTTCAAGACATGGAAGAATCCCTCGTCGATCTCCTCAATCCTCCTCTTTTTCAGCTCAAACAAGCCATCGTGCCCAGGCTCATCAGGACCCTTCAAGTGAACATAGACAAAACCATACTTCCCAGCTCTTTCCATTACTATCTCGGCACGTCTTCGATAGTCACCTAGGGATGTTCCGGGCGGAAGCTGCGCAACATCCATTCCCAACAGCCGGCCAATACCCAGTTCCGCAGGCAAGTCCGCAACCATCAAACCATCAAGGCCCCACTTCTCCCTGAAGCTTTGGACCAGGGGGATTGAAGTGCCCGCGTCCCGCATCAACACAAAGTTGGCCGGAAGCTGTCCCCGGCTTCTCCTTTCCACGTTTACAGGGTGAGGGTCAAGAACCTTCTGGGCCTTGAAGCCAAACTCGTTCACGAGGGCGGCAGTTCGAACCGCTGAAGCGGACCTGTCTAGAGCTTCACACTTTGGAATCTCAAACGGTTCCTTGTCAGGAACTGCGACACTGATGTTTCCCTTGCGCACATACGCAGGGTCAAAATTCGAAATATTGGATGAGAACTCAAAGGGTGCGCCTCGAAAGACGACGACAGCCCGATGACCAACAGTCGCTTTGAATTCGAACTCCACCCGTTCTTTCAGTGACAGCCTCGTGTTGAGGACGTCTCCGAGCTGGACGGCCTCCTCTGTGGACAAGTCTCGGCCTGCACGGCGGTCGACCAGCTTGTCACCGGCGACAGTTGCGAAGCCGGCCCTCAAGGCCAAGTCCCTGTCGTGGAACGCGACACCCGCTCCCAGGGCCTCGACGACTCCACGTGACAGATGCGTCTCTAGAGGATTGTAACCTAGGAGTGAGAAGACACCTGCGTCGCTCTCGGGGGCGATCCCTTTTCCCACGGTGTACATTGTTCCGAGGACGCCATTCCGAACTAGAGAGTCTAGGTTCGGGGTCCGCGCGCTCTCCAGTGGAGTCGGCTCGCTTCCAAGACGGTCGCTTGCGCCGTCTAGAACAACCATCACAAGGGGGAGCAGCCCTGAAGCCTCTGAGGGTTCGCTCAGTATAGCGGTAGAAAAAGAAGCTCTAAATTAACAGTCACACAGTCCTCGGGCGAGATGAATGGTCGCTGACAACGGAACCCGTCCACGCAGCCCACCTGAAGAGGACGCATCTTACCTCGCAGCTGGACAAGCAGGTGAACAAGGAAGTTGTCCTGGCGGGCTGGGTCCACGACGTCAGAGTCCTCGGCGGAATCTCATTCCTACTACTCCGCGATATGGACGGTATCGTTCAGGTGACCGCTCCCAAGGCAAAAGCTCCCCCGGAAATTCTACGCGAGATCGGGACGCTCCACCAAGAGGATGTTGTAGCTGTGAAGGGCATCGTGGTGTCGAGCAAGATCGCGAAGCGCGGAATCGAAATAATACCAAACGAGCTAGAAGTATTGAACAGGTCGGAGACCCCTCTTCCCCTCGACCCGCGCGGGGTCCAGAACACTCTTCTTGACACCCGCTTGAACTGGCGCGTTCTAGACTTTCGAAGCGAAGAGTCCAACGCCATATTCAAGATACAATCCAGAATCCTGCGCTGCTTCCGAGAATTCTTCGGACAACGCGGTTTTGTTGAGATACAGCCGCCGGTGATAATCGCGTCGGCCAGCGAGGGGGGAGCCGAACTCTTTTCACTCAAGTATTTCGAGAAGGAAGCCTACCTTGCCCAGTCGCCGCAGCTCTACAAACAGATGTGTGCGATAGCCTTCGAGAAAGTGTTCGCGGTCGTTCCGGTTTTCAGGGCGGAAAAATTCGAACAGCCCACCCACCTCAACGAGGTGCGGCAGATGGATGTTGAGGAAGCGTTCGCCACAGACGCAGACGTGATGAAGCACTTGGAGGAATTTCTCAAGAACTGTATCGAAACTATCGGAGAATCTTGTGCGGGAGGTCTGGAAAAGCTCGGGCACAAACTCGGCCCGGTCAAGCTGCCGCTGAAACGGGTCCTATACAAGGATGCTATAGCGCTCTTGCAAAAAGACAAGGAGGAGATCGCTTCCGGGATGGACTTCTCCAAGACCCAAGAGAAGAAGCTAACAGAGCTGGTCGGGGAGAAAGCGTACTTCATCACGGACTGGCCCGTCGAACTGAAAGCGTTCTATGCGATGCCCGATAGCAACGGGAGGACCTGCAGAGCCTTCGACCTGATCTATGACGGGCTGGAAATAGCCTCAGGG
>Ga0209521_10002693_pt1 | contig 14466 bp, 10 predicted proteins | sample Rifsed19ft4_FD_184016 | JGI IMG/M metagenome (GOLD analysis project Ga0209521, IMG submission 184016) | Soil microbial communities from Rifle, Colorado, USA - sediment 19ft 4 (version 2) | ecosystem: Environmental > Terrestrial > Deep subsurface > Rock core/Sediment | place: Rifle, Colorado... | reverse complement strand
CACCGTGTCCCGAATGGTCTTGTACGTTTGGCAGGCTCCGTAGCCCGACACGCCGCCGGGAAGGTTGACATCTTGGACGACGAGATCGAACGGCTCGCGGGTGAAGATCCGCACCCCCTCATGTCCGGTATGGACCGTCGTGACCGCATGCCCCTCGCGTTCCAGGATGTCCCGGAGCATCCGGCAGAGTTCCGTATCGTCATCCACAACCAGGATCTTCGCCATGTCCAGCCTCGCTCCGCTTCGCAGTTCTCAATCCTTCACTCATCACTCTTCATGGGATGATGTCGGCCAGCGCTTTCCGCAGCGCCGCAGCCGTCACGGGTTTACTGATGACCGAGTCGATCCCCCCCGGTTTCTCACCGGCGGCGAGGATCAGGTCGCCGAACCCGGTCAGCAGGATGACCGGCTTGGTGGGAGCGGTCCGTTTGATGGAAGCGGCCATCTGGTCGCCGGACATCTCCGGCATGCCGCGGTCCGTGATGACCACGTCAAACCAGCCCCCATGGAACTTCTCCAGGCCCTCGCGCCCGTTGGCAGCAGTCTCGACCGTATGCCCGTCGCGTGTCAGATACTCTGTGAGGACCTCACACATCAGCGGCTCGTCGTCCACCACGAGGATGCGCAACCGGCGGGAGGGTGCGACTGCCTCCTGTGTCTTGTCCTTCACCTCGGGTTCCGCTTCGACCGGCAGCCGCAGGGTCACGGTCGTCCCCCGCCCCGGTTCGCTGTCGATGGCGATACGGCCATGGTGGCGCTCGATGATGCCGTAGACCATCGCCAGGCCGAGGCCGGTCCCGTGCTCACCCTTGGTGGAGAAGAAGGGCTCCAGGCACCGCCGGCGGGCCTCTTCCGTCATACCGGTGCCGGTGTCGCTCACCTCGAGTTCCGCACAACCGTCCCCGGACCGGGTCCGGATGGTAATCGTGCCCCCCTGCGGCATGGCATCCACCGCGTTGAAAATCAGGTTGAGAAGCGCCTCGCGGATCTCCGATTCATTGGCGACGACGAGGGGAACGGTCTGGAGGTCGGTTGCGATGCGGACGGTGATCCCGGCGGCCAGCGCCTGGTCTTTCCACCGGGGCTGCGTAAGGCTGATGGCGTGTCTGGCGATCTGGTTCAGACTGATCGGGATCAGGTGCTCGTCCTCGTCGCGTGTGCGGTAGAATTCGCGCAGGCGTCGGACGATGCTGGCCGCATCCTTGGCTGCGGTATTGATGATCTTCAGGTACCGGGTTGCCTTGTCTTTGTCGCTCAGGTGCTGGGGCACGTCCAGGAGCAGCTCGCTGAAGCCCATGATGGGCGAGAGGGCGTTGTTGAAGTCGTGGGCGATGCCGCTCGCCATCTGGCCCAGGGCGCGGAGGCGCTCCTGCTGGAGGACCTGCTGCTGCGTCGCCTTGAGTTCCTCGAGGGCCTCGCGCAGGTGCCGCTCGCTTTCTTGGAGCGCCTCCTCGGCCTGTTTTCGCTCGGTGATGTCCTTGATGATGCTCTGGGCCGCCGTCACCTGTCCCTGCGCGTTGCGGATGGGCGTTGCGGTCAAGAGGGCATCGAACCACGTCCCGTCCTTTCGGCGGCGCCGGATCTCGTGGTTGATCAGCCGCTCGCCTGCGAAGAGTCGGCGCAGGTTCTCAGTGACATGGGGGCGCACATCATCGCCCTGGAGCGTGAGGTACGACCGCCCGATGGCCTCTTCAGTGGTCCACCCGAACATCCGCTCGGCCCCTGTATTCCAGGTGAGGATGGTCCCTGCCCGGTCGAGGACCACGATGGCGTCGCCCGCCTCGCCGACAAGTTGCTCGTAGAAGCGCTCGGTTTCGCGGACGACGCGCTCCTTTTGCTTCCGCTCGATGGCCGAGTGGAGCCCGCTCACGAGCGCGGGATCCCGGATCGGATTGTCCTTGCCGTGAGCCTGTGACTCCTCATGCATTACCTGTATTCCTTATCTTGCCCACAGGGGGAGCGGCCGTCGGCCTCTTCAGGGGCAACGTAAAGGTGAACGTGGTTCCCTGGCCCTCGCCGCGGCTCTCGGCCCAGATGCGCCCCCCGTGCAGCTCGACGAGCTTCTTCGTCAGCGCGAGTCCGAGCCCGGTCCCCTGGTGTTGCCGGGAGAGCGACGCGTCGAGCTGGGTGAATTCCTGGAAAAGCCGGGGCAGGTCTTCTGCCTTGATGCCGATGCCCGTGTCCTCCACCGAGATTTCGACGAACGTCTGCTCGTCCGAAGTCCAAGGTCCAACGTCATGTGATTTGGAACTTTGGACGTTGGACGTTGCACGTTGGACCCTGGCGGAAAGCGTTATCTTTCCGCCAGGGGGCGTGAACTTCACCGCATTCGAGAGGAGGTTGTAGAGGATCTGGTTGAACCGGACCGGGTCGGCCGTCAGCAGGGCCAGCCCGTCCGCCATGCGGAGGTCCATGTGAAGGCCCTTCGGCTCGGCCAAGGAGCGGAGCTGGTTCAGGGCGGCATGGAGCGCCTCGCCGAGGTCGAGCGACTCGGGCTGGATCTCCAGCTTGCCGGCCTCGACCTTGGACAGGTCCAGGATGTCGTTGATGAGCTGGAGCAGGTACTTGCCGCTCGTCCAGACGTTCTGCACATAGCGGGTCTGCTTGTCGTTCAGGGGGCCGAATTGCTGGTCCCTGAGGAGTTCGGAAAAGCCAATGATCGCGTTGAGCGGTGTCCGCAACTCGTGCGACATGGTGGCCAGGAATTCGGATTTGAAGCGGGAGGCCTGCTCGACCCGGCGCATTGCCTCTTGCAGTTCCCGGGTCCGGGTCTCAACAGTGGACTCGAGGTGCTGGGCGGACAGTCGCTGTTCCTCGTACAGCCTGGCGTTCTCGATCGCCAACGCCGCCTGCCCGGCGAAGAGCTGGAGCAGCTCGACGGTTGCGGGTTCGAGGGGCCGGCGGCTGTATTTGCGATCCACCCCGAGGACGCCGATCGGCCGGCCCTGGGCGATGAGCGGGACATCGGCGAAGATGCGGCACCGGAAGGCTTCGATCCGATCGTACGGGGGCTTCAACCGCATCTCCTCCGGCACCGGGCCAGAGCCGTCCCAGACCACCGCCTGCTGGGTCAAAAAGGCCTTGGCGATTGCCCCACCCTCCGGCCCGATCGGGAGCCGGATATTTTCGAGCGGCTCGGCGATTCCTGAGCTCGCCGCTGCCTGGAGCCATTTTCCGTCCGGATCGGCGAGGAGGATATTCACGCGGTCCAGCTCGAGGACCGTCTGCGCGACGTGGATGAGTCGCTCGAGCCGTTTCGTCAGTTCGAAAGGCTCTTGGATGTGGAGGTTGGCTCTGTAGAGGGCCTGGAGGGTCTCCTCCGCCCGTTTCCGCTGGGTGATGTCTCGGGCGATGCCTTCGATGGCGACGGGGGTGCCCGCCTCGTCCACGGAGAGGACGTTGAGTTGCTCGATCCAGATGACGCTGCCATCTTTGCGCGTCCATCGCAGGGTGAGAGGCCCGCTCAACGCGGCGGGGGTTTGCAGGAACGGTTCGAGGAGCGATCGATCCTCCGGATGGACGATGGTAAAGAGCAGGTCGGGGTCGGCGGTGAATTCTTCCGGAGTGTACCCGCTGATCGCGGTGCCTGCGGGGCTCATGTATTCAAAGCCACGCGGTGGGCTCAGCCGGTACCGGTAGATCACGTCCTGGGCGTTCTCGGCGAGCAGGCGGAATCGCTCTTCGCTCTCTCGCAGTGCCTCCTCCGCGCGGCGGCGCTCTTCGCGCAGGGCTCCTTCCTCGAGGGCCCGGGTGACGGCGATCGGCAGACGGGCCGGGCGGTCCTTGAGGACGTAGTCGGTGACCCCCAGCTTGATGCACTCGACCGCGGCTTCGTCCCCCACGGTTCCTGTCACGAGGATGAAAGGGATGTCCCTGCCGTGCTCGTGCAGGCGGATGAGCGCATCCATGCCTGTCCACCCGGGCAACGTGTAATCGGCCAGGATGACGTCGTAGGTGGACGCGCGGACACGGGATTCAAATCCCTCGAGCGTGTCCACCACGTCGGGGCGGACCTGAAACCCTTCCTTTTCCAGCGCACGAATCATGAGCTCCACGTCCCGTGGGTCGTGCTCGACGATCAAAAGGCGGAGGGGCCGCGTGTCGGGTGCTGGAGTCATCCGTGGGGCGCGACGCATCGTTCGCGCTTCTCCTATCCGATCGTGAAGGCGTCGGCGGGTGGAGGCTGATTCACCACCATCCAGTAAAGCCCCAACTGCTTGATCGTTTCGCGGAACGCGGTAAAGTCCACCGGCTTTTGAATGTAGCTGTTCACCCCGAACCGGTATCCGCTCACCATGTCTCGGTCTTCCTTCGATGAGGTCAGGATGACGACCGGGATGGCTTTGGTTCGGCTGTCGCCTTTGAGCTGTCGCAGCACTTCCAGCCCGTCCACCTTGGGCAGCTTGAGGTCCAAGAGCACCATCCGTGGGGGGTTGTCGAACGGCCGCTTGCTGTGAGGTCCCCGGCAGAACAGGAAATTGAGGGCCTCTTCGCCGTCCCGCGCGACGTGGATCCGGTTCGCGAGGTTGTTATGACGGAGCGCATGCATCGTCAGCTCTACGTCCGCCGGGTTATCCTCGACCAGGAGGATCTCGACGTTATCCGGTGCCACGATTCACCTCCGAGGCGTCAGTCGGGTCGCCCCTCTTTGGGTCACCCACGGTGAAGTAGAAGGTGGCTCCCTTGTCCGGCTCCCCTTCCGCCCAGACCCGACCGCCGTGCACCATCGCTCTTCGCTTGTGGGCTCGCACCCGGTCCGTCGGAAATACGGGGTGTATCCGTGCCACACGGAGCCCGAGCGCCACTATCGCTTGTTGGCATCTCCCGGCCCGTTGACAGGAAGGAGGATGACAAAGGTGCTCCCCTGGCCCTCGCCGGCGCTCTTGGCCCAGATCTGCCCCCCGTGCAGCTCGACGAGCTTCTTGGTCAGCGCGAGCCCCAGCCCGGTCCCCCGATAGCGTCGGCCGAGCAAGGCATCCAGCGGGGTGAACTCCTGGAAGAGCTTCGGGATGTCGTCGGCTTTGATCCCGATTCCCGTATCCTGCACGGCGATTTCCACGAAATCTCCGTGCTGTTCATGGTTCATGGTTAATGGTTCAGGGCCGGAACCGGGTTTACCCTGAACCCTGAACGGCTCGGCTGAGCTCGCCGCAGGCCCTGAACTCTGAACGCTGCGGGCGGAGAGAGTGAGACGGCCGCCCGACGGCGTGACATCGATCGCATTTGTGAGGAGGTTGTAGAAGATCTGGCTGAACCGGACGGGGTCGGCCGTCAGCGCGGGCAGGTCATCCACAATGTTGAGGGTGAGGTGGAGGCCTTTTGCCTCGGCCTGGGGGCGGATGCTCTCGACGGACGCCTTCAGGGCATGGGGGAGATGAAGGAGTTCCCGCTGCATGTCGAGCCGGCCGGCCTTGACTTTGGCGAGGTCCACGATATCGTTAATCAGGCCGAGGAGGTGGCGGGCGCCGGTCAGGACGTGATTCACGTACCTCCGCTGCTTTTCGCTCAGTGGGCCGAGATGCTCTTCACGGAGCAGTTCCGAGAATCCGATGATGGCATTGAGCGGGATCTTGAGTTCGTGGGACATGGTGCCGACGAACTCGGACTTGAAGCGGGAGGCCTGCTCGTTCCGACGCATCACCTCCTCCAGGTCACGCATCCGCGCCTCGACGCTGGCTTCGAGCAGCAGGGCCGACTGCTGCTCCGCCTCGTAGAGGCGGGCGTTTTCGATGGCCAGGGCCGCCTGCCCGGCGAAGAGCTGCAGCAGTTCGAGGGTGGCCGCCTCGAGGGGCTGGCGGCTGTAGGCACGATCCACCCGCAGAACCCCGATCGGCCGCCCCTGGACAACGAGCGGCACGTGGGCGAAGATGGGCGACCGGACCGCCTCGCCGCAGTCGTCGGGCAGTTGCAGGCGCATCCCCTCCGGCACCTGGCTTCGGTCATCCCAGACGATCGTCTGTTTGGTGAGGTACGCCTGCGCGATCGCTCCGCTCTCGGGGCCGAGCGGAATCCGGAAGCCCTCCAGGGGCTCCGTCGTTCCCACGCTTGCCGCTGCCACGAGCCACTGGTCCTGGGCGTCGGCGAGGAAGATGTTCACGCGATCGAGCTTCAGGACTGTCTGCGCCACGTGAATCAAACGCTCGAGACGTTTTGTCAGTTTGAGCGGCTCTTGGATGTTGAGATTTGCCCTGTAGAGGGCCTGCAACGCCTCGTGGGCCCACTTCCGCTCGTCGCGCAGCCCCTTCTCTTCTAATGCGCGACTGATCGCGACCGGTAGCCGCGCCAGGCGGTCCTTGAGCACGTAATCGGTGGCGCCCAACTTGAGGCACTCCACCGCCATTTCGTCTCCGAGTGCCCCACTAACCACGATAAAGGGGATGTCCTTGCCCTCCTGTTGCAGGTGGATCAGGGCCTCGATCCCCGTCCACCCGGGCATCCGGTAGTCGGCGAGGATGACGTCGTAGGTGCGGGCGCGAATGCATTCGGCGAATGCCTCGAGGGTTTGGGTCACCTCCGCGCGGACTTCGAATCCGCCCTTCTCGAGGACCCGGATGCACAGGTCCACGTCCCCCTCGTCGTGCTCGACGATCAGGACGTCGAGGGACCGCCCGTTGCCTTTTCCTGGCGCTGTTGAGGCCCTGCCCATCGTGCGCACCTCCTCACGTCCCTCCTCTTCCTGGAGTCTCTCTCACTCCCCCCGCCGTTCCGGTCCATCGTGGGGGCCGTCGTCGGCGGCACGGTGGAGTGTGTTACCCGGCCTGTGCGGTCTCGCCTGCGGCGAGCTGGCCCAGGTAACGCCGGTACTGGACGAGGCCCTTCTCTTCCGCAAAGCGAAGCAGCCGGACGCCGTGAGGCATTCGCCGGTTTCGCATCGGCTGGGTGTGCTGCCAGACCACGGTGCCGTCGGCCGAAATGGGTTCGTCCACGAGGTCGAACCCGAGGCGGACGACCGACCTCGGGTCCACCGGCTCCGGCAGGAAGAGGAGCAGGCCGCCCAGGCTGACATTGTCCGTCTCCCCGGCGAGGTCCCTGGCCGTGTCGGGATGGGAGCCGATGCGACACCGGACCGGGATCTCGGCCGGGAACCGTGGGTGAGCCCGCAGCCGCATGGGGGCATCCCGCCGTGCGGCACCCGTAGCGAGGGTGACCACGTGAACGAGGCTTTCGGCCCCGAAGGGTTTCGGCAGGAAGAACTCGGCCCCGGCGTAGAAGGCCCTTTCCGTGTATCGGAGATCACCCGTAGCGGTGATGGCAATCACGGGTATGACCCCCAGCACGCGATCCTTCTTGAGGCGCCGGCATGTGTCGAGACCATCGAGCCCGGGCATCATCATGTCCAGGAGGATGGCCGCGGGACGGGAGCGCCGCGCGGATTCAAGCCCCGACAGGCCGTCGGGCGCGGACAGCACTTCGAAACCGGCGCCGCCCAGAACCGAGGTCACGAGATCGCACAGGTCGCGGTTGTCATCGATGATCAGAATCGGGCGCTTCCTCATGGGTGCTCCACGTGCCCCGTTTCCCCTGCGGGACGAGTGCGAGATGGAGGGACGCCCCCCTGTGGGATTTTTCTCTTCCCGTTCCTGTTCCCGTTGTGGTTGAACTGTAATCTTCGTAACTATGCAATATCCGTGCCCTTTTCCCATCAAAGTGTAGGATTTATCCTAGGTGAAACTTACAGTAAAGGCGGAAAATGTCAAGGTTTTTTGTCAAGAAGCGTCGGGGAAAGACAGAAAGCTGGAGAGTGTTACTTGATGAGGCCGTTGCGGAGGGCGTACTGGACGAGCTCGGCATTGCTCTTGAGGCGCATCTTTTCAAGGAGGCGGGCCCGATGGGTGCTGACCGTCTTCACACTGATGCCGAGGTCCTTGGCGATCCGTGTGAGGCTTTTGCCGGCGACGATCATGGTCATGATCTGAAACTCCCGGTCAGAGAGGGTCTCGTGTCGGGGCTTGAGGATGTCGGTCCCGAGCTGGGAGAACAATTTCTGCGTGAGGGTTGGGCTCAGGTATTTGCCGCCGCGCGCCACCTCTTGGATCGCCGTGATGAGCTGATCCGGGGCGCTCTCCTTCGTGAGAAAACCGGCCGCCCCCGCGCGGAGGACGCGGATGGCATATTGGTCCTCGGCGTGCATGGTGAGCACCAGGACGGGAAGCCCCGGGCGCTCGTTCTTGATGTGTTGGAGGAGTACCAGGCCGTTCGGATCCGGCAGCGTGATATCGAGGACCACCACATCCCACTTCTCGTGGCGGATCTTCTCCAGGGTTTCCTTCCCGGTGCTTGCCTCCCCGGCCACGACCAGATCGGGGGTGTCGGCGAGGATCTGTTTCAGGCCTTGGCGGACGATGGCGTGATCGTCCGCGACGAGGATCTTGATCATGGGCGACCTCCGGGGGAGCCTGCGGGTGAGTGCTCGAGGGGGAGAGCGACCCGGACGAGGGTGCCGTGGCCCGGCCGCCCCTGAAAGGCCACCTCCCCTCTCCAGGGGAGGACCCGTTCCCGCATGCCCATCAGCCCGATCGAGTGGGGATCGGTGACAGCCGCGGCGGGGATCCCCTTGCCGTTGTCCCGCACCTCGAGGATCAGGGTGCGCGCCTCCATGCGGAGCGCGATCTCGACCTCCGTTGCCTCGGCGTGCCGCACGACGTTGGTCAGGGCCTCCTGGCAGATGCGGAAGACCGCCGTCGCCCGCGCGGGATCGACGGCGAGATCTGCGGGGCTTCGCACAAAGGTGCACGCCACTCCGGTGCGCTCCTGGAACTCCCTTATCTGCCACTCGAGCGCGGCGACCAGCCCGAGGTCGTCGAGGACACCCGGGCGCAGTTCGGTCGCGAGCTGGCGGACCGCCTCGACCGTCTCATCCACGAGGCGCACCATCCGCTGGAGCTTGGCCCGGAGCCCGGCCGGCTGGTCCGCCAGGTGTTGGCCCACCCAGGCCAGATCGATCTTGAGGGCCGTGAGCGCCTGGCCCAGCTCATCATGGATCTCGCGGGCGATCCGGCCGCGCTCTTCCTCCTGCACCGACAGGAGATGAGTCGAGAGGGCGCGCAACTGCTCCTCCGACCGGCGCACTCGCTCCTCGACTCGCTGCCGTTCCTCGATTTGCTCCTGCAGGATGCTCACCGTCTTGGCCAGTTCCTCCGTCCGTTCCCGGACCCGTCGTTCCAGCTCGTCGTGGGCGCGCCGCAGGTCCTCCACGGCGTGCTGCCGGTCGGTAATGTCGGCCATCGTCGCCAATCCGTACAGCGGATTGCCGGCCTTGTCCCGAATGACGGAGGCGGTCAGGTTGATCCAGAGGATCTCCCCGTCTTTTCTGATGTAGCGCTTTTCGAGGTGATAGTAAGGTATCCGTCCGCTGAACGCCTCTTCGGCGAGCTGAACATCCTTTTCGATATCTTCCGGGTGCGTAATATCAACGAAACGCAGTTGCGTGAGTTCCCGGTCGGAGTGGCCGACCATCTGGCACAGGGCGCTGTTGACTGCGACGAATCGGTAGTCCAAGCCCACGATGGCCATCCCGAGCGGCCCCTCTTCGAAGATCTTCCGGAATCGCTCTTCGCTCTCACGAAGCGTGTCGTCGGCCCGCTTCCGCTCCGTGATGTCCTTGAAGGTGACGACCGACCCCAGAAGGTCGCCGTCCTCCCGGATGGGCGTGCTCGTGTACTCCACCGGGAAACTCGTCCCGTCCTTGCGCCAGAAGACCTCGGTCTCGACGTGATGCACGGTCCCGGTCCTGAGCCCCGCATGAATCGGGCACTCGTCGGCGGGGTAGGGGCTTCCATCGGGCTTCGTATGGTGCAGGATCTCGTGCATGGGCTTGCCGATCAGATCCTTCGCCTCCCAGCCGATCATGCGGGCCGCCGCGGGGTTCACGAAGGTCGAGTGGCCCTGTGCGTCCAGGCCGTAGATCCCTTCGCCCGCGGCCTGGAGTATGGGCGCGTTCTGTGCCACGGCGGCGCCGAGCGCCCGCGACAGAACCTCGAGCTCTTGGGTGCGCCGGAGGATCTCTTCTTCCCGCCAACGGATCTGGGCGAACACGAACCCGGAAAACCCAGCGGCCCCAGCAGCGCTCACTCCGAGGATCAGGAGGACGAGAAGCCACAGGGGAAGCACCGGGTGGAGCGCCAGGGTGAGGGCGAGCAGCAAGGCGCCGAAGGCGGTCGGAGCCCAGATCCCCAGGTGGCGCAGCCATCTGAGCTGGGAGGAGGCAGGGGGCTGTTCTCCCGGGTGCTGGATCAGCTTCCGAAAAACGCCAACCGTGCGGTTATCCATGGCAAGGCGTGCTGCCATCGTTTCAGACGACGCGCCCTGATCCCGTACTCTCGGAATGCCAAAGGGTATGTCTGCAGGCCTTTGGCGCTGAACCCCCTGGACCTATCGCGAGGGAGGTGCGGGGCGGGATTTACTATACCACGAGGGGGCAAGTCGGCATCAAGAAAAGATGTTTGTCTTAGTTTTGTGAAATCGATTTTGCCCTTCTCCGTGCGGTCTCTCGCCATGGGGACCTCCTGTCATTGACAGAATGTCCATGCCGCAGTGCTTCTTTGTCAGTCTGGTGGGTTTTTCCCCCGCCGCCCTGGTGGTGATCCACACCTATCAACGTCTATCACTCTTCAAAATCAAGTAGTTACACAGGAGGCGGGCCTTGGCATGGTCTATGCTTTCCTTCTATGGCGATGACCCCCACGATGGGGGTCGCGGAAAGCGAGATGGGAAGATGAAGGCGCGTGTAAGTGCGAAAGTGATGAAGATGAACCTGAGAGAGACATTCCTCGCGACATCGTTCCTGGCCCTCCTGGCGGTGTACGGCCTGAGCTTCCCGGCTGTGACCACAGCCGAGGACCCCGGCACGACCCCCTCCGGGCGGCAGGTCGAGATACAGGCGATCCCGGATGGGGCCAATGCGCCGGCGCAGGGAGTGGTGAGGAGAGAATTGCGGTTTGATGCGCTCCTGCTCGGCTCGGCCGTCGCGCCGGCCAGCCCAGGGCAGGGCCTCCCGTCCGGCCTGGCGTTGCCCCTTGGCGACCAGGCCACGCTCTCCGTGTACTACAAGCGGATGAAACAGGTGGATTTCCTCTCGGGGGCTGCCTTCGAGAAGAAGCCCCAGGCCGTGATGCTCGGCCTTACCGGCACCCCCTCGGAGGAGACGCTGTTCGAAAAAGACGGCGACCCCGAGCGGTACAACATCTCCCTCTTCTGGCGGCCGAGCGGTCAGGGCGGTTCCAACGCTAAGTACCTGTCGGGTGAGCAGAAGGTCCTGGGAGTATCCGAGACCTCGACCGCGGTGGGCGTGGCGGGGTTCTATCGGCTGAGCAGCCAGCTCATCTTCGATACGACTTTCGAGAAGAGCGACATGGATGGGGACCGATGGGTCGGCGGCCTGCACCTCCTCCTGCCGAACGACCACATCCTCTCCGTGCAGGGCAGATATACGACCAACGGCGACTCCGACCTCGACGGCACGCCGACGGTCATGGTCATGTATACCATTCCGTTTGGGGTTTCGGCGCAGAAGTAGCGCGGGGCCCTGACCCGTTTGCGGCACGACTGCACCACCCGTGACGACCCCTCGCCGGCTCTGCCGGCGAGGGGGCGTCCTTTCTCCCCTCACATCGCTCCCTGGCGCCCGTGACCCGCACTACCCGTCGATTCCCCAGGATCCGCCCGCGTTGCGGTGTGGTAGAGCCCTTTGCGCCGGGATGGCCGTATGCTAGTGTGAGAGCGGCGGCGGAGGGAGCGGATGAGGGCGAAGGTGCTCGTGGTGGATGATGAGCCGGACATCCTGGATCTCGTCCGGTATCATCTCGAACGGGAGGGATACCAGGTGGTGGGATGCCGGGATGGCAAGTCCGCCCTGGACCTCGTCGGTCGCGAGAAACCCGATCTGGTGGTGCTCGATCTCCTGATGCCCGGCGTTGACGGCTTCGAGGTGTGCCGCCGCCTGCGCCGGGAGTCGTCCATCCCCATCGTCATGCTGACGGCGAAGGCGGACGAGACGGACACGGTGGTCGGATTGGAACTCGGTGCGGATGATTACGTGACGAAACCCTTCAGTCCGCGGGAGCTCGTCGCCCGCGTCAGGGCTGTTCTGCGGCGGGGGACGGGCCCTGCGGATCAGGGCCCCCTCACGATCGGCACCCTGGCCATGGATTTCGCGCGGTACCAGGTGCGCGTGGGTGGGACCGACGTCGTCCTCACCGCGAAGGAGATGGAGCTCCTCAAGGCGCTGGTTCAGGCCCGGGGGCGGGTGCTGAGTCGCGACTTTTTGCTGGAGCGGGTATGGGGCTACGACCGCGCAGCCGAAATCGAGTCCCGGACGGTTGACGTACACGTCCGTCGCCTCCGGGAGAAGTTGGGCCGCGAGGCCCGGCGGATCGTGACCGTCAAGGGCGTGGGATACCGATTCGATAACGAGGGGTAGGTGCGGCGGCTGGTCGGGCGTTTTGAGACGAAGCTGGTCCTGACGTCACTGGTGATCATCGGCGCCGTCGTCGGCGGGGTCGGGCTGTGGGTGGCCCGTCCGCTGAAAGCGGTGGCGCGCGAGCAGATCGCGAGGGGGCTTGAGGGACAGGCGCGCCTGATGGCCGCCCAGGTTGTCCCCCTCCTTGCCGCCCCCGAGCGCCTCCAGCGGGTCGTCCGGGACATCCGGGGGCGGGTCGCGGCCCGGGTGACGGTGATTGATCGCGCGGGGCGGGTACTGGCCGAATCGGATCGCGATCCCGGGACCATGGAGAACCATGCAGACCGTCCCGAGGTGCAGGCGGCACTCGCCGGTCGGACCGGGGTCAGCCTGCGCTGGAGTCAATCCGTCGGGCAGAATCTCGTCTACGTGGCGATCCCGCTCGAAGGGGCCGCCGGGATCACGGGCGTGCTCCGGGTGGCGCTGCCGCTCGCGGAAGTCGAGCGGAGCATGGGGGCGATTCAGCGGACCCTCACCTACGCCGTCGTTGTGGTGCTTGGGATCGCGGTAGTCCTCAGCGTGTGGATGGCCCGTCGGGTGAGCCGTCCCGTGACCACCATGGTCGAGGCGGCCCATCGGATGGCCGAAGGCGATCTCGGTCGACGGATCGCCATCCCGCGGGAGCAGGAGCTGGCGACGCTGGCCCGAGCGCTCAACACTCTGGCGGAGCGACTCGAGGAGAGGATGCACTCGCTCGAGGAGGAACAGGCCAGGACCGCGACCATCCTGGAGAGCATGGTCGAGGGCCTGGTCGCGGTGGACCCGCAGCGGCGCATCGTCCTGATGAACGCCGTCGCTCGACGGCTCTTCGGCGGGGCGGTGAAGGGGGAGGGGCAGCTTCTCGTGGAGGTCGTGCGACATCGGGACCTCTTGAGTCTCGTCGAAGAGTGCGAGCGGTGCAGCGGCGGCATGGTATGTCAGCGGGAAGTGGCGCTGCCGAGCCCCCCGATGACGCTGAAGGTGCACGCGCTGCCGCTGCGGCGGGGGACGAACCATGTCGGGACGCTGATGGTCTTCCACGACGTGACCGAGCTCCGCCGCCTGGAACGGGTCCGCCAGGAGTTCGTCGCCAATGCCTCCCACGAACTCCGCACGCCGCTCACGGCGATCCGCGGGTACGTCGAGACGCTGCTAGAGGGCGCGCTGGACGATCCGGGACGCGCCCGGCCCTTCCTGGAGGTCGTCGGCCGGCATGCCGAGCGGATGCGTCGCTTGGTCGATGACCTGCTGGATCTGTCCAATATCGAGGGGGGGCGCTTGATCCTCGAGCGCCAGCCGCTCCACCTGGGGGGCGTGGCGGAGCAGGTGCTCGCGATGTACCGGGCGGCGGCCCAAGAGAAGAGCATCGATTTAGGTCTTGACGTCCCTCCGGATTTGCCGTCGGTCCTCGCCGATCGCGATCGGCTGCAGCAGATCCTCATCAACCTGGTCGATAACGCCGTCAAGTTCGCGTCTGACGGAAAGGTCACCGTCGCTGCGCGCCTCAGACGACCGATCATCGATGACCGACGGGCGGAAGAAGAAAATGACATCGGCCCTCGGACTTCGGGCACGGAAACGTTCGTGGAGATCGCCGTCAGCGACACCGGCCCCGGCATTCCCTCCACGGATCTCCCCCGGATCACGGAACGATTCTATCGGGTGGATCGCGCCCGGTCCCGCGAGGTGGGCGGGACCGGCCTCGGTTTGAGCATCGTGAAGCATCTCGTCCATGCCCACGGGGGTGAGCTCACCATCGAGAGCGAGCTCGGCCGGGGCACCCGCGTCGCCTTTAGCCTTCCCACAGCCGCATAAGTTCCCCTCAGGTCATTTTTTACCCCCGCGTAACCTCCCCGTCCTTGCCGTGTCATGTCGCGCCTCTATACTTCCATCGAACATGGGATGGAATCGGCCAGGACTCTGAAAGGAGAGGTGCGATGCGTACGGCTCGGATGATGGTGCTCGCCTTGGCCCCTTCGCGGATCGGGGCGGGGCGATGGATCGAGGCAGGGACGCCGGTCGGCGTCTCG
>Ga0209521_10002692_pt1 | contig 14471 bp, 24 predicted proteins | sample Rifsed19ft4_FD_184016 | JGI IMG/M metagenome (GOLD analysis project Ga0209521, IMG submission 184016) | Soil microbial communities from Rifle, Colorado, USA - sediment 19ft 4 (version 2) | ecosystem: Environmental > Terrestrial > Deep subsurface > Rock core/Sediment | place: Rifle, Colorado... | reverse complement strand
AAGGAAGACTTGGTTGAGTTCAGCAAAGAAGTGGAGTATAGCAACGCATTGGTTGATGCGCTTGTGTCGAATTTTAGCGATGTGCGATTCTTCCTAGGTAGCCATGATGTTCGTATGTGGAAATTGTTGTATGACCAAGGAAAGGCGACAGCATTCGATGACATCTGGCAATTACTCAATGCCAAGAATAGAATAAAAATATCCTACTACAGATATTGCGATATAGGCAAAGAGTGGAGGGTAAGTCATCCCAAAAGTGTAGTGAAGATTGGGGGACTGCCTTCCGTTAGGCTATTTGCCAAACACCACAAGAGTCTGATATTTGGTCACGGTCACTGGTGGGGACATGAATATGCACCTGATGGCATTCACCATTTAATAGCTCCTGGTTGCTTGGTAGATAAGCAGAAGGTTCCCTATAAGAATATTTGGGATACAAGCCATAATGAGTGGGTTGCTGGATTTTTGGTAATTTTTGATGGCAATAAGCCAATACTTTTTAGCGAGGATACGCCATGGGGAAGGCTAATAAAAAAGTAGAAGAAAAGTCAGATAGGCAGATTATATTTGAAGCACTGGATAAGGCGATTGAAGCGTTTGATGCCTATGTGAATACCTACAACATTGACCCAGCTTACTTTGCCCTTCGCATCACGTGTTGGAAACTGTCAACCGATGCGTTTGAGCCACTTGAGAAAATCGAGATTGATCAAAGATCGTCAGGAGACGGTAAATATCATGAATGAAAGGAGCACCACATGACATTAGGATCTGTTGATGGAAGAGGCATAGCAATCAAACGTTGTCAGAATGAGAACGAGGCCCAGGCTCTTTGCAATTTTCTGTGGAATGAGGGTCAGCGACACAAGAACGACATAGCAGATCTTGAATTGGACATTCGTTTACTGAAAGCCATTTGGGGCGTAGTGCCAGTACAAGAGCTGTTATTTGTGAAGCCATGACAGAAAGGAATCAGCAAATGAGAATTGTATGTCTGTGTGGATCTACTAAGTTTTTAGCAGAAGAAAGAATAGCTTACTTCAATGAGACAATGAGTGGGAATATCGTATTAAGTCATTCAGGCAAGAGAACAACAGATAAAATTACAGGGGGATTCCTCGATCAACTTCATTTCAAGAAAATTGAAATGTCTGATGAAATAATTGTGTTAAATATTGGTGGGTATATTGGAGAATCCACTTCAAATGAAATAGAGCATGCAAGAAGACTTGGCAAATTAATTAGGTATTTTGAATAATCATGACAGAAACCTATTCACAAGAAGAACTATATGAGGTACTTGTGGGCACCCTTGATTGTCTTCAAGGCATTAATGTGTCACTTAAGTGCCCAATCAAGTCCATATCTGACCATGTTGACATTGCGGAGGGGTAATATGTATAGGGAAAATCCTAAAACTAAAGGTTCTGGCATAATTTGTTCTATACCACAAACGGGTATCTGTCCAAATAGGTGCGATGATTGTTTCTTTCAAAGTGGAAGGTCTTATTTAGAGCCACTTGACCGTAACCTTCCCAATATGCCTTCGGATGAACAGGCGGAAGGAAGACTTGTTCGAGTAAATGACGGAAATGACAGTAATGTAAATCAAGATTTGGTTATAGAAGCCACACAGTTTTATAAAATGAAGTTTTACAACACAACAATTCCCAAGAATTTAGATAAGTTTGATGCTCCTGTGGTACTAACTCTCAATCCAGGAAAGATGACTAATACAGATTTCTATAGATTGTGTCAAGAAGAATTGCCTGACAATTTAATGTTCGTTAGATTCCGAACAAATACGTGGAATTTGGAGTTAGCCAACTCTGCAATAAATAATTATACTGGATTGGACATTCCTGTGATCTTAACTTTCATGGCATATTTTAATGAGACTGTCCCAAAGTCACACAAAAAAGACTATGCGTTTAGGAAAAGGACACTTAATTCGTATTGGGCAATAACAACTGATGCGTGGGAGAGAGTGATGTCCCGCTATACATATAACCAATGGGTTCATTCGTGTGGCAAAATGGAAGGTGAAAGAGGCACTACTGCCTGCCGACATTGCGGAAACTGCCTACGTGAGTATTTTGCTACTATAGAAAGAATGAGAGGTGAGTGATAGGTGACAAGTGACATTCCTGTGGATGCTAATAATTTTCTCTGCCAAGTTCATGGAGACCTACCTTGTGAGGCTGGGGACATTCACCACCCTCAGCAAACGAGGCAACATCTCCATGATACTCGATGGCTTGGACGAATCTCTGGGGCTTCTGGCACTTGCCATACTTGTGGTGGATCTCTTCTACCTACCGTTTTCCCTTTCCTATATTGTGGGAAGTGTAGTTGCTACACGTGCGATAGCAATGAGATGGCCGAAGTTCATATGGAAAATGGTAAGAAGAAAGAAGAAGTCATCCTACCGTAAGAAACTACCAGTTACCACAGCCTAAATTTTACCCCATCCGTTGTCTTCAGCCCATTCGTTCAACTCAACAGTAGTAAATATGTCTTCTGGTTTCAGATTCCTCGCTATCCGCGCAATCGCCTCATCCAATTGATCAGCAATAATGATTGCCTTACCGAAGTCTTTATTCTCCTTTCGTGTCATGGTTCGTGGCATTGTCTTCTCCTTTTATTTTGTGATAAATAACATATACACCCACCAAGCCCCGATCACACCAAGTAAAAGTGTGGCCAAGGTTAGCATAATTGCTGATTTCAGTGAACTGTTCATTTAGTTACTCCGTTGTACTTTACTTGACTTCCCCATCTCTTACCCACCTTTGGCTCGACCACGATTGGTATCGACAATTCCACGACACTCTCCATAATAGGCTTAGTAATACTCACGTACTCCTGAATGAAGTCATCTCTCACTTCGCTGGTTAAATCGTCATGCACTTGGATAAGCGGATATACGAGTCCTTCTTGTGTCCATTCACGCATTCCCCCGTCCCATATCCGACTCATTGCTTCCTTGATGATACCTTGCGCCCCTGCCTGCATGGGTACATTACCAGCTTTCCTTAGTCCTGCCTCTCGTATCGGCTTATACACTGACCTAACTTCTGGTATCAACTTCATGCGTCCCCACATATCACAAATCTGACCGGACAACTTAGTTTCTCTGTCTATTGTATCCCAGTAGGCAGGCACTCCCAGATGCTCATTGAGCCAAGAACTGATTATCCAGTTGCACTTTTTTTCGTCCCATTCAAGGAGTCCTTCTCCTTGTAACTGGATACTGAGTCCTCTTCCTGTACCCCTGTAGATAACCAGAAATCCTGTTCGTTTTGATGGGTAGCGTTGCTTGATCTCGTCAACTTGTGACGGATCGGTGATGCCAAATATCCGCATAGCTGTGTCGGTATGGACATCACCATTATTGCGATAGACATTAAGTAGTACTGGGTCTTGGCTCTCATGTGCCAAAATTCTCATTTCAATTTGATTATAGTCAAGGGACACTATTGAGTACCCATCCTCCGCTACAAACCCATCCCTGATGCGTCTACCGTCACTTGATCGGACTGGTTGTGCAAGAAGGTTAGGCTTACTGGCTGCAAGTCTCCCTGACTGTGCCACTCGCACCATTGATATTTTAGCGTGAACTCTTCCATCTGCCTGTGCAAATTCAGGAAGCACATCAATATACTTATCCTTTAAATCCTTACGTTGCCTATACTCCTCAATCATTGCCACAACAGAATGCTCTCCTTCTATTTTCTTGAGCGTCTTGGCCCCTGTAGACTTATTACCATCCTTTGTCTTATCAATTCTATAGCCCTTACCTATTTTTAGGCACTCATAAATTAGTTTAGATACTTGCTGTGACGATTTGGGATTGAAGTCTTTCTTCTTGCTTTTCTCACTTGGTGTCCACCCAGCCCCAATCGCCATTTTATGTATTTCAGCGAGCAACGTAATATTCTCAACCTCAAACTCAGTACCCAACTCTTCCAGATATTTGACATCTACCTTCATCCCCCTTTCCATCATAGCGATGATCATTGGCATAATATCCATGTCACGCTGTAATAATTCCCACATATTGGGGTACCATAATGGCAACATCATATTATAGACACGAATAGTTGCGTCGGCATCTGCACATGCGTAGATTAGTCTCTCCTCCTCACTCACATCACTCAGATCACGATTCGGAAACATTTTCTTAGCCTGTTTAATATCCACACCAAAGTTTTGTACTATGTCTCCCCACACCACGTCATCATACTCTCTCATTTTCATCCGACATAGGCGGTATGCGAGTCCCTTGAGGCCAAGCGGAAGGGTCTGGAGTAGGAAGGCAATGTGCATAGTGTCGAACCAGTGGCGGGGATAAATGCCCAATTTCCATAGTTGGGGAAGGTCATAGAGGGCATTATGGAGAAGGACTACAACATTTTCATCATCTACTCTTCCCGCTATATGCTTTACCCATCGCTTGTCTTCAGCATAACAGTACCCCACTCTGCTTCCACGAAGAGATAAGGTAACGAGATAAGGGGTACCCGAGTTAAGTGCCTCGGTATCGATTGCAACCATTTCAGGAATGCTAAATGGTGGAAATTCAATCTCAGCTAATTTGTCCATTGATTGTAGTATATTCATTGCAGCAGGGTTGCCAATTACTTTCTTGGTATTTTGGAACGCTTCAATCACCCACGATAACAATGCCGAATCCCTAAAGATAGCGGCAGGGTGGATAGATGGTACTACTATTCTTCCTTCCCATTTATGAGGCATACCGTTGAGTGTCTCCATGTCATGCTCGTGGCCAAGAAACCAATGGGTAGAGATTGCCCCAAGCGACAAGATGACATCAGGATTTACCTTTTCAATCTCCTCACGCAATACTGCCCCTTGCCATTCCAACTCCGCCTGTGTGAACTCTTTCTTATCATTCAACGGATAGTGGAAGAGATTGGTGACGTATATCTCACCTCTGGGTATGCCAATGTAGCGATTGAGGAGATTATCAAACTCTACTCCTGTGCGTCCAGTTAAAGGTATTCCTGTCTCGCACTCTGTCTGTGCAGGAGCTTCGGCCACTACCATAAATTTACATTGACTTGGCCCGTGGCCTTCTACATAGTCATACTTCATCCAACAACCCCTTCCCATTTAGCCAATCGACAACAATGTGTCTATGGCAAAATCCTGTCCTTTCCCAACACAACAATACTGCACCCTCACCCAAATCCTTTCTTACTTTCTCCTTGTCGAGACGAGACAGTACATCGGCATGGTAAAGGTGCAAATAGTCATCTTCTTCTAAATGACCATTCTTCCACAAAAACAACAAAGAGGATGTCGGAGCCAATAAGTGGTATCGTCGTCCCTTATACCATCTAGGAACAGTTACACTAATCGCCACTCCCTTGTCGCCACGATAGTCAAAGAAATTACTTTCAGTAATCATTGTTTCTCCTTTTACCGTGAACATCAATTTGATCAGGGTAAACAAATCCATTACTGCTTCCGCCTGTACTTTCGGTGAAAAGCGCTAATGGAATCCCCAGTTCTTTGCTCATTTTCATTGCCAATAAAGTACCCCGGTCAAAACTTCCTATTTGTGGTACATCGTCTTTATAAAGCACATCAAGGAAAACGCACATTGAGTTTTCATTCCATTTTCTGTCTTTTGCAATTACCACAAACGTAAGGTGGGCGTCTCTCAAATCAACGCCGGTATCGTCATACAAGGCATCAGCATTGGAATGCCAAGGGCCTTTTAGTTCTAACACACTGCCGTCATCAATATTAAATTTCAATGTGCTTCCTCCATACCCACGAAACCCGATATATCCTGGCTTATTTTCAACAGGATCTGCCGATACGTGGATGTCATCTCCTGCATTTGCGATCAGTGGATACACCCATGTCCGACCGGATTTCCCCGTTGCTTTCTTGTATAAAATTATCCTTCTTGTGGAAATACAATTTTCATTTAAAGTGATATCCATTTCAACTCCTCCTTTTTTGCTATTCAACAGTCACACAACTTATCAAGGTATTCATCAATATCAGTTACTTCCCACCAATATTCTTTTTCTTTGCCTTCCTCTGTCTGATACCTTTCATCCTCACAATACACGCACAGCCACTTATCTCTGTTGCCAAGCATGTCGAAGTCTGAGAACCACTCTCCACAATTTGAGCATTGCCAGCAATCACAGCACTTACCTTCTGGCTCAAAATATCTACTACCACAATACTGGCATTTGCGGTGGCCACCTTCAGTGAAGTCTGTCATGATAAGTCTCCCTTGTTTGAGTTAATTGAGGCCAATGGGGCGGCTTAGTTCAGTAGTTAGATTTCTGCCAATCCCATTTTTTGAGCAATGGCATCTAAATATTTTGTTATGCGATCAATCCTTTTTGCATCACATTCTGGGTACCAAAATGGACTCCACTTATACTCTGTAAATTCCCTTTTGTAATCGGCGCAAATTTGCCTAATAGGGATTCCATTTAATTTGACTTTTTTAAGCCTTCTTCCCATTGTGTACCTCCTTGGCAGAAATATAACAATTCACTCAAGGCGGATGCTGAAAAGAGCGTCGCTTAGTTCAGCGTTATATTCCCACTAAAAGCAATCTCCTTCGCATTCGTCGTGACACAACGCCGAATCATTAATTTTCTCTGGATGGTCAAAAATATTTGGTAGTGCTATTTTATCTGTCCCACTCTTCCCGCAATAACAGCAAATGTCTTCTTTCTGGAAACACCCCATTGTAGTTTGCTTCTTCAATATTTCATCTAAATAACTCATTTGATCCCTCCCTAAAAGCGGGAATCTAACCATTCACTGAAGTCCGACCATGATTAGCTGTGTTGATTTAATCACGGTAGACGGCGGCTTACTTCTACGTTAGACACCGATAAATTTTTCTCCTTCCCATTTTAATCCAGCACGCTTCTGCAACTCTTTTCTCCACCAAAATGGCCCGTCACCTTCTTTACGTATTTTAAAATCTTCGTATGCGCCCAGTGCCCATTCAATTGCATGACGAAACCGTTTAACAACCGGCTGGACTTGAGTCTTAACAACTCTCTTCTTCATATCATCCTCACTTACCGGCCAAGTGAGCCGAAGCGTTAGCTTTTAGAAATAGAATCTATCATGTTTTTGAGTTCAATGTTTTTTTTACGTAAATGATCCTTAATTTCTTCAGGCAGAAATGGTATTGAAGTTCGCCAGGCTTTTCGACAATGTTCGTCGTTGCTCAACATTACAGCAACGAGCAATGACATGAAAATATCATAAGGCAAGCTAACCACCGGCTGCACTTGAACTGGAATAGCTCTTTTAGATTTCACGATTCCTCCTTGTTGGCCAAGTGAGTTGAAACGTTATATGCTACGAATCAGATGTCCATCCTTATTGCAATGGATAATTGTGCAATGCTTCCCATGCCAATTTAGCCAGCACCTTCCCAAATCCCTTCACTTCCCTCCACTCTTTCTCACTTGCACTAATCATGGCAGGTACACTCTTAAAATGCTTTTCTGCTTTTATTGCCCTATCCCACCCGAATCCGGGCAAGTTTGCAGCGAATTGTACAGGCCACGATGGTTTATCGGGTCGCAATAATGCAGTTTGAATGTTACTATAATGTTGTAGATGGCTCTTGTGTGTCTCCCACGGCTTGCTCCACCACTCATACAGCACCTCTACCATTCTGGCAGTCTCTTCTGGATTCCACGACGAGCGCAATGCAATATTGAATTTGCTTTCAAGAGTGATGAGATGCTTCCATACGGAGGCATAACTAAATCTATTCCTTGCCGATTCCGATGTGGAATAGTCCACCTTTTTCCATTTCCCGTGCCTCCACTCATTTATCTGTCCAGTCTTTGAATTCTCTCTTATGATTCCTTCGCAAAACAGATATACTTTATGGTAGCAATCCAACATTCCGATTATCTGCGATTTATTACTGAAGTTGTCTAATGAATCATCGTTAACATTTCCTTTATATTTTCCGATACGTCCCACAAGCCTGCCGCTACGAAATGAGCCAATCAAGTCTCCCCACTTCTTCCTCTCAATGCCAATCTGTACCTTCCCGTCTGGCCCATTCCCCTCGAAAGCAATATCGCCATAGTCGAGACGCACCAATAGACTATCATCAATCAAGTCCGCAAGCTCACTTGAACCAATACGACTATCAATGTATATCATTCATCCCCTTTGTACTACATTTATTCGTTTGTAGCTTTCTGCAATTTCAAACTCCAAATTCAGATAATCTAATAAAGCACGCACAGCTTCATTCAATGCAACACAATGTCCTAAATAGGAATAATCGCACGGTATTGTCAATTTGGTACGCTCATCAAGTGCTTCTATTCGCTTTAACAAGTCTTTCTTCGTCATGGTATCCTCCTTTTGAAACTATTGTCATCTATGTAAATGATTTTACTCTCCTCGCTTTTCTGCTTCAATCATGCCTACATTCTTGATTGCCTTGTTGAAAATATAATTTAAGTATTCCGCTATTTGTTTCGTATCAAAGCTGAAGTGGGAACTTACCTCCAACACAAAGAATCTGGATAGGTGCGTAATGAAATTTATTCTCGACTCCACATCGTTATTCTGCATATAGTTCCTAATCTCAAGCCAATACCTCATCTCAAAGGCATCACCCACCATTTTAGCCTTCTCTGGGTCACGTTTAAGTTCATCTAATTGTTCGGGAGTTAGATTAATCATGTGTCACTTCCTTCGATTTGAGATAGGCATCCAAAATGCGACGTATGTACTTGTCTTGTTCTTCCACATATATCCCCCACGATTCCTGCTCCTCTGGTGGATTCTCCTTCCTCGGTATTTTATCATGCCACTTTTGTAAGTCGGATATCTTAGGCTTCCTACTCCCGAATGCCTGAATGAAGAACGTCTCCATTTCTTCGGCAGACTTGAAATATTCACGAACCGCCTGTTCAAAAAAGGTTGACTCAAATATACCGAGATGATCCATACAGTACTTGTACCCTACTCCCGTAACTGCTTCCTCATCGCAAAAGTCACATTTCATGATTGTCCTCCTACAATACTGCCTATTCCCAGTCTTCTGGATTTGTGTCAGGAAAAATGTACGAAGCCAATATAGGAAACGTAGACAAAGGTTCCTCTAACTCGGTGCCCTCAATTTCCCTGTTTGGGCGGCACTTATTTACAGTTATACCAAAAACGCTCCCCGTCATTTTTCCATTATCATTTCTCTCGACCCTTTTCCATGTTGAAATATCAACCTGTACTACGAATTCCATCTCTTTGTATCCAGTCCTTATCCTCTTTCCTGTTGACTTCTTATCAATATACTCATCCTGCATTTTGTGTGAGACGATGACCACTTTGTGAGAATGCAAGGCTTTTCTGAACATATCTCTGAACTCGGTATTGAGAGGCCCATAGGGATAAGCCATAGCTACTTTTCCGTCCATAACGATTTTATTCAGTTTGCCCCACCTTCCCATTTTTATTAATTCATATCCCTCATCTCCCGTATCCCAACAAACAGATCGTATTTGGGGATGTGCAAGTGCATCAAGAAAGGCTTTCTTGCATTTTTCCCACATCTCTTCCCATTCTTTTGCACTGGTGGAATCTCGATAATCGAACTGGATGTGTTTAATTATTTTCTTTTTCGCCCACTTCTCAATCACTCCTTTTGTTCCGGTATCCATATCCAAGAAAGCTATCGGCCCAGGAGCAGTACACATAAATTCAGTCTTCCCCGTTCCCCATTCCCCCGATGCGGATATAAATATTCCCCTATCCATTTCCGTAGGTGCATCATCAAATCCAGGGATAAGTATTTTATCATTTCTTTTTTGTGTAATAGTCATTGCTCCTCCTTGCATGTTGTGTGACGACCTCTCCCGCCTGTCACTGAATATGCACTACAGTTGTGTTTGAAGCCAAACCGCATTCAACAACCCCAAACCACCCACCGAATTTATTATCAATTATTCTTAAGGAAACTGGCACAGTCTCTTGTGCGATTAATGCAGCATCACCAAAAACAACACCTTCGCCATACATGTGATCAGATAAGTGAACAGTCTTTCCAGCATCAATCCATCTTACTCTGCCTATTTTGCCCCTTTCACCAGAAAAAAGAATATCGCCTTCTGTAAGATATTCTACAGGTATACGGAACTCCGTGTCCCTTTCAATGCTTTCGAGAAGTTTAGAGTTTCCGATACCTATATAACTTGTGTTGTTATAATAGGGTACTGATGCTTTTCCCAAATAATCAGTAATTATTTGGCAATGTGTTGAGTTTACTCTTGTTACTTCAAAATTATATGGGATTTCTTGGCTATTTAACAACATTGCGCTGTGCGATTTTTTGTTCGTAAGTAGATTCAGGTTCTGGTACTGATAACGAGAAATGGGAATTGTTTTTATTTCAGTGGATTTAAGCGCTAAAATTGCGATTGCATCAAGCGTTGAAGCTAATGTTTCGATCAAGTGCATTTGAACAGGATTCGTAATATCAAATGGGAATAGATTACTTGGATGAAACTCATTATTTCCTCCAAATTCCTTTAAAATTAATTTCTCGTCATTCCATTTTTTGTTAATGTTTTCTGGATCAATTTTTGCAAATTGGAAAACTTTGCAATCCGAAAGTGCACTATATTTCAAATGTTGTGAAATTGTATCAATGTAGTTTTTCTTACCTTTGGTGAATCCTTTGATTGTAATCATTACTCCTCCTTTCTGTAAACAAAGATAATGCTGGCAGTCTCTCCTGCCTGTCACTGGTTGTTCTGTTTTGGAATCCATTCCCGCCAAACGTCCAGTCGTTGCGGTACGCCTATTACTGACTCACTGTTCCCTTTTCGTACGTCCACGGCCCCGACTTCAGCAATTCTTCATCCTTTGCCGTAATCAACTGCACAATGGCATTGATCTTGGACATTGACTCCTTACCCGCACCAAGAGACTTCTTAAGTCGATTGAACACTTCACCAGCGAGCTTCATCTTGGCTATTCCATCCTTGTGGTCAGGCAATATCTCCAAAATGATGGAGGTGGCATCTGCTGACAAGTCGTCACCAGCAGGCTCCGCCTTTCCCTTTCCTGTTGCCTTCTCCCAAGGCAATGTTACGATGGCATCCACGACCAATACATCTGGTGCATACTTCTTGTCCTTCTTGGGCTCCAGCCCCTTCCTCTCAGCATCTGGCACTCTCACCATGTCGCACACCATGCCATCCAACACGGAGACGTCATCTACTACTTTCTCTTTGGGGAACTTGGCCTCCCACAAAGATGTCAGCAGTCGGTAATATTTACAGGACTTGCTGAGTTTTGCCATTTTCCCGACTTTGACCAGGCGCTTACCGTCCTTTGACGGAGCCCACTCATCACGAGATCCGCATGACCAGTACTGCGTCACTGTATCCCCATCCTCCGGTTCCATGTCCGCAGCAAACGAGGGTGTCTCTGGTCCTTTGCCATTATAATCATAAATCTCGAATCTGGGATTGTTCCACTTAAGCCTTCCCTGGATCAATCCCCCACCTTCTGAGAAATCGTCCTCACTACCAAAACTTGCATACTCTTCCTTTGCCATAACCTTTCCTCCTTTGAATTTGGTAAATTGGTTAAAATCCATTCCTACGCTTCTGCATTTATCACTTTCTTGACGCTATTTCCTCCTTTCTGGCTGGCCCCTCCATATTTGCAGTTGCCATATTTGGCCACAGCATTGTCACTCCATGAAACCCTTGTAGTATGATCCCACAATCCCATATTTAAACTCCTGCTCCACTTAATCCCTCGTACAGAATCACAACCGCTTTACAACCTATTTACAACTTACATTTACTTTTAAAATCTGGTTGTAATACAACCTCAATACAACCGACTTACCAATGGTGCTTCTTCGGGCATCATTTCTTGGTTACTACTACAACCACCCCTCTATTCAGGGGGTAGGGGGTGGTTGTTGAACGCAGTAACCAAAGAAAGAAATGATTTGCCAAAAATCATAAAGTGAGGTTCGATTCTAATAATTTTTTTACAACCCACATTTCAATCTCTGGGTATTTGGTTACAAGCAAGTATCTATCCTTCGTTCTCGATAATCTATTCCCATTGAAGCCAAACCAATAATTTCCTTTGCTCTTGCTATTTTTGTGAAGCAACTTTAGGCTAACCCACCCATTTTCTGTTTTATATCGGTAGTACAATTCCCAATCTCCATTGATAGCTATCCGTTTTCCGTCTTGGGGTATATTGGCTCTATTCTTCATTAGCACCATCCCCCAGCATCCCTGATTTGCGTAGCTTGGCTACCCATTTCGATACTGCCTGCTGGGAGACTCCAAAGATGTTGGCAATATTTGTCTGAGAAAGCCCCTCTTTCAGGTATTCAACAGTCTGAGTAAGTTTTTCGTCTGGTTCGGCTAACTCAAGTTTCCCGTCGAGGTTAAGAGTCAGGAAAAGTGGATTCTTATTTATAGGTGTGTCAAACCTATGCTTGGCTCCAACGGTTAATCGTCTAATGGTGCTCTGAGTATGAGTCGTGGAAATCTCTATATTGCTTCCTACTTCCTCTACACACCCGTACATGAGTACTTGGTCACATAAATCCACCAAGCTCGAACTACCCCTGAAATCTCCTGATTTGCCCTCATTGTGAATAAGTACGATAGTTGAATCCCCCCCTCGTATGAATTTTAGCCTCTCCATCAACAAGGATACGTCCTGAGACGAGTTTTCATCGAGCCTATGGGATGACCTTAGACTATCCACAATGAACAGTCCTGGCTCAAATGCACGATAAATCTCCCACTTGTCAGTGTCCAGTCGGTAGGGGGGAGGGATGTTGTCAAGATGCCACACCTTAAGATTGGAAGATCCGCCTATCTTTCTTACCCTATCTACCACTATTGATAGGGGATTCTCGAAGTCGATATAGGTTACTGGCATTTTTTCCACTTCCAGCCCGAATATTTCATCGCCATTGGCAACTGCCGTGGCAATTTGTAGCATTAAGAGGCTCTTTCCCACTCCCCCCTCCGAATAAATCATGGTATTAGCATGTTTAGGTATAACGCCATCCACTACCCACTCGATATTGATGTCAAACTTTGATAACTCTCTTGACGTAGGTAAATTTAAATCGTTAACATCTTGTTCTGTAAAGACTTTTTTCTTTGTCATGATTCTATTTATTTTATGAGACAAATCACATCTTCCCAATAAATAATTCTTTCATCATCCCAGTCTCTTACATCCCCACTGTAATCAGAAAGAGCTCGAATCTGTGCATTTGATGTTACCTTTGATTTTGTTGGGAATATTGCAGGATGATCAGGATCGTCATCTGCAAGTAATTTATAGTAATATTGCCATGCGGATTTCTTGGCTTCATGAAGATAGTTAGCTTGAAATACTCTCGGAAGCGTTACCCAGTAGTTTTGTGCTCTGATTTTGATTTCTGCTAACCTGCGAAAGAACGATTTCCTTTCAACAATCTTTGTCACGTTCTTTGTTGTTTTTGTGATCGTGAGCATCGCATGGTGCCTGCACACAAGCCTGAAGCCTACCGATTCGCACAATGCCAGCCATCTTTCGGTAAATGGTACTCGTTGCTTGGCTTTCACGTAGTCCTTAGTTACCCATATCGCATGACCACCGTCTTTTAACAGGTCGAAGCATTGTTGGACTATTTCACGGGACGCTTCCCAAAAGGTACCGCCGGAACCGAGCTGTCCAGCATTCCCATATTTAGGATCAAGATTTCTTCGCTTAACAATATCTTTTCCATCTGTTCCCCATTTATCCTTATTCACGCTTCCAATAGAAGGATGACCCGAATCCGATTCATACGGTGGACTACTACAAATCAAACTTATCTGTTCCAACCCATTGGAGCGTTTGATTTTGGTGGAGTCTGTCCGTTTTTTTTCGCATCCCAATAAGCCTTCCTGTGAAGACTCATGTGACAGGATAGACAGAGAATTTGAAGATTCTCCGGTTGGTTGTTGTAATGGTCGAAATCCTTGTGATGTATACAGAGGTTCAAGCGGGCCTGACAAAGTTCGCATTTTTCTTTTTTGGTTTTTCTGTAGCCTCTTTGTTCCCTTCCCCCCTTCCATGCCCAATGATTCTTTCCTTTTGCCCCTGTCCTTGGATGCCTTTTCTTCTGATAAGCAAGTTCGTGGGCCTTCGATAAATTTCTCATCTTTAACCCCGCAATCCTGAATCGACTTTGAATTGCCCCTGGGGTTACTCCCACTTTTTCCGATATCGAGAAGGTTGACATTCCCCCCTGATACATCTTGTAAAGTTCTTCTGTTGTTTGGGTTAGCTTTTTCATACTCAATATTATAATCTATGTGTGAGTTCTTGTCAAGCCTTTTCACGCACAAATCAAATGGGCCTTCCTTCATTTGGCCTAATTGACCATTTGACTTATCACCATAGTA
>Ga0209521_10002691_pt1 | contig 14472 bp, 12 predicted proteins | sample Rifsed19ft4_FD_184016 | JGI IMG/M metagenome (GOLD analysis project Ga0209521, IMG submission 184016) | Soil microbial communities from Rifle, Colorado, USA - sediment 19ft 4 (version 2) | ecosystem: Environmental > Terrestrial > Deep subsurface > Rock core/Sediment | place: Rifle, Colorado... | reverse complement strand
TGGTAACACACTTCAAGCGCAAAGCGAAAAGCGCATGGCGTTAGAGCGTGAGGCGGGCGGGCTACCGCCATTCATGTCCTATAAGGGCATGGTCCAAAAGCAAGCAAAGTACTGAGGACTCAGCAATAACAAACACAGCAATTAGCAATGAGCAACGAGCAATGAGTACTTGCAAATAAAGCAATGAGCAACGAGTAACGAGCAATGAGTATTTAATAATAAAGCAACGAGAACTTATTGCTCAGTTTTATTTTTTAAAGAGGAACGGAGTCCTCCTAAAATCTTAGAAACCTCAATTGCTAAACTACTTACTGAATTAAACTCCTCATTATTAATATATCCAACGTCAAAGGCTACGTATAAATGTGACCGAACTTCTGCACACGAAGCTTTTGCTATAACTATAAATTTATGAAATTCTGGTCTGCTGCCTCTTTCAAAACCTTCAGCAATATTTGACATTATTGAGACTGAAGATCTTTGAATCTGCTCACGAAGTCCGAAATCTTTTGAAAAAGACTCTCTTTTTGTCATTGAATATATTTGCTTTGTTAGTTCCCTTGCCTTTTGCCAGGCCACAAGGTCTTCGAATCTTGCAACTTTCATCTTACTCATCACTCATTGCTTGTTACTCATTGCTTCTTTAGCAACCAACTATCGAGTTCGACTCTGTAATTAATTGTATTGAGAAAGATTAATACCCTTTCAGCGCCCCTTATCTCTCTCTCGAAAATCCCGTAGAAGTCTTTAAATGGTCCGTCTCTTATAAGTACCCTGTCACCTCTTTCAAAGTTCTGGGTATTTATTACTATATTGCCTTCTTTCATCCTTTCTTTTATTGCATTAACAATCTCTTCATTGACAACGATTGGATTGCTTTTGCCGACAATGTATCTCACTCCCCTTGTATATGAGATTAAGTGGGAACATTTATCCTTATCGAACTTTGCTAAAAGATAGCAAGGAAAGAGAGCTTCAACTGTCTCGATGAGTTTATTACCTTTATATCTCTTTGATTTTAGCTTGGGGGTCAGGACCTCGATCTGGGCATCCTGAAGGCGGACTGCAACGGCATCTTCCTTTCTCGGCTTAGTATATAAGGCGTACCAGTTCATAAATCCCTCGGTTCCTTGTAGTGACCTATCCTTGAAGAGGCCACTGCCATACCAAAGATTGCAGAAAGCATTAGTGCATTTGAGGGAATATGAAGATTGAAATCGAATATGCTATGAACAGCTATTGTTGTTATCGAAGAAATCAGGGATGCCTTGATGATGCCGTTATCTCCGCTCCAGCTCCCTCTCTTCATACATTTAATAAAGAAAATGAAAAACAAAATAAGCAGGGCTGACCCGATTATGCCAGCCTCGAGGATAAATTCAAGGTAATCATTATGCGCATGATCGTACAGACCATGGATGCCTTCAGGGAAATAAAGTGGGAAGACATTCATAAATGTCCCGAGACCGCTACCTGTGAGGTAGAAATCTTTGAAAGCCTTAAATGTCCCTGACCAGATAACAAACCTGTCCTCGGTTGTTATGTCAGTACCATAAAACCTTTCTATAATAGGGTCTATTCCGAGATAAAGCAGATACAGGAAGAGTACAAATAAAAAAGTCCCAAGGGATATCCATATCCTTTTAGTTTTGAATCTGTTTAGTAACAAAAGGAGTGAAAAAACAGTTATTCCTGCAAAGAAACTGATTATCCCGCCTCTTGAAAGAGAAAGAAACAAAGAGACAGCCATAATAAGGCTCAGGAATCCGAACAGAATCTTTCTCTCCCTGCTACTTCTTGTAAATGCAACCCCGATGCCAAGGGGTATAAGCATTCCTATCAGTCCGGCATAGTGATTTCTGTTAACAAAAGGCCCGAAAGGGTTACCTCCAGGAACCTCCCTGAACCAGTATATCTTTCCAGTCCCTGTAGCTTTTTGAATTATGGCAAATATTGCGAGTCCGAAACCAAAATAGCATAACACCTTAAGCACCTTCTGAATTGAGGTTGTATCCCTTATGCTGAATGAAAGAAGCAAAAAGAAAAGAGAAAGGGTCAATATTCTCAAAAGCTCTATCTCTGTCTTATATGCATAAAGGCTTATGGACATTCCGGGATTTTCATCAATGTTATAGAATGAGTAGAGCTTAAAAGACTCGGGTGACAGATATTTCAGGGCTGCAGAAGGAAAAGGCAACATTTGTATTAATGTATAAGTAATGAAAAAGAGAATGACAATAAGCATATATTTTTCTTCTTTACCTAAATGAGGCAGGCGCTCTTTTTTTCTGCTTATAACCCACACGAGCGCGAGTATAAAGACAGATGCCTCAAGGGATACAGAGGACCAGCCCTCAACAGCTCCGAAGCAGAGTATGGAAAATACCAAAATAGCTATTGAAATAATTGCTATCTTTGAATTAGGCTGATTTCGTCTATCCATGTAATTCCACCTATAATGCTATCAAGTTTATAAGATCTTTCTCTTCTCATATTGACAAAGATGGCATTGCAAGCAGGAGGGGCCTTAAACTCTATGCTGAGCTCCCTCCAGAGGTTCGTGCCCGTCACCACTTCGGACTTTTTGTATAGACTCTTACAATCATGCCCTTCAACCAAGAGGAACAGACCATTCGTTGTTGTAATGGAACTGGTCTTAATGTATCCTCTGAGTAAATATTTCGTGCCGGGAACTACTTTGACAACCTGTGAAGCAATCGTTATGTCAGGATTCTCTTTCCCATCAAAAGATACCCCCAATGAACGATTCCCTGAGAGATGAATATCCCTATCCAGAAATACATCAACCCCTTTCGTTTCGCTAACCCTCCAATCAAAACCACTATTCTCAATATCCAGTTCAAAGCTTCCGTTCCAGATAAGAGAAGGTCTATCCTCCCTCACTTTTTTATTTTTTTTGTCTGTAAAAACCTTCCAGACATCCCCTGCCTCATTGTAGAGGTGTCGGGAGATAAGAAAGTCTGTATACCTCAAAAATAATTCATCCTCCTTTGGTAAAAACTCTATCCTTTTCCAGAGATTATTTGACTCGGTTATCCTCTCTGTAGAGATAAGATAAAGAAGGTATCCTCTATAATAAGGATATGACTCTGGTATGAGATTTGAAAGGATATAATGGGGTTTAAGCTTAAGCTTATAGAGCAAATCATAAATATCATCCTGCATTTCAGGTTTGATAAGGATAAATTTCTTGAATGCCTTTACCGCCATGTCCATACTGCCGGACATCAGGTAAAAAATCCCCGCCTCCCACATTACAGCCGGATTTTTGGGATTGAGTCCTATAGCCCTTTCCAAGGCAGCCTCTGCCTCCTTTGTCAGCCCTGCTGTCAGGTATGCCTTTGATAGGTCAAGCCAGCATCCGGCCTGCAAAGGACTCTGGCGTAAAGAATTTCTGTAATGCCTGATTGCCTTATCAATGTCAGAGGCATCACTGCTATACTGGTAAAATCTCCCGAGGGCATATTGATAAGTAGCATTTCTACTGTCAAGAGAGGCTGCTGAAAGCAGTCCTTTCTCATCCATCCGCCTGAATGAGATTTCACCTAAAAGGAGTCTAAAGGCAAGCAAAAGCAGAGGGAGACAAAAAATGAGCGCTGCTAAGAGAAACAAAAGGTGTGAGCGATCATTTTTTATTCTCATCACCATAACTTCTGTAATAGCTTCTGTAATAATTATAGTAATGACTGTATCTCATGGCTGACTGGTCTACTGCGTTGAGTACAATCCCCAGTATTTTTGCACCAACAGCTTCAAGCATCCTCCTTGTCTCAAGGGTAGTCTCTTTTGTTGTCTTTCCGGATTTAGCAATTAACATAACACCGTCAGTGTAAGAGCTGAGAATAAGGGAATCGGGTAAACCGATTACAGGAGGGGTATCAAAAATAATGAAATTATATAAATAGAGGCTATTGATGAGTTCCTTTAATCTCAGTGAGTTTAAAAGCTCTGCGGGATTCGGTGGTATAGGCCCTGAGGTAATGACATGGAGGTTTGGAATATTCGTTTCTTTCATCAAATCTTCTGTGAGCTCCTCAATGCCTGAAAGATAAGTCGAGAGACCTGATGTATTGTCAACATCAAAAAGCCTGTGCAATTTCGGTCTCCGCATATCAGCATCTATGATTAAAACTTTAGCGCCTGATCTGGCAAAACTGATGGCAGTGTTTATTGCAGTAGTTGTTTTGCCTTCTTCTCTTGCTGGACTTGTGATTGCAATGATTCTCGGGGGTCTGCCTCCTGTGGAAAGAAGCAGGAATGTCCTTAGCGTGCAGTAAGCTTCAGAGACGGGACTTTTGCTATCTGCATGGGTAATATACTCTACAGGGAGATCTCCCTCGTAATCTCCATGGAAGGGTATGAACCCAAGTGTAGGAAGGGATACCCTTTTTTCGAGGTCCTCTGGTGTCTTGATTGTATTATCAAGATATTCAACAAAAAAGGCGAGCCCGATTCCTCCAAAAAGTCCAACTATTATTGATAGAATGATGTTCAGGCGTTTATTTGGCTTGTATGGTGATTCCGGGATTTCAGCCCTGTCAATCACCTGAATGTTACTTGCCTTTAAGGTTTCGGAGACGCCGGTCTCTTTAAGCTTCTGAAGAAGTCCATTATAAAGTTCCCTGTTTGTATCAACCTCTCTTTTTAATATCTGATACTGAACAAAATAATCCTTCAGGTTAAGGGCCTCTTTCTTTTGAACCTCGAACTCTGATCTTAAATATTTCTCTCTCTTCAATGCTGCATCGTAGTCTTTTTTCACACCCGTAATAATCTTCTTGGCTTCAGAATCCATTTTCTTTTTTATCTGGTCGATCTGTTCTTTGAGCTTTACCATTTTGGGATATGCGGGTTTGTATGTCTTCAATTTCTGGTTGTATTCAGATTCGAGAGATGCCAGGTTCTTTTTAAGCTCCATAATCAGGGAGTTGCCCATCACAACCGGGCTCGAATCAGAGTCATCTGAGCGGACTGTATTATAAAGAGCCTCCTTATTCATCCTGTCTGCACTTGCTTCTGTATGGTGCGTTGAAAGTTCGGAGAGCCGTTTTGTAATTATGTTCTCATTTTCAACACCTTTTTCATTTTCATCAAGAAATATGATCCCATGTGCCGAGGCGTATTTATTGAGCGCCTCCTCTGCCTGCTCAAGCTTTGCCTTCATGATATTTATCTGCCCCTGAAGCCACTCCCTTGCCTTATAGGTTGCCTCAAACCTCGATTCTATATTCAGCTCAATAAAGGACTCTCCGATTGTATTCGCAACCCTTGCTGAAAGTTCCGGATTGTCTGATGCAAAGCTTACATTAACAAGACTTGATCTTTGAACAGGGTTAACATTTATACTCCCGATGAATACATCAATTAATTTAGGTTCAATCTCTTTTTCTGAAGGTCTATTGATAGCTAAAATGATGTTCTCATTAGAGCTGGATTTTTTATTTTCCATATCCCGAACAAATTCAGGGTTGGTATCGAGGCCCAGCGAGCGAATTATACGCTTTGCAAGGTTTCTGGACTTAAGCACCTTACACTGAGTCTGAAAATAATTTTCTTCACTCAGATCAAACCCTACAGTTCCCTCTGAGATAACAAAATTGGGTTTTTCTCTTTCTATTTTCATCGTTATTGTGGATTTATACAGGGGTTTCTTCAGGAATGTTCCGATTGTCACGGTTGTAACTATAACCAGCAAGAATGTTATTACAATCCACTTCCGCCTTAACAGGATGAAAAGATAGTCCCTGAGATGTATTTCGTCTTCTGCTTCAGGTGGAAAATACAAGGGTTGAGGAGAAGTTACAGGATACTGCCTGGGTTTATCCAGGGCCTTTGTTTTTCCTTGATCGTCGTCCTCTGGCATTATAAATCTCATTTTGTTGTTATCTAATTGTTATTCTCCGCCATTTCAAATCACTAAAACAGAGGTATTGGCGAAAAATACAGCATCCCTCTGACAGACTTAAAAAAGTCATTAAAAAAGTTTCCAACACCACCTTTTGGGACTATTATAATGTCGTTTTCTGCAAGGAGAACATCAGGATTTTTTCCATTCCTTATAGCGTTATAATCCACAGCGATGACATCCCTTTCTCCTTTCCTGTTATCCCTGAATATCCTTATATCATCAGGTTTGGCGCCTGAATCCAGCCCATGAGCCATAGTGATCGCCTGAATGAGGGTTGTATTCCCCTGCATATTAAATACACCTGGACTTTTTACAGCGCCATCAACAAATATAATACCTCCCTTTGGCACATTGATCACATCTCCGGCAAAGACAGGGATATTGAGATTGACATTGCCATTTGCAAGAAGCTCATTAAGGTCAATTATTATTTTTTCAGAATCTCTGGCCTGGGAATTTTGCCCTTTAGTCCGGATTATATAACACAAACTGCCTGCTTCTTTTGTAAGACCGCCTGCTGTAGCAAGCATATCTATCAGATATCTCTGGCCAGTCACTGCATATATCTGCGGTTTTTCTACTGCTCCAACAACTGATATCCTCTGGCTCCTGTAATCTTTTACAAAGACAGTAACAACGGTCTCTTCCACATATCTTTCGAGCCTTTCAGCAATTACTTTCTCAAGTTCAGGAACTGTCATCCCCTGCGCTTTGATAATGCCAACAAGAGGAAGAGCAATTTCCCCATTAGAATTAACCCTCACGGTTTTTTGAAGCTCTTCAACATTGTATGCCTCAATCTCGAGGACATCCTCAGGCCCGATTTGATAATCTTCTTTGAGGGCAGTCTTTGTAGCTGTATTTAGCATTATTACATCGTTGAGTCTCTCTGTCTTGTCTTTTGATGCAAGGTCAAGAGTGGGTGGTGTTTTTGAGGTATAATTGCCAGTACAACCATAAAAGGAGAAAATTAAAAAAAGGACAAAGAATACTATAAAATGCCTCCTTTTCCCCTCTCATTTTAAAAACTAAAACTCTTAATTCCTGAAAGTTTAGACCTTAATTGCTAAGGTGAAGGTGAAGATGGACTTTCTATACCTTCATCATCATAATCGCGAAATGCTTCTATGGCAATAATAGAACATCCTGCTGCGATAACTAATGCTCCTAAAGTAGTGGCTAAAGGTGCGCCTGCTATCGTTGCTGCTGTTGAAGTTCCTTCAGCGCCTGCAGGCGTGGCAAACAGACGTTCACCAGTGTACAGAAGTTTCTTTTGTGAGTTGTAACTCACGCTTACCTTTCCCGTTATACTTCTGACCTCTGTCCCTTTATCAGTACAGGAGACTATCCCATGAATATCCGAAGGATTCGGGATGGCTGAAATAGTTGCATGCGGTGTAACAATGGTAAGAGTTGAAAAAGGCGTCACCTTAAATGAGAGTGTTCCCTTTGCGAGGTTAGAAGTATATGCACTTTTCTGTGCTTTAAGGGCAGCCTCTGTCTCTTTTGAGAGATCAATCCTTGATCCGTCCTTCATAGTGATAAAAACAACTCCATCTCCTGTCTTGAGCTTTGTTTCATTAAGAAGAGGATAAACATCCTGCATCTTTAACCACTTCCCGTTTGAGGACTCGATCAGAACTCCCCCTGAAGCCTTTATCTCTCCGTATGCCAGAGGTTCCTGTGCTAAGACCTGTGGTATGAAGGCAATATTCATGGAAAGAAGAAAGAGGATAAGAAGCACAGAAATGAAAGGTGATTTAATTAACATTTTTGACTCCTTTCACTCAGGTTACAGGTTAATAGAAAAATTTCAATGCATTCATTTATTACCCTGTGTATAGTTTAACGAAACTTTGTAAAATGTCAAGAATATTATTTCATAATTAGCCCGTTAAAATAATTAATAAAAATCTGGAAATTGAAACAATGGAGAACTTTTTTCACTCTTCAATGCAGAGTATCTACGGATAAGGTGTTTTAAAAAATATTGTTTGATTGGAGCATGCCTTGTTAAAGAAAAGATTAAATCACAGTGCCAGTCAAAGCGAACCTTTTCGTATACAATATCCATGACCCCGTTACTCAGGGCAATCTTAAAAAGCCTGTCAATCTGTTCGTCAGTAAGATATGAGAAAAACCTTCGAATCATATACCCTGTCTTTATTTCCCTATCCAATATATTCTTCCACTGTCTCTCATATTTTCTCATTAAGCTTGAAGCAAGATTTCCCTCCCTGAATGCCTCTATAAATGTCTCTGCTGCAAGTTGAGAACTAATCAGTCCGTAATAAATGCCTCCATGGGTGGTGGTTTTGACAAGCCCGGCTGCTTCACCAACCACAAGCATCCTGTCAGAATACGTCTTCCTCAGACTGCCTACAGGAATGATTCTACTAAGTATTGTGTTTTTTTCGTTTATCCTGTCTTTTAGATTCATACGTTCAAGAAACTTTTTGAGGAGAAAAGGAGCATTATTTTTAGCAGTCAGGCCAATACGCACAAGACCATTTCCGAGTCCAACAACCCAGGCAAATGAACCAGGAGCAATATCATTGCCAATATAAATCCTTGCTTCTTCAACTCCTTCCATCCTAACTTCTGTCTGCACACCATAAACATAACCTGACGGGCTTCCCATACCGAGACTCTCACTAAGGCTTCGATTGAACCCTGTTGCTATAACTACAGCCCTGGCCTTGATGTTTTCCCCTGTGGATATATTTATATCGACCTGTGTCTTTTCAGTCTTGATCTTCTTACATGAAGTGCCCAGCTTTATATTTGCACCATTTTTTAATGCAAGCTCTCTTAGTCCTTGGTCAAACTTAATTCTGTCGACAACATATGCCTGGGTTGATTCCGGCTGAAATGCGAGTTTCAGTCCTGATGGCGAGAAAAATAAAATATCCTTGATGCTGGATAATATGGAATCTTTAGGTAGTTTAAACCTCTCAAAAGCCTCTACGCCAATAATGCCTGTACATACAGGGTGATGCTCAAAGGAGCTATTTTTATCTAATACTAATACATCAAAACCTGCTTTGGATAACTGAGAGGCTGCATAACAGCCGGTAGGTCCTGCACCAATTATAACAACATCGTGTATATGCATTGGTTGGCATTAAATACCACAAACTTATTAAATACGCAAGGATTTTTTAAATCCCTGCTGATTATCAACATGCTTTGTCTATTTATGGACTATGAAACTTCGCATCCTGATACTCTGATTTTGTTCTTAAGGACCACCTATTGAGGCTGAACCCTGTAATGCGGCACTGATACCGTAAAGAAAACGTGAAATAAATGTATCAAAAACGGTAGAATTTTGTGGTATCATATCAAAACAGAAAAGCGGTTCAAATCATTGACTGGAGAGGGTTTAGCTGGTATTTTTAAGCACTTGTGTAGCCCCAGTAAATATCCCTCTCAAGGCTAAAACACGGGTTTAGTATGTTTGCCTTTATCTGGCTGTGAAAAAAATGTGAAAAAACTATGTCAAAGAAGATACAAATACAGCGATTTATATATAAATCAAAATGTCTCTCAAGTCATTGACTGATAAGCGTTTGCTCAGTATTTTCAAGCCTTTGTTGAGTCCCCATCCTTACATGCAGGACGTGCTGGGGTTGAAGTAACATTAATCACAAAAAAAATGAAATGTTTATTTTTTTAAAATCCTTGACAAATTGATTTTATTTTATATTATATAGATGCAAACTATAATTTAAAAAGGAGGATAAATGATAAGAAATCGGAAAGGTTTCACCTTAATTGAACTAATCGTGATAATCGTCATTATCGGGATTCTTGCTGCTGTGGCTGTCCCTCAGTATCTTGATTTGACAAGGAGCTCAGCTAATGGCGCAGCAAGAGGAGTATTAGGCGGTTTAAGAAGTGCAAATAGCCTCTTGTTTGCATCTCGCATAATTGGCGGCACAGTTGCTGCTTATGATTGGACGGCTATAGTCAACAATGCTCAAATCCAAGGCGTTGAATATACATATGGTACTCAAACTTTCACAATGACAGCCGGTGGCTATACTTATGCTTTCGAGCTCAGTCCAACAACCCCTCAGGCACCGACTACACCAGCAACAATTTTTTGTCCAGCAACAACAACATGGTAATCAATTGAGAAAATTAAGTTATTCAGGAGGTAAAAATGCATCGTGATCGAAAAGGCTTTACCTTAATTGAGTTGATTGTAATCATAGTCATTATCGGAATCCTTGCTGCAGTCGCTATCCCAAGGTACCTAGATTTAACGCAACAAGCTGCAAATGGCACTGCAAGAGGAGTATTAGGCGGTTTAAGAAGTGCAAATAGCCTCTTGTTTGCATCCCGCATAGTTGGTGGTACAGTTGCTGCTTTTGACTGGACAGGTATCGTTAATAATGCCCAGCTCCAGGGCGTTGAATTTACATATGATGCTACCAATTTCACAATGACTGCCGGTGGCTATACTTATTCTTTTGAGCTGAGTCCAACAAACCCTCAAGCTCCTACTACACCTGCGACAATTTTTTGTCCAGCAACAACAACATGGTGATTAAAGGTTAAGAATATATCTACATACCTTATTGCAAAAAAGTAATCTTTAGAAGGTTGTAATTTTTGTAGAGGAATGCCATAACATTAATCCTCTGTGGTAGATAATAAAAAGTGGGAAATAAAATGGGTTAGATCATCAAACTTTTTATCTATTCTGACTCTCCTCTTTTCATCCATCCTCTTCTTTTATGACCTTTTTAAGGCAAGATACCTTCTCTCAGAGAGGGACTTAGGTCCTTACTTTATTCCACCGAGATTCTTTTGGGTAGAAAGCATCAAGAATGGTGATTTTCCATTATGGAATCCTTATCAATTCTCAGGTCAACCATTCTTTGCTAACCCTCAACACGCCATCCTCTATCCCCTGAATAGTCTATTTTTTATTCTCCCCTTTGATGTCGCTTTCAACAGTATCATTATCCTCCACTTCTTTCTGGGCGGATTATTTACCTACATTTTTCTGAAGGATTTGAGGGTAAGTTCAACAGGAGCTCTCATCTCAGGTCTGATATTTATGCTAAGTGGCTATCTCCTCTCTGTACACTCCCTCCTTAGTTGTCTTTTCTCTGTAATCTGGACCCCGCTGATCATGATGTTTTTTAGAAGAGCAATTGCTTATCCCGGATTTAAAAATGAGGTTTTCACTGCCATTTTCCTTACAATTTCTTTCCTGGGAGGGGGAGTAGAAATAGTTTATGGTGTTTTTTTTATGCTTTTTTTTATGGTTATCTTTTCAACCTCACCTTATTCTCCTGATTCTCCTGTCCGTGAAGATCTGTGGAGAAGGATCAGATGGGGAGTAAAGAGTTTATTAATTGTTTCAATCATATTTTTATTTCTTTCTGCCGTTCAATTAGTGCCTTTCATTGAATTACTTTATCATTCCATCCGCCGTGGAGGGATACCTTATCAGGAGGCAACAATTTGGAGTTTTGCACCAAAAGACGTTCTCTTATTTTTCCTTCCTGATGCCTATGGATATTTTTTAGATATGAAAAAATACTGGGTAACACAATGCTGGCTTAAAACCCTTTATACAGGTGGGCTTCCTTTCATTCTTAGTTCCATTTTCTTTATCTTTGGGAAGGGAAGAAAACTCTTTTTCTTTTTGATGCTTTTTTCGGTTTTTTTATCTCTTGGCCATTACACCCCTCTTTATGCTTTTGTGTTTAAGTATGTCCCATTTTTCAACGGAATACGATATCCTGTTAAATTTCTCTATATCTTTATTCTCGTCCTCTCTATTACAGCAGGATTGGGTTTCGAGAGATTAAAGACATTTTCAGAGAAGGGTGAAGCTAAGAAGTTGAAAATAATCTTTACTGTCTTCTCCCTCATATGTGCATTTTTTCTTCTATTTTTAGTTTTAGGCAATAAAGAGATAGAACATTTCATGAAGATAAATGGGATTGATTTCCCTAATTTCTATTATGCTTCTGTTAATCTTTATAATACAAAAAGATTTTTCTTCTATCTTACCCTTTTCTTTCTTTTGCTACGGGTTGGTCATGAGGTGAAATGGAAAGGATGGATCAAGGTTTTATTAATAGTAGTTTTGACTGCGGATCTTTTCGGGAATATGGGCTTTTACGGAAAAGAAAAAACTTCTGATTATTTTCAAAAGACAAAAGTTCTGGAGATAATCTCTTCAGATAAAGGGCAATTCAGGACTTTTTCAACAAGTAGGACTATCTCAATGGATATTCCTATTCTCATTGGTGACGGCACTTATATAAATTATTTAAAAGAAAAACATTTACCTTCAATGAACCTGTTATATAAGTTGCACGATATCTGGGGTATTGATGTAATCCATTTAAAAAGGACAGATGACCTTTACAGAGCCCTTATTGACACTCCATCTATTTCGGCAACTAATATAATTGACCTTATGAGCGTAAAGTATGTCATATCAGTAACTATCATTGAGAAAGACCCTCGTTTTGAATTAATCTATGCAAGGCTTGAAGGTATCCAAGGAAAAAAGGAAGCTCTTCTTAAAGAAAATACTATTAAGTTATACAGGAATAAAGACCCTCTTCCGAGAGGATGGCTGGTCAGGGATTTTAAAATCATGGCCCCTGATGCTATACTTTCAGCACTCAAGAGGGAGGATTTTAATCCTGCCAGAGAGGTCTTTTTAGAAGAGGAACCGAAATTTAATCCCCCCTCTCCCCCCTTTAGTAAAGGGGGGTTGGGGGGATTTGAAGTTTCCACTGGTAATCTCCGAAACAAGGTAGATTTAATACATGAAAGCAATAACAGACTCCTGCTCGTAGCAGAATCAACAGAAAATGCCATGCTGGTTTTGAGCGATACTTATTTCCCTGGCTGGAAGGTTTTAATAGATGGGAGAGAAGAAAATATCTATCGGGCTGATTATAACTTACGGGCAGTTCTTCTTGGTGCCGGGACACACCAGGTAAAGTTTATCTATGATCCTTTAAGTTTTAAGCTGGGTGCCATAATAACTTTTTTAGGAATAATAGGTTGCCTTGTTATTGTTTTGGCTGTCCGGCACAGAAAGCATTAAATGAATTTCAACTTGGAGATTAACTAAAGAAAAACAGCGATTCATAATTCAGGATTGAAATCGATGGATACCATAAAAACAAATACTTTGACCCTATATCTTTTAGAAGAAGCTGTTGCCTATCATCGATGGATTTTCGAAAAGATCAGGCCATGGTTGGGCAAAAGTATACTTGAGGTTGGTTGTGGAATCGGCAATATAACAGGCCTCCTGCTCAATCATGGAAGGGTTATTGCAGCAGATATGAATGAAGATTATCTTCGAATAATTAAGGAAAAGTTTCGGTCTCATTCCAATCTGAAAGAGGTTCTCCTCTGGGATATCCAAATGGAACCGCCAAAAGAGCTTAGTACAGTAATTGATACTATTGTCTGCTCTAATGTGTTAGAGCATGTAGAGGACGATGATTCTGTATTAAAGAATTTTCACCAGTTACTTCCCGTTGGTGGAATGCTTATTGTTTTAGTCCCTGCTTTTAAGATACTTTATAATACCCTTGACCAGGAACTTGGCCACTTTAGACGGTATGGTAAGAAGGAACTAACCAGAAAGCTCACAATGAGTGGTTTTAAAATTCGCTACTTAAAATTTTTTAATCTGCTTGGTATATTGGGATGGTTTGTAAATGGCAAGCTCTTGAGAAGGCAATCTTTATCACCAAGACAGGTGAGGATTTTTAATAAGATGGTCCCTTTCTTAATAAAGGTAGAAAAAATTATTCCCCTTTTTGTGGGGCAATCACTGATAGCTGTGAGCGAAAAATATAAAGGGGAAATTTGACTTGAAGCTTACCGTTATCATACCAACATACAATGAGGTTGGAACTATCTTCGAGGTTATCAAAAAAGTTAAAGAAGTCTCTTCTGATAAAGAGATTATTGTTGTAGATGACGGCTCTACGGATGGAATAAGAAACATCCTAAAGGAGCGCAGAGACGGAGTGAAGGTATTGTTTCATGATACAAATAAAGGAAAGGGAGCAGCAATTCGTACGGCTCTTCCTCACATCACAGGTGATATCGTTATCATTCAGGATGCTGACCTTGAGTATGATCCCTCCGAATATCCTCGCCTGATTTCTCCCATCCTTGAAGGAAAGGCTGATGTTGTATATGGCTCTCGTCTTATGGGTGGGCCACATAGAGTCCTTTTCTACTGGCATTCTGTAGGAAATAAAATTATAACAACACTATCCAATATTTTTACCGATCTTAATCTATCAGATATGGAAACCGGATATAAGGTCTTTCGGGCTGAGGTGCTTAAAAAAATAAAAATTGAGAGCAACAGATTTGGTTTTGAACCAGAAATTACGGCCAAGATTGCCAAAATGGGCTGTCGTATATACGAGGTTCCCATCTCTTATTGGGGCAGGGATTATACAGAAGGGAAAAAGATAAAGTGGAAAGACGGAGTAGCAGCCATCTACTGGATCATCAAATATAACCTGTTT
>Ga0209521_10002689_pt1 | contig 14473 bp, 11 predicted proteins | sample Rifsed19ft4_FD_184016 | JGI IMG/M metagenome (GOLD analysis project Ga0209521, IMG submission 184016) | Soil microbial communities from Rifle, Colorado, USA - sediment 19ft 4 (version 2) | ecosystem: Environmental > Terrestrial > Deep subsurface > Rock core/Sediment | place: Rifle, Colorado... | reverse complement strand
GATTTCATCCGTCCTTGCGGCGTTTGCGATTGGCTGGGCCAGTGTATTGATCGGTTTGAGCGCGGGTTATCTTCGTCTCATTGCTGTGCTTACCGCCGGATTGTTATTACTGGCATTCGCCACATTCCGCGTCCAATCCGAGCGCGTCAACTTCAGCCTGTTCAGATACGCGTCAGTTTACATGCTGAGTTCGATGATCATTCTGGCATTGCGGGCCTTCTAGCCCTCGCGTTGCTGCAACAGTTCAACTGCTGTAACAACGGAACCAATTATGAAAATGTCCGCGCTTGACCGCATTCTGCTTCTCATCACGGGTCTACTTGCCGCTTATCAAATTGTGGTGGGCATAGATAACCTCTCCGCCGCGCCCATCATTGCATACACCATTGCGTTCGGAGTCCTGCTCGTGGCATTATTACTCTTCATCATCCTGGGCTTCGACGCGTTGGATTCGCCCATTGTTGTCATCGTCTCGACGATCATTCCCCTCAGCCTTTCCCTCGGACTCGTATGGGAACATCTCGCTTCTTTTCGGACCCTTTACCTGCTCTTCACCATCATCGGATTCGCGGCTGTTGTCTTTACCCGTTCCACTCCCATGCAAAACCGCCTACGCGTGCCAACGATTGTCATCGCCGTCGTCCACGGCATCGCGGGCATGACAATTTTCCTGCTGCCCATCATCATCTCCATGCAGGGACAGGCTAAACCCGCATTCTCCCTCGTCGGTATAGGCGGCGCGCTGATCGGACTCGGCGGTCTCCTGCTCTCATTCCTGAAAACGGGAAGACCGTTATTATCAAGGGATACAATAATGAGAGTACTGCCAGGGCTGCTTCTGCTAATGACGATCTGTTTTGTAGCGGGTTTCAAATTTGGATAACACGTAGGTCGGGTTGAAAACCCGCCCTACTTTTTTATACAAAAGGAGTATGCAATGTCCAGAAACAGTTTCTTCGCGAAGTCCCTGCGCTTCATCGGGATCGTACTGATGGGGCTGACGGGCGGATTCACTCTGCTCGGAGGAATTGGGACCACGTGCGCGGCTTTGTTCCCAACCAAGTGGGATAGCATGGCTCCGCTTGCTTCGTTCCAATGGTTGTACATTCTGTTCGTGATATTGGGGATTGCCATTGGCGTGTGGGGAATTCGGGCAACCGTGAAACTCATCAGACGCACATCTGATTCGTATGTGACAAGCATCAGGGCGTTAATCGCCGGCATGTTGATTGGTGGATTACACATTTACATATCGCGGCTTCTGCGCGGCAAGTCCATGCCTGTGGACGCGGTGGTTTATACGACTGTGCTAACGCTGGCTGTCTTCCTGCTCCTCCGCATTCCATGGATCTGGCAGGGTGTAAACTTTGAAAAAGGCGCCAGCAAATCGAACAAGATGGCAGGCGGCGCGGCGGCGCTATTGCTTGGCTTGCTCACGCTGACCATCCAATACACGATGGGGCCGACACACACCTGGGATGGAGTGAACTTTGCAAACGCATTCAACGCCGCAATGACGGTCGCGGGGATCGGGCTGTTGCTTCTTGGCGCGGGGATATTCGTCAGCGCGAGAACTGTGAAGATGACGGCAGGCAGGTTGATCGTTCAGAAAAGAGACCACACCTACATCACTGAGTTCGCTTATTTGCTGCGCGAAGACGGTCACCCGGCCTGGGTGGAGCTGGACCAACACATCTGTGGGCTTTTCCCGCGAGCTGAGTGGTTAAGCCTTTTGCGTGATGTGGGCTTCCAGCCGGAGATCATCCAGGCTACATATGACCGGGATTTGTTTCTTGCACGCAAACCCAGGGACCAGAAGCGTAGGGATTTATGATGGCCTATGCATGAAAAAGGGTGGGTATAATAAGCCGATCATCGAAGCATGGAAGCATATGAGCTACGAATTATTCAACCCCTCAACGTCAATATCTAGAAGGGCCAGTAGACAATCCTGGGCTAAAACGCTGGAACTAGCCAGGCTGTATGGTTGGCGACCGATGGGGACACACCCGCCATCATTCCATAGCTTTCAGCTCTTAAACGCGGATTGGCATGGCGCATATTTGACGAATGATAGTCAGACGGTAAAAGCCGAAGATGCCTTAGCCCTGGCTGATGCTTTACAAAAGTCACTGGACGATATACCTGATTTCAATATTATCGAGATGGATTGGAACCCTAAATTTTGGATAGAGGATGATCTTCCCGAATGGTTATCTCCATCGGAAAAAGTATTTATGGAAGAAGGGCTGGAAGATGAACTGCTTGATATTATGGGGATACATCCGTTTGAGTTTTTTGCAGGAGGCGAAAAGCGCCGCCTGACTGAATTCATAAGATTTTTCCGGTTGGGAAGTTTTATAATATCGTGAGTCCAGGGCAGGGGAACTAAACTACGGAATAGGGAAACCAACCTGCTGGACCGTAAAAGCATCTACCGGCTAATGGCTCATTATTCTCCATCTAAAACGATTTGCTTACAGTTACGGATGTTTTGAAAATCATCTCGCCAGCGAAATAAACACATCCTCCAATGTCGGCTCACCAACAACGACATCCCTTACATTCACACCTTTTGCTTTCAACGCTTTCAGCAAAACATCCTTCTTCATCCCTCTTTCCATGATGGTTCGCAGATGATCGCCCGCCAACCCAACGCGCAACACTCCCTCAACCTCAGGTAATACAGCCAGGCCATCCTGCAAGGGCTCGGCATACACTTCCCACACATCGCCAGAGATAATATTCCTCTTTAGATTCAACGGCGTATCCATCGCAAGCAATTTTCCATCGCGCATGATGCCGACGCGTTCGCAGTATTCGGCTTCGTCCATGTAATGCGTGGTCACAAGGATCGTCACGCCGCTTTCGGCAAGTTCATAGATCAGGTCCCAAAAGGCGCGGCGCGCGGTCGGGTCAACGCCTGAGGTGGGTTCATCGAGGAACAATAACTTCGGTTCATGCACCAACGCGATACCCAACGCGAGTCGCTGACGCCAACCCGCGGCGAGCGAACGCGTCAGCGTAGAGTCATGCCCTGTCAACCCGACCAGTTCGAGGGTCCGCTTGATGCGGGCTTTGTCCGTGATTCCATACACGCCGCCGTAAAACGTCAAATTTTCCAGCACGGTCAGGTCATCATAGATCGCAAACTTCTGCGACATGTATCCCGCGCGCTTACGCACCTCTTCGCTTTGTTTGAACGCGTCGAATCCCAGCACGGTCGCTTTGCCATCGCTCGGTTCGAGCAGACCCAGCAACATGCGGATTGTTGTCGTCTTGCCCGAACCATTCGGACCGAGATAGCCGACCACTTCGCCCGCCTCCACTTCAAAGTTGACGTGATCGACCGCGACGAAATCGCCGAAGCGACGTGTGAGATTTTCGACCTTGATGACTGCTTCACTCATGATTGGACTCCGACAATGCAATAAACACATCTTCGAGGGCGGGAGGCACGGAACGGAGCTCATCCACGTGACCGCCTTCGCTTCTTATCCGGGACTTCAACCGGCTGAGGACATCTTGAGCCTTGTTCTCCCCGACGCGTATATGCAGTCTATCGCCGAAGGCCTGGACGTCTTCGACGTCTTCATCCTTGTGCGCAACGTGACGAAGAAGCCCGATCGGCGAACCGCGCAGTTCAAGGACTCGTCCATTCAGCCGCGCCCGCAAGTTGGATGGGGTATCTTCCGCGATGATCCTGCCATCTCTCATAAAGCCAACGCGATGACAGCGTGAGGCTTCGTCCATGTAGGGGGTGGAAATGAGGACTGCGACCCCCCTCCGGCTCCCTTCGTTCTCTCCGGAAATGGGGGAGGAGTCAGAGAGGGGGGTGGATGTAATACGAATAACCAACTGCCAAAAATCCTGGCGCGTGACAGGGTCAACTCCAGTGGTGGGTTCATCCAACAACAACACGCGCGGACGCGTAACAAGCGCTGAAGCCAGTCCAAGTTTCTGTTTCATTCCGCCGGAGAGTTGTCCCGCGCGTCTATCGGTGAAGTTGGCGAGACCGACGAACTCAAGTATTTCCATGCAACGCGGGAGCCATTCAGTTGATTTGAGCCCGCGCACCTCAGCGAAGAAGCGGATGTTTTCTAAAACGGTTAAATCCTCATACAATGAGAAGCGCTGCGATAGATATCCGAATTGCGAACGTGCATTTTCTGTTTGCTTATTGATGTCATAACCACAAATATTCGCTTCGCCTGAATCCGCGCGCAACGCGCCAACCAGCAATCGCATGGTTGTGGTCTTCCCCGCGCCGTCTGCACCAACGAGTCCATAGATCTCACCAGGCGCAATATTCAGACTCACTCCATTTACCGCGTGGGTTTCGCCGAAGGATTTTTTTAGGTTGGTGGCTTGAACCAGCGCTGGAACGTTGGAACGTTCGAACGTCAAAACGTTAGGCTTCATATTCTGAGCCTTCTTCGCGGACACGACGAGACTGAGGGTGTGTCTCAAGATAATCCATAAAACGAGCAATCTGACGGGAGGATTTATCAGCTAAATCAAACACCTGATTAAATTGTTCCTGTGTCAAATACTCTAAATCGAGGGCGATATACAATTGACAACGAACCTCACCAGCAGAAGCCTTTGAGCGCCCGAGATATTCAAGGAATTGTGCCTGTGTCCGACTCTCAAAACCTTCTGCGATATTACTTATGACTGATACGGATGCTCTCTGGATTTGGTTTTTCAATCCGAAATCCTTTGCAAACTGACCTTGCTCTGTAAGGGCATAAACCGTCCGAGTCAGTTCTCGCGCAGTCTTCCAGGCTTCAATATCTTCAAACCGTGTAATCGTAGGCATCATTTCTCCTTCGAAAACCAACGTTCAAACGTGAAAACGTTCTAACGTGAGAACGTTACGTCCGCTGGCATGCCGATCTTGAGTTCGCCGTTGCTGTTTGTTACGCTCAACTTGACTGCAAACACCGTGCTGCTGCGTCCTTCCACGGTTTGGACATTGCGTGGTGTGAACTCAGCCTGGTCAGCAAAATGGACAACAACCGCATCGAACTTTGGGCTTTCTCCCGTCGCTGAATCAATGGTGACTGTAGCTGCCTGACCTAGTTTAATTTCTCGCAGTCGATCTTCGGGAACGTAGACAGTGATCGTGATGTTATTCAAATCCGCCATGGCGAATGCTGTTGCGCCGGGTTGGACGAACTCACCGGGCTCCACATTGCGGACAAGGATGACACCATCCATCGGGGCGTACACGGTCAGCTTTGTAATTTGGGCGTCGATCAAGGCAAGATTGGCTTGTGCCTGCTGAACCGCCTTTTGTGCCTGCTCCACTGCCGCCTGCGCCTGATCCACCGCCCCCTGCGCGAGTGTCACACTGGAGGACTGATCGCCCGTCTGCAAACTGCGCAGGAAATCCAGCGCGGAGTAATAACGCTCCTGAGCAACCGATACATCCGCGCGCGCTTGCAGAATTTCATCAGCCGACTCAGTCGTCAACAGATCGTTGTATGCCTTCTGCGCGTTTTCCAATTCATCCCGCGCATTGTTATACAATGTGCGGCCTGCCTCTCCAAGCTGTTCGTCACCGGTGCACTTATAAATCAGGTTTGTCAAGCGCGCATTTTCAACGAAATAACCTTGATTTGTTCCGCAATGGGTGCGGTTATAAAGACCCTTCGGTACATCCTGGGTTGCCGAGTTCTGTGCGCGATAGTTTACGTTCTGTGCGATCTGGTACGCCAGGCGGGCATCCAGGAGGCGCTTCTCGGCATTCAGAAAATCTGTTTGTATCATTGATTGGGTGACCGTTGCCAGGTTTGCCTCGGCATCCTGCACCGCGGTCTGCGCCAACTCGACCTGTGTTTGCGCGGCCTGGATCTGCTCAACGCGCGTGTAGTACCACCCCGGCTGTTCGAACAGGTCGGGGTCTGAGAACCAATCTTCGAGCCGTGTGCTTTTTCCCTGAGCCAGCGCGGCGTCAAGGGTGATTTGAAACTGGGACTGGGCCGTCGCCAGCGCGTTTTGGGCGCTATGCGCGCCTGCCATAGCAGAATCCAATTGAGCGGCCGCGACGGCTCGTTGCGCGGCCAGCAGGCTGTCGTCCAGGCGAAAAAGCGGATCGCCCGCTATAACGGGTTGTCCCTCCTCAACGAGGACTTCGGCGACTTTGCCAGCCATCTCAGGCGAGACGTTCACAACAACGGATTCAATGGTTCCCGAGGCGCTGAGCTGTCCGTTGCCGTCACTGTTCAGCGCACGGATCCCATAATAAATCCCTGTGGCAATAAGTGCCAGTACGATAATGATCGCGGGAAGAGGGGGGCGTTTGTGTTGCATGGCTAACTCCTTAAGAGAATTTAGTCTAAGCGTTTGCGGAAGCGAGCGGCGGCCGCGCCCATGATGACAACTGCAAAGATTGTTAATGCAATGATTTCATTTTGCAACGCGGCCGCGCCAACTCCTTTTAGTAACAAAGCACGGATAATCACAAGATAATAACGAAGTGGGACAATGGCAGATACGTATTGCAGGAATTTTGGCATTGCTTGAATAGGAAAGAAAAAGCCCGAAAGAAAGATGCTTGGCAACATGGTCACCATGACCGTGATAAATGCTTCCTGTTGTGTGTTGGCAATCGTGGAAGCAAACAGGCCAATGCCAAGGCTCGATACAAGGAACAAACCCGAAAGAGCAAAGATGAGGCCCAGGTCCCCTTTGATCGGAACCTTGAACCACCAATGCCCGATAATGAGGACTTCAAGTGTGTCAATGAACGCCAGTATGCTATATGGCAAAATTTTTCCTGCCACCAATTCCCACGGGCGAATGGGCGTCACGATCAATTGCTCGATGGTCCCACGCTCACGCTCGCGCACAATGGAAGACGCCGTCAACAAAGCGGTAATGAAAAACAGGATCATGCCGATCACGCCCGGCACATTGAAGTAAGCCGCGATGAGATCGGGGTTATACCAAACCTGTGTACGCACATCGAGGGGTGGATTGAAAGATGAAGATCTTCCCGTCAAAGCGGCTTGTTCCGTCAATACCTTTGTAGCATAGGACTGACCAATCAACTTTGCCGTGGAGAGTGCAGTTCCACCCACTGTTGCATCAGAACCATCCAGCACAAGCGATACCTGAGCATTGCCCTCCAGAAGGCGGATATCATAATCGGGTGGAATGATGAGCGCCGCACGGATTTTTCCCGATTCGATCAACGCTCTATACTCATCCTCCGAGCCGACAGCGTAATCTATGCTGAAGTAATTGGCCGCGCGGAAAGCATCCAGAAGGGAGCGCGATTGTGGGGACAGACTCTGATCCCAGACTGCAAGCGAGATGTTCTTCACATCTGTCGTAGCCGCGTAACCCAGCAGGAACAACTGCATGATAGGCATGACAATGATCAGAACCAGCGTGCGCGGATCGCGGATGATCTGGATGAATTCCTTGCGGATAATGGACATTAAGCGTGAGTTCATGCGTTCTCCTTTACTACGCCGTGCAGATAAATATCCACAAAAAGGTCGAAGCTGTTCCTGGGCATTAACTTGGCGATGAGGGAATCTTTGATAAACAGTTCAGTGATGTAGAAGGAAAAAAACATGCCAAGAAAGGAACGCACCAAAACCGGGGGAGGAATCTTGCGTAGATTCTTGCGGACATGCACCATCTTCTCGAACATCGGCAGGAGCTTGGGGGCAATCTCTCCAATTAAGTTGGATACGTGCTTTCCGTTGAATTCCACAAGCTCAATGAAAATCAGCTTCAATAATTCAGGCCGGGTACCCAGTTCGGTAACCAGAGCGCGTGCGGCGTTGCGGATGAGTTCCTCTGCGGTATCACCCTGCGCAGCAAGGATTAGCGGCAGGATTTGTTTATAAGGGTGTTTATCCATAATGATGGCCTGAAAAATATCTTCCTTGCTGGAAAAATGGTTATAGATGCCGCCAAGCGCAAGTCCTGCTTTATCGGCGATCTGGCGCATGGATGTGGCGTGGTATCCCTGTTCCATGAAGAGTTCAAACGCGGCATCTTCAACGGCCAGACGGGTGACTTCCCCTTTCTTTGGTTTCTCTTTCGACATCGTATCTCCAAAGTAAATGAACGAACGTTCGTTTTTATTTTAAACGAAACAGAGGAATTTCGTCAAGACAAAAATGTCACATAATAAATGGATTACTATTACGCCGCGACCCCAACTCCCTCGTTCGCGTGGTTGACAAAGAAGTGCATCCGGTTGAAGAAATTCACTTCGCTGATTCCCGCATCCGCGTCAAGGAACAACAGGTTCAAGCGCGGATACATTTCCTTCATCTTCTTCTCTGCGCCCTTGGCAATAATATGATTTGCAATACAGCCAAACGGCTGCAGGCACAGCACATTGGGGATCCCATTCTTCACAAAGGACGCGACCTCACCCGCAATGAGCCAGCCTTCGCCATACTGGTGGTTGAGACTGAGGATTTCCTGCGCGTTCCTCGCAATATCCTCAATTTCGGTATGGCGCTGAAAGCGCAGATACTGCTTCATCACATCATGGACTTCGCCCAGGAAGTTGCGAAGCACCTTTTTTCCCAACAAAGCCAACAGCCAAAGCATGTCGCGCCGCGCCAGGTGGGTCATCACTTTTTGCTCGACATGGATCAGCCCGCCCGCGAAGAACTCCAGGAAGGTCGGCATGACCACTTCAACGCCTTGATCCATCAGCCATTCTGCCGCGTTGTTATTGGAGAAGGCATTGTATTTGACAAAAATCTCACCCACGATCCCCACCTTGGGATAATGCTCATCATCCACGTCAATCGCGTTGAAATCCGCGACAACCCTGCCAAGCGCATTGAGCAACGCTTTTTTCTCGGTGGGAATTTTTCCTTCCATGAAATCAGACAGGTATCGATCAACCACCCGCTTCGCATCGCCTTTATGGATTTCACGGATCACTGTGGAGTAATACATATCCGAGAGCGCGTCGGTGAACGCCATGCTGATGATGGCTTTGTACATATAAGCTTTGGTGTTGAACGCAAAGCCTGGCTGTTCATTCAGTGTTTGCAAATTGGTGGAAAGCGTAACCACAGGCACATCTTCGAATCCCGCCGCAATGAGCGCCTTCTTGATCATGCCGACATAACTCGTTGCGCGGCACTGTCCGCCCGTTTGCGAGAACCCGATCGCGGTATGCGCCAGATCATATTTCCCCGATTGCAACGCCTTGACCAGATCCCCCACCGTGATAATGCCAGGGTAGCAGATTTCATTGTTGGCATACTTGAGTCCCGTGTCCACAGAACTGCGGTCGGCAGGCGGGAGCCAGACAATGTCATAGCCCACATCCACGAACGGTCTGACAATCGGCGGCGAACAGAACGGGGAAAAATCGGGAACGATCAATATCCTGTTTCGATCTTCACGCTGGTACACGCGCGTCTTCGTGCGCGCTTTATAGACCCGCTCCGTCGGTTTCGTCTGGCGCATCGACTCAAGCATGGATCGCAGTCTGAGTTTCGTGGAACCCACGCTCTCGATTTCATCAACGCGGAGCACCGTCGGGCTTTTGCCATACTCGCTCAGGATTGAACTGATCTCATCCAGAATGAACGGGTCGGGTCCGCAGCCAAATGAATTCAACTGCACCACTTCCACACGCGGCGCGTCCTGTTTGCCCGCCCAACGCGCCGCATGAAAGAAACGATTCGAATATTCCCATTGCGTCATCACGTGACGATTATCCAACCTCTGCCCTTCTTCAAGCGGAACTGAATCTTCAGTGATGACATCCAATCCAAAATTTATCAGGATGTCTGGAATCTTATGGTTGATCAGCGGATCAATATGATATGGACGTCCCATCAACAAAATAACAGGGCGGCCTTCCTCTTTCGCATTTTCCAAAATCTCCGCCGCCACGCTTCTTACCTGACCTTTGAACTGCTTCTGCGATTCTTGAGCCTTGTCAAACGCCCGAACAGAAACCCCATGCGGCACACCGAGACTTGCAAGATAATCAAGACAAGTCTTCTTCAGCAACTTCTTATCGTTAAAGTTGACTGGAGGCATGTCCAATGGGATTTCATATTTCCCTTCTGGATTAATGACATTTCGAACCACATCCGCATAACCCGAAACAACGGGACAGTTATAACTATTCGCCGCGTCGCTAAACCCGCTCTCTTCATAGAAGACCATCGGGAAGAAGATTCGATCCACACCCAGCTCGATCAGGTTCATAATGTGCCCGCTGACCAGCTTTGCAGGGAAGCACAGGTTATCAGACATGATGTGTCCCGCCCCTTTTTGGAAGACCGCGTTGCTCGAAGGCGCGGAGAGTTGAACTTTGATTCCACTTTCCACCAGCAGCGTATTCCAGAAGGGAAAATTCTCGAACTGATTCAAAACCCTGGGAATACCGATGACCAGCCTCGGGGTTGAGTCGGGCGCGGTTTTTCTGTCAAACAACAGATCAACCTTAAGCGCAGGCAGGTTGACTCCGCGCCGCTCCGCCTTGCCTCCGTTTGTATAGATCTTCTCACAACGGTTGCCCGAATAAAAAATATTTCCGTTCGGGAAGGTCAGCTTCGTAACGGCGCATTTGTTTTCGCAGCCGTGACAATGGATCGTCTTCTTTGCGTAATTGCCCGCCACTTTGAGTTTATCGAGAATGGAGCGGCTTTCCCCATGCCCATTATCTTTGGAATGATCGAGGGCAGTCAACGCCGCACCATACGCGCCCATCAACTCCGCCATATCAGGGCAAGTGACCTCGCGCCCCAAAAGATGTTCAAGCGCCTTCTGCACAGCGGGATTGCGGAACGTGCCGCCCTGCACCACGATATGCTCACCGAGATGATCGATGTTCGTGACCTTCAAAACTTTATGAAGCGCATTCTTGATGACCGAATACGCAAGCCCCGCAGAAATATCATTGATCGAAGCACCCTCGCGCAAAGACTGTTTTACTTTCGAATTCATGAACACGGTACAACGCGTGCCGAGATCGCAAGGCGATTCGCCTTTGGTGGCTTCCTTTGCAAATTCTGCGGCAGTGTATCCCATCGAACGCGCAAACGATTCAATGAAAGAACCGCATCCCGAAGAACAGGCTTCGTTGATCTTTATATCCTGGATGAAAGCATCCTTCACAAAGATGGCTTTCATATCCTGCCCGCCGATGTCCATGATGAAACTGACATCCTTATCAAACGCCTTCGCCGCGCGGTAATGCGCCAGCGTCTCCACCATGCCGTCATCCAAACCAAACGCCGCGTGGATCAGGTCTTCGCCATAGCCCGTGACCATACTGCGCGTGATGTGCGGAGTTTTTCCATGCTCTGCAAAACGTTCTGCCGCTTCGCCCAATCCCTGCTGGACTGCGTTGATGGCGTCGCCCTTGTTGTTGACGTAATACTCAAATGCCACCCTGCCCTGCTCGTCAATCAATACGACCTTTGTGGTGGTTGAACCTGAATCAATGCCGAGAAATAGTTTGTCCCCGTTGAGATGCGCGATGTCTACGCGCTCGATCTTATGACGCATCCGCGCCGCTTCCCATTCTTGATAATCTTCCTGATCCTTAAACAACGCGGGCAATCGGTTTTGATTTGCAGTTGCATGTGCCCGGATTGTATTGAGTCGCGCCATTAACGATGTAAGTGTAAAAGTCTGCTTCGTGGAAGATTCCGCGAGCACAGCGAGCGCCGCGCCAATGGCAGGCAATAACTGGGCGTTTTCCACATCCAGCATATCGTCTGGTTCGAGACGCAGGACTTCCATAAATGATCTTTTCAACGCGGGTAAGAACGTCAGGGGTCCGCCGCAGAACAGGATCAACGGCTTGGGAGTATATCCACGCGCCAGGGTCGCCAGCGTCTGTAGTACCACCGCATGGAACACCGAAGCGGATATATCCTCGCGCGGAATATCGCGGCTCAACAGGTTTTGCAGATCCGTTTTCGCGAACACACCACAGCGCGAAGCCATCGGATAGATCATGGTGTGTTGGCTCGCCAGCGCATCCAATTCAGAGACAGGCACATTCAACAAATTAGACATCTCGTCAATGAACGCACCCGTCCCGCCTGCGCAGGAACCGTTCATGCGGATGTCTGGCAAGCCCGCGTTCGCGTCCTTGAAGAAGATCATCTTGGCATCTTCACCGCCGATATCAATTAATGTTTTCACTTGTGGATACATCTGCCGCACGACTTCAGCGGACGCGATCACTTCCTGAATAAAAGGCAGGTTGAACCGTTCACACACCCCCATGCCCGCAGATCCAGTGACAAAAACATCCACTTCCACGTCGCCAAGTTTTTCCTTTGCTTCTGCAAGCGCAGCCTGCAAAGTCTGCACCGTCTCGGCATTGTGACGGCGATAGGAGGAGAACAGTAGATCTTTATCCCCGTTCAATATCACTGCCTTGGCAGTCGTGGAACCGATGTCAATTCCCAGTCTAAGGTTGGACATGATGACACTCCTTACTATAAAACGAACGAACGTTCATATTTTATTCTATGGATTCTCATCCAGATTGTCAAGATATTTTTATTTCCACATGTAATTTTCGAGTAGTTACAAAAGTAACTTTTCAAGGAACCCAAAAGAGGCGGAAAAATCCAATGGTCGGGTAGAATCGGGCAATGCTTCCCCTCACCAAAGTCGAACAATTCATCCGCAAGCATTTGCGCTACAACGTCGCCGTCAATTTGATGGATGGCGGCTTTTTTGGTGTGGCGTTGGGATTTGCATCCTTCGGCACGATCCTGCCCCTCTTTGTTGCCTCGATGACAGACTCCGCCACGCTGATCGGACTTGTGCCCGCTATTCACGGCGCGGGCTGGCTCCTGCCGCAACTCTTCACTGCCAATTACACGGCCCAACTGCGCCGCTATAAGCAAACCGTATTAATGACAACGATCCACGAACGCGTGCCTTTCCTTGGTTTTGCCCTTGTTGCACTGCTTCTCCCCAAAATTGGATTACAAGCGGGACTCGTAGTCACCTTCCTCCTGCTCACATGGCAGGGATTGGGCGGCGGCTTCACAGCCAATTCATGGACGAGCATGATCTCGAAGATCATCCCACCCGATTCGCGCGGAACGTTTTTTGGCACGCAAGCCTCAGTAGCCAACCTTTTCATCAGCGGCGCGGCGGTTGGAGCGGGATATCTGCTGGACTGGCTCGATTCGCCCTTCGACTTCACAGCCTGTTTCCTGCTTGCAAGTCTGTTCTTCACTTTTTCATGGTTTGCTCTCGCGCTGACGAGAGAACCCGCAGATCATGACAAAGTAGTCGAAGAAAATCCGCGGCCCTTCTGGCATGGCGCGGGGCGAATCCTCAAACGCGATCGCAACTTCAACTGGTTTCTTACGGCTCGCACCCTTTCACAATTTGCGACAATGGGCTTTGCATTCTACATCGTCTACGCGTTGCGCCGCTTCCAAATGGACGTAGTTACAGCAGGCTACCTGACAGCCACTCTCACGATCTCACAAACCGTTGCCAACGCGGGCATGGGCTGGCTGGGAGACCACGTCGGCCACCGCCTCATGCTCATCCTCGGAGCGGCCGCCGCGACCTTCAGTTCCTTTCTGGCCTGGATCGCTCCTTCGCTCGCCTGGTTCTTTCCCATCTTTGTTCTCTCAGGTTTCACAAACGTTTCGATATGGACGAATGGCATGACCATGACAGTGGACTTCAGCGACGAGGCTGAACGTCCCTTTTATATCGGGCTTGCGCAAACGCTCACTGCGCCCGCCACGATCATTGCTCCATTAATTGGCGGATGGATTGCAGACACAAGAGGCTTTACGTGGACCTTTGCGCTATCCACGATATTGTCCATGGTTATGATGGCGATACTGTTTTTCCTTGTCAAAGACCCGCGCAAATATGCATACGCCCGCGGCGCCGTCCTTGGCGCCGAGGACAGCGCCTAAAGCAAACAAAGGAGTCCCCATGTCCCTCATCCAGGAAAAAGTGAACCAGGCTGTTGAAATCCTCAAAGAACACGAAATCGATTTGTGGCTTACGTTTGTCCGTGAAACAAGCGGTGTACGAGACCCTGCATTGGATTTTCTCATTGGAGCAAACGATTTGACATGGCCATCCGCGCTCATCCTCACACGCAAAGGTGAGAAGGTCGCCATGATTGGCAATCTCGAAAAGGATGCAATATCCAGACTTAATGTATTCAACACAGTGCTTGGATATGACACTGCCATAAGCGACCTTCTGCGGGATACGATCACACGCCTCAATCCCGACCGAATAGCCGTTAACACTTCCAGAAACAACGTCCACGCTGACGGGTTAACTCACGCCATGTACGAGATCCTGCGCGAGCATTTGAAAGGCACACCTTATGCCGAAAGACTCATCAGCGCCGAACCCGTCATTAACGCCCTGCGCGGACGAAAGACTCCGGCTGAATTGGCGCGTATCCGCAAAGCCGTCGAGATCACAGATGAGATTTACAAAAGGACTTTTG
>Ga0209521_10002688_pt1 | contig 14478 bp, 27 predicted proteins | sample Rifsed19ft4_FD_184016 | JGI IMG/M metagenome (GOLD analysis project Ga0209521, IMG submission 184016) | Soil microbial communities from Rifle, Colorado, USA - sediment 19ft 4 (version 2) | ecosystem: Environmental > Terrestrial > Deep subsurface > Rock core/Sediment | place: Rifle, Colorado... | reverse complement strand
GTCAAGAGTTTTTGATGTGGTTATCCATAAAGAGAACATAACGAACAATGAAAGTGAAACAAAATTATTTTTGATGGAAGAATTGGGGATTCATTGGGCTAGTATTATTGACCTTTTTGTTTCATCACCCGGGTATCTCATTAATACATTTTGCCCAGATAATCAAATTATTTTTGATGCTGAATTAGCGCTAAAAATTAACGTATGTATATCAGAGGCAGTAGATGAACTTGATCAAATTGAAAAATCAGGAAAGGAAATTATATTCGAAGGATCATTATAAAATCTTGAAAGTTTCCTAATAAGTTCTTTCATGCGCGGGATCTGCGACAGTGCCTTTTTTTAATGTAATTACCATGAACTTAACCAATCTATTATGGACCAAATGACTAAGAAATATACCAAATACTTCTCAAAGTGGAGGGGTGTTTGGGTTGCTTTCAAAACGCCTACAACCCCAGGACAAATAGCGGAACTGGTAAAGTATAAATACCAATTAAAATAACCATCAATAATGGCACAAAAATTCTGCACCCGCTACAAGTACGCACAGTTATGCGGTGTTAGCACACAGGCGATAGACTCCCGGATAAAATCAGGATCGCTGAAGACGGTTCTAAAAAAAGACCCTAGCGGCGAAATGAAGGTCTACATCGACCTGACAAAATTTCCTCCCTCGAAGGGAAGTGGTAAAAAAGTATGATATGAGCATCGAATATGGAGAACTTGATTACTTTGAATTGCTTAGTCTTAATGAGTATCTGAAAAATTGTAGGCTGAAAAATTTAGATTTGAAAAATCTTAATAAACTTCGTACTGAAGTTGAAACAAAAATAACAGCTATACATTTGAGTTACAGTAAAATGAAATCAGAGTAGCATGGAGAGTAATAAGGGATATGAGATTGGCGGTATTTACTTGGTAAAAAAATCATTTATAGTTTATGAAATTGAGGTGCTTGCAATAAGTAAAAGAGCTTATAAAATAAAATGGGATAGCGGGAATTTAACATGGTCCAAAAAGGAAGATTTTGATTTCGAGTATAAGATTTTAGAACGATTAAAATAAAGTGTTCACGCAAAGGGTAATAAAAAACATGGAAAAACTACAAGAACTATCCGACTTTTTAGAAGATCAACTTGAAAAACTAAACAAGATTAAAATTGAAATACAATCAGCTAGAGAAGTGTACCCAAACTGTAGTAATAAATTTGCTTGCGGTGTACATAAATATCTTAATGGAGAATCTAAGCCGATGAGACCAGAAGAAGATGACGTTATTCGCGGATATTGGCAAGCTTCTGATGATAATTTAAAAGATAAATTCATTTTAATATAGTGGAACCTAAAGAGCATCAATTGAAATGTGAAGGTTGTGGCAAAATACTTGATATGCGTGATCCTTCAATTTTATCGCACGGATGGATTGAAGACGGTAAAATAGTTTGTTATGATGATGACCCGATCCCATATTCATCAAGTCAAAAAATAGGGGATAGTGTTCAATGGACTGCTGATAAAAAACCTATACACTTGAATTAAGATGTGTGTAAAATTCAATTAATGGAAACAGATAGAGAATATTTAGTGACACCGGAGACTGGCTATGACTAAAAGTAATAATACCCGAGTAAGTTATCACCCACAAACGCACGATTTACCTCAACGTGATTTACTACTTTTGAATATGAAAACACAACACAATTACCCCGGACAAAACAGATTAACGCAATCTTAAACAAGATCGACAGGACTGAAAGAATATGCACATTATTTGCAAGTGTCGCCTTCTTGTCGACGGTTGTTTTTGTAATGCATTACAACGATATTTTTAACTTCATTTTCGGATGATATGAAAACAGCAGAACAGTTATTGAAAGAACGCGGGCTTACAGTATCAAAAATTCACAGCATTGAAGGAACATACTCCACAACTGATGCAATGAGGGAATACTCAAACCAACAGCTTGCAGAGTTTAAAGATTCTATCATTGAAACCATACTAAATCAATATGTATACGGTGAAACTGCCAATCTAATCAAGAGTGACGAACTTATAAAATCAATAAAGAGATTATGAAAACCCTAATTAACCCCCATCACCTATGGAAGTACCGCGAGTTTGACCGCTCCAAGATAAGGCCACCGGTTTGTTTTGGAATGCAGACCTATACTGTTGATCAGGTCGCGGAATATCTTAAGACTCACGAAATTGAACCTATTGAGCTAGTAATAATAGACAACGTGAAGGCTATTGTAATTGATGGCAATCATCGCCTTGCAGCGAGTATAAAAAACGGAGCTGAATTGATACCTATTGAAGTTACACACATGACTCATGATGAAGTTGATACTAATTTTTATCCCGCAACGCTGGAAAGGTTTACTTCATTAGCGTCTTAAATATTATTTCGTAAATCTTCCTTTATATTCAAAAGCCTTTTCGGCTGACCATCCACAATACAAAAGCCTTAAAGATTAATAGTCTTTCAAGGCTTTTTCACTTAATAAAAAACCTAAATATTGCCTCAAAGACTACTAAACCACCAGCAATATAATAGACACGCTTAGAGAGTTCGCCTATCTTGTCATCTGTAGATGAAAACTTAGAATGAAATTGTGAGATAACGCCGTCAAACTTCTCTACACTGATTGACTTCTGTTGTGATTCTAATATCCTTGCAGCTTCGTGATTTAACCCATCCAGCCTGCGTTCATATTCAAGAGCCTGAAGTTTAAGAGCCTGGTCTTTTAGTTGTAATTCTCTACGTAATGATTCAAATCTTTCATCGTATAGTTCACGAAGATGATCGTAATTATTTTGATCAACCGAAATCGGAATAAAGTTGTGCGCCGTTTTCGCTATCGTTTTACGCTCGCTCGTCATGTCCGGCGTTTTTGTTTCTGAAGCTCCTTGATTTCCTGGTCGTGTTCTTCGATACGCTTGTCGTGTTCTTCCTGGCTTTTCTCTAGCTTAGTAACGATGCTTGTAAGCTGAGTAATACACTCGTCTGTCTTATCCATTTTCTTGTCAAGCCTGGAAACCCATCGATTAAGGCCCCAAACAACAAGAGCTAATAGCGTGCTTATGATAGCATATAGCCACGAATCAGGGATTATAATCTGACCGTGACTAGTTTCCGAGGTTACTTGTAATAGATCTGTTAGTCTCATTTGCGATTATAGCTATCATAAATATAGCCACTTTAATGACATTGAATGTTATCGGCCATGCTCTGTACTGAAACCACATATCGTTGTTCGTGATCCAGAAATCTATCAAATCAATTGATTCAAGGATAATGAAAAGTAATACGTATTGTTTTGCCTGTGGAATAATAGACCTGAATAACATTACAGCAAACCCAATATAGGTGATTGATTCAGCCGAATAATAAAAGTAGCTAGATGGGTAAATTTTACGATCTGAAAGCAAAAAAAGATCAACTCTATTAAACTGATCATCGTATGAATACATCAATTCATAACCGAGTCCCAATAGAATAACGCCAAAAACAAAAAGACCATATACCCGCATGGCTATGGTCTTGGCTCGTCTTTAGGTTTACCAGATTGGAATATGACTGTTCCGCCCTCGTATACATTTATGTTGATAGTGTTATCCTTCATAATGTATTTCAGGTATTCTTCGTTTTCTTCAGTCACTTTCTCCGGTTTTTCCGTTTTGTATTTCTCTTTCATTTGTTAAGAATTTATTTAAAAGGTAGTCATCTACCGCGTTAACTCTGTCGTTCTGCTTAATAATTATTTTGGCAAGCCTAATGACCGTGATAAGCAGCGCCAAAATTATGATCCCCATTATGACAATCCATACGATTAAATTCATCTCGTTGTCCATAGCTTCTTTAGTTTCTATAAGTAACGAAATGTTTCAGACTTCATTGGTTTTTACGGGGGGTCATTTCACCCGTTTACGAAAAACCCCTGAAAGTAGCCCCCTAAAAAAGGAATTGGCCCCGGCGTCTCCGAGGCTTACCCTACTTTTTACACTTTTGCGTTATCCAACGCTTGAACTCGGATTTTCCGAATGTTTCTTAAGATGCCGTTTTCTTAAAATTTCTACTGAGTTTTTTCTATAGTACTCTCTACAAAAATTCCTTCTATGTTCTATATTACGAACCTCCCACATCCTTTTGGAGACGTATCTTTTAGCTTCTTTCAGCTTTCTTTTTTGATACCTTAATTTTTCTTTATCTCTTAATTTTTGTCGATTTTGTTCACGATACTGTTTTTCATAAGCTATCCTTTTTTCTTTATTTTTCTGTCTCCACAAGTATGAATAAGCTAATAATATCTTTTTATTTTTTCTATAGTAATTTTTGTGATACTGTTTTTGATACTCAGTACTCATACTATTTCGTCACCTTAAAATAATCCAGCACCACATAAGTATTTGAGCTTGCCGCGTTCTTTGTTCCGGTAACTCTAGCTGTAATTTTATGCTGGCCAGGAGTAACATTCTTAGCAAACACTACCTGTTTGTATTGTTTTGTAAGATCTGAGCTATACGTGTCAACCGTTGCCTGTATAATGTTATCGATTAGTATTTGTAGTATGCCATGCGTTTTTAATTTCTCTGCATACAACTCAATCCTTGATCCGGTGAATGTGAGAGAAGCTGTACTGTTTACAGTGTTTGAAAAACTTATCGTGTTCGCAAAGTGTTTTTGTACGGATGCATGAAACCATGACCCGGTAAAAACTATTCCTGAAGATGGAGCAATATCAATTTCAACAGCTTGCTTTATTTCTTTTCGCTTTACTTCGATTTGATATTCCTTAGTGGTATCTGCTTCAAATAGAAAGTAAGCAACGTAATAGCCACCCGGTTTATTTCTTTGAAATCTGTGGGTAGTTACTGAGTCGGTTAATTTTATTACAGATGGTGACCATACACTCTCGTTAACGATAATCAGATCTCCGACCTTGTATCCCTGCGCACTGGCAAGACTCACAAAGAATGAAAGTAGAATAATTAGGTATTTTATCATGGCTTTGGTGTTTCAGTTTCTACAGTAATGGGAGATTGTGAAGTAACTTTTATTTCCTTCTCGAAAACGTCTACCATACCATTTCCATTTCTATCATCCATCCAAATTGCTAACACCATCCCGGCTATTGTTGCTCCAGCGGTTACATAATTCCACACAGGAGAAGCATGAGCCGCGACTAAGGCAACTTGTCCACCTGTTCCAAAAAGTTGAATCGTGTTGTTAACTTTTGCCCAGAAGGATACGTCTTTTATGTTCATACACCAAGAAGAGTTTTAATGGCTGAATAATGAGCTGTCTGTATATTCCACAATTCTATTACGTTAGCTGTTCCCGGCCCAGATACAGGATAGGGATCGTAAGGAAACATTATAATACCATTCATATCATTATCAGGATAAAGATGATCTCCATAATGATAATGCTTACTTGCGCTTCCTTGATTAAGAGTATGCTTTGTTGCCAAATTCCAACCTGTCAACCCACTGGCTATAAGATTTGCAGCGGTAGCGTAACAACATTTTAAAACGTCTGCTGTTCTATCAGCCCACACAACACATGCAATTAGAGCTCCATTCAACAATAATGTTCTAATTATTACCGGACTTTCTTGTGTAAGCGCTTCGCCAAGTGATAACGCACCTTGTGCTGACCAATTCAATCCATTATCGGTTGATGTATACTGATGCCATTCAACCGTTACCTCATCACGAACAACAACAAATAAAACAGTAGAGCTACACGCAACTATGCATGCTTCATTTCTGTATGTTGTACTTTTTGCTCTAACGGTCAATGTTACCCATGTTGCACCACCATCCGTTGAACGTAAAATATAATTTGCGCTTTCAGTTGCGTCACCCTCTGCGGTAAATTTGTAATAGGTGATCATTAAGGCTCCATTATTTTCAATCATCCTACCATCAATTCTAAAACTAGCAAGCGCATCCGATGCCAAGTTGGCCGTAATGTCTGATGATGTCCAACTTGTACCGTCGTTATCAGAATACCAGTACTCCATTGTATTAGTACTGGTTGCATCACCAGCGGTATGGAGATCAATAATAACGTGCAGCCTACCAGTTGAATCGTAACAACCACCAGCGGCCTTTGCCTGTGCAGCACCAGAGGGGTCGTTTATGGTTGTCTTCGCCCCAAAAATTCTTCCCCTATTTGTAGATTTTCGCATTGATATTTTTCCGGCTGCATCGTAAATGTGAGAAGTTGAATCCCCCATTAAAACCACAATAGTATTTGTGTTTGTTGGATTCTGGCACATTACTATGGGCAGGTAATACCTAGTGTCGTCGAATGTTTCAATTAATGTAGCCTTAGTTCTCCGAATAATACTATCAGTTTGATGGGCAAATGGAACTATTCTATATTTTGCCATTCGGGCTAAAATAAATGAATTTCTGAATGCATCCGTTTCTATTCCATCCTGGAAAGTAATTTCTTTCAAACTTAATACTCCTGTTATGGCCGCATTTCCGCATCCACCTATCTCCATCGCGTATGTTGGATTGGTGAACATAGAAACAGAGTCTACACGATTTGAAACTGTATGCTCATACCCATTTATGAATAATCTAGTCTGTAGTTTTTGTTCTTGTGATTTATCAACGTGAATCCAAAGATCAACATATCTATTGGCCGGAAAAATATTATTATTATTTGATAGGGTTATTAAAGATGCAGACACTCCACGAGTTATTCCAAATGAAAAATTTTCATTTGAGTTTATTGATGATCTATCCTCAAAATTGCCATTTATACCCTTGTTTGCTGAAGACCCAGCATTGTTGCCAAACAAACCTAATATCGCATTTGGATCGGACGTTGTTCCAAATTTCACAACGGCGTGTATACACCATTTTAAATCATTTATTGATGTGCGATAATGAAAACTATTAAATACAGAATTAGCACCATTATGCCGTAGCCTGCCAGCACCCCCGAATACTATCGCCGCATCGATCCCAGTTCCAGTTAAGGTCGGGGCCGTTCCGTTTGAGTCAAATTCATGAGTGGTCGTATCTACAGAAATTAATTTCGTCACATTTCCAGACACATCAACAACACCGAACGAGTTAGTCGTATTAACTACTAATCCATCAGCGCGTCCATGAAAGACGACATTTGACATCCCAGCGTAATCAGGATCAGCATATTTTTTTAAGGTTCCGCGTCTTCTCATAATGAAAGCTGGCCGTTAGCTACCCATGTATTTGTAGCGGTTTTTTCTATGTAAGCCATATCCCACTGATTTGCTAATTTGAACGCGCTTAAAGGAGAAGTTAATGTAACTCCACCAACCGCAGTTATCGTAACAACCCCTGTGTTTATATTTCGTACCCCTATAATAGTTCCAACAGGAAATGCAATTGTAGAGTTTAATGGTATTTCTAAGTTGTTTGCAGATGCTACATTTTGTTGTATCACTAATTGATCTCCAGCATTCACGCTCGCCAAATCGGTAGAGTCTAAGGTATGTGATGCAGTTAGGGTTCGAAGTGAAACAAGGAAGTCGTATTTTGTTGCGACTTGTGCGTCAACGTAAGTTATATTAGCTTTTAAAGCCAACGCATCGAATACCGCGTTTTGATCGGGTGCCCCGTCTGTATTTTGTGCTGAAACATCACTGTAAAGCTTCGCTATCCCCCTTACAGTGTCGGTAGCGTAGGGAACAACTCCACCGCCCTGAATCCAACCCTCTGTATTATTATCCCAAATAAATATTACAGCATCAGTTCCGATACCGGCATCAACGATAGCATAACTACCATCAATACCAGTAGGATATGCAGCCTCTAGGTTTGCCTCACTTGTATGATAGCCCTTGAAAAGAGATTCATTCGTCCCTGCGATTATTACAATTTGCGTGGTAGATACTGCCACACCAATTATCTTTTCTGTTACCGTAGTTCCTAACGATCCATTAGATTGCAAATAATATCTTGCAGACATCGTAAAACCAGTACCGGTTATTATGCTGTGAAGAAGACGCGCCGTAAAATTATTAGCATCAGGGACTGCGGTAACTTGTGCAAGTGGCCACAATGCTCCGCTTGTAACCTCATCCCATTCAAGATCACCAGAATCATCCGTACTGATCAGCATCCCAACCGTTAGCGCGTGAGCAGTCTGAAATTTTGTGATATAGTGCTGCTCGTCAGCATAGGCATTGCCAAGATTTAAAATATCCTGAAGCAGAACCCTACGATTTGTTCCAGAAGTAAACGGAGGTATTATCACTTCAAGATATTCTGTCCCGTCCGGGGTGCGTTGTGTTAGTTCCGAGAGTTTTAAGTTCGCCATTTGTTATTGTAAAAGTCTTAAATAACCATCTTCTAAAAGTCTAAAAAAATCATCCTCCAACAACCTGAAGCTATCAATAGTAACTTCACCTGGACTTGTTGCACACAATCTAAAAACTATAGGGTCACTGCCTAAATTATAGATTGCATGTTCTGAACATATTTCCATCTCTATTGGAGCATCATGTAAAATGAAGTCACTCATATAAACTTTGCTTCTCCGTATCCAACTAAAACTGGATAGCCGCCCGATGTTATATATTCAATTTCGTAATAGTATTTACCTATCCCGATGCTTGCCGTATCTACTACTGGAGCATTCAAAATAATATCATTTAGGTTGTTTGCTAAATTAATCGGACTACTCCAATCTACTACTTGCAATCCTCCTTCTCTTTCTTCCCAAATTTTAAAAGTAAATCCAGTAGCGTCTGAGAAATTCCAGGCATCTCCGTTTATATCAAAGAATCGATGAACCTTATTTAAAATCGCCTTGCCTCTGTAGAAGACTAACGACTTTTGCCGCGCTATAAATTCGTTATGAATGTCCATGTAGACAGGAGTCGCACCCGCAATTAGCTGAATGTTTTCCTACGGAGGTAATATGAAATCCTGTTCCCGTTCTTTTGTTAGCACCACAAGTCACATCGTACAATGGATAGTTTGAATAATTATCTTCAAGGAACTGCACGAGCTTTTCTTTCTGGGTCTGTGCCCACATCTTAGCATCGCGTATAAGTTCGGCCATGTCCTTGGAATTAGCCGCCTGTGAATTATCTTCCTGCATTATCCTGTATCCTACCCGTGTGTCCTTGAAATTTGCCTTTGGTAGCCAGAATTGTTTTGCTTGCCACGCTAAAAATTTTTGCACATAAGGTAAAAGTAAGGTGTTACCAGAAGAAAGCGAGTTAGGATATTGACCTACAAACTCTGCATACAAAGCACTCCCGATAACCATCTCCATCATCTCATGACTTCTTTTTATTGGGTTGTCCAATTCTATGTCAGGGACATTCTGAGAAATATCCGCCTCTATTCTTAAAAATTGGTAGTTTATAATCTTAACCATGTAGCTCTTTTAGTTTTTCGTTAGCCCATGACATCATTTCTACACCTCCCCACGCATCGAACAACACTTTTTCACAGCTATTATCATACGTTTTGTCGTTCCACAGCACATTTTTGCTCAAGTAACGGGAAAGGCGCTTAATATCTTTCGGACCCAAAGGCTTGCCTTCCAAAATTGCGTTACTAAGTAAGAGCCCTGACGTTTTACTACACTTTGTTTCGAGTTTTTGCTGCCAGTCAAGCGATCTTTTGACATTTCCTTTAGCTTTTTCAGGGTAAGTATCAAAATATAAGTTTGTAATCCGATTTTGTTGTGTTGGAATCGTGTTAGGTTCTACAGGCGCTGCCGGTTCGACTAAATTTTCTTCAATCAGTTCAGTTTCTGTGTGATCCTCGATCCATTTTCTACGCTCTTCCGATGTAAGCTCTGCCCATACTGAAGGATCAACACTTTCTAACTCAGGATAAGGGTTATAAGGGACTATTGTAATATTATCCGTGAATGGCTGTGCCATATTCCTTAACAAGGAATAATAATAATCGATCAAAATACCCTGTGGTCGCTTAACACGCTGTTGCATGAGCTTCACTGCCGCCCGGATAGTATTTCCATCACCCCCAAGACTTACACCCTCTGAAATATTTGCCAGGATAGCCGGAACCTTTGTGGCTATGGTAATTTTTTTAGTTGCATGGTCATCCTGTACCCGAAACAAATCAGGATTTCCACCTGTCGGAAAAGCCTGTATCTCTGGAAACTCTTCTTTATTGTTAGCCCAGAAAACCATTAATTTATGCCTAGTTTTAACTCCCTTACCGAAATTTCTTGTCATCTCAGTGTCGAAAGCTTTCCCCCTTGGAATGTCATTCCCTTCACCATCTTTTAGTCCGCTTGAATCGTTCGGGTCTCCAATTATTTTCATCACGGCCTCTTGTAGAAATCCGTTTTCCATGTTCTCATCGAAATAAATCCCGGCGTTTTTCTCTACTCGCATCCAATATTTAGCGGAATAGTAATCAGGCACCGGATAGAACGGATGTTTCTTATCCCTTATCCCAAACCAAAATATTTGCCCCTTCCATTTTTTGTCTGCCGCGAATTGTAGCACCGCAGCTTTCGGATTAAAGACATCATATTCTTTCGTATGAGTCCGATTATAAAGCCCTGTTCCGAAATAAGGGTTATATTTTATCTTCGAAATAACCCCATTAGAATCTGGAACCCCGAGCCTACAATTACCAAAAGGCAAATCGAATATCTCTGTGATCTCGCCCATCTGGTTGTATTTTACAAGCGAAGCCATCCCCCAATCGTGCGCTAGGCTATCAGCCATAATGTTGTGATATTGGAAAAACTTTAGTCCCTGGTTGTTTAAAACCTTGTTTTCAAGATCTTCTCCGTGGTTAAATCCTTCGCCAGCTATGAAGTCGGTAATTGTTGAAAGGCATGAAGTAGCTGTCGGGCTCCCGGCGACAAGATTAGAAAGTTCTACTGGAAAGTTATCATTTTCAAAGAACGGAATATATTTGTCGTTAGCATCGATTTGCGCTGAATAGGCAAATTCTCTAGTAATTAAGTTATAGACCTTAACGAAAGATTCTTTGATTGCCTGTTTTACTTCCATTTATTAGCGAGTCGAAAGCACGAACTTTGCCGACTGCTCAAAAAGTATGGAAATTTAACCGTTGTTTTGTGAACCGATCAGGTCAGTCCCGAACTCAGGAAGATTAAAAATGTTCTCACATGATTGTAAAGTCTTGCCATAGAATTTGTTGAACACGCCTGGGGCCGCATTGGCGTAGTCCTCCCGGATGGTTGAGCGTTCTAAATTCGCCCGGGCCGAACTGTTACGGATTTTGATTTCTAAATTCTTTCTGACATACGAATAATGAAACATTGTTACATCTTCTGTATACTCAACGCCTGAATTTATATTGAATGATCTACTCGGGTCAATCCTTATTTGATTTCGAATCCAAGCGTGTGGATAAGATTTATTGAACTCGCATTTTATGGTTGGTGTGAGCTCATGAATGAAAGGAACTAGCGTAACATCGCGACCTACGGTAAGACATGGCGATTTAAAAAACACCTCTGAAGGACAAACCAACCCTTTTAAATCAGGCTCATTTTTAAACCGTTCTTTAGCTTTTTTAAACTCTTCCGGCTTATATAGCTCATCGCTATCACAGTTTAAAAAATGCGTGTAACCTAGCTCCCTAGCTTTTTCTATTCCAAAATTTCGTTTATCAGTCTCACAATGTAGGGGGTAATGCAGGAACGGTTCGCGCTGTACAATGAATATTATAGGGAACACACCCGGCCAAAAATCTTCAAGTTTTAAATAATCTTTAACAACCTCCCTATGATTTGAAGCCTCAGACCAAATAATGATAATGCCATCAACGCCACAATCAGAAAGGTTTTTAATGCAGTAAGGTAGAAGTTCGGACGCATCGAACCAGACGTTCACGATTGACGCTAATTTCATGGCCAATTGATAAAAATATCCTTGTTAATCATTCCCTTTTTATTCCTTAGCCATTTCCAAAACTCTTCACTCCAGTTTATTTTACCGCCAAAAACATCGCCCCAATATGACAACTGTATTGGTGGTAACGGCTTTGGATTTTCATGAAACCAACCCAAAAACTCGTCAAGTAAATCAATATGCTTTGGATCAAACTTCCTAACCTTAGAATCCATTATCGTATTAACAGATGTCATTTCGTCTAGCTCTGGATAATAGAAAACAATCCTATCAGGAGTATCGAATAAATAATAGAACATTATCCTTTTGATAGAAGGATAATTGCCCTTATTAATTCTGGTAGAGTAGTCTATTTCATCGGTAATGGTCATTTTTAAGTCTTTTTAAATTTGAACAAAACATTTAAAAATACGTAAATTTACATTGTGGCGCACAACCTGTAAAGCGCTAGCTCTTGAAAAGCATTGGATCGTCCCCTGGTTGGTTGCTGGGGGACTTCCTATTTTTTAACTGGTCGCGTTATCAATTATTGTATTCAACCCACAAAGGCATATCATAAAAGGGAATACGTAATACAATTCGAATCCGGGGTAAAGAAATATTAAGAACCAGGTAGCACCATGAATTGATGACATGCACATAATGCAGCCAATCATGGGTTTAATAACATACTGGCTTAAATACTTCTCGGCTAAAACATAAAGAGGGTAAAGCAAGTGGTCATGACTGAACAATGTACGAATGCCATATATCCAGAAGCTAGCTAAAAATAGATGTTGTAGGAATTGGGTCATGGCGCTGGACCGTTAATCTCTTTCCAATTCTCTACCTGCATATCAATAGATTTTCACCAGATGTATAAATTACTTTATTCATGCCGAATTTAGAAGTGTAATCTAATATTTCTTTTTTTACAGATTCCACAGAATTCCATTCAATTACAAGTAGCTTACAGGTTGTTAAATTAATCTGTTTTAGAATAGCTACATCTTCACCCTCACAGTCGATACTTATCATGCTGAATTCTTTAATCTTCCATCTATTCAAAGCTGTTTTCCATTTGAAGCACTTCACTTCTTCAGTCTCGTAAGTAACAACTCTTTTAAATCTTTCCATCTCAGAAGCATGAAAAGTAGACACCAATCCTATATCCCCAGTCTTTAAAAGCGAACTGGATTTATTTAGAATAGCTTTCCCGTTGTGTCCAGTGATGGCGTAGTCGTATGTATATAAATTTGGTTGGCCCTTGTATAAAGCTTCTAACCTAGCATAAGCTAATGGGTCACACTCGATCATAACACCTTTCCAGCTTCGCTCTGCCAATGCACGAACGTTGGAAAAAGTGATCCCGTCATTTTCTCCGATCGAGCAGAACGTTCCAATGTAGTCACCGAAGTATTCTAAAATGTAGTCCTGCTCTAAATTTTGGCTCCAGCGTGTCATTCGTTGATTTTTATTTCTTCCTTGATTGAAAGCAATTTCTTAAGCTCTTCAATTGTCGTCTCCGTAACACCGTCAATTGAGAACAAATGATATTGACTTACTTCCAGCGATTGACAAAGCTCAACCAATACGTAATAATCATTCTTTAAATGTTTCTCTATATCCTGAACGATGAAATTAAAAGAATCACCATCAATATTATTGTTTAAATTCGCAATCTGTACTATAAAAATTGGCTTCATGACCTGTATACTTTAATGTTGTCGAACTCTTGTTTTTAAAATCAAAATGTTCCTTGCGCAAAGAATACAACCCCAGGCTCAGGTGATGAGTAACCAGGACCAATATAAGCTAGGTGTGAACCGCCTCTTTGGTAGTGCATTCCGAGTCTCTGAGCAATTATTCCGCTACAAACCATATCATGACGCGTAGTCTCCCAGTTGCCTTTAAAACATCCGGCTAATGCTGCATCTTTCCATTGCTTAAAGAATTCCATTGCCTTTTCTGATTTCTTGTTTAGTCCGAATAATCCAGCGGTGAACATTATAAGTCCGCCTGTAGTTTGTTGTGATTCTTGCTCTGACAATTTAAAATAATTTTTTTGATGTTCATTCATCCACCGCGCACAATAATGTCCTGCCTCCTCCATATACCAACCATCACTTATTATTAGTCTTTCAATCTTAGATATATCTCCAATCCTGTACATACTAGCGTCTGCAAGCAAAACAATATCATCAAACTTCCAAGCCTCTTCAATGGCATGCAATTTAAATTGGTATGGACTTTCCGAGTGCGTCGGTGATCCTATCGCAGTATAATCCGATAGCATCAATTGTTTGTAACCATTCAAAGAAGCGGATAATCTTTGCTGACCTCTTAGATATTGTTTGGTTGAGAAATTTACTATTATCATATGCCCAAACTCGGTAATAATTTTATGACGATATTGTGATACATCCACAAGACAGATATTACTAAAATAAGGACAGCTACCAGATAAGCGAATAAACTCATGGTAACGTAAACAATGGCATGGAAAAAATCTTTCATCTTCTAAACGTTATTAAGTTATTACAAATATATTCCGGTGTTATAAAGGGATAGATCAAACATAACCTGCTTTTATTATCTTGTCCGCTTCAC
>Ga0209521_10002685_pt1 | contig 14486 bp, 9 predicted proteins | sample Rifsed19ft4_FD_184016 | JGI IMG/M metagenome (GOLD analysis project Ga0209521, IMG submission 184016) | Soil microbial communities from Rifle, Colorado, USA - sediment 19ft 4 (version 2) | ecosystem: Environmental > Terrestrial > Deep subsurface > Rock core/Sediment | place: Rifle, Colorado... | reverse complement strand
TAGATGTGAGCGAGGCCATCGCCATCCCGTGACCCTCGTAGAAGTGGACGCGCCCTTGGAAGACCGCGAGAGCGCGATCCTCGATCTCGCCGATCCACAGCATGCCCGCGTGGCCGACTACGGTCGGCGCCGGGAACCCCGGGAGCTCGGCGTAGGCGATCTCGAGAGCGCCCTCGCGAGCGGCACCCTTGACCGCGTCTACGGCGCTCGACAGGCCCGAGCCGAGGACGATCCCGGCGACCGGTTGCAGCGCCGTGCGCTCGCGGATCGCGTCGACGATGCGCTCGGGGATCCCGTCCCCCGGCGAGGGCAGTAGGCGAGGCTCGCTCATGCCTCGGCCAGCGTTCGCTTCAGTCTCACGATCGCCTCGATAGGCGAGGGGTCGACCCCCCGTGCGAGCCCGAGGTAGGTGGCGACGAGGTCACCGATCTGCACCAGCGAGAGCAGGCGCGCGAGCGCGGAGCGCCCGTGCGCCCACACCTCTTGGGTGAGCGCCCCCGACGCCCTCGCGATCTCCATGGAGGGGCCGAAACGGGCCGCCACGTCCGCCGACTCGCCCTGCTGTCGCAGCGCGATGACGGCGAACCCGTCGCCCGCACCCACCGACCATCCGACCACCTCGTTGTGGGCAAGCTCGGGCATCGACGCGGCGAACGCGGGAACCTTCGCGTTCTCGTTGAACTGCGTCTTCCACCGGTCGGCGGCGACGGCCCCTATGCCATCGGCGCCCCAGAGGACCGGCACCCGCTCCCCGATCGCGAGCGCGAGCCGCTTGGAAGGGTTCGCAGCGGCCGGGACGTCCGGGCCCTGGAGGCCGATCACCCCTTCGAGCTCGAGTACCGCCTCTTCGAGGTCAGCGGCGAGCGAAGGCAGGACGCCCATCGCCTCCAGCGCGCCGAGGGCCCCGAGCGCCATGTAGCCGAACGCGGCCCGTGGCATGAAGCCGCCCGGGACGACCACGCGCCCGAGCTCGAGCGCATCGGCCCGGCGGCCTAGCTCGCCGCCCGAGGTGACGACGACCACGCGGCATCCGCGCTCGACCGCCTCCTCGAACAGCGCGACCGTCTCGCCGGTGGCGCCCGAGTATGACGAGGCCACGACCAGCGTGTGCGGTCCCACCCATTCGGGGAGCTCGGAGGTTCGCACGATCGCCACGGGCAACCTGAGGCGCGGCGCCACGAGCGCCGCGAGCACCTCGCCGCCGATCGCCGAGCCCCCCATCCCGCAGTAGGCGATGGCGGTGGCGCCCTCGGCGCTCGGCAGGTCGAGGGCGGACAGCCCGAGCCGGTAGCCCTCCCGGCAGTGGGACGGGAGCGAGGTCACGGCCTCCAGCATCCCGCCCGGGTCGGCGGCGCGAAGCGCCGCCGCGTCGTCGAGATCGGTCAACGCTTCTTCTTCCCGGGTGGGGGCTTCTCCGCCTCGTCGATCAGCATCACGGGGATCCCGTCGCGGACCGGATACCGGTAGCCGCACGAGCGGCAGATCAGGAGCTCGGGGTCCTGCTGGTAGTCCAGCTCGCCGCGGTCGTTCGGACACACGAGGATCTCGAGCAGCTCGGCGTCCAGCGTCACGCGCTTCCTCCTTCGTCCCGGATGATCTCGAGGACCTCCTGGGTCTTGGCCTTCAGGAGCTCCTCCGTCCTGGCCTCCACGTTCAGGCGCAGCAGCGGCTCGGTGTTGCTCGGCCGCACGTTGAACCACCAGTCCTCGAACTCTACCGTCAGCCCGTCGGTACGGTCCGCCCTCCCGGCGGCGAAGGCCGCGGCGACCTCCTCGATGCTGGCGTCCTGGTCCCTCACGCGGGAGTTGATCTCGCCTGAGGCCCGGTATCGGTGGAACGGCGCGAGGACCTCCGACAGCGGGACATCGGCCCGTGAGAGCTGCTCCAAGACCACGACCGCGGCGATCAGCCCCGAGTCGGCGCGGTAGTTCTCGCGGAAGTAGTAGTGACCCGAGTGCTCGCCGCCGAAGACGGCGCCGGTCTCCGCCATCACCTGCTTGATGAACGAGTGGCCGACGCGCGTGCGGATCGGCTGCCCGCCGTGTTCCCGGATCACCTCGGGGACCGCCCATGAGCAGATCAGGTTGTAGACGACCGGGGCACCGGGGCTGCGTTCCAGCATCGCGGCAGCGACCAGCGCGGTCACCTCGGAGCCGCTCACACCTTCTGCGCGCTCGTCGACGAAGAACACTCGGTCGGCGTCGCCGTCGAACGCGAGGCCCACGTCGGCCCCGTTCGCGATGACCTCGCGCTTGAGGTCGCGCTGGTTCTCGGGGTCGATCGGATCGGCCGGGTGGTTCGGGAACGTGCCGTCCAGCTCCGGGTACAGGTGCACGAGCGTGACGGGCAACCGCTCGAACACCGCCGGGACTATCAGCCCGCCCATGCCGTTCGCCGTGTCGGCCACGACCGAGAGCGGACGCATAGCCGACGCGTCGACGAAGGAAAGGACGTGGTCGGCGTACGCGCCGAGGATCTCCCGCGCGGTGATCGACCCACGGGCGGCCGCCGGCGGGTACGTGTCGCGCTCGGCACGAGCGCGGATCTCGGCGAGACCCGTATCCTCCCCCACCGGTTTCGCGCCGGGCATGCAGAACTTCATGCCGTTGTAGGAGGGCGGGTTGTGGCTCGCGGTGAGCATCACGCCGGCCACGTCGAGCGACCCGCTCGCGTAGTACAGGAGGTCCGTAGACGCGAGGCCGAGGTCGACCACGTGGGTCCCACGCGAGGAGATCCCATCGGCCAGCGCGGTCCCGAGCTCGGGCGAGGAGAGCCGGCAGTCCCTGCCGATCGCGATCGCCTGAACGCCGGCCCAGTCGGCGAACGCGGCTCCCACGGCGCGCGCGACGGAGGCGTCGAGCTCGCCGGGAACGACGCCGCGGACGTCGTAGGCCTTGAAGATGCGGGAGAGATCGGAGGGCGGTGACACGGTCACCGCATCGTACTGAACCTCGTGTCGGTCAGGCCTTCTGCTGCAGGACCGACCCGATCACCGATCGCAGCGGGACGCTCTCGCCGTCCCGGTACCACCACTTCGCCTCGCACATGTGGCAGGTGGTGAAGGACAGGTCGTTCTCGCTCACGGACATCGAGATGGAGATCAGTTCGCCCTGATGGCACTCGGGGCAGGTACCGGAGAGCTTGCCGTCCATGAGTGAGTCCTCGGCACCGAGGCGTGCCCGGGGATATAGCACGCCGTCCTCATTTCCATTGACCCGGGCGGGCCGCCCGCGTGTCCTCCGCCCGGAGACATACCGGGGCGCCCCGGGGGACGCCCGGCGACTAGCGGGGGAGGCCGGATGCCCGAGCTACGGCTTGACGATGACCCTCGCGCCCAGCTCGACGAGCGGATAGAGCTCCTCGGAGTCCGCGATGTGCATCCGGATGCAGCCGTGGGAGGCCGCGGTGCCGATCGACGATGAGGTCCACGTCCCGTGGATCCGGATGCCCGGCGCGCTCAGGTACATCGCCCGTGTGCCGAGCGGGTTGCCCGGGCCGGGTCCGATCGAGGCCGGCAGGTCGGCACCCCAGCCGTCGGGATCGGGGTTGTACCACGTGGGGTTCTCGCGCTTCTCGATGATCTCGAACGTCCCGACGGGCGTCGGGTACGACGCCGTACCGGTGGCGACCTGGTACTCCTTCACCGCCTTCAGCCCCTCGTACAGCCACAGACGGTTCTCTGACACGTCGACCACGATCGTCTGACCGAGCGAGGCGGTGGGGACCTCGGGCTCGACCGTTCGAACCGGCACGGCGACGTCGCCGGCGCGATCCTCAAGCGCCCGAAGGACCCGCTGGACGCCCAGCTTGGTCTGCAGCTCCCGTCCCGCCTCCGAACGCCGGGTCACCAGCTCGGCCTCGACGAGCGCGAACCGCGCGTTCACCGCGGGGATCGCGACCTCGTCGGAGACCTGCTGCACGAACGCCTGGACGCCGGCCGGGTCCGAGGTGAAGTGGAGGTCGAGGGTGACCTCGACCGGCACGTCCCGGAGGCGGTGATACACACGATCGACGAACGACATCTCGTCCGCGACGGCGAACGCGCGAGCCACGACGGCCTCGACATCGGCCGTCATCCCCAAGGAGGCGGGCGTGACCGTCCACGTCCGGCCGGCCGCCGAGATCGTGAGGTTGCTGTACAAGGTCTCCTCGGCACGCTCACGGACCTCGCGGACGGCCTCCTCGTGCGTCATCCCGCTGACGTCGATCCCGGCGACGGTCACGCCGGGCAGGATCTCGACGGCGGTGGAGGCGTCGTATCGGTACGCGGCGTACGCCGTGCCTGCGCCGAGAACGAACAGCACGCCGAGGCAGACGCCGACGATCAGCCAGCCTCGTCTACCCTTGCGGTGCTTAGCCCCCGCGATCCTCATCGGTCTCCTGCGGTTGTCCGCGAACACATCATGATAGGTCCTCCGCGCCGGGCGTCCAGGCCCGACCTTCCTACGGAGGCATGGGGATGGCGATCGACGCAGCGAAGGCCGCGAGCCCCTCGCGACCGAGGGAGTAGGACACGGCCGCCGGGACGAAGGTTCCCGAAGACGCTTCCGCGAACACCGCCACCTGCGGGGCGAGCAGACGGAACGTCTTGGGAGCCTGGATCGTCGCGCCCGGCGGGACGGTCACTCCGATGCGCTCGGAGGGACCGGGCGCCAGGTAGGACAGCATGACCACGACCGGCTCGCTGCTCGGGTTGGCAAGGACGAGCCCGGGGACGGCGGGCAGCCCCGCCACAGCGGGCAGCACCATCCAGGCCGCCGCAGGTTCCGCACCGGTGATCGCAGCCTGGTCGGAGACAACGCCATAGGTGCGCCGCACCGCCGCGGCTTCCTCCCCGATCACCGAGATCCTCACGCCTGAGGGCCCGGACGTGGTGGCCGGGAAGGTCCTAGCGGATCCGGGGGGCAGGCTGGCCTCGGCCAGGCCGGCGAAGGGCTGGATGCCGTCGGGCCCGAGGATCTCGCCCGCCACCTCGACCCGTCCGGTTCGCTCAGCGCTGCCCCCGTTCAGCACGAGCAGCTCGGTGCGCCCGGCGTCGGCCCCACCGGGGAACGTCAGCACCGGTGGCGGCTCACCGAGGTAACCGAGCGCCGACCGGATCCCGCCGGTGCCCGACACGCCCAACGTGGCGGCCGCGACCCTTCCCACCGAGACCTCGAGCAGGGTGGACACCGTGCGCTCGCCGAGGAGGACGTCGTTCAGGTGGAACGCCGCGCTACGGTACGGCTTGAGGACGACGTCGGTCAGCTCACCCTGTCGAACCGGCTCCTTGCGTTCGGACAGCAGCGTGAGCGAGATCACGGCCTCGCGAGCGAAGGGGTTCATCACGACGACGAACTCCTCGTTGCCCTCGACCTCGGTGCTCCCGTCCGGCAGGAACCACCGATCCCCGGCCGAAGGGGCGCAGGGCTCGGACGCTACTCCCGCCTCTCCGCCGCCGGCGTGGGCCACCCAGCCCACCGCGACCCACTGGCCGAACCACTCGACCATGGAGGACCTGGCGCGGCCATCGGCCGCGACCGGGACGCGCACGAAGGAGCCGGGGTCAACATGGATCTGTTCGGGCTCGGAGGGCCGGCCGATCCCCAGGGTCCGCACGCGCACCGTGGCCGGTTCGGGACCGGGGTTCGCGATCTGCAGCGAGACCTCCCAGTCCTCGGGCCCACCGCCGTGGGGGCAGAGCCAGGCTCCAGAGCGCGCATCCCCGTCGATCCCGGGGGCGAATCCCCGCGGTTCGAGCTCGCGATCCGCGTAGGTCGCGGCCGCGAGCACCCCTACGAGCAGGAGCCCGGCCACGATGGGCTGGAGACGCCTCACACGGACACCGGCTTCCTGGTGATCCACAGGGCGGCCAACCACAGCACGGCGAGCACCCACATCTGAGAGGTGCGCAGCCACTGGTCGGCGAAGCTCACCGACACGTCGCCGGGTCCACCAGGACCCGCGATCGCCCAGCCGAACGCGGGATACACCGGGAGTCCCTCGTCACCCGTGATCACACGCCACCCGCCATCGAACTGGTCCGCCACGACCGCCGTCGCCTCTGTCTCGACGGCACCGACCCAGTCGGCCTCCTCAGGTTGGAGCTCGGTCGCGCCCGCGTACGGTGCGAGCTCGAGCCCGGTGGGATCGGGCGCGTCCGGCACAGGCGCGGTAGTGGCCATCCCTTCCGGCAGGGCGGCGGCGTTGCGGAAGATCGTGAGTCCACCGGCCGGCACGAGATCGAGGTCTAGCTGCCGGACGAGGCGCTCGACCACCGCCGAGGGGAGATCCCCCTCCTCGGCGACCAGGAACCGGATGCCGAACGGACCGAACAACGCCCCCGCGTGCTGGGTGTCGCCGGAGAGGACCTCGTCCAGGACGGTCCGAAGCTCGCGGTAGCCAAGTCCGGCTCGACCTCGGCCTATGTCCAACGCGGAGACCCCGTCCCGGTCCGTAACGCCGAACCGCACGGATGCCGCTCCAGCCTCGGCGAATCCGATCGGATCGCCCCCGGGAGCAGTGAACCTCTCGCCGGTCGGTCTGCCGAGCCACAGGATCCGGAACTCGCCGGGCGAGCTCGATCCGATCACAGACCACGCCGGCGGCAGCCCGCCTGGACGGACCTGCCACTCGGCTAGCGTGACCTGAAGGGCCTGCGCTCCGATGCCGACCCCGAGCACGATCGACAACACCACGACGCCGAGCTGCCTCGCGCCGAACGCGTGTCGGTCCAGCCGCGTGCCGAAGGTCGACAGTCCGTACGCGACGAGCGCGGCCTCGGACAGGGCGGCGGCGGACAGGTACGCCGGCGCGTTCGTGAACGCCTCGGGCAGCAGGCCGCGGGCGGAGGCCCACGCCAGGCCCGTCCCGAGGAGCGCGGCGAGCATCGCCCTCCAGGCCCGCCCCCGCTGCGGGTCGCCGACCCCCGCGAAGCAGATGATCGCCGCGATCGGCAGGAAGGCAGCCACGATCCACGTCCCCGGGCCCTCGCCCGGCACGAGCCGCAGGACGGACCAGGCATCGTCGACCCCCACGACCGAAGCGACCGAAGCACCGGGGTCACCGGCCGCCGCGAGGATCACCGGGAAGGCGAGAAGGGCGGCCGAAACCGCCGCCAGCAGCACCAGACCCAGCCCCCGGACGCGGCGCCGCCCCGCCGCCAGGTGCACGAGTGCGAACAGCCCCACCGGCAACACGATCGCCGGTAGGAAGGACAGCCCCATGGCGAGGGCGGCCCCCAGTCCCACCCCGTAGCGGAACCGGCGCTCCGGGGCGTGGCGCGAGAAGGCGCCGTCCAGCCGGTCCCACGCGATAGGCAGGATCGCCACCGCGACCAGGAGGTCGAGCCGGCCCTCCGAGAACGCCCACAGTGTCAGGCCACACAGCGCGTATGCCGCCGAGGCGACCACGGCCGGGCCGGGGCTCGCGGTCTGACGGACCATCGTTCGGTACATCGCGATCGCCGCGAGCGGCGGCATCGCGCCGAGCAGCACCTTCTGGGCGAGCGCGGTGCTCCCGAACGTGACCCACGACGCCGCACCCATCCCGGCGAGCGACGGACTCGCGGACTGCGCACCGCCTAGGACGCTCGTGCGCACACCGGAGACGAGCTCTCGGAGGAACGCCTGGGGCTGCTCGGGGAAGGCGGCGAGCGCTCCGCCGCTCAGCACCTCGGGACCGACGAAGTGCCGCACGGCCAAAGCGCCGAGCACGATGGCCACCGTCGATCCCAGCAGCAGGGGGTGCCCCGCGGCGATCGAGGCAGCCCGCCTCGGCAAAGGCCTGCCGAGCTCCTCGTCCTCGAGCTCCTCCAGGCCCTCGTCCAGGAACTCCTCGGCCCGCTCGAACCACCGGGGCAGACGGAAGGAGGAGGCCATGAATGGCCGCACGCCGCGGTCCTTCACCTTGCGCACGCGCTGGGCGCGGATCCGTCTGCGGAGCGTCCCGGGCAGGCGCAGCAGGTTCCAGCCCCAGGCCGCGACCAGGTCGTAGGCGTCCTCGAACCGGCGCGACACCGCCAGGTAGACGAGTCGGGCGACGCCGAGGGCCACGTACACCGGCGCGAGCCAGAGCAGTGTCAGCAGGCCGTAATCCTTGAGCATGGACGCGAGGGCCGCTCGCTCCGCGTAGTAGCGGGTGCTGCGATGCCTATGCTCGAGACGTTCGCCCCGTCCCGTGGCGTCGCGGTGGCGCGCCGTCGCGAGAGGTGTCATGAGGACGCGGAACCCGGCCACGCGGGCGCGCCAGCAGAAGTCGAGGTCGTCGTGGTGGCCGTCGAAGCGCTCGTCGAACAGCCCGGTGCGCTGCCAGGCCTCGCGCGAGATCAGCATCACGGCCGAGGAGACGAACAGCACCTCCAGCACCCGGTCGTACTGCCCCTGGTCGCGCTCGCCGTCCTGCAGCGGGGTGTAGGGATGCCCGAACCGGTCCGTCGAGCGCCCGACCTCGCGCAGGACCCTGGGGTCGTCCCAGTCGACGACCTTGGGTCCGACGATACCGACCTGCTCGACGCCCCGGATGCCCTCGGCGGCCTCCACCAACCGGGCCACGGCGTCGGGTGCTAGCGACGCGTCGTCGTGCATCAACAGGAGGTAGTCCGCCTCTTGCGCAGGTCCGAGCTCGGCGGCGGCGGCCAGGGATCCGGCGATCCCCCTGTTCTCTCCGAGCGCGATCACCCGCTGCTCCCCCAGCGCCTGCGCCAGGAGCTCGATGGTCCCGTCCGTCGAGCCGTTATCCACCGCCAGGACCCCGAGCCGGGGATGCGTCTGCGCCGCGAGCGATTCCAGGCACTCGCGCAACCAGCCGGCCGCATCGCGCGTCACGAGCACGACGAGCACGCTCGGTGTTCGGACGGCGTCGGCAGCTGGGGCACTATCGGCTGTGGTGGTGGTGGCCATGAGGAGCGCCCGTGGGCGGCGGGAGCCTAGCACGCACCCGAGGCCCGAACGCGGAGGGGGGGCTCGCGCCCCCCCTCCGACCAACTCGGCGATCCGCTACCGCTTCTTCGCGGCGCGCCTCTTCGCCGGCCTGCGAGCAGCCGCCTTGCGAGCGGCGGGCTTGCGCGCCGCCGTCCGCTTCTTGGCCGCTGGCTTGCGTGCAGCCGTCTTCCTTCGGGCGGGCTTGCGCGCCGCCGTCTTCTTCGCGGCCGGCTTCCGCGCAGCGCTCTTCCTCCGAGCGGCGGGCTTGCGCGCCGCCGTCTTCTTCGCCGCTGGCTTACGTGCCGCCGTCTTCCTCTTCGCGGTCGACCTCTTCTTCGCGGGAGACATCGGTCACCCCCTTTCCATCGTGATCATGACGCCATGCGCTTCAAGCGTCGTCGTTCTCGTTCGCTCATACCTCCCCACACCCCGTACCGCTCATCGCGACGAAGGGCGTAGTTCAGGCATTCGATGCGAACGGGGCAGTCGGTACAGATCCGTTTCGCCTCCCTCGATGAGCCTCCCTTCTCGGGGAAGAAGATCTCGGGATCGTGTTCCCGGCACCGCGCCCGCTCTTGCCACGGGATGTAGTGATGCACCCTGTACTCCCCTCAGAATCACACGCGTGTGATTCTGAGACATCCGATCCCCTCTTGACAAGAGGGAATCTCGAGTTCCGGTACACCTCCACATGCATCCCCGAAGCAATGCAATACATGTGGCGCGAAGCTTGCAAGACATAAAGGGAAGAAAGTGCATGGTCAACATGATGGACCAGTTCGGTCTATGAGATTGACGAACTCGGCGTCGTGGCGCGTGTTCCGCGCTACGACGCGGCGATCATCCGCCCTTCACGCGGGTCGGCATCAGGTCCGTGCACCTTGCGCTGCAAGCGTTCGTAGGTGGTCGTGCGTTCGACAGGTGTGCGACCGATAGCGACGATGGCGTCGCGGAACTGTGTGGGCTCCATGCGGATCCCCCACTCGGCACCGGCCATGCGACTGATGGTTTCTTCCATCAAGGTGCCGCCGAAATCGTTGGCACCGCCGTTCAGGATAGTCTGACACACCGACACGCCCATCTTCACCCAGGACACCTGGAGATTGTGGATAACTCCGTCGAGGAGGACCCGGGCCACGGCATGCATCCGGCGGTCGTCCTCGAGACCGGGTCCCGGTCGAGCCTTGCCCGCCAGGTAGATCGGGGCGTTCTGGTGCACGAACGACAGCGGCACGAACTCCGTGAAACCCCCCGTATCGCGTTGGATCGACGCCAACCGGCGGATGTGGAAAACCCAATGGGGGGGAGCGTCGACATGCCCGTACATGATCGTGGACGAGCTCCGGATGCCGAGGTCGTGCGCGGTGCGGATGATCTCCTCCCATGTGTCGGCGGGCAGCTTGCCCTTCGTCAGAACCCAACGCACGTCGTCGTCCAAGATCTCGGCTGCCGTCCCCGGGATCGTGCCGAGCCCGTGGGTCCGGCACTCCTGCAGGAACTCGCGGAACGAGATACCGAGCTTCGTGGCGCCGTTCATCACCTCCATAGGGCTGAACGCGTGGATGTGGATGTCCGGCGCCGCCGCCTTCACGGCGTCGAGCAGGTCGAAGTAGTAGGTGCCGGGCAGGTCCGGGTGGATCCCACCCTGCATGCAGACCTCGGTGCAACCCCAGGCGGCGGCCTCGCTGACGCGTTCGGCCACCTCGGCCAGCGTGAGCGTGTACGACTCCGCGTCCACCTCGCGCTGCGCGAACGCGCAGAAGCGGCATCCCACGTAGCAGACGTTCGTGAAGTTGATGTTCCGGTTCACGACATAGGTGATGTCGTCGCCTACGGCCTCGCGGCGCAGGTCGTCGGCGACCGAGCAGAGCGCTTCCAGCGCAGCGCCCTCGGCGCGGAACAGCGCGAGCGCGTCGTCATCGGTGATCGGCTCGTGACGTTGGGCCTTACGGAGCGCGGACCTGATCTCCGCCTCGAGGCGAACGGGCTCCACCCGTTCTGACTGCCACGCGCGTGTGCGCTCGGGCAGGTCGGTCTCGCCGTAGACGACATCGGCGTCCTCGCGCAGGAGCGCCCCCTTGGCGAACGTCAGCTCGGTGGCGCGCGGCTTCCACGCCACGTCGGGGTCCTGCCAGGCCACCGGCTCGGGCCGGACGCCGAGGAGCGCCAGGCCATCTGGCCCCATCAGGGCTTCGACCGGCGCGCGCATCTTCCCGGCGAGGTACGGGTCGGGCCGCAGGGCGAACTCGGGGTAGATCGTCAGGCGCTCGCGGAGATCGAGGCCGCGTTGGGCCGTCCGGTCGGCCAGGACGTCCGTTGCGGGCCACGGGCGCTCGGGGTTCACGTGGTCGGGAGTGAGAGGCGAGACACCTCCCCAGTCGTCTATCCCGGCGTCCAGCAACCGGAGCTGCTGCGCCGGATCGGAAAGGTTCGGCGGCGCCTGGACGTGCATCCGCGGCCCCAGGACGACACGCGCCGTCGCGACGGCGGCGAGGAACTCCTCGTCTGCGGGCTCCGGCGCGGCGTGCATGGCGGTCCCGGACTTGGCCCGGAAGTTCTGGACGATGACCTCCTGGACGTGTCGGTAGCGACGATGGACCTCGAGGATCGCGAGGAGCGACTCGGCTCGCTCGCGCTCGTTCTCGCCGATGCCCACGAGGATCCCCGTGGTGAACGGGATCGCCAGACGCCCGGCGTCCTCGATGGTTCGCAGCCGGACCGCGGGGACCTTGTCCGGCGAGCCGAAGTGCGGGCCGCCGCGCTCGGACAGGCGGTCGGAGGAGGTCTCGAGCATCAGACCCATCGAGGGCGCCACGTGTTTCAGGCGCGCCATCTCCTCGTAGGACATGATGCCGGGGTTCAGGTGCGGCAGAAGCCCCGTCTCCTCGATCACCCGGATCGCGACGGCGCGAAGGTACTCGAGGGTGGAGCCGTACCCGCGCTCGGCGAGCCACGCCCGCGCGACGGGGTAGCGGTCCTCCGGCTTGTCGCCCAGGGTGAACAGCGCCTCTTTGCACCCGAGCTTCGCGCCCGCCTCTGCGATCCTCACGACCTCCTCGGGCGTGAGGAAGGGGGACTCCAGGCGCGCGGGTGGCCTCGCGAACGTGCAGTAGTGGCAGTGGTCGCGACAGAGCATCGTGAGCGGTACGAAGACCTTGCGCGAGTAGGTCACGCGCCGGCCATGGCCGAGCTCGCGGAGGTGCGCGGCGCGCGCCATGAGTCGCTCGAGCTCGGGACCTCGCGCCTGTAGGAGGAAGGCGACCTCGTCGATCGACAGGGCCTTGCCGGCCTCGGCGCGGGCGAGCGCCCTGCGCAGCCCGTGGGCGTTCGTGCCGTCGGCCATCGCGCGGCGAGCGTACTACGCTGCCGCGATGCGGGTGACGGCGCTGGCCGGCGGGATCGGCGCGGGGAAGTCCCTGCGCGGACTGGTGCGGGTGCTCCCGCCGCAGGACGTCACGGTCATCGTCAACACGGGGGACGACGTCGCGATGCACGGCCTGCACGTCTCTCCGGACCTGGACTCGGTCACCTACTGGCTCGGCGACGCCTTCGACCGCGAGCGCGGATGGGGCCGACGCGACGAGAGCTTCCGCGCCACCGAGGAGCTCCGCCGGTTCGACCCCGAGATGGCGTGGTTCAACCTCGGGGACCTGGACCTGGCTACGCACCTGTTCCGCTCGAACCTCATGCGCGAGGGGGCAAGTCTCACGGAGGCGACCGCCAGGGTGGCTGCGCGGTTCGGCATCGCCACTCGGCTCCTGCCGATGAGCGACGACCCGGTGACTACCAGGGTCACCGTGGTCGTGGACGGCGACGATCTCGACCTGCATTTCCAGGAGTACTGGGTCCGCCGTGGCGGCCGCGACGAGGTGAAGTCGATCCGGTACGAGGGCGCCGGCGCAGCTCGGCCCGCTCCGGAGGTCCTCCCGGCACTAGCCGAGGCAGACCTGGTCGTGCTCTGCCCGTCGAACCCGGTGGCCTCGATCGGCCCGATCCTCGCGGTGCCGGGCGTGCGCGAGGCGCTGGAGAGGCGTGCGTCCGACGTGGTGGGGATCAGCGGGATCGTGGGTGGCGCGCCGCTAAGCGGTATGGCCGACAAGCTGATGCCGGTCGCCGGCGTGGAGGTCACCGCCGCCGGCGCCGCCGAGTGCTACCGAGGACTCCTGGGCGGATGGGTGGTCGACGAGGCCGACCGCTCGCTCGCGGCGCGGATCGAGGCGACCGGCCTCCGCGTCGGTGTGACGGACACGATCATGACCGACGACGAGAAGGCCGAGGATCTCGCGCGGTTCGCGCTCGGCCTGCTGCGGTAGCGTCGCCTCCGGATGAGCGTGGAGATCTGGCCCGTCGAAGCCATCCCGGAGATCTCGCCGGGTGACGACCTCGCGGCTGTGCTCGCCGAGGCGCTGCGGCCGATCGCACCCCAGGACGGCGACGTCTTGGCGGTGACCCAGAAGGTGGTGTCCAAGGCCGAGGGGCGCATCGTTCCCGAGGAAGGCCAGGGCCGTGCGGCTTGGGTCGAGCGCGAGACCGTTCGCACCGTCGCGCGCCGCGGGGACCTCGTCATCGCGGAGACCCGGCACGGGCTCGTGTGCGCGAACGCCGGCGTCGACGCCTCCAACGTGGCGGAGGGCTTCCTGACCCTCCTTCCCGAGGATCCCGACGCCTCCGCGGAGCATCTTCGCAGCGAGCTGGTCCGTCGTCTCGGCGTGGAGCTCGCAGTCGTGATCACCGACACGTTCGGGCGAGCGTGGCGGCGAGGCCTGGTGAACGTCGCGATCGGATGTGCGGGGTTCCCGGCGCTCGTGGACCTGCGTGGCCGAACGGACCACCACGGCCGCGAGCTCGATGCCACTGTGGTCGCCCTCGCCGACGAGGTGGCGGCGGCGAGCGGCCTCGTCATGGCCAAGGACGCGGGGGTACCGGCAGCGTTGCTGCGAGGCATCTCGGCTGACGGGCCCACCGCGCCCGCCTCCGAGCTGGTCAGACCCCCCGATGAGGACCTGTTCCGCGAGTCGCCGCTGCTCTCGCTGTCGGCGCGACGGACGATCAGGTCCTTCGGCGAGGGCGAGGTTCCGCGCGAGGCGGTGGAGGAGGCGGTCCTTGCGGCCTGCGCCGCTCCCGCGCCGCACCACACGCGGCCGTGGTCGTTCACGGCCCTGTGGTCACCGACGGCGAAGCGGAACCTGCTCGGGGCGATCGCTCAGGCATGGCGCGCGGACCTCATCGGTGACGACACCCTCGAGGCCACGATCGAGCGCCGGCTGGCGCGCAGCGACGCGGTTCTGGGTTCGGCGCCCGTGCTCATCGTGCCCTGGGTCCGGTTCGACGGCGCACACCCCTACCCCGACGAGGAACGCACCGACGCCGAGCGGACGATGTTCCTGCTCTCGGGCGGCGCGGCGATCCAGAACCTGCTGCTGGCGCTTCACGCTCAGGGGATCGCGTCCTGCTGGATCAGCTCAACGCTGTTCTGTCAGGAGGAGACGCGGGCCGCGCTCGGGATGGACGAGGGATGGTTCGCGCTCGGCACCGTCGCGGCGGGCCCGATGCCGGCGGGGGCCGCGTCGCCGCGGCCCCCGCTGA